>JACZCU010077900.1_pt1 | contig 38050 bp, 49 predicted proteins | sample 8641851 | NCBI WGS metagenome assembly JACZCU01 (sample SAMN15324605, study PRJNA640507) | soil metagenome | isolation source: monocropping sugarcane control | place: China: Luxin town, Laibin City, Guangxi Province | collected 2019-07-25 | depth 10cm m | reverse complement strand
CCTCAGCGCCGCGAACCTCCGCGGCGCGAACCTCAGCGCCGCGAACCTCCGCGCCGCGGACCTCAGCGACGCGAACCTCAGCGGCGCGAACCTCAGCGCCGCGAACCTCCGCGACGCGAACCTCCGCGACGCGGACCTCACTCCCATTCGTGACGATGTGTGGGCTGTTTTATCCGCCGTTCCGCGTGAAGCGGCCGGCCTGCGCGCTGCGATCGTCGCTGGAAAGCTGGACGGGAGCGTGTACGAAGGGGAGTGTGCGTGCCTTGTCGGGACCGCCGCGAAGATCCGCGGCACGACTTACGACAACCTGGGCGCACTGAAGCCGAATTCGTATCGCCCAGCGGAGTCGTTCGCGATGTCGATCCGCGCTGGTGACACGCCGGAAACAAGCGCCTCGGCAGCTCTGCTCGTCCAGTGGATCGACGAATGGCTGGGCAACATGCGGTCGGCGTTCGGGACGGGGGCGTAAATGCTGACCGCGCGCGTTACTGATATCGAGCAGCACCGTCGCTACCGCACCGACGAGGACTATCCGATGGAAGACCTCCTCGGGCGTCTGCGCCGTGAAACTCCGCCCTCGCTCAAGATGCGCGCCGGCACCGCGCTGCACAAGATTCTGGAGTTCGCCGAGTCGCACCACACGACGGGTGACGACGTTTGCGAGGCGTCGGCGGATGGCTTCCTGTTCGACTTCTCCGGCATGACCGGCGATGCTCTGCCGCTCGCCCCGTGGCGGGAGATCGAGGGCGAGAAGGTCTACACCCTCGAAAGCGGCGAGCAGATTCGGATCGTCGGTCACGTGGACGCGCTGTACGGCCGCGTGATCGACGACCACAAACTCAGCGACTCGTTCGACGCCGAGATGTACGCCGACAGCTACCAGTGGCGGCTGTATCTCGACATCTTCGATGCGGATACCTTCACCTTCAACGTCTTCAAGTCCTACATGCCGGAGCCGCACCACTGCGGCGACTTCACCCCGACGTGTGGCCACACAGACGCGCAGGTGTGCGAGGCGTGCGCATATTGGGACAGCCTCTGCGCCACGTGTGATTACGTCTGCAGGGACCACAGCTACCCGATCGAGGTGAACGTGAAGGAGTTGAACCGGCTCACGTTCTACCGATACCCCGAAATGCAGCGGGACATCCTGCGCGAGCTCGCGCTGTACGCCGACTTCGCGCGGCACCACTTGACCGCTCACGCGGCATGAACCGGAGGTGATCGCAGGAAAGGAACAGGTGGAATGGTTGTCCTCTACGTCTTAACCGCACTGATTATCGCAATCCAAATTCGACAGGAGATACGAATGGCAAATCTTGTTACCGAAGACGATCTGAAGGCCGCATTCGAGAGCTACCGCGACGATGTGAAGACGCGCATCGCCGCGATGGGCCAGCAGATCACCGACCTCAAGGCGGCAGTCGCCGCCGGCGATCAGACGAAGGCGCAGGGGCTCCTCGACGAGATCACCGCCGCGCACAACGACCTGACCGCTACCGCGTCCGGCGAGACGCCGCAGCAGCCCGCGCAGACCACGACCACCGAAGACACGGCGGGCGGCAACTAGCCCGCCGCGCCTTCCAGCGAATTCAAGCCAGGAGAGAGGTGATCACGACATGGCTTACATCCTCAGCAACGAAGACATCGCGACCCTGCAGAAGCAGAACGACGCAGCAATCGCAGCGGCGCGAAAGGACGACTCGACGACCGACGATCAGATGGCTCACCTGTTTCAGCTCCGCGGGAAGCTGAACAAGATCGCAGAGGGCCGCGGCGAAGAAGAGAAGACCACTTCGCCGCAGAAGACGACGGCCCGCTCCACGCGGAAGTCGTCCTCAGCGCCGCCGGCGTCCGCATCCACCACGCAGTAACCGAAGGGCACCGGGGGCTTCGGCCCTCGGTGCGTCACGGCCTGCTGCTCGCGAGGGCTCTGCCTACACCTCGCGGGCGGCAGTTCGGGACGGTCCAAGTCCCCCGGAGGTCCGAACAGATGAAATTCATGGCAATTACGATGCCGCGAGCGGAACTCGTCGCGGCCCTACAACTCTGCGGCTCAGTGGTGAACCGGCGGCAGATCATTCCGATCCTCTCGAACGTGAAGATCGTGGTGGACGCCGAAGAGAAGCGCGTCGCGATCACCGCCTCGAACATCGATATGACGGTCGAGTCGCACGTGCCCGCTCGCGTGAAGAACGCCGGCGCCACGACGGTCGAGCATCGTGCACTACTCGACGCGATCCGCTCGCTCGAAGCGGAGGAAGTCTCGCTCGCGTTGGAGACGAACGGCACGCTGACCGTCACCTGCGGCACCGCGACGTACACCCTTCTGACGCTGCCGGCCGACGACTTCCCCTTGCCGGCGGAGTTCACGCCGGTCGCGCACGCATCGTTGCCGGCGGCGGACATCAAGGCCGCTCTCCGCTCCACGTCCTACGCGACGACCGAGGAAGAGATTCGTTTCCGGTGCTCGGGAGTGCTGATGCGGAAGCACGGCAAGCACGCGATCGACATCGCGGCCACAGACGGGCATCGCATGGCGCTCCTCTCATTGGAGACGGGCGTGGAGCTGAAGCACGACGCCTTCGTGCCTGCGAAGGCGGTCGATGTGATCGAGCGACTGACGGGAGAGGAGTTGCTGTTTGAAATCGAGGATCGCCTGCTGCGGGTCATCGGCGACAACGGCACCTTGCTCGTCCGCGTGCCGGACGTGAACTTCCCGAATTACCGCGATGTCGTAGCGAAGCTCGACAAGCGCGCGACCGTCGATCGCACGCGACTCCTCGCGATGGTGAAGCGGGCGTCGATGTTCGCCAACGAACGGACGCGCGCGCTGCGGTTCGAGTTCGAGCCCGGCAAGGTCCGCGTGTTGAGCGTCCACGGCGACGGCCGCACGGCCAATGAGTACATGCCGATCGACTACGCCGGCGCGAAAACGCACTTCGGGATCTCGGGCTCGTATGCCGCGCAGGTGCTCGATGCGATCAACACCGCGCACATCGGTCTGCTCTTCGACAACGAAGAGTCGCAAATCCAGTTCGTTCCTGAACCGCCGCTGGAACACGGCGAAGCCGTGCACGTCGTCATGCCGCTGCGCCTCGCGTAGCAGAGAGGGGATCGAGATGAAGAAGGTCATCAAGTACGTCGAAGCGATGCTGGAGCGTGACCTGCGCGACCCGGAGGTTACGGAGGCGACGGCCGACGCGAATCTCGACGGTCGTGCGAGTGATGCTGTCGTGGAAGAGCTGAAGGAATGGTTTGAACGTCGCGGAGACGTTGCGGCTCGACCCATCGATGAAGATCTGAAGGATCTCGCCGATCGGATCGTTGGCAAGTTGGGCGACCACATCGACGTAGATGTTTGGGGCGGGCACGTGAAGCGCGACGGCAACGCCGGAGTCGCGCTTACGCCGGTCGGATGCAATGAGCCGGTCGAGCGTCAACTGTCGAACTTCGGCGTCATCCCATTCACCGAAGTCGCCGTACTCCGGCTCGACGATCTGAAGGCGCTGATCGCGGAGCGCGACGAACTCTTCGCGCGAGCGAATGCCTTCCGACTCGATAACTTGGAGGCGGTGCTCGCGAAGCGCGATGAAATGCTCGGGCGCGTAGATGCGGCGGCGGCGGTGCCGGCGTGAGCTATCAGACTCTCCTGATCGGATGGCTCGCCGGGCTCGCGACCGCCGGCGTCCTCTTCGCGATCGTCGGCACGTTCGGACTGCGCGCCTCGTGGCGGATCGCCGGCAACGAAGGCAAGCCGCCGTCGCTCGGCCGGCTTCGACCGCGCGTGTGGTTCCTCGACGAGCACGAGGAGGATCGCGCGTGAAGAAACTCCTCGATCGCATCTTCAAGCTCGAAGAGATCAACGGGCGCGGCGTATGTCCGGCGTATCTCTACCGCTGGACGCTGCTGCGCGTCGGCAAGGCGTTCGCGATCTATCTGCACAAATTCGTCGGCGACGACTGGTCACTCGACCTGCACGACAATCCGAAGCGATTCTGGTCGATCGGGCTCCGAGGACGTTACACCGAGTGGACGCTGACGGACGGCGTGCTCAGACAGCCGCACGTGTGGCGCGCGCCGTGGTTCCGCACATTCTCTGCGGATCACACGCACCGCCTGACGGGACCGACGACAGAGCATCCGTGCTGGACGGTCGTCATCGTCGGCAAGCCGGTTCGTGAGTGGGGATTCTGGCGCGGCGTGACTTGGATTCCGTGGCGCACCTACGTGCGGAGTGAGATGGCAGAGGAGAGGAAAGCCTGCCCGTGACCGATTCCCTCTCCCTTGTTCCGGTTACGATCAGTGACGCGCGCGACTTCGTGCGCGAGCACCATCGTCATCATCTTCCTCCCGTCTCTGGTCTGTTCGCGGTTGCCGCGGCGAAAGGTGATCGCATCGTCGGCGTCGCGATCGTCGGCAGACCCGTAGCGCGCGGCAATCAGGATGGCTTCACCGCCGAGGTGACGCGCCTCTGCACTGACGGCACGCGCAACGTCTGCAGCCTCCTGTACGCCGCGGCATGGCGTGCAGCGCGAGCGATGGGCTACCGGCGGATGATCACGTACACGCTCGGAAGCGAAAGCGGCGCGAGCCTGCGCGGTGTCGGTTGGCGTGTCGTCGCCGAGGTTCGCGGCCGTTCGTGGAGCTGCAAGTCGCGCCCGCGCGTTGATCGTCACCCGACGCAGGACAAGATTCGGTGGGAGGTGCAGGCGTGAGCGCCGGCCTGCGCGCTCCGTTCCCGTGGTTCGGCGGAAAGAGTCGCGCCGCACACCTCGTATGGGAGCGCTTCGGCGACGTTCCTAACTTTGTCGAGCCGTTCGCCGGCAGTCTCGCCGTCCTTCTCGCGCGTCCGACAGCGCCGCGCGTCGAGACGGTGAACGACATCGACTGCTATCTCGCGAACTTCTGGCGCGCCGTGCAAGCGGACGCCGCGTCCGTCGCCGCGTTCGCGGACTGGCCCGTGAACGAAGCGGACCTGCACGCACGTCATCGCTGGCTCGTGAATCAGAACGAGTTCCGCGAGCGCCTGAAGACTGATCCCGACTACTACGACGCGAAGATCGCGGGATGGTGGGTCTGGGGAATCTGTCAGTGGATCGGCAGCGGATGGTGCTCCGCGCCGGAATGGGAAGGTCGCGCCAACGCAGCGCGTCGAGCTCGAGGAGTGAAGAACACGGCGGAACAGGCCGTGCGCCCCGACCTCTCCGGCATCCGCGGCATCCACGGAAAGCGGCCGGTGCTCGCGCACTCAAACCGCGGCGTGCACCTCGTGTCGCAACAGAAGCCGATGCTGCGCGGCGACGGCGGAGCGACGGGCACCAACATTCACGCCAGCGGTCTGAGCGTGCCGACTGTACACCTGCCGTATCTGAAGAGCGATGGACAGGGGATCGCCGCGACCGGCAAAGCGCCGATCGACGACACCGATTCTCGCGTCGTCGCGACGAGCGAAGCGATTCTCGGATGGATGCTCGCACTTCAGGAGCGCATGCGCCGCGTTCGCGTGTGCTGCGGCGACTGGACGCGAGTGCTCGGTCGTTCCGCGACGGAGTGCATCGGCGTCACGGGAATCTTCCTCGATCCGCCTTACGGAGATGTCGGTCGAGACACCAACATCTACAACCACGACGATCTGACCGTCGCCGCGTCCGTTCGAGAGTGGGCGATCGAGAACGGCGACAATCCGAAGCTGAGGATCGCGCTCTGCGGCTACGCCGGCGAACACGACATGCCGGAGTCATGGGAGTGCGTGCCGTGGAAGGCCGCGGGCGGTTATGCCGCGTCAGTCGGCAACCACGAGAACTCGCGGCGCGAGCGGATCTGGTTCTCGCCGCACTGCCGGCGCCGGCCGACGCTCTTCACTGACGAGTTGCTGACGAAAGCGGAGGCGGTGACTCAGTGACGAAGGTGATCACGATCAACCGCAACCCCGGCGACTTCGTGAAGGACACCCGGCACCTCAGCGTCGAGGATCGGGGCGCGTATCAGGAAATCCTCGACCAGATCGTCATCCTCGGGCAGGACGCCGATCCGCCCTCGCTACCCGACGACGACACGGCTATCGCCGCGATCCTCGGATGGCCGGCCGCGAAGTGGAGGAAGACGAAGCAGCGCCTCTGTGAAGGCCCGCTGCGCGTTTTGGAGCGGGCGGGAGGGCTCATCACCCAAGCGCGGATTGTGGAGGAAATAGAGGCCGCACGGACGCGAATCAACGGCAGCTCGCGAGCCGGGATCGCGTCGGGCGAGTCCCGCCGGCGGAAGCGCGACGCCCTACGCGAACGGATGTTGAACGGAGGTTCGGACGAACGTTCAACGGACGTTCAAACGTCCGTTCAACCGGGAGGCGAACGGAAGTCGAACGGATCGGGAAGCACTCATGAGTCACTAGTCACTAGTCACGAAGAGGAGATTGCTTCTCGGAAGTCATCACCCTCCTTCGACGGGCTAGAAGCCCTCGACATCGTGAACGCCGCTCTGACGGCGTTTGCCCCGAACGTCAACGCCGACGACATCGACGTGTCGCTGTGGCTCCGCGACATCAAGCCAGATCCATGGTGGATCGCGGCGGTGATCTGCGAAGGCGCGGCATCGCTGAAGTCGGCGAGGTCGTCAAAGTACATCGGCGCGATGTTGCGCCGAAAGGCGGAGGAAGGGCCGGACGCGATTCCCGATCCCCGCGGGTACGTGGAATTCATGCTCGATCCGAAGCGCGTGCAGAGAACGCGCGCGATGCTCGCAGGAGCGACGGCATGATCGAACTCCGTGCTGCGGACCGAGCTCGACTCGTGAAGATCGACGCGCAACTCCGATCAATCGCGAAGATGCTGGAGTCAATCAACGCATCGATCGCTGGCGACGTGGAGCGGGTAATTGCGCAGCGGTTCGCAATCGCCACGTGCCTCGCCTGCGATCACATACACGTTGGCCGATGTGAATGCGCGAACCGTTGGGGCGAAGAGTGCGGCTGCGAAGAACCGGTGCGCGGGCGTGAGCGAGGTGCCGCATGAGGTACCCATGCGCGCGCTGCGGTTGCGACGGTGAGGCGACGCTCGTGCCGGTTCTCCTGCTCTTCCTCCTCGGACGCACGAAGCCGATGCGGATGCTGTTCGACGTGAAGCACTGCAAGCCGTGCTCCGACGAAACGGAGATTCACGATCTGGTCAGCGACGAGACGTGGAAGCGAACGGCAGCGACGGTGAACGCGCTGCGGCTTCCTATGCCGGTGCGTGATCGCACGGCGATCGAGTGGATCTCAATCGGCTCGGAAGAGCAGCGCCAGTACGCGCTCGCTCTGGCGAAAGTGAAGGGGCACTAGGGCATGCCATCAACACTCGACACGAAAGCGATCGTGAAGGGCCTGCACGCGAAAGCGCTCATCGCCGAGCATCTGCGCTTCGGGCTTGAGCACGGTTCCATCCGCGGCGACAGCGTGGTAGTCGCGCGCCGCACGATCCGGATGCTCGTCACGAAGCTCATGAACCACAAGCAACTCACGGACGAAGAACGCGAAGCGATCCGCGAAGGATGGAGGGGGTACCTGTAATGCCACGCAAACCGATGACGCCCGAGAAGGCGATTCAGAACGGCTGCATGCACTACCTCGCGCTGCGCGGGTTCCTCGTGTGGCGAGCGAACAGCGGCGGGATGAAGGCGCAATCCGCAAACGGTCGGCAGAGGTACGTGCAGTTCAACTCGATCGGGAAGGGCATGAGCGACATCTGCGCCGTGAAGGGCGGGCGCTTCTACGCGATCGAGGTGAAGCGCGAGGACGGCAAGACGACATGGCATCAGGAACAGTTCCTCGCGCACGTCCGAGAAGTCGGCGGCGTCGGAATCGTCGTGCGCTCGGTCGAAGACTTGGAAGCGCAACTCGCGGAGGCGACGCATGTGTGAGTACCCGGAGTTCTACGACGAGACGTATCCGGTCGCGCGAAAGGAGCGGCGCTGCTGCGAATGCCACGGCGTCATCAAGATCGGCGAGCGGTATGTGCGATGCGTCGGCAAGTGGGACGGTGAGATCAGCCGCTACGACCAACATAAGGCGTGCCGGGATTTCGCGGCGGAGGTGAACAGCAAGTACGGCTACGGCGAGTGCTTCATCGCGTTCGGTGAGGTCAACGGCGAGATCCGGAACGCCGAGAGCTTTGCGGGTCCAGACGCCGCGCTGTCGCTTCAGGCGGAGTGGAACGCGATTCGAGCAGCCGGGCGCGGCGAAACGCAACACGGAGGAGAAGCGTGACGATTCTACCGAAGGCGGTTTTTGTGCTGTGGATCATGGCGTGCGTTTGGAGCGTGGCGTGGGTTACTTGGTCTTTCGTCACGCGGCGCTACTCGCCGATCGTGCGCTTGTGGCGACGCCGGCGCGCGTTCTCGTTCGCGACCTTCGGACCGCCTGAAGTGCGCGGTCCGGTCGGGCCGCTACGCCACCTCCGAAAAGAGGCAGAAGAGGTGGTCGGCGAAGCCTTGCTCGAACACGGCGAGCACCTGCGCGAAGAGATGGCCGACTGCTTCATCTTGATCCTCGACGCGGCGGATCGCATGGGCTTGTCGCTCGGCGACCTGATCGCGGAGGCGCAGGCGAAGATGGCGATCAACGAGGCGCGAGAGTGGCCCGACTGGAGGACGTGCAGCACGACGGAGCCCATCGAACACGTACGCGAGATGCCCGAGATCGCGCAGGCTGTCGAGCACGTCGTGCTCTCACGGGAGGGCGCGAATGCCTAGAAAGAGAAGCACGCATTACGACCCGTTCGACGAAGGCCATCGCTCGGCGTGCCGGATCGAGGAGCGGAGCAACGTCGGGCAGAGCGTCGTCACGGCAGACCTCGCGGCGGTCGATTGCAAGTCCTGCATCGACTCGCCGGAGTACAGCGCAGTGGCTCTCGCGAAGAAGATGGAGCCGGAAGAGCTGACGAGCCTCACGCACGACGTGCTAATGCTGACCGAGCCGAAGAATCACCGCACGCTCGACCAGATCCTCGCGTGGGCGCAATCCGAGCGAGCGGAGGTCGCGATTTGGGCGTCGGTAACGGTCGAGTGGACCGGCGGGCAATGGCGGCAGGCGGAAGAGAAGGTGCCCTCGTGAGAGAGAGCGTCGGCATGACCTGACCCACCCACGCTATCATTTCGGCCAGTTCACACGTACACGCGCTCCCCCCCCGGCGCGGCGTCGGTAGCCGACACCGAGGAGAAGAGCAGACGTGGCAACGCGGAAGAAGTCCCCTACTTCAGCATCCCCCACTCCGGTCAATTCCGAACGCGCCAACGCGAGCGCGCGCAAGCCGGGTCCGTCCGAGGAGCACACCGCCGCTCAGCAGGCCGCATTCCTCACCGCGCTCGCCGAGACGGGCGTCATCACCTACGCATGCCAAGCGGCGGAGGTTGGCAGGACGACGCAGTGGGAGTGGCGGCAGGCGAGCGCGGAATTTCGCGCGCGCTTCGACGAGGCGATGGAGGAGGCGCGCGACAAGATCGAGCTGGAGGCGCATCGGCGTGCCGTTGACGGATGGGAGGAGCCCGTGTTCGGCCTGACGCAAGAAGTCGTCGAGTGCGGCGATGGCAAGCGCAAGGTCGTGAGCATCACCGCGGAGGTCGGTCGGGTCCGCAAGTATTCGGATCGCCTCCTCGAACGCCTGCTCGAAGGCAACAAGCCCGAGAAGTACAACAAGAAGCGCCTCGAACACACCGGGAAGGACGGCGAGCCGTTGACGCTCGACCCGACGAAGATGAACGACGAGCAGCTTCACGCGCTCGCCGAGATCCTGCGGAGCATGGGAGGCGCGCAGTAACGTGCAGGTCGCAAGCCGCGAGGAGCTGATCGCGACGCTCGCCGGGAGGAAGCTCCCGTCGCTCTCCGTCGTCGAGGCGGAGATTGCCGCCCGAGCTCCGGTGTGGCATCCGCAGCACCGCAACACCTGCCAGCACTACCACAAGAAGCTCACGGAGAGGGCGTGGCGCGCCGATCCGTGCGAATGCCCGCAGCCGATGGCGTACTGGTCACTCGCCGACATCACCGGCTACGGCGGGAAGGCGGGAGGCGGGAAGACGGACCTGCTAATCGGTGCCGCTGAGACTGCGCACCGAAAGGCGATCATCTTCCGCCGCGAGTACACCGAGTCGCGCGACCTGTTCATGCGCGCAATCGAGATCGTGGAGAACTCCGGCGCCGAGTACAAGGCGGTGCGCACGCCGGTCACGGAGGTCTACCTGCCGCGCGGCGATCGGCGTCTCGAATTCGGCGGCGTCAAGAATCCCGACGACTGGATGAAGCACCGCGGGCGTGCTCGCGATTACTACGGCTTCGACGAGGCGACGGAGTTCGAGGAGATCATGATCCGCTCGCTCATCGGGTGGAACCGCACCACGATCCCCGGTCAGCGTTGCCGCGTCATCCTCACGTTCAATCCGCCCTCGGCCAAAAAGGGGCAATGGATCAAGAGCTTCTTCGCGCCGTGGGTGAAGCGCGATCACCCGAATCCCGCGAAGCCCGGAGAGTTGCGGTGGTTCACGACGATCGCGGCGCGGGACGTTGAGTGTCCGAACGGCGACCCGTTCGACGTGTGCAAGAAGTGCGGGGCGACGTTCGGGGAATGCGATCACCTCGCCGAGAGCTACCGCGAAACGGTCTACCCGCTGTCGCGCACGTTCATCCCGGCAAGCCTCGACGACAACGAGTACCTGAATCAGCCTGGCTCGAAGTATCGCGCGACGCTGATGGGGCTTCCCGAGCCGCTGCGGTCGCAGCTCCTCAATGGCGAGTTCGACGCTGACGAGCCTGACGATGCGTACCAGCTCATCAAGTTGCAGTGGGTGCTCGACGCGAACGAGCGGTGGATCGAGGCGATGTCGCAGGAGCACACGCCGCTCGAACAGCCGCTCTCTGCCCTCGCCAACGATCCGGCGCATGGCGGCACTGACGAGAACGTGAACGCCGCGCGCATCGGGGCGTTCATCCCCGAGCTGGAGGCGATCCCCGGACGCGAAGTCCCTCGTGGCAAGGATGTCATCTTGCGGCTGCATCAGTACGCGAGCCGCTTCATCAACATCGCCGGCCGCGATCTCTCGGTAGGGATGGATGTCATCGGCGTCGGGTCCGCACCGCAGGAAGTGGCGGAGGACAACGGCTTCAAGATCATCCCCTTCGACGGCGCATCGCGCGATGGCATCGAAGAAGAGCGCGACCTGAAGACGGGGATCCTGGGATTCAAGAACCGGCGCGCGCTGTGGTGGTGGCGCTTCCGCGAAGCGCTCGATCCCGACAGTCCCGGCTTTCAGGCTCCGATGCTGCCGCCTGACCGCGAGCTGCTGGCGGACCTATGCGCCGTGCACTTCGAGGTGACGCCGCGCGGAATCCAGATCGAGTCGAAAGACGACATCCGCAAGAAGCTCGGACGCTCGCCGGGCAAGGGCGACGCGACCGTGTACGTGTGGAACACCAAGGCTTACGACTTCGGCTACGAGAGCCTTGGGAAGCGCCGCGACCTGGACGACATCGCCACTTCAAACCATTCGTGGAAGACCAACGGCTTCCGCTAGGAGAAACGCACATGCCTCAGATCATGACGCTCGGCCCTTCGATCCTTCAGCGCGCAATCACGCCACAACCGGTGAACGCCGAAGTCCTGCCGCCCGAGCAGCCCGATGAGTTCGGGCGCGACACATCGAAGCCTGAAGCGCCGCTCGTCGAGTCGCAGTTCAACCCTCGCGTGATCGACCGGCGCAATCAGTTGCAGCCGCCGTGGGATTGGGACCAGATCGCCGACGCGCTGCAGGCCGTTGAGGGCGGCAACATGCAGGCGCAATCCGAGCTCTTCGAGCACATGGAAGAACGCGACGGCGAGTTGGGCGGGTTGATGCAGACCCGGCGCCTCGCACCATGCGGCCTGAAGTGGTCGATCGAGCCCGCGAACGACTCGCCAGAGGCGAAAGCGATCGCCGACATGGTGAGCACCGAGATCAACGCCATCACGAACTTCCCGCTGGCGTTCCGCGACATGCAGGACGCGATCGGCAAGGGCATTGCCGCGCTCCAGATCGACTGGCAGGAGGGCGGCCGCACGCCCTACACGACGTATCGCATCAACGCAATCAACCACATCAGCCCGAAGCGTTACCGGTTCGACTGGAAGGCCGAGCGGTTCCTCATCATGCCAGACATCAACTTCGGCGGGACGCCCAACCCGCTCGTAACTGCGGGCGGTTACGCGATCGGCATTCAGCCGGCGCCGTGGAAGGTGATCCTGCACCGCACGCGGCTCAAGAGCGGGCACCCTGCGAAAGCGGGCGTGCTGCGGGTCACGGCGTTGCCGTTCATGATCCGCAACCTCGTGCTGAAGGACGGGGCGGCGTACTGCGAAATCTTCGGCATCCCGTTCCGCGTGTTCAAGTACCCCGAAGGCGCGTCCGATGAGGATCGCGCGAAGCTGCGCGCAGCCGCAGTGAACATGGGAACGGACTCGTTCGCGATCATCTCGAAGCTGATGGAGTACGAGATTCACGCGGACATGGCGAAGCAGGGCGGCCTCACGCCGTTCCGTGATCTCGACCAGATGTGTCTGCGCCGCATGCAGCTCGCGATCGTTGGGCAGGATCAGACCAACACGCACAACGAGGCCGGCGGTCGAACCCAGGTTGCCGAGGGCGGCGCGAAGGTCCGACAGGACATCCTCGAGGCCGACGCCATCGACAACGAGGTCACGCTGACCACGCAGCTCTGTTACCCCATCGTCGGGTTTTCGACGTTCGAGAAGCCGTACGTCGACCAGAACACAGGCCGCACGATGTGGCCGACTGCGGACTCGCTGTGTCCGAAGTTCAAGATCCATTACGAGCCGGAGGGCGACTACGAGTCGATGATCGCCGTCGACGTGCCGCTCCACACGGTGCTCAAGCTCCCGACGACGGTCGGGCAGCTCGCGAAGCGCTATAACCGCGAACTGCCGAAGGGCGTTGACCCGGAGAAGGTTGTCGACTTCACGACGCCGCCCCCCAACGATCTCCCGCTCGCTCCGCGAGCCAATGGCAACGACCGGAACAACAGCGGCCGGTCGTTTGCGGCACTCCTGACGCAGGCGCTCACGTTCGCCGAGGTGAAGCGTTCATCGCAGCAGTCGGCGATCGACGACCTCGGCGACAAGGCGCTTGCCGCGACCGAGGGCGAGCGTACGGCGTTGGCGAAAAGAATCGTCGACATCGCCGGCGAGTCGAGCGGCTATCACGACTTCATGATCCGTCTGAAGCAATCGGGGCTCGACGACCTCGACCTCTCAACACTCGAAACCGTCCTGCGGCGCAACGTGTTCGTGGCGCAGCTCGCGGGGCATGTCAACGCACAGAGAAAGGCGGAAAACCAATGACACCGATCACAGTCGAGAAGTGGGACGCATACGCGAACGATTACTTTCAGTGGAAGGGGTATCGACCCGTGACCTTCGCGAAAGATCAGCCGGAGTACATCCCGCTGCCGGCGCTCGTCTCTGAGGACAAGGAGCGCCGCGTCGTCACCGGTTGGCAGCTCACGTGGCGTGAGCGATTCCGGCTGCTCCTCACCGGCAAGCTGTTTCACTCGCAGCTCACATTCGGGCAGCCGCTTCAGCCGCTCATGATGGGAACCGAGTTTCATGAGGTCGCGCAATGAGCCTCGTTACCTCGTACCTCGAACGCCGCGCGAAGGAAATCGAGGCGCAGATGGAAGAGGACGTCGACAACATCCTCATCCACGAGGAGCGCCCCGGCACATACCGCGTCATGTGCCTGACCGCGACGTGCCTCGGTAAGGAGCACTTCGACGTGTTCGGCACGATGGCTCCGCAGGGCGCTAACGGCGATGGCGAATGCACCGTCGTGCAGCGCATTCTCGAACACCTCGCGCTCTGCACGCCGGGCAAGCAGATCGCCGCCACGCGCGTCATGAAGCATCGGACCGACCCCGTCTACAACCTGAAGGTCAAATGGCAGAAGTAGCTAACGAACGGCGCCGCCTCGTGACGATCGCCGGTCAACATCGGCTCGTCCGGTGCGTGTGCGGACACGGCGAGCACGTGGTGAAGGGCCTGCGCGCCGAGCGCATCCTGTGCCCGCGGTGCGACGAACTCGCGGCGCAATCGGGCCTCGTGTTCGGCTTCATGAACGCGCGCGAGTTCGCCGGCCACACCCTGAACGTCGAATCGATTGTGGACTTCGGCGGAGCGCCGCATCGCATCAAGTCCGTGTCCGAGGTCAAGAAGCTGCAGGGGCGGATCGCGACCGGCATTCTGCGCCTCGGTCTCCAGCCGTTGCCGAAGACGGCCGGCACGAAGCATCAAGTGCAGGCGCCGCTGGCTGACGTGACGCCGACGAGAAAGAACCGAAGGAGATGGCCGCTATGAAGAAGCCCGAACAGGTTGAACGGCACAGCCATAGCTACGGCAGCAAGAGTTACCGCGCGTACCTGAAGCACGAGGGGCGTAGAACGATGCGGCGTGCCGGCAAGCGGATGCTCGACGACGCATCGAAGCGTCTCCCGTTGCGGGGATACGAGGAATGACTGCCCGCTATCCGTGGTGGTGTCGCTGGTTCGGCCACAAAGTGCGAACCGTCCGCCGGCCGAATGGAAGACGCGTGCAGTGCTGCGCGCGCCATCACTGCGAATGGTGGGGGAAGGTCGTGGGCACACGCCGCGCGCGTTCGTCGCCGCGATCGTACAAGAAGGCGCGATCGTGAAGCTCCCGTTCAACGTCCCGTTCGCCGAGGCGTCAGACTACTTCGGCAACAAACTCCCGCTCACCGCCGATGAAGTCGCGGCGATCGGCGACTGGTCGAAGGCCCTCGGCTTCACAGTCGCCACGGTGACAAAGGCGAACGTGCTGCAGGGCATTCTCGATGCCGCACAGTCCGCGATCGATGACGGCCTGACGTTCGCGGACTTTTCGGACTCCCTGCGCGACATCATGGACGTGCAGGGATGGACGGGCCTGACTCCGTGGCACGCCGAGACGGTCTTCCGCACGAACACGCAGAGCTCCTACGGACGCGGGCGGTGGAATCAGCAGTACGCGCAACGCGGCGACTTCCCGTTCCTGCAGTACATCACTGGCTCGCGACCGCGCCTGACGCACGCTGCGCTCAACGGCACGGTGTTCGCGATCAGTGATCCGCGTGCGCGGACCTACTACCCGCCCTGGGCACCAAACTGCAACTGTGCGATGGAGTCGCTGACGACTGAGGAGGCGCAGGGCGTCGGAATTGAACCCGTGAATGTTCTCGACGATGGCGGCGGCGATCCCTCGGGCTTCGTCTCGCCGGCGAAGAGCGACACCTACGATCCGGACCTCTCCGCTCTTGATCCGGCGCTGCGCGCGAAGGTCGAACAGATGCTCGCGAGATTCAATCAGTCTTCGATCGAAGACTGAGCGAATCGAAAAGTACCCCCCCTCATTTCATTGAAAACGGTGCGCTCATATGGCGCAATGCAAATCGTCCAATCGATCTGAGATTTGCAGACGCGAATGAGCAACAACAGGGCGCAAGAACTGACACGCATCCTCGGGTTCGACCCGCGCGATGTGCTCGCCTTCAGCGCTCTCAAAACCAGCGAGGCGCTAAAGCAAGCTATCGGATTCGATCCGCGCGAGGAACGGGCGTTCCGCGTCACGGCACCGTCAGCGATCACGGTCGCTACGGTGCCCGGACTTGCGGCCACACCCGACGAATCGCTCTCGCGCATCAACGCATCGCCGCACGTGCGGCAGCAACTCACCGCTGACGACATTTACCTGCACACGCTCGAAGCGGCGAGCACGCGCTTCATCAGCGACCGGTTTGCCTTCCTCAGCGAGCGCACGGTGCAGAACATCGCCAACGACGCCGTAGCGGGTTTCGCGTTCATGACGCGCCACGCGACCGGCTCAGGTTTGTTCAGTGGTGATGGCGAAAATCCGTATGGGCGCACCTACGCCGGCGCAGTCGAAACGCTCGCCGACGGAACGAAGCGTGCGGTCGTGCAGGTCTACATGCTGCGCGACCACAAGCCGAACGGCATGGCGTCGCCGTCCACCGACGACCTGAACAAGGGCATGATCGGCGGGACGTTGTTCGACGCGTCCGTTGGTCTGAAGCGCTCGGCCGACATCCAGTACACCTGCGACGTCTGCCAGGATGAGCTCTTCGGCGACGATTGCGGCCACATTCCCGGCAGCACCTACTCCATGAGTCCCGAAGACATCGCGAAGCAGAAAGCTCGCGGTGTGCCGGGCGGTGTCTGCACGTACACGATCGACAACGCTCACTCGGGCGAGATCTCGATGGTGTTCGACGGCGCCATTGGCGGCGCTGGCACGTTCGCCACGCGCACCACACCGAACGAGGCAATCCACACACAGTCGACGGCACCGGCCGTCTCGGAGGACAGCATGTACAGCAAGGAACTCAAACTGAAGCTCGGCCTTCTCGAGACGGCCACGGATGCCGAGGTCGAGGCGAAGCTCGCTTCGCTGCAGAACGCGGCCGGCCGCGTCGCGACGCTCGAGGCGGACGCGAAAAAGGCCGCGGACACCGCGTTCGAGACGAAGTACAAAGCCGTTCTCGGCGACGCGCTCTTCGCGGCGGTGAAGGATCTCCCGAACCGTGACGACGTGGCCGAGAAAGCTGCGACGCAACTCGGCACCACGAAGGTCGAGAACAAGCCGCCTGTCGGCGACATCCTCGCCGGCGCCGCCGCCGCCGCCGCCGCTGGCGTTCCGCCGGTCCACACCGACCCGGTGAACGGCCTGTTTCACACCGAGTCGGAGTCGATCCGCAAGAAGTTCGGAAAGTTCGCGACCGCGGCGGAACTCGACAAGGCCGCGATGACCTCGCCGCTGGCCGCGATCGTCAAATGCCTCGGCTACAAGGGCGTGATCCCCGACGAGTTTCGACAGATGGACGAGCAGGCGCTCGCGTTCCGCGCCGCGCGCTTCTTCATCAAACCGCAGGCTGCCGCGTAACGGCGGGGAGCCACAGGAGAAACGACGATGGCAAACCTCACCGCAGATCGCATGACCCTCTACCTCGCCTCGACGCGCACCCGCGGCCTGACCGGGCCGTACGGCCTCGCGGCGAACGCGAAGACCTACCAGGGCCTCATGTTCTCGCTCGACGCCAACGGCCGGCCGAAAGACCCGGCCAACGGCGACAACAAGGTCATGGGCGTTCATCGCCTGCGCCTCGACAACACGGGCGGTGCGAACGACGCGCTGAAAGCCGAAGGCTTCCGCGGCGTCCACTGCTTCGACGCGCACGCCGTCCATCCGCCGACCGTGGCCGACATCGGCAAGAAGGGCTACGCGTCGGACAACCACACCATCAGCAACACGGCGGCGGACGGCTGCGACGCCGGAATCATCACGAACGTCGACTCGAACGGCGTCTGGACCGACGTCGATCCGATGGCGTAACGCTGACACAACGGCGCAGGAGAAAACGAAATGTACGCAAACGGAACACAGCAGGACGCCGCAAGCAAGAACTACACGGGGATGTTCTACGGCGAACTCGAAAACAACCCGGCCCCGGGTTGGATTCAGCTCGTCTTCAAGATCGTCTTCGCCATCGTCAGGCAGCAGATCTTCGCCTTCACGAAGGGCGTTGCTGGTCTGCGCGAATGGATCGGTGAGCGCCGGGTCAAGTCGCTGGCCGAGTACAGCGTCATCGTCAAGAAGAAAGACTGGGAACTCACGTTCGGCATCGATCGTGACTCGGTCATGTTTGACGCGCAGACGCTGAACATCATCTCGGACGCTATCACCGGACTCGCGCAGTCGGTGCCGCGGCATTTCGTTCAGTTCTTCTCGCAGCTCTGTCTCGGCGGTTTCACGACGCCGGCGTATGACGGTGCAAACTTCTTCGACGCGAACCACCCGAATGGCGGTGGCGGCGTCGTGAGCAACACGACGAACGTCGACATCAGCGCTGCGGCGTGGCAAGCGGCGAAGCAGGCGGCTGGCAAATGGGTCAACACCGACTCGGGCAACCCGCTGCTCATCAACTACACGCACCTGTTTTACGGCAACAGGCAGGAGGCGAACGTCCTATCGACGTTCGGCGCTCCGCAACTCGCCGGCGGTGCGACGAACGTCTACTACAACGCGATCCCGCCGGACAACCGGATCAAGGTTCTCGAATTCGGCGACACCGGCAAGTGGTTCCTGTTCGACCTCTCGAAGCTCTTCAAGCCGTTCGCCCTCCTCATCGTGAAGGGCATGGACTTCGTCGCGTTCGACAAGGCGACCGACTGGGTCGTGTTCTCCGAAAAGGAGTACGTCTACGGCCTCGACACCATGGACAACGCTGGCTACATGCTGCCGGAAGTCGCATACGGGTCGAGCGTCGCGTAATCACCGTTCACAGAAACCCTAGTTTCACGCGGCTCGGGGGGGACGCTGGAAGCAAGGGGACGAGGCGGCTGCGGCACCTGACCCTAACCAGGGGTCGCAGCCGCCGAGTCATATAGCACGAAAGGAGCCAACCCCGATGGCAACCAGCAAAGAAAAGGTCGCGCTCGGACTCGCGGAAACCGCGACCGACGACGAGGTGTTCAATCGCATTCAGGAACTCGTGAACGCCAGCAAGCCGATCGCCGGCGTCAGCGGCGTCGCCAAGATCGCGCTCCTGTCGCTCGTGCCGGGCAAGGAACGTCCACGGGGAGGTCACTTCATTCCGCCCCCGTCCGACGATCCGACCGCGCCGGGCCGTGCCACGAAGCCGCTCGTCCTCGACAAGGCGACACTCACCGAGCAGCAACTCGCAGAGATCACGAGCGATCCGTACGTGATGTTCCTCGACCTCGAGACGGACCTGACGCCGGAGCACGAGATCAAGCGCTTCGAGTCCTAACGCACAATGAGCACATTCGCGGGCAGCTACATTCAGGAGCCGGCCGACCTCCAGTCGGTCTGCACTGAGGCCGACATCATCGCGTGCTGCGATGACACGGGAGCGGCCCGCGATTACACGACGTTCGCCACTCTGCCGACAGCACCGACCAACGTTCGGGCGCTCATCGTCGGCGTGGCGAACGCGCTGATTGAGCCCGTCGAGAGCCTGATCGAGAGCTATGCGCGACGTCGCGGCTACGCGCTACCGCTCGCGCCTCTCGACGCCGACGTGAAGGATATCGCCGCGCGCCTGATGTGGATCTCCCTCCGGCAGCGCGGAAAGTCGCTCACCTCGGTCGCCGCCGAGCAGGAGCGAAAGCTCATTCGTGACAACCAGCTCACCGACATCGCGAGCGGGAAGCTCATCCTGACGGCCGCACTCTCGGCCGCTACCACGCCGCCGCCGGCGTCCTACGTCGACACCGTGTCGAGCGGCAACGAGCGTTCTGACGGCGTTGTGCGGGCGTCACGCGCGTCCATGAGGCGGTTCTGATGATTACGGTCACGTTCGACAACAAGGAGTTCGTGATCCCGAAGGTCAAGCGCCTTGCGAGCGGTAGCCTCGTCACCCCGGAACTGCTGAGCGGCATCGGCCTGCTCGCCGTGCGCGACGTTCAGCGCGGTATCCGCGCGCAGCGCTCTCCGGACGGCAAGGCGTACCCGACCACGACCCGCTTCGGCGAGCCGGCGCAGCGGCTCCGCGACACCATGCGGCTCTACAACTCGATCACGTTCGAGGTGCAGGGCTCGAAGGTGCTCGTCGGGACGAACGTCAAATACGCCGCGATGCAGAACTTCGGCGGAACGCAGCGTCCGAGCAAGGCGAAGGCGCTCGCAATCCCGCTCACGCGCCAGGTCGCGCGTGCTGTCGTGGCTGCAGGCGGATACCGGGAGGCGTTTCCCGACGCGTTCGTGTGGCGCTCCTCGGCGCAGGGTGTGTTCCTCGTGCGTAAGAACCCGAACGCAGGGCCGCGGTCGAAGAAGCAACTCGAATTCCTCGCGATCCTGCTCAAGAGCGTTCAGATCCGCGGCACGCACTTCCTCGATCGCCTCTCTGACCTCGGCGAGACGGATATTCAGGTCTACATTGAGAAGAAGATCGGGCAGATGTGGGAGGCGCGGCAGTGAGCACGAACGCTCCCGATCTCGAGGCGCAGGAGGCGGCGTTGACCGATCTTCTGATGTCGCTCACGAACGCGAATTTCACTCCGCCTGAGCCGCTGGTCCGGTCGACGTTCAACATGATCGACGCGGCGATGACCGATGACGAGACGCCGCACGCGCTCCCCACGGTTGGGCTGATGCACGCGAGCGAGGAGTGGGGCGACAACCCGATCCTCGGCGGCGGCATCGCGCAGGAGGGTCACGAGGAGTGGGACATGACGGTGCTGTGCGACGCCCCGCGCCGCGATGGAGGTATGCGCGGCAAGCGCGGCGCGTACACGATCACGAAGCAGATCCTCGGGGGTATCAGCGGACAGGAGCTGATCCCCGGCTCCGGAATGTACATCGCGCCGACGCGCCGGCGGCGCTACACCGCGCGCAACGAACAGGGCGAGCTCGTTCCGCTCGCCGGATACGTCATCACCATCAAGTTCGCCGTTCAGAACGAGGAGACGTAGCAATGCACTTCATCATTGGGCTCATCATCGGCGCTCTGTTGGTCTGGTACCACTACAACGCGCCGATTCGCTAAGGAGAAAACCTCATGGCCGACAACACGAACCAGACCACAACGACCACACCGCAGCAGACTCCGCCAGTCGCGCCCGCTCCTGCGCCAGCAGCGGCTGCCCCGGCCGCAACCGTGAAGGCCGCAGTACCAGAGCAGCCGAAAAAGCGCAAGGTGATGCGCGCCATCCCGACCGGAACGACATCCGAGGAGAAAGCCGAAGCGGCTCATCTGCGCGCGAGCCGTTGGGCGGCTGCGGGTGCTCCGCAGAGCGAACTTCTCGCCGGCCGCGTGTACGAACTGAACGCGGATGTCGCGGCGTTCCTTGTCGCGCGGAAGGGATGGAGCTACGTCGGCGACGATGGCAGGCCGACCGACGAGAAGGCGACGTACTACGCTCCAAAGGAGATCCGCGGCGGCACCAAGGAATGGCTCGAGCTCGAGCCGGCGAACCGCGTCGGCAGCGAGGAGTGGCGCGCGGCGCAGATGCAGGCGAAGCTCGAGCAGTCCGCGACGCAGTAAAGCACCGACCGAAGCAGCAACCCTAATTTGAAGCCGATCCCCCCGGCGGCGAATCAGGAGGCGCCAGATGGCGAAGGGATCGAAAATCCGTGGAGTTATCTACGAAGAGTCCACGTGGGGCGTTGCACCGACGACGCCGGAAGGAATCCAGCTCTCCGTCGCCGAGATCGGCGTTGCGCTGAACCGCACCTCGAATATGTCTCGGGTGCTCCGCAACGACCGCAACGGCACCGAGGGCTCGCTCGGATGGCGCAACGTGGCGGGGCCGATCGTCACCCAACCGAACTCGCGCGAGCTGCCGTTCATCATGAAGCATGTCATGGGCGCGTGGGCGGTGGTGGGTGCCGGCCCGTATACGCACACGCTAAAGGTGAGCGATCTGCCGCCTGGCCTCACGCTCGACAAGAACTTCACAGACATGTCGGGCGTTGGGTGTGTTGAGCGCTATACGGGCCTGCGCATCAACGAGTGCCAGTTCGGAGCGAGCCATGACGGGCTGTTCGAGATGACGCTCAACACCATCGGCTGCGATGAAGTCGATGACTCCGCGTTGCTCGACGCCGCTCCGCATCTGTACCCGATTCAGCCGTTCGCCATGCCGAAGCTGACGATCACCGAGGGTGGCTCGCCAATGAAGATCGGCAAGAACTATCAGGTGACGATCAAGAACAACCTCGACAACACGGTTGGGCAGACCGCCGGCAACGGCGGCGTGCTGTCGGACCTTCCCGAAGGTTACGTCGGCATCGAGTTCTCGTTCGACGCGCTCTTCAAGTCGTACACCCTTCTGAACAAGGCGAAGAACGAGACGATCTCTTCGCTCTCGCTGCTGTTCGCATCGCAGACGGCCGGACACTCGGCGCAGTTCGCGATGAACGAGGTTCACTACGACGTGTCCGAGCCGATCGCCAAAGGTCCGGGCGGGATCGTCGTGCCGATGAAGGGGTACGCCTTCTATCTCGCCGACGCTGCGGCGAGCGCGCTGGTCTTCACCGGAATCAACGACGTTACGGCTCTGGACTCGTTCCCGGCCTAAACGACCTGGAACGCAGTAGGGCGGTGAGCTTTCAAAGCGCCGCGTCGTCTGCCGTCCAGAGGCGGCGACGCGGCGCGAAATTCATAAGAGAGAAAGGACTGAATCACTCATGGCTGAATTACTTCTCATTGACGATGGAATCAACGCTCCCGCTGTCTGGCGCACAGTTCATATTGCTCCGTGGAATGGCGATGTTCGACTGAAGCTGCGACCGAGCACGAAGGGCTTGCTCGACTACGTCACGCAGAAGGCAAAGGAAAACCCGCTCTACAACCGCCACTTCGACAAGAACGTCGGGAAGACGGTCGACGGCGACCCGGCTGCCGCATGGAACGAGGAGTTTGCGGTCGCAGTAGTCGACGACTGGGACGGCGTTGCCGGAAATGCCGATTGCAGCGACGACAACAAGCGAAAGCTCGCGTCGTTCAACCGCCTGATGAATTTCATCAGCGCTGAGTCGGGCTTGATGGCCGGCGTCGAGAGCCAGGACGAGGAAAAAAACTCAAAGACCTCGTAAGGGCTTGGTGCGGCCCTCACGAGGTCGGCTACGGCCGAGAGTTCTGTGAAGAGTGGTGCACCGACGAGTGCGCGATCCGAGAGGCCGGCGGGGACATGGAGAAATGCTTCCACGCGAATCCGCCGCGCCCCTTGGAGCGCAACGCCTTCGCGTGGGACGAGTTCAAGGGTTCGTTCTGGCAGTGGTCGTCGGCCGGCTTCGGTGACGCGACGCTGAACGCCTTGTTCATTCAGAACAAGCTTGGTGATCGCGGCATCACCGGCCACGCGCGCGAAGCGCAGATGGACCGCATACGAGTGCTCGCCGACGAGTTCGGCGAGATGCAGCGCATCAGGGGCAAACGCAAACCGCAGGAGTCATCCCCCCCCCGAAGGATGGTGATCGGTAAGTGCTGCTGAATCTGACCATCGAAGTCAAGCAGACGGGCAACGGCTTTTCGGCGACGATCAACGGCCTCAATCAGGTTCAACAGGCCGCTACCGCCGCAGGCGGCGCCGGCGCTACTGGCGCGTCCGCGACCGCGAAGGGCGTCGCCGAGGCGTACGTCGGTATCGAGGCGCTTCGCACCGCGTTCGAGAGCGTGAAGGGCATCGCCGAGGGGACGATCGGCGTCGGCGTCAGGTTCAACGCTGAGCAGCAGAAATCGCAACTCCTTCTCGCGGCGCTGATCTCAAACTATCAGGCCGTCTACGACGCGCAGGGTCACCTCGTCCCGCAGGCCGAGAAATTCAACACGGCACTGACGATCACGCAGGACCTGCAGGGGCAGATGGTTGCGGCGTCGGTCAAGTACGGCATCTCGTACGAGTCGATCTCGCAAACCGCGCAGACGGTCCTCGCGACATCGCAAGGTCAGGTCAAGAGCGCGGAGCAACTCGTCGAGCTCAGCGTGAAGCTGTCCAAGGTCGGCGCGCTCACCGGAATGCAGCCGTTCCAGATCATGCGCGACGTGCGCGACATGATGACCATCGGCCGGCCGACCGAGCTATCGATGATGCTCGGGATTTCGGCGCAGGACATCCAGCAGGCCAAGGCGTCCGGCGACATCGTTGAGATGCTCAACCAGAAGCTCAACGTCTACATGCTCACGGCGCAGAAGTTCCGGGACACGATCCCAGGCGCGCTTGGGGCTCTCCATGCCGGATGGGAAGCGGCGATGGGTGCGGCGACCAAGGAACTCGCGCCGGAGCTCGTGACCGCGCTGAACGCGATCACCGACTCGATCGTGACGGTCGACAAGCAGGGTCGCGTGACGTTCAACGAAAACCTGATGAAGTGGGTCAAGGACTTCGCGGACCTCGCTTCTAAGGGCGTCACGTTCACCGTCACCGTCGTCAAGAAGGTCACAGAGCCGGGCGGTGTGGCGGACACGCTCGGATTCTTCGGGCAAGAGGTCAAGGGCTCCGTCATTGACCCGATCGAGCACTTCCTGTCCGCAGCGTCGAGCGGCGCGCAGTCGCTTCTGCGGCGCGCCTCGAGCGGTTACCTGCAGCCCGGCGTGAGCAACGACCCGTTTGCGGTAGCGGCCAGCTACTACACGAACCTGCTCTTCGGCAGCAGCGGGCTTCTGCAGGCGAACTCGCCGTTTGCGCACACGACGCCGACGCCTCAGCAGTTCGGTCCGCCGGCGAACCTTGCGCCAAAGCCGCACTTCGGGCAAGGCGCACCGAAGGGCCTCACCGAGGAGCAGCAGAAGGCGATCGACCTCTCGAAGCAGCGCGTCGCGGTCATGGAAACCGAGAGCGACATCGCGCAGACGCAACTCGGGCTCGCGCAGCAAAAAACCGCACTCCTCGGCAATCAAGTTGTCGCAGAGACGGCAATTCGCGGCATCCTTGGACTGCAACTCGCCGATCAGCAGACCGCGATCGCGCAACTCGGGAAGATCTACCAGCTCGCCGATCAGGCCGCGCAGGCGCAGGCCACCGCACAGAAGGCGTGGGACGACAACCAGAAAGCCTTCGACGAGGCGCGCGGGAAGGCGATCCATGCGAAGGATCTCACGCCCGACCAACGCGCCGCCGAGATTGACCAGGCGCTGCAGGTCCAACGCGACAAGGACAACGCCGTACAGGCGCAACTGACCCTCGCGCTCGCGCAAAACAAACAGGCGTTCCTCGAAAACGAACGGCAGATCACGGCGAGCTTCCTCGCCGAGGTCGAGAAGCGTACGCAGCAGCGGTTCGTGATCACGAAGGCGGCACTTCAGGCGCAGTTTCAGTACGAGGGCGCGTGGAACGTCGCCGAGAACCAGCTTTACGCGAACACGGCGAACGATCTCGGGAAGGGCATCGAGCAGGCGCTCAGTGGCGCGTTTACCGCGGAGTCGGTCAAGAAGTCGATCGCCGACCTCGCGAACACGCTCAAGTCCGAGCTCGCGAAGTACGGAGCGACGGGGATCGAACGGTATCTGGCGCAGCTACAGGCGAAGGCGACCGGTCAACAGTTCTACGACCCGCAGACGCAGACCTATCGGTTCCCGACCGCGCAGGAGTCGAAGTCGGCGGGGATGACGTTCGCGGGCATCCAGTCGGCGGCTGCGCTGTACGGCATCTACTCAGGCTCCGCCGGCATGTCGAAGACGGCCGGGACGCTCTCCGGAGCGGCGAGCGGCGCGATGGCGGGGGCGGAACTCGGAACGATGTCGTTCACGCCGTTCGGTCCGATCCTCGGCGCCGTCGTCGGCGCACTGATCGGCGGCATCGCCGGGAACCTCGGCAGCGGCACTTACCAGAAGAAGTTCGACTTCACCGTCACGGGCGGGAAGATCAGCTACTCGTGGGCAGGCGGCGACGCGCAGCAGTGGGAGCTGAATCAGTACATCGATCAACTCAACTCACAGATCGCGACCACCTCCGAAGCCGGGTTCGCGCTCATCAGTGCGTTCCCCGTCACGATCGCGACCGCGCTTGCCGCGATCAAGCCCGGCAGCGTCGACCTCTCGGGATCGTTCCGCAACAAGGAAGCCGAGAACGCCCTCAAAAACTTCATCACGGTCCAAGTGCCCGAGCAGATTTTCACGTCGCTCAAGCCCGTCGTCGAGCAGGGCATGAGCGAGATCGGGATCTCGCAAAGCAAGATCAACGAGATGTTCGCCACGGCGGCGACGATGGACCCGACCAAGGCCTTCCAGTTCATGACCGACTACGTGACGGCGTTCGTCACGATGAAGCAGCACATCGACTTCCTTTCGAGCTCGGCCAGCTCGAAGACGCTCCAGTCGCAGCCGCAGACGGTCCCACAGCAACTCGCGACCTTCGATCAGCAGCTCGCGCTCCTCGCGACCGGCTTCGATCAACTCACCGGCCAGCAGCAGGTCGACCGCGCGAAGCAGATCAACGACCTGCTCGGCCAGCGCCAGCAACTCGAGCAGCAGTACCTCCTCGCGATCGCGAACACGATGAAGGCGATCACGACGAGCTACAACCAGATCCTCACCGCGGTGCGCATGCAGGGCGAAGGGAGCGATCAGCAGTTCGCGGATCTCTACTCGCAACGCTCGCGTGTGGCGCTCGGGCTCAACGGCACGAGCGGCCGTCACGGTGTCGCCGGCGCGACCACACCCGAACAGGTTCAGCAGATCGCCGACAGCTACAGCCAACTGACGCAGCAGATGGTCAATCTCGCGGTCAATCTGCGCGATCAGTTCGAGACGGTTCTACAGGACTTCGCGGCGATCGACACGAACAATCAGAAGTGGCAGGACTCGCACCTCGGGCCGCAGGCGCAGGTCGACAACCTCGCGACGAAGATTTTCCAGATCACCGACAACTTCAGCCAGCTCTCCAGCGACGACAAGCTCGCGAAGAGCCGCGAACTCATTGACCTCGCGAACCAGTATTACGACATTCAGCATCAGACGCTCGACGCGCTCGCGAACGAGGCGAAGAACGTTCACGAGTCCATTCAGCAGCAGATCTTCGGCGTTCAGCTCGACCAGCTGTCGAATAACCCGCAGGCGCAGATCAACATGCTGCTCGCGCGGAATCGCGACCTGTACGGTCAGCTCGCCGGCGCGACGACTTCCGACCAGATCGATGCCATCCAGAACGAGATCCGGTCAAACGCCCAGCAGGTCTACACGCTGTCCGGCAAGACGCCAGACGCGGCGCAGAAGTTCCTTCTGACACTGGGCGACCTGGACAAGCAGGTGGGCGACCGGACCAAGCAACTCGGGATCGATCTACAGAAGTCGATGGACCCGGTGCAGCAGGCGCTCAGCGGAACCGTTACGACGGTCACCGGCACGATCGACGACCTCGGCAAGACGATCACCAACCTCCAAAACGACCTGACGAGCTTCCTCGGCGAGACGCAGAAGAAGCTCGGCAAGTTCACGGACGACCTCACGAGCAGCGATCAGCAACTCTTCAACGTGATCAATCCGATCTTCCTCGCGTTCGGGGGCAATCTCGACAACGCCAGCAACAAGATCGGCGACATCAGCGCGCCGGGCGGGAACCTCGACCGGTTCCGCGCCGGACTCGACTCGGCGACGACCGCGCTGGCGCGCTTTGCCGACATCGGCTACTCGAACCGCATCGGGTCGACGTCGACGGGCGGCTCCGGGGGCGGCGGTGTCGTCATCCAGTTCCAACCTCGGGTCACCGTCACCGCGACCGGCACCCTCGCACCGCTCATCAAGCTCATGACCAGCGTCGCCGACGACCGCATCCAGCGGCGGGAGATTCAAGTCGCGCAGCGGAGGGCAGCACTCTAATGTTCGACCTTCCGGCCGCGATTCTCGCGCACAAAGACGACAACCTGATCGTCGTCCCGCTCCTCATCAGCCTCTCGGCCGAGAAGACCGGGCAGAACCCGTACTTCTGGACGAACTTCTACAACGCGGACCTCGTGTATGGCGGCAATACGTACGTTCGGACGATGCCGTTCGACATCTCGTCGATCGTCACGGACGCGACTGGCGTGCAAACGCTGACGATCACCGTACAGGACCAGAAGCAACAGCTCAAAGCGATTCAGGCGACCGAAGGGCTCGCGAACCGACATCTGCAGGTCTACGAAGCGTGGGTCGATTCGACCGACAGAGCGACGGTCCTCGCTGCGCAAATGATCGCGACGGGGATGATCGACGGTGAGCCCGAGCTCGACGAGGAAGCCGACGCATCGACCGCGATGATCACGATCAATCAGGGATTCGTGTCGCTGGTCGTCAACGCGCCGCGCCGCAAGTACCAACTCAGTTGCACGCACGACTTCGGCGATGCGCGCTGTAAGCACGTCGTGACGGCGGGTCAGACGTGCGACCACCGATACACGACGTGCCTCAACACGTACGCCAACTCGATCAACTTCGGCGGCTGTCGTCACGCGCTCGCGCCAGGCACCAAGGTCGCCATCGGCGGGCAGGCCGCGCCGGCGACGCTGCGGACGCGCACCTACTACGGCCTCGTGATTCACGAGTAACGGACATGGCGATCTTTCCTTCTGACGATCTCGCACTCGACGCGACCACGCGGCGTCGGATCCTGCCGCTCCTCGCGGGGTACACCACGCCGCCGCTCGAAAACGTCAAGCGCAACCCGCCGACGAACGGCACCGTCCAGGCGCGCGACGTATGGGGGCGCAAGAAGTTCAGCGCCACGATGCCGTTCCGCCTGCGGATTCCTGACATCGAGCTCCTGATGTCGTTTTGGGAGGTGTACGGCTCGGCCGGGTTCACAATGTTTGATTTCCGGTCAAAACAGATCGGCGCGCCTGGCTACCGCGCAGCAACGTCTCTCGGGAACGCCACGGGCGCGCTTCAGACCTTCACGTTGCCCGCGAAGGCAGTCTCGGGCCTCATCCTCTACAAGAACGTCGGCGGCGTCCCTACAGTCATCCCGAGCGGTAGCATCACGATTCACAACGGCGTAGCGCCGCTGTATGACGGCGCCGGCGCACAGGGTGAGGCGACGGTCGACCTCGCTGCCGGGGTTGCTGCGGCGGGACAGGCGATCACAGCGGCATTCCTCGGCCGCTATCGCTATACGGTCATTGCGGCCGAGGCTCCTCAAAAGAGCGCCGCCGAGTACAACCTGGAAGACATCGTTCTAAAGGTGGTCGAGCAGTAATGGGCCGCGCTCCTGGATACCGCCAGTCGCCGACCGATGGCCTCATCGAGGTGGTCACTCCTGACGGCTTTGACTATTGGTACGACCCGAACGATCCGGACTTCGGCTACCTCGTCAACAACCGGTTCTCGACGAAGTACCCGATGTCGTACCTGTGGGGAACGGCTGCTCCGACGCAGAACACCGGTCAGCAGACCGTCGTTGGGCAACAGGCGCGGGAGTATACGGCCGCGGCTCTCGACTCGGTGATCGGAACGCTCTACGGCAAGGACCGCATCGGCGGCGACGTGTTCTTCGGTCCGGTCGAGACGAACAACCAAACTTCCACGATCGTCGGCCTCGGTTTCGGTGACGGGCCGTTCGATTCGCTTGTAAAGGTCGAGGACTCGTCAGGCCGCGTCATCTACAACGGGGGCGGCGTGGCAATCGCCGGGCCGGGGATCGCCTTTGCGGGCGCGGCCGGGGCGCTGCCCGATGGCAGCACTTACGACTTTTCGAGCGCTCTCTTCCGGTGGTATCCAGGCGTAGACGCTCCGGCCACGGCAGACTCGTACCTCTACGGCTCGACGGGCGAAGCCGCTGCGACGTTCGAGCGCTATCCGGGCCGCTCCTACGCGGCGCTCGCATTCAGTTCCGATCCGAGCAACCAACTCGACTTCACGAATCTGAAGTGGACGATCAAGGGCCGCAAGGTCTACGACCCACGAAAGGACTCGACCAACGGCGGCGTCGGCACGCACCGGCTCAATGATCCGACCACGTGGGAGTGGAGCGAGAACGCGATGCTGTGCACGGCCGACTTCGTGCGGTGCAAGTACGTCGGCATCGGCGCTGGTCCGAACGGCATTGACTGGTCAAGTGTCGCGCGCATCGCGAACATCTGCGATCAGCTCAACACGGACGGCACGAAGCGCTTCACGCTGAATTTGCGTGTCGTCCGCGAAGCCTCGGCGGAAGCGACGCTCCGCACGCTCCTGTCTCACTTCCGCGCGTCGTACGCGATCGTCGCAGACCCCGTAACTCAGAAGGGGAAGTTCAAGTTCTACATCGACGACACTGCAACGGACACCGCGAGCGGCTTGACGGGGGTGGTGCTCGACGAGACGAACTGCCGAGTCGTCAAGCGGCCCGCGGTGCTCTCGTCGCAGACGCCGACGCAGGTTTTCTGGTCATGGGTTGATCCGTCTCGCGATTACCAGACGGTGCAGGCCGACGCGCTGACGCAGGACGCGCAGAACGGCACAGTCCCGATCATCCCGACGACCCTTAACGGCGAGGGCACCCGCTACGCCGGCGAGGCGCAGAGCGCGGCCGTCTACAACGTCCTCAAGAAGAATGCCGGGCAGGGACTGTCGGTCGCCGGGGTGAAGGCATACCCGTTCCTCGCCCTCGAAATCTACGACGTCGTGACCTGCAATTTCCCCTCGTTCGCGATGGCGGGTTGGCAGGGGCGGATCATCCGGAAGACGCGGGCGGATAACGGCGAATGCCTGCTCGACCTCGAGCCGTATAACGCCGCGATCTACGCGGCCGTGACGGCCACGGTTGAGACGAAGCCGACGATCACGATTCCGAACCCGTACGCGACTCCGCCGGCCGTGACGGGTTTGATGCTTGCGAAGGTTCCCATCGGCGGGGCTGCACCCGGCGAGCGGGTGGAGGTCGACTGGACTCCGCCAAGTTCGTGGCCTTATTACGACCACTCGCGCATCTCGGTAAGCGAAGACGGGGGAGCGACGTGGTACCTGCTGCCGAACGTCGCCTCGGGGCCGGTGTACCTGCCAGCGCGTAGTGACACGATCTCGTACACGGTCAAGATCGAGACGATCAGCCTGCAGGGCCGCACGTCCGCGCCGACGACCGCGACGATCATCGTCAACGATATCCCTCCAGAGCGGCCGGGATGGATCAGCATTGGCAACGACCCGACCGGGAAGAGTGTCGCGTGGTGGGACACGCCGACGCGATCGGCAACCCTGTATGGCGCCGGCGCGTGGTCTACATCGGGAACAGGGACGCTCACGCCATCGGGAGGGACGACAGTCAACGACGGTTCGATGGGCGATGGCGCAACCGCCGCGGCATTCACGACCGGCGCCTCCGCTGCTGATCTGAAACTGCACTGCGGTGCGGCGACGGCGATTCGGGAGTTCGAGATCATGGTGCCGGCGGGGACGACGCCCGTGCTCAATGGTGTCGCGTATTCGGACGACGCGGGGGCGACATGGCACGCGCTCATGTCCCTGGCGCAATACCGCTTCTTCCGCTCCGACCAGAACGTCTCGTTCCCGGGCAGCGGAACTACGCCGACGTGGACGGCGGATCGGTGGGTTGTTCAGATCGAACCGACGGTCGGCGCTCATGCGGACTGGAAGCTCACGCTAGGTGCGACGCAGTCGTTCCGTGAAGTTTGGCCGCGCGAGTACGGTGCCGACTCGACGAACTTCTCTGGTTATCACCTCACGCGGCTCATTGGCGCCGGCGCGTACGGTGGCGGCGACATCAACTCCGTGCCGACGCAGAACAACGGCCTGCCGGTGAAGGACTTCACTTACACCTCGTACACCTACGACCAGTGGGGGCAGGTCGTCAGCACGACGGTCACCGAGGAGTTGTATGTCCAGACCATCTCGATAACGAAGGATCTGTCTGGATTTTCGTACTTCACGATCGGTTCCGTCACCGCGTCTGGCGCTACGCAGGTTGGCCGTCAGGATGTCGTGATCGGCAACGGCGCGAATCACGACATCGCCATCGCTAACCAGAACACCACGCTCGTGCGGCTCACTGGAGCAACCGCGGATGGTTGGACGCTCGACGGATTAGTTGGCGGGTATGCGGGACGACCGATCACGGTCTACAACGCGACGGGCCATAGCGGCACGATCCTTAAGAACGTCGGATCGACAGCAGGGAATCGCTTCGGCTTCCCGATCGACTTCTCAATGGATGTCGGCGAATCGCTCGACCTCATCTACGACGACGCTGACGGGCTGTGGCGTCGTGCCGACGCGTGGGCTCTCGCTGGCGTTGAGCAAACCAGCGGCGTGACCGCGGGCGTCGCTTACAAGCGAGAAACGCTCACCTTCGCTGGCTCGGCGACCGTCGATTCGGTCGCGAACCTGCTGCCCGCGAACGCGCTCATCCTCGGCGTGGCGCACCGCGTCGAAACCACACTGAGCGGAGGCGGCGTCACGGGTTATTCGATCGGCGATTCGCGCGTCTCCGATCGCTTCGTGCAGAACAGCACGAGCATCGCCGCAGGTAACGGCGACGGCAACGGGCTGCGCCAGTGGGACGGTCAGGTCACGACTTCCTCGGCCGGACCGTGGCAGAAGACCGCAGCGAAGGTGCGGCTCACGGCTATTGGTGGAACCCCGACCGCCGGCGCGGTCGAAATCATCATCGCGTACTTGCAGATAGGAGCACCGACATCATGAGAAGGCTACTCATCACACTGCTGTTCATCACCGCCGCTCTCGCACCGAGCGCTCTGGCGAGTTGGGGATCGTCTCTTCCGAGCGCGTGCGACCAGGGCGATTTCTTCATCAGGACGGACAACACGATCTGGTGGTGTGACAGCACGAACCACTGGACGGTGTTGCCGAGCTCTGTGGCCGCTGCCTCGGCGTCCGACCACAGCATCACGCCGTGTGGCGCGAATACGTTCGCCACTGGGCTGTCTACGACGTGGGCGCTCACGTGTAACCAACCGTCAGCGTCGAATCTGACGGATGGCACGACGGGAACGGGAGCGGTTGTTCGCAGCACGTCTCCATCCGTCGCGACTCCGACCGTCAGCGGGAACCTCACGGTGAGCGGCGGGAATATCGTGCAGACGGTTTCCTCCGGCAACATCGCGAACACGTTCACGAACACCACGGCGTCGGGCAACGCGAGCACGATGCAACTCACCGGAAACAACACTGCCGGCGTGACGAGCAACTATTGGGGCGTCTCGCACGCCGACTCGTCGCAGACCACGCGGTGGTCATGGGGCTTCAACGCCTCGCTCGCCCTCTCGTGGTGGTCGCGGCAGACGAGCTATCCAGCGGGATTCACCGCTGGCGACGTTACCCAGATGACGCTCGATACGTCTGGCAATCTGACAGCGACCGGGAAACTGCTCGGCACCGGGGTGGACGCCATCAACAGCGGCTATCAGGTCGAACTGGCGAATGACACGACGACCGGAACAGCGCAGCGGCTACTCGTAAAGCTCACGGGTTCCCCGTCAAAGGTCCGCACTACGGCAACGACCGACACGGCCGGAGCACTCGGCATCTGCGCATTGGGATGCTCGACATCAGGAGCGGCCGTCATCACGCTTCGCGGCTTCGAGACGTGCACCTTCGATGGCGCTACGACCGCTGGCGATTTCGTATCTATCTCGTCGTCTACGGCCGGGAATTGTCACGACAGCGGTTCGTCACGGCCGACTAACGCGACGCAGATCGTCGGGCGCGTCCTCTCTACGAACGCGTCAGGCGGCACATACACCGTGTGGCTCACGCCCGACGACACCGGGACGGTCAGTGGCGCCTGCACAAATCAGGCGGTAACCGGAGTCACACTTGGAACCGGCATCGGTTGCTCCACGATCACGAGTGCCTTCGTAAACAACACGATCGCCATCACCGGTTCTGACATCAACACGTCGAGCCAAGTCACCGCAACGCACCTCTCCTCGGCGCTGCCTATCGCGCAGGGGGGCACGGGCGCAGCGACCGCCGGCGCTTACACGACCTTTGGCAACAACACGAACTCGACGGCCGCGCCGTCATTCGTCTCGCTTCCAGGCAAGCCGCAGTCGTTCGAGTTGAACATCACCAACACGGCCGGCACCATCCAGCATCGCATCTACTCGGACGCCCTGGTGGGTACCGCGTCGAATTGGGCTGACAGGGTGACAGGCGCGTCAGGCACGCTCGCGAACACGCCGCAGGTCAACTCCTCGACTGGCTTCACGAACGGCGTCGGTGTGGACGCCTCTGCGCTATCGCACATCGTGTTCAACACTGCGGCGCAAACCTCGGCGGATCTCTTCGGCCAGTGCACGGTGACCTACAACGACACGGCGACGACCGATGTCCGCTGCGCTCTCGCGACCACGAACATCAACGTCAACGGGACGACGCAGGTACGCACGAGCTTTTGGCTGCTCAGCGGCGGCTCGTCGTTCAGCGTCAACACGACGAACATCGCGACCGGAAAATCCATCAGTATCCGCTTCAACGGCTACATCAAGTAGGCGTCGACTTGAAGTGCTTCGCAAAACGGCGTAGGATTACTTCCCGAACGTAGTACCAGCGAGCGCGACCTCCCTCCCGGCGCCCGCATCAGCAACCCACATCCCCCTCCCGGCCAACCCGCGCGGCTAGACGCGGAAGAAAGGGATTGCCGGAAATGAAGTGGACGTGGACTCAGACCAAGGTTCTCAACATCACGGGTGTCGTTGTTCTCGCCTTCTGCACGCTGTTTCACCTGACGTTCAGCAACGACACGGTTGGCGCGATCGCGTTGCTCGTGTGGAGTGTCGCGCAGCTCTTCACCGAAGGCGGCGTTCGCCACAAGGCGATCTCGCCGACGATCATCGGCAACGGGCTCGCCGCGATCGGCGCGTTGCTCGCTGCCGCGCACCTCGTGACCTTCGCGAGTGCCGACATCACGCGAGCTGCGATGCTCCTTTCGTCCGCACTGAACCTGTTCACCGAGGGCGGACTGACAGACAACGACGTACCGCCGGGCATCGCCGCCGCGCTAATGCTCGCGCTGTTCCTGCCGTTCTCCACGGGCTGCTCGACGATCGCCAACGACATACCGCAACTCCCGACCGCCGACAAGGTCGTGACGGTCGATCAGGTCAACGAAGCCCTCGTGAAGGCGCAGGCCGTCCGCGATCTCGCGCGTGATGCGGTGGCCGCTGCGGCGTCGCAGAACCTCATCAGCGATGCGGTGGTCGCGGACTTCGACAAGTACGACCACCTTTTCACCGATGCCTATCGCGAGGCGCGAAGCGCCGTGAAGACCGGCAACCTCGACTCGGCGCGCCAGCTCTACACGCAAATCCGCTCGGTGGTGATGACGCTGCAGCAGATGGCTGCAGCGCACGCTGGAGGTGCTAATTGAACGAGCAAGAGCTGCAGATCCTTCTCTCTCTCCTCCTGAAGCTCGGCATGACCGGCGCGGAAGCGCTGCAGACCATCCGCTCGAAGGGCGTGACCGAGGAGCAGATCGCCGCCGCCGATCTCGAGAACGAGATCAGCGTGCGTGACGAGATCCAGAAGATGAAGGCGAAGTAGATGGCGGACCTCCTTCGCGACTCGTGGCCCGTGATCTCCTTCGTCCTCTACATCGTCCTCGCCCTCGTCGCCGGCCTCGGTCTGCGCTGGATCGCCGGCCTCATCTCCGGCGTGAAGAGCGACATCAAGATCGCGGTGCTGGAGCTCAAAAGCGAGTTCGGCGAGAAGTACGCGACGACGGGAGACTTGGAGAAGGTCGAGAGCGACCTCCGGCGGGACATCAACGTCGCCGGCCGCGTCGAGGCGGTACACGCGGACGTGAAGAAGCTCCTCATTCGTCGTCACGAGGTGACCTCATGAGCAATTTCGACGACGCATTCGACTACGTGTGCGGCAACGAGGGTGCCTACTCGAACGACGCCGGCGACAGTGGCGGCGTGACGTTTTGGGGCATCTCCGAGCAGGCGCGGCGGGATCACCGCTGCAAGGATCACCCGAACGGCATCGGTGACGACGCGTTCAAGAATGCGCCCGATCGCGGAAAGGATCTCGCGAAGCACATCTGCCGCCTCGATTATTGGAAGTTCGACAACATCCGCGACTCCCGCCTCTGCACGAAGCTGCTCGACATCGTCTTCAACGTCGGTGACCCGATCAGGCTCATTCAGCGTGCGGTCGGTGTTCAGCCGCAGGACGGCATCTACGGGCCGGCCACGGAAGCGGCGATCACGAAGCTGCCGTCCGAGCAGGCGATCGAGGCGCTGTGCCTCGCGGTCGGCGACAAGTACGTCGACATCGCGCGGAACGATACCTACGGGCGCCTGCGTAAGTACGGCGTGCCGGAGACGGAGATCGCGCAAATGCAGATGACGTTTCTCAAAGGGTGGGTGCGGCGCGCCGTACGGCGACCGCCTCTCACCGTGAAGGGAGTCGCATGAAGCTCCTCGTCGAAGTGTTCTGGATCTTCCCGCGCGATCTCGCGTGGTGCGTTCGGCAGGACTTGAACCTCCTCTGCTGGCGCACGCGTTTCGGCATCTAGTTCCCAAACATCCAGCGTCCCCCCAATTCCACCGAGTCGCGGTGAGGAGCATCCGATGAAGAAGCTCGCCGCGATCATCGCCATTCTCTTCGCAGGCGCGTGCGCTTCGGTGCCGCCGTCGCGCGAGAAGCCGCAGATCGGCTGCTGGTTCGATGATCTGCGCCGCTTCGATTACGTCCTCGTGATCGAGCGCGACGACGCCGAGACGCGCTTCATCAAGCGACAGATCCTCACCGCGACGCCCAACCGCATCGACACCGAAGAACGCACCGTGCCGACGAAGCGCGTGCGTCTCGGCTATTGCCCCGATGAGCAGCAGTACCACACGGACGGCCGCTCGCCATGGGCTCAACCAAAAGGAGAGGAACGATGAACGAAACCCCGCAGCACCGTGTGAAGTACCCGCGCAGAGGGCTCCGCATCCCGACCGGCATCTTGCTGGCGATCGGAATCCTGCTCGCGGCGATGCCCCTCTATGCCGGCGACGCGTCGACGTCGACGCTGAGCCTCGTGACCGCTAACACGCCCGAGTGGAAGACGCGCTACGCCATCCAATGCGCGAACAGCGATGGCTGCACGCTGGCGGTTGCTTTCTCGGGCGGAAGCACGCCCCCCGTCAGCTTCGCGAACGGTGAGATCCGCTACCTGGCGGCCTCTGGTTCAGGAATCAGCCCCGTGACGGTTACGACGACCGGATCGCCCACGGTGACGACGCTCGCGGAGTTCAAGTCGGCGATCAACGTGGCCCAGCTCGAGCTGTCACCAATCGACTACACGAGCCCGCAGCCTTCGACGCCGAGCGCGTTCTACGCGACCGGGCTCGGCGGCACGAAGATCGAGAACGACGATGACTACACGACGAGTGTCTACCTCGACGTGAAGGGCGACACGCCCGCGCCATACGTCATCACCGTCGCTGACGGAACCGGCAACGTCATCGCGTACAAGAACATCGTCGCGTCGCCCGGCTTCAACTTCGTTGCGAACCTCGACGACGCCGTATCCGACAGCGGTGACGTGATCGGGAAGAAGTTTCACGAGGGCAGCATCTCGATCACGAGCGGCGCGCACTTCAACGGCGGCTCGGTCAACGGCGCGATCGTTCAGGCCCCCGTCGCTGGCGTGGCGTTCGTGAACCGCCGGACGGGCGGTGCGCCGCGCGTCGTGCCGCTCGGCGTCTACGTGAGGGTCGCACTCCCGTAAGGGCGCATGGACCTCGAAATCCTCGCCGCGTTCGTACACGGCACCGTCACGTTCGGAAACGTGCTCGGTGCCGTGTACAACCTCCGCCGCCGGAACTGGCGCTGGTTTGCCGTACACGTCACCGGGGCGGCTCTCCACGTCATCGCGACCATCGACCACGCGAGGGAAGCGCGCGATGTCCAGCAAGCGCGGCGAGCGCAGGCGTGACCGGCAACGAAGTTGTACTGGCAAGCGCCGCTTCAGTTGCCGCGATGACGGGGCGCGCGCCGCTCACGCGCTGTTCCTGCAGACCGGCGATCGGTGCCGGCCGTACCGTTGCCGCTTCTGCACTTCGTGGCACATCGGCCACGCGTGGCGCGGATCGCACACGGTGATGTTAAAATGATTGCCCCATGGCGGCGCGTCATTCTCCGGTGTCATTCCACGAGGTCGTGGCGCTAGCCGAGCAGATCACGGCTCTCGCAAAGGAGATCGGTCAGTTAACCGGCGAAGACGCCGTGGCGGGCGCAAGAACGGTCCTGCGGCTAACTCGCCGATTCGATCAACTTGAGAGGCAGTACCGCCGCAATCTCTTGAGGTCCACGGCGGCGGCGAGCGCGCGCCTCTGCGAGGCTTACTCGGCCGCGAGGAAGGCGTTGGAACAACAACGCTGATGTTCCCGAGGATCACCCCAGGATGTTCCCAGGATGTTCCCGCGCCGATCGTGGAATCGAGCATGCGGGAGCACGCAGAAACGCCCGCGCCATAGAGAGCAGAAGGGGTTACGGCGAAGGTTTGTGACTTTGGCGGGGCCGACGGGGCTCGAACCCGCGACCTCCGGCGTGACAGGCCGGCGTTCTAACCAACTGAACT
>JACZCU010053079.1_pt1 | contig 38069 bp, 36 predicted proteins | sample 8641851 | NCBI WGS metagenome assembly JACZCU01 (sample SAMN15324605, study PRJNA640507) | soil metagenome | isolation source: monocropping sugarcane control | place: China: Luxin town, Laibin City, Guangxi Province | collected 2019-07-25 | depth 10cm m | reverse complement strand
CTGGGACGTCCGGTCGTGCGACCGGGGACTCCACTTTGCCGACCGGAACCGTCGGTCGGGAAACCGGAGCTTCCGGTTCGTCGACCGGAGCCTTCGGTTCAAGGACCGAAGCCCTCCGGTTCGCCGACGGGAGCCTTCGGCTTCTGCGCCGGAGGGTCCGGCTGGCGAACTGGTGAAATAGGTCGTCACGCCGGATCGTTTTGGAGGACTGCGGCCAACGAGTACGCCGAGAGCGCCGTATGGTGCGAGTGAGCGTGCTCCTGCGGGAGTTGAGTGGTACTCCTCCTGCCGCGACCTTCCAGCCCGCATGGGCAGAAAGATCGAGGAACGCATGAATACCACTCAATCACCTACCCCGGAAACGATCATCGAGCAGTTGCGGGCGGTACGCGACGAGATCGTCGCGCTGACGCCGTTGACGCCGAAACAGCGGAAGCTTCTCCGCGGCCGGTCGGAGATGTCGCTGCCGGTCCTGCAGGCGTCGATCAACATCATCGGCATGCACGACACGATCGCGCAGGCGGTCGACAGGCCGGTCGACGAAGTTCGCGAAATGCAGGACGTCTGGGACCGCTGGACGGCGGTCGAGGCCGAGCTTCGGGCGCTCTTGAGCGGCGTCAGCGGCGCCAATCTCGTGCGCCGCCAGCAGCTCGCCCTCATCGCCAGCCAGGCGTATGCGGTCGGTACGCAACTGGCGCGCAGTCCGGAGAACAGCTTCCTCGTCCCGCACGTGCAGGAGATTCAACGGCTCAAGAAGGTGAAGAGCTCGAAGAAGAAGCCAAAGCCGTCCGACGAGTAGAATGCGCCGTTCATGACTCTCGACGAGCAACTCGAATACCTTGGAAAGGGCACCGTCGACTTCATCGAGCGCGCGGACCTGAAGGCGAAGCTGCAGCGGGGGAAGCCGCTGACGGTGAAGGTCGGGTTCGACCCGACGGCGCCCGACATCCACCTCGGGCACACGGTCGTGATGCGGAAGATGAAGCACTTCCAGCAACTCGGCCATCGGGTGATCTTCCTCATCGGCGACTTCACGGGGATGATCGGCGATCCGACCGGCAAGAAGGCGACGCGGCCGCCGCTCACGCGCGAGCAGATCGAGCAGAACGCGCTCACGTACCAGAAGCAGGTGTTCAAGATCCTCGACCCGGTGAAGACCGAGATCCGGTTCAACTCGGAGTGGCTCGGCGCGCTCGGCTCCGAGGGGATGATCAAGCTGGCGGCGAAATACACGCTGGCGCGGATGCTGGAGCGCGACGACTTCAAGAAACGGTGGCAAACGCAGCAGCCGATCGCGATCCACGAGCTCCTCTATCCGCTGGCGCAGGCGTACGACTCCGTCGCCCTGAAGGCCGACGTCGAGATGGGGGGGACGGACCAGCGGTTCAACCTCCTCGTCGGACGCGTGCTGATGCGCGAGTACGGCCTCGAGCCGCAGGTGGTCATCACCGCGCCGCTGCTCGAGGGGCTCGACGGCGTCGAGAAGATGTCGAAGTCGCTCGGCAATTACATCGGAATCGACGAGCCGCCGCTCTCGATCTACGGCAAGGTGATGTCGATCTCCGATGAGCTGATGTGGAAGTACTACCTCCTCTGCACCGACCTGACGCCGGCGGAGATCGACGCCCTTCGCGGCGAGCACCCGAAGACGGCGAAGCAGAACCTCGCAAAGCTGATCATCAAAGACTTCTACTCCGCGGAGGCGGCGGACGAGGCCGAGCGGCAGTTCACCGCCGGACGGCCGGACGAGATCCCGGAGAAGCGGTTTCCGGCGAGCGAGCCGGTGGCGCTGGCGAAGGTGCTCACGGAGGCCGGTCTCGCACAGAGCAACAAAGAGGGACAGCGAAAGATCGCACAGGGGGCTGTGTCGGTCGACGGTGAGAAGATCACCGACACCCGCTACGCTCTCGACGCAACGCCGGGCAAGTCGTACCTCGTCCGCGTTGGATCCCGACATTTTGCGCAGGTGACTTTCGAATGAGCGTTCCTCTCCTCGACCTCAAAATCCAATACGCACAGATCAAAGACGAAGTCCTCCGGGTGACCGACGAGGTCTATTCGTCGCAGATGTTCATCCTCGGCAAGCGCGTCGACGAATTCGAGCGCGCGTTCGCGACGTACTGCCAGTCGAAGTACTCGGTCGGCGTCTCGTCGGGCACCGACGCTCTCCTGATCGCGCTGATGGTGCTCGACATCCAGCCGGGCGACGAGGTGATCGTCCCCGCGTATTCCTTCTTCGCGACGGCCGGCGTCGTCCACCGCCTCGGCGCGGTGCCGGTGTTCGTCGACATCGCGCTCGACGACTACAACATCGATCCGGCGCTGATCGAGGCGCGCATCACGCCGCGCACGAAGGCGATCATGCCGGTGCACCTCTACGGCCAGTGCGCCGCGATGGACGAGATCAACGCCGTCGCGAAGAAGCACGGCATCCCCGTGGTCGAGGATGCGGCGCAGGCGGTCGGCGCGGAGTACGACGGCCGGCGCGCCGGCGCGCTCGGCACGATGGGCGGTTTCTCCTTCTTCCCCTCGAAGAACCTCGGCGCGTTCGGCGATGCGGGGGCCGTGACGACGGACGACGAGAAGACGTACGAGAAGCTCATCGACTTCCGCGTGCACGGCATGAGGCCGAAGTACTTTCACCACTATGTCGGCGGCAACTTCCGCATCGGCGCGCTGCAGGCGGCGATCCTCAACGTGAAGCTGCCGCATCTCGACAGCTGGTCCGAGGGGCGGCGGCGGAACGCGAAGATCTACCACTCGCTCTTCACGGAGCAGAAGCTGATCGGACGCATCGCCCTGCCGGCCGAGCTGCCGCAGCGGCGCCACATCTACAACCAGTACATCCTCCGTTTCACGGACGGCCGCGCCACGCGCGACGCAGTCATGAATCACCTCAAGAGCGCCGGCATCGGCTGCGAGGTCTACTACCCGCTGACGCTGCCGCAGCAGGAGTGCTTCACCGGCGTGCCGTCGTCGAGCGACAAGTTCCCGAACTCCGACGTCGCCGCCGACCAGACGCTGGCGATTCCCATTTATCCGGAATTGACCGAGGGACAGCTCGCCGAGGTGGTGCGGGAGATCGGGAAAGCGCTCGGATGAGCGCATGATCCCCATTCGCCACACGTTGCCGGCGCGGGCGGTGCCGGTGGTGAACCGGGCACTGGTGGCGGCGAATGTCGTCGTCTTCATCGCGCAGCTGATGAACGCGAGCGCGGCAGAGCGGCTGATCGACATCTTCGGCTTCATGCCGGCGCGGCTGATCGATCCGGCGCGCTTTCACTATGCCGTCTGGGAAGCGGCGCTGACGCTCGTCACGTCGCTCTTCCTGCACGGCGGCTTCGTCCACCTCTTCGGCAACATGATCTATCTCTGGGTCTTCGGCGGCGCGGTCGAGGATCTGTTCGGGCACGTTCGCTATTTCTTCTTCTATCTTGCCTGCGGCGCCATCGGCAGCCTGACGCACACGCTCATGCTTCCGCAGTCGACGATCCCGTCGATCGGCGCCTCCGGGTCGATTGCGGGCGTGTTGGGCGCCTTCCTCATCCTCCGGCCGCGCGCGCGGATCGTCACGCTCTTCCCGCTCGTCGTCTACTGGGCGATGGCCGAGATCCGGGCGGCGCTCTTCCTGCCGGTTTGGTTCGCGATGCAGTTCATGAACGGCTTTCTCTCGCTCGCCGCGGCCGCACACACCGAAGAGGTGTCGGGGATCGCGTGGTGGGCGCATGTGGGGGGATTTCTCTTCGGCGCAATCGTCGCGGGCATCTATCGCATGTCGGCGAAGCGCGCATGAAGACGTACGACACGGTCGTCATCGGCGGAGGGATCGTCGGGCTGGCGATCGCGCGCGAACTGCTTTCACGCGACCCGAGGCAGCGCATCGCGGTCTTCGAGAAAGAGCCGGAGCTCGGGAGACACGCCAGCGGCCGGAACAGCGGCGTGCTGCACTCCGGGATCTACTACCCGCCGGCCTCGCTGAAGGGACGCCTCTGCACGGAAGGGTCGCGGCTGATGCGCGAGTACTGCGACGAGCGGAAGCTGCCGATCGCTCGTATCGGCAAGGTGGTCGTGCCGGCGAGCGACGCGGAAGACGGGCAACTCGAGGTCCTGCTCGAACGCGCACGGTCGAATGGAGCGCGCGCGGAGATCGTCAGCAACGTGCGCGAACTCGAGCCGGAAGCGAGGGAAGGCCGCGCGCTCTTCTCGCCCGATACGTCGGTCGTCGACCCGAAGCGAATCCTTGCGACCGTCGCGGAGGAGTTGCGCGCCGCGGGCGTCGAGTTCGTCTTCAACCGCGAAGTGACGGAGATCGACCGCGGCACGTATGGATTCCTCGTGAACGCCGCGGGTCTCAACGCCGACCGCATCGCGCGCCTGTTCGCCGTCGGCGAGCGGTACACGATCCTTCCGTTCCGCGGGCGCTACTACAAGCTGGCGGCGCCGTTCGCGATCCGGCGTCTCATCTATCCCGTCCCCGATCTTCGCGTCCCGTTCCTCGGCGTTCACTTTACGAATGCCATCGACGGGACGACCTACGTCGGTCCGACCGCGACGCCGGCTGTTCGCGCAGGCGACGCCATGTCGATCGCGGCGACGATCGTCCGCCAGTACGCGAGCAACAAACAGGGCTTCCGCACGCTCCTGCACCAGGAGGCGGCGCGCCTCTGGAAGCGCAACTTCGCGGCGGCGGCGCGTGCGCTCGTCCCGCGCCTCGAGACGAAGCAGCTGAAGCCGAGCACGAAGGCCGGGATCCGCGCGCAACTCTTCGACCGCGTCAGGAACGAGCTGGTGATGGACTTCGTCGTCGAGCGGGGAGAGCGGTCGCTGCACATCCTCAACGCCGTCTCGCCGGGATTCACCACAGCGTTTTCATTCGCCCGTTTCGCGCTCGATTTCGATAAGGTGGAAGCTGCATGAGAAAAGGGATCATTCTCGCCGGCGGTTCGGGAACCCGGCTTTACCCGATCACGTCGGTCGTCTCCAAGCAGCTCCTCCCGGTGTACGACAAACCGATGATCTATTACCCGCTGACGACGCTGATGCTCGGCGGCGTCACGGACATCCTGATCATCACGACGCCTCACGACCAGGCGGCGTTCCAGCACCTTCTCGGCGATGGCTCGCAGTGGGGAATCCGCCTCACCTACGCCGGACAGCCCGACCCGGGCGGCCTGGCGCAGGCGTTCCTGATCGGCGCCGACTTCGTCGGCGACTCGCCCAGTTGCCTCATCCTCGGCGACAACATCTTCTACGGCCACGGCCTTACCGAGTCGTTGCGCCGCGCGAACGGCCGGGCCGAGGGCGCGACGGTGTTCGCCTATCGCGTGCACGATCCGCAGCGGTACGGCGTCGTCGAGTTCGACGAGAACCTCCGCGCACTGTCGATCGAGGAGAAGCCGCACCAGCCGAAGTCGAACTTCGCGGTCGTCGGGCTGTACTTCTACGACCAGCAGGTCGTCGAGCTGGCGCGGTCGCTCAAGCCGTCCAAGCGCGGCGAGCTGGAGATCACCGACCTCAATCGTCTCTACCTCGAGGCGGGAACGCTGCACGTCGAGACGCTGGGCCGCGGCTACGCGTGGTTCGACACCGGGACGCAGGAGTCGCTGCTCGCGGCGGCGAACTTCGTGGAAACCGTGGAGTTGCGGCAGGGGCTCAAAATCGCGTGCCCCGAGGAGGTCGCGTACTTTTTGGGATTGATCAGCCGCGAAGACGTCCTCTCCGCGGCGGACCGGCTCAAGAAGAGCAGCTACGGCGACTACCTGCGCCATGTCGCGGAGCAGGCAGCCGGCACGTTGTTGTGACCGTCAGCCCCTGACCGCGGCGACGGCCGGATTCGCCGCCGCTCTCTCTTCGTTCTCTTCCTCCCGAACGCGGTTGTGGAGGAGGCAGAAGACGAAGATCACCGGCAGCGCGATGAGTAGCACCAGCACGCCGATGAGGCCGAGTTTCGGCAGCGTCACGTTCCGCATCACCGTCGTCGACGCGGTCGACATCTCCGAATAGAGATACGTCTCGGGGTTCAGATTGCGCGACATCACCTGGTAGATGTCGTTCACCTTGGCGACGAGAAGCTTCGCGTCGTTGCGAACGTCTTCCACGTCCGCGGCGACGTTGTTCTTCGACGTCGTCGCCGGGAGCGGCGTGCTCAGGTCATGGAGCATTTCCTGGTCGTAGCGCACCGCCTCCTCGACCGGGATCATCTCTTTCTGGATCTGGCGGAGGTCGTTCACCATCCGCTGCCGGTATTGAACGTCGGCGGACTGATTGAGGAGCTGCGCCATCCGATCGATGAACGTGTCGCTGACCTGCGGCATCACGGTCTCTTGACTCTGCGGCGCGGTTCCGGCCGGGGGTGTCATCCTCACGGTTCCGGCGTTCTGGACGGATACGGGTCGCTGGCTCGTGTAGAGCGCGAGTGCGTCCCGGACGGCGTTGATACGGTCCTGGTAGCTCTGGAACTGACGCTGATCGTAGGCGAGCTGCGTCTGTACGAACCGGATTGTCTCCGGGTCCGCCGGCGCATTCGCCGCGCGCGCCGCGGCAACTTCCGGCTCGAGCCGGAACCGGATCAGGTCTTCGATCTTGATGCGAAGCTCGGCGAGCGAGAGGTGATCCGTCGGTGTCCGCGCCACGTCGGCGGAGGGAAGCTGCGAGAGCGCGTCGATATTGTCGAGGACCTGCGCGAGCCGTTTGATCAGGATCCGGATCGCGATGATCTGGTTCGTTCGGGGCGTGTCGTCCAGGACGGCCGGCGAGAGGATCGTGGCGTCATAGCTCGTCACGCGTCCTTCCGCCTGGGCCCAGTCCGCCCAACGCGCGAGGGTCGTGGAAAGCGCTCGTTTGACGACTTCCGGTGGAACCTCCTTCACCCCGTGCGGATTGGTGAAGTTCAGCGCATAAAGGTTCTTCTTGAGGCTCTCCTTCTTCTCCTCGAAGTCCTTCTCGACCTGCTGCCGCTCGGCGGTCGACAACTTTGGGTCGTTCAGGCGGGGCTGGTACTCCCGCAACAGTTTGTCGTATTCAGGGTTCGATTCCGAAATGTAGAGCGACCCGACGAAGTCGCGGAAGCTCATGTAGTCGTTCATGTGGGTCTCTTTGAAGACCCCTGCGAGGATCGGCTCCGCGACGATCTCGTTGACGCTGAAGTTCGCGCCATTCGGATACATCCCGTCTTCGGCATGTTTGAAATCGAGCCGGAACGGCTGTGAGATGACGCGGACCGAGGGCGCGTTGAAGTAAATCACCAGGGCGACGATGCCGTAGAGGACGCCTACGGCCAGCAGCGAGACGTAAATCGTCTTCCGGTAGCCGCGGTAGACATTCACGAAGCGGCTGACGGAAACAGGCTCTTCGATGGGATCGTCGTCCCGATAAATGACTGCGGAATCGCTCATAGGATTGGACCTTCGTCGTAGCATCGCAGGGACTCTCCGCGTACGTCAAGCAGAGCGCTTTGCCCGCAGACAACCCACGGGTTGGGGAATTTCATCCTGGAGCCAAAGGTCGTAGCGCCCGATGCCCATCCTCCGCAGGGAGAGCGAGTTGTATCCCGACGACCTCTTCTCGGTCGACGTCGCGCCGATGCCGTGGGAGATCCTCCATCTGCGCAGCCGTCAGGAGAAGACGGTGGCCCGGCTGCTCGCCGAGCACCATGAGCCGTTCTACCTGCCACAGATCGAGAAGGAGGTGCGGCGCGACGGCCGGGCGTTCCGGTCGTTTCTCCCGCTCTTCACGGGGTACCTCTTCATTCGCCGGACGGAAACGATCCGCGAAGTGCTCTGGAGGACACACGCGGTCGTGAGCGTGATCCGGGTGGAAGATCAGGCGCAGCTTCACAGCGAGTTGCAGCAGATCCGCTCCCTTCAACTCGCCGGCGCGACGCTCATCCCGCGGACCGAGATCGGGCCGGGCGATCCGGTGAAAATTGTGAATGGCGTCTTCAGCGGATATACCGGCACCGTTCTGCGGGAGCGGGATGCAGTGCGGCTGGTGGTCTCGATCACGGCGCTCAACAAGGCCGTCGTCGCCGAGTTCCCGCGCGAAGCGGTCGCACCTCTGCGACGCGGTGCGGTATGATGTGTTCAACGGTTGAACGCACTTGTCTCATACGGTTCCTGAAGAGATCCGCTACAGGCTCCTGCACTATCTCGAACAGTACCCTGAGGCGACTCAGCGGGAGCTAGCACGCCACCTCGGCATCAGCATCGGGAAGGTGAACTACTGCCTCCGCGCGCTGATCGAGAAGGGGTGGCTGAAGATGCGTAACTTCCGCAACAGCAACAATAAGCTGTCGTACGCCTACCACCTCACGCCGGGCGGGCTCGAAGAGAAGGTCAATGTGACCGCAGCCTTCCTCCGGCGAAAGATGGCCGAGTACGACGCGCTTTCCCAGGAGATCGAACGCTTGACCCGGGAGGTCGCCGCAAGCGGCGTTTCGGATCGGTAGGAGAAGTCCAGAGATGTCCGGCTCGGTTGGCGACAACCCTCGCGAGGGGGTCATGTACACCGAAGGGGGCGAAGCCCGCCCAGACGGAGCAGTGGTCGTGACGGGAGCCGCCGGCTTCATCGGTTACTCCGTCTCGCGCGCGCTCCTGGAACGGGGGGACCGCGTCGTTGGGATCGACAATCTCAATGACTACTACGACGTATCCCTGAAGGAAGCGCGGCTCCGTCAACTCGCGGCGTACGATCGCTTCGAGTTCGTCAAGGCAGATCTGGCCGACGACGCGTTGACGCGGAAGGTCTTCGAAAGACGTCCATCGCGCATCGTGCATCTCGCGGCGCAGGCGGGCGTGCGTTACTCGCTCATCAATCCGCACGCCTACGTCGACTCGAACATCCGCGGATTCCTGAACATCCTGGAGGCGGCACGCACTGCCGGCGTGGAGCATCTCGTCTATGCCTCTTCGAGCTCGATCTATGGCGCGAACACGCGACAGCCGTTCTCGGAGCACGACAACGTCGACCATCCGATCTCGCTCTACGCAGCGACGAAGAAGGCGAACGAGTTGATGGCGCATACCTACGCGCACCTTTTCGGCGTCCCGAGCACCGGCCTCCGCTTTTTCACCGTCTATGGACCGTGGGGACGCCCCGACATGGCGCTCTTCAAGTTCACCCGCGGCATTCTGAACGACGAGCCGATCCCGATCTACAACCATGGCCGGATGGTGCGCGACTTCACCTACGTCGACGACGTCGTTGAAGGAGTGGTGCGCGTGCTCGACCGGCCGGCGAAGCCGAATCCGGCGTGGGACAGCAACGATCCCGATCCGGCGACGAGCCGCGCGCCGTATCGCGTCTTCAACATCGGAAACGACCGGCCGGTCCTGCTGCTCGACTACATCGCGGCGATCGAGCGCGCACTCGGCAAGAAAGCGAAGCTCGATCTGCAGCCGATGCAGCCGGGCGACGTCGCCTCGACCCAAGCCGACGTGACGGAACTCGAGAGCGCGGTGGGGTTCCGCCCGCGCACCAGCATCGACGAAGGAATCCGGCGCTTCGTCGAGTGGTACCGGAGCTACTACGGATGCTAGTGACCGACGGCGCGCTTCTTCGCGACGGCGCTGCGCAGAGAGAGCACGAGAAGCTTTCCGTCAGGAGCGGTGAGCAACTGGGGCTTCATGTTCGTATCGAGTGAGCTGAAGCGCGCCGCCGCGGCGGCGAGACCGTCGAACGAGTCGAGCTGGTATGGATCGTCCGGCGACTCCGCGCCGCTGCCGGACACGATCTGGCGGACGACGATCCACGGATGCTCGGTGTTGCCCGATGAGACGGTGAACGTCATCGGATCGCCGTTGGCGAGGATGAGCGCGGAGGCGGCACAGTTCCATGTGTCGCAGGTGGTGGCAACCCATAGTTTGGTCAGCGGTACGCATGGACAGGCCTGCTGGGCAAAAGCGGAAGACGCGAGACTGCTGATCAAGACGGCTGCTATCCCGAAGGCTCTCATGATCGCCAGCCGAAGAAATGTCCATGCCAGATGGAGGAGACCTCAGATATGACGAAACGAGCTCTAGTAACAGGCATCACGGGACAGGACGGCTCGTATCTCGCCGAACTGCTGCTCGAAAAGGGTTATGAGGTGCACGGGATCGTTCGCCGTTCCTCCTCATTCAACACCTCCAGGCTCGACACGATCTATCAGGATCCGCACGAAAAAGATCGGCGGCTCATCCTCCATTACGGCGACCTCAATGACGCCTCGTCGTTGAATCGGATTCTCCGCGTGGTCGATCCTCACGAGATCTACAACCTCGGCGCGCAGAGCCACGTCCGCGTCTCGTTCGATACGCCGGAGTACACCGGGGAGATCACCGGCCTCGGCGCCACGCGCCTGCTCGAAGCGATCCGCGAGACCGAGATCCGGCCGCGGATCTACCAGGCGTCCTCGTCCGAGATGTTCGGAAAGGTACGCGAGACGCCGCAGTCCGAGTCGACGCCGTTCTACCCGCGGAGCCCCTACGGCGTCGCCAAGGTCTATGCCTTCTGGATCACCGTCAATTACCGCGAGGCATATGACCTCTTCGCGGTCAACGGCATCCTCTTCAACCACGAGTCTCCTCGGCGTGGCGAGACGTTCGTGTCCCGCAAGATCACCCGCGCGGTTGGCCACATCATCACCGGCGCGCAGGAGCGGCTCTACCTCGGCAACCTCGACGCGAAACGCGACTGGGGTTATGCGAAGGACTACGTCGAGGCGATGTGGCTCATGCTGCAGCAGCCGGAAGCCGACGACTACGTGATCGCAACGGGAGAAACGCACACCGTCCGCGAGTTCTGCGAGCGCGCGTTCGGCGAAGTCGGAATCGAGCTGCAGTGGCGCGGCGCCGGCCTCGAGGAGCAGGGATTTGACCGCCGCACGGGCAAGACGCTCGTCGAGATCGATCCGAACTACTTCAGGCCGACCGAGGTCGATCTGCTGATCGGCGACCCGACGAAGGCGCGCCAGAAGCTGGGCTGGCTTCCGAAGACCACTTTTGCCGAGCTCGTCCCGCTCATGGTGCATGCCGACGTCGAGCTGGCCGAGCGTGAAGCACGCGCGGCAGGCAAGGACGGCATTCCTGTTCTGGTCGGCAAGTAAGAGTTATTTGGTCACGGGGATTGCAAAGGCCGCCGGGCTGGAGCAACCACGTGACCTCACGAATTCGCCTATTTCTTCTCTGCGCCGCGATTGCCATTCCTGTCGGCGCCGCAACGTTCGTCGTTCCATCCGATCGCGACATGGTGCAGCGCGCCGACGCAATCGTCATCGCCAACGCCGCTTACTCGACCACCCGTTTGAATGAAGAGGGCGGAGTCGAAACCGTAACGCAGATGTTCGTCGAAGAAGTCATCAAAGGAGCGCCGGCGGGATCGATGACGGTCGTGGAGCCCGGTGGTTCCTACGGCAACACGTCGATGTCCATCCCCGGCGTGCCACGGTTTGTTCCTGGCGAACGAACGCTGCTCTTCCTGCGGAGCGTTGGCCGCGATCGATGGGCAGTGGCGGACCTCGTTCTCGGCAAGTTCACGTTCGTGAACGACGAGAACGGAAAGCCGCTCCTGCTGCGCGACGCGAGTGAAATCGTCGGATGGGATCCCGATCTCAAACAGCACGTCGAGGTCGATCGTTCGGCGCCGGAGTTTCTCGATTTCGTGAGACGCGAGGCGCGAGGCGCGTCCGGGACGGCGAACTACGTCGTGCCGGAGTCGCCGGCTGCGAAGGGTTCGACTCGGCAGTCGCCGTTCCGCGCGACGACCACGATCGCGCCGTACACGGCGACGTCTTACACGATCATCGTCAGCGGCTCGATGGGAGCGCGGTGGAACGTGTTCCCCTCGCCCGTGAACTGGTTTACCGGAACGACGCAGGAGCCGGGCGCGCCGGGCGGCGGCGTCACGGCCGTTCAAACCGGAATCGCCTCGTGGAACAACGACTGTCCCTCGAACGTGAATTACGTCTATGCCGGCACGGACAATGGGACGCACACGCAAGGCCTGCACGCGGCGGACGGCGCCAATACGGTTCTCTTCGAACGCGATTTGAGCTCGTACGGCATCAGCCCGTTCTCATGCAGTTCCAACGGCTACAGCGGCACGCTGGGCATCGGCGGCGTCACGAGTGCCACCGGTACGAACACGCTCGGGGGCGAAACGTTTGCGACGACGGTCGAAGGCGACGTCGAGATGAACAAAGGTCTCGCGAACTGCACGCTGCTCTTCAGCAACGGCGACTTCAACTCCGCGGTCACCCACGAACTGGGACATACGCTCGGGTTTCGCCACTCCGATCAGACGCGCTCCGGGAGTGCCGCATGCACGACCGATCCGAGCCTCGAGTGCTCGAGCTCCGCGATCATGACCGCGTTCGTCACGCAGGGACTGAACGCCGCGCTCCAGGCGTGGGACCAGCACGCCGTGCAGGCGCTGTATCCGGGCGGATCGTGTTCGACGGGGAGCGGTGACGGCAAGGCAGACCTCGTGTGGCGCAACTACTCGAGCGGTGCGAACACCGTATGGCAGATGTCGGGTGCGACCCGCATCGGCTTCTTCACCTTGCCGGCCGAGCCGAGCACGCAGTGGACGATCGAGGCCACGGGTGATTTCAATCGCGACGGCAACACCGATATCGTCTGGCGGAACTACTCGACCGGACAGAACACGATCTGGCTGATGGCGAACGGCGTCTATCAGAGCACCGTCTTCCTCCCGACCGAGCCCGATACCAACTGGCACATTGAAGGCGCCGGCGACTTCAACGGCGACGGTACCCCCGACATCGTCTGGCACAACTACCAGACGGGCGCGAGCACGATCTGGATCATGAGCGGCACGTCGAGGCAGAGCGTCGCGTTTCTGCCGACGGAGCCCGACTTGAACTGGCACATCGTCGGTGTCGGCGATTTCAACGGCGACCACAACGCCGATCTGGTGTGGCGGAACTACTCGACGGGGGCGGACACGCTCTGGATCATGAGCGGCACTTCACGGTCCCAGTTCTTCGTTCTGCCACAGGAGCCGGACACGAGCTGGCACATCGTGGCCGTCGGCGATTTCGACGGCGACGGTCACGCGGACATCGTCTGGAGAAACTTCTCGACGGGCCAGAACACGATGTGGTTCATGAACGGAGGCACCCGTACCGGGTTTGCGATTTTGACGTCGGAGAGCAACCTGAGCTGGCATATCGAGACCGCCGGCGACTTCCGTTGAGAGAGGGCCTCCTCTAAGCTCGTCAACTGATGTTTGACAAAGATGCTCCTGTATTCGTTGCAGGACACCGCGGAATGGTCGGTTCCGCGGTGGTTCGGCGGCTGGAGCGCGGCGGGCACACGCGCGTCGTGACGCGCCGGCGTGCCGAACTCGACCTACTCGACCAGCGCGCCGTGCACGATTTCTTTCGTGACGAGCAGATTCGCTTCGCTTTCGTCGCTGCCGGCCTCGTCGGCGGCATCGTCGCAAACGCGTCACGGCAGGCCGACTTTCTCTACGAGAATCTAGCGATTGCCGCGAACGTCATCCACGCGGCGGCGGAAATGGGAACGGAGAAGCTCCTCTATTTCGGTAGTTCCTGCTGCTATCCGCGCCTCGCACCGCAGCCGATGCGGGAAGAGAGTCTTCTCACCGGCCCCCTCGAAGAAACAAACGAAGGCTACGCCCTGGCAAAGATCGTTGGCCTCAAGCTCTGTGAGAAGTATCGCCGCCAGTACGGGAAGCGGTTCTTCGCCGTCGTGCCGAGCAATCTGTACGGGCAGCACGACAACTTCGATCCCGTGAACTCCCACGTGATCGCCGGCATGTTGCGCAAGATGCACGAGGCCGCGCGATCGGGAGCGTCCGAAGTCGTGCTGTGGGGGACGGGGACGCCGAAACGCGAGTTCCTCCACGTCGACGACCTCGCCGATGCCTCGTACATGCTGATGTCGGCCGAGGAGGAGGAGCCGTTCCTCAACGTCGGTTCGGGCGAGGAGGTCACGATCGCGGAGTTGGCCGAGCTCGTCGCGAATGTCGTCGGGTTCGGCGGAAGCATCTCTTTCGACCCGTCGCGTCCTGACGGCGTTCCTCGCAAGATCGTCGACTCGTCACGGATCCGCAGCCTCGGATGGACGCCGGAGATCTCGCTGCGCGACGGCATCCGCTCCGCCTATCGCTGGGCGGTCGAGAACGGCGTTCTTCATCATTAAATGACTTCAGAGTCGGTTCGGACATGGTTGTCCCGGTCGCGATCCGGCCGCGCATTCGGCGGCCTGGTCGCCGATTACGTCGGCACGACGTCGAGCGTCGCCGTCTCGTTCCTCGTGACGCCCGCCATCGTGTCGTTTCTCGGCGCGCCGATGTATGGGTTCTGGATCGCGGCGTCCCAGATCCTCCTTTGGTTGAACCTGCTCGACGGCGGGATCGGCGTCAATCTAGTCAAGACGATTGCGACGCACAGAGAGAGCGACCCCGACCGCGTCCAGCGCGCGACCGCCAGTACGTTCTGGTGTTACGCCGCGATTGCCTTCGTGACGCTCGCCCTCGGCGCCTTGATCGCGCCGCATGTTGTTGCTTGGACTCACGTCGCGTCGAAAGATGCGGCCTCGGCGACGGCGACGTTCCTCATTGGCGTAGTGACGGCGTCGCTGACGCTCGTCGCCGTGCCGACCTTCTATGTCATTCTGCAGGGACACCAGCGCCTGGCACTCGTCAACTCGATCATCACCGGCGTGAACACGCTGGCGCTCTTGTGCGGCGTCGCGCTGGTCTGGTCAGGGTTCGGCGTCGTCGGCATGGCGGTTGGCCAGTTGATCAGCGCCTGCATCGGCTCGATCGTGGCGTTCTTCTCCGCGCGCAAGGTCTTTCGGTTCTCGCTGTCGTGGCGTTACGTGGATCGTGCCGAGGTGCGCGATGCGGGCGGGTTCGCGGCGTTCTTCGGAATGTCGAAGATCGCGTTCTTCACGTCCAACTACAGCGACGGGTTTCTGATCGCGGCGTTGATCAGCACGTCCGCCGTGACGGTGTTCGTGCTCACCCAGAAGCTTGCCTCGGCGGCCCTCGCGTTCGTGGCGAAGATCGGCGGCGTGACGGTTCCGGGCCTGGCGGAGTTGTTCGGCCACGGCGATTTCGCCGCACTGCAACGGGCCACGATCCGGCTGACGCGCATCCTCACCCGGGCGGGCCTATTGTCCGCGGCGATGATCGTCGCGCTCAATCACCGTTTCGTGGATGCCTGGACAGGCGAGGCGACGTTCGGGGGAATCGCACTGACCGCGTTGTTCGCTTATGGGGTCTTTCGCGACAGTATCGTCCGGAATCTCGCGTCAGTCCTTTTCGCTGCAGGCGAGGTGCAGGGGTGGGGGATTCTGTCGGCCGTGGAAGCGGTGGCGAAAGTCGGCCTCAGCGTCCTCCTTCTTCCGCGTCTCGGCCTCATCGGCGCGATGATTGGCACCTCGGTCGCCGAGCTCACGACCGCCGTGTATGCTCCCGGAAAGATCTGCCGCCTGGTTCAGATGCCGGCCCGGCGATGGGCTCGGGAAGGATTGTTTGCGGCGGTCGTCCGTTCCATCCCGACCCTGGTCGTCCTGGCGGTGCTCGCGCAGACGGTTCCGACGTCGTGGAAATGGGGCGGGATGATCGTCATCGGCTTGGCCGGCGTGATCACGAACTGCCTTTCCTTCGATCACGAGCACATTCGCAAATACGGGCGCTTGATCTTCGCGTCGCGTTCTCTCGCATGAATAGGGGGTTGTCTTGCGTTCCAAATCTCTTCCGTTGAGTCTTCCGTATTTTGAAGAGGACGACGTCCGCGCGGTCGCTGATGCTGTCGCCTCGACGTTCGTGAGCGGCGACGGTCCGCTCTGCCGAGAGTTCGAGAGGAACCTTGCGGAATACCTCGGCGCAAGGCACGCCTTCTTCACCGTCTCGTGCACCGCGGCTCTCGACCTGGCGTTCATGGTGAAGGACTTTCCGCCCGGTTCCGAGGTCATCGTGCCGGACTTCACCTTCACGTCGACGGCGCTCGCGCCCATCCTGAACGGGTTGAAGGTCGTTCTTGCCGACGTCGACCCGGAGAACGGAAACATCGACGTCTCGAAGATCGAGGCGAAGATCACGCCCCGCACCGTGGCGATCATGCCGGTCGACTATGCAGGCAATCCCGCCGATATGGACGCGGTAAACGACATTGCGCTGAAACATGGTCTGTACGTCGTTCACGACACTGCTCAATCGATCGGGGCGCGCTACCGCGGCCGTTTGACGGGCACCCTGGCCGACGTCAGTTGCTTCAGCTTTCACGGAACGAAGAATCTCGTGGTAGGTGAGGGTGGCGCCTTCGTCACGGACTCCGACGCGATCGCACAGAAGGTGATCATCGCGCGGGAGAAGGGCACCGACAAGCACGCGTATCTCACCGACCCTACCAAGAAGGGTTACTACGAATACGTCAGCCGCGGAAACAGCTACGTCCAGTCCAACATCCTCGGGGCGCTGGGGATCACCCAGCTCCGCAAATTGGAGCAGATGAATGCGCGCCGTCGTGAGATCGCGGACAAGTACCTGCGCGAGTTCGCCGATCTCGAAGGCGTCCGTCTCCCGAAGATCACGGCGGGCGCCGAGACGAATTGGCATCTCTTCTATCTGCTCGTCGACCCCGCCATCAAGCTGTGGTTCATCGACGCCATGCGCGCGGAGAACGTCACGTGCAACATTCACTACAACCCGCTGCACGTGAACCGGTACTACGCGCAGGTCTGCGAGTTTGCGGACGACGAATTCCCGGGCGCGAATGCGTTCTTCGATTCGCTCGTCCGCCTGCCGCTCTATCCCTCGATGACCGATGAGGACGCGGACGACGTCGTGCAGGCCGTGAAGAAGGTGATGACTCGGGCCCACGCGACGGGGACGGCGGGGTGACATGTACAAACTAGGCCCGGTCGGCTTTCGGCCCATCGAGGAATCGGACCTCGAGACGCTGCGCCTCATCCACAACGACGTCTCCACGCTGCTCCAACTGGGGAACGCCGACTTGATCGCTCCCGAGCAGCAGGTGGAGTGGTGGAAATCGTTGCATCGAAGCCGCAGCCAGTGGCGCTTCTCGATCGTGGAACTGGCGACCGGAGCCGTGATCGGCATGATGCGCGTCGGCAATATCGAGGCGAACAACCGCAACTGCGAAGTGGGGCTCGACATCCATCCCGATCATCGGGGCCGCGGCTTTGGCGAGGCGTCCTACAAGGCGCTACTGCAGTACCTCTTCGAGCACTTCAACATGCACATGGTTTACCTCCGTGTGGCCGACTTCAACGGACAGGGGAAGCGGCTCTACGAAAAACTGCATTTCGTCGAAACCGGCAGGTACAAGGAGTACTTCTTCCGGCACGGGAAGTACTGGGACTACATCCTCATGACCATGACCGTTGAAGACTACAAGCGCCACTATCCCGCCGAATGAACGTAGAAAACCGAAAGATTCTCGTCCTCGGCGCTACCGGTTTTCTCGGGAAGCGCCTGATGCGCCGCTTGCAGGGTGATGGCGCTTCGCCCATCGCGGTGGCGCAGTCGCTCGGGACAGACCTCCGCGACCCGGCGCAGTTCGAGCGAGTCTTCCGCGACAATCCCGGCATCGACACGATCCTGAATGCGGCCACCTTCATCGGCGGCATTCAGTTCGGTCTCCAGCACCCGGCCGAGATCTTTCACAACAACTCCCTCATCAACGCCAACCTCTTCCACCTTGCGAGCGCGTACAACGTGAGGCGGATCGTCAATCCCATCTCCAACTGCTCGTACCCGCGCGACGTCTATCCCGAGTTTCGAGAGGAGCTGTGGTGGAACGGGGATCTCGACCCGTCGGTCATGGTCTACGGATTCGTACGCAAGGGGAGCTGGGTCGCGAGCTGGGCGTACCACCGGCAGTACGGCCTCGAGACGATCAACCTCATCGTGCCCAATATGTACGGTCCGAACGATCACTTCGACGAGGTTCGTTCGCACGCCCTCGGCGCGCTCGTCATGAAGATCTTCGAAGCGCATCGCGCCGGCGCACCGGCGGTCACGGTGTGGGGCTCTGGCAAACCGGTTCGTGAGTGGCTCTACGTCGACGACTGCGTCGAGGCGATGCTTCGCTCGATCGAAGTCCGGCACACCGAGGATCCGATCAACATCGGCGTCGGCTACGGCGTGACGATCCGGGAGCTTGCTGAGTTGATTCGCGACGACGTCGGCTATCGCGGCGAGCTGGTGTTCGATACGTCGAAGCCGGACGGCGCGCCGTACAAGGTGATGAACGTCGACCGATGCCGCGAATGGTTCGGTTGGACGCCCGGAACGGGCTTGCGCGAAGGAATCGCGGACACCGTGCGCTGGTACGCCGAGCAGCCACGACGGACAGCTTGAAACCGCTCGTACTGAACCATATTCGCGGGGGATTCGAAGAGGTTCTCCTTCGTGAGACCCGCGACGCGTGCAACGAACCCTACCAGCGCCTGGCTCAACGGGCGGCAGAGAACGGATTCCGCTTCGAAGGAGTTCGCGACCAGCCTCTGAGCGACGTCGAATGGGTCGTCTTCTGGGACACTTGGTGCCTCGCCCCGACCCTGGCCGACTGGCTGCGGCGCAAGACGCGCAACAAGCGCGACCTCGTCGGTGAGGTGTTTGCGGCGAAGGAACGTCCGAAACTGGCGCTCGTCGTTTTCGAGCCGCCGTCGATCTTTCCGCACAATGGCGACGTCACGATTCACGACAAGTTCGATGTCGTATTCACCTGGAACCCGACGCTTCTCGCGCGTAAGCCCGATCTCTACCGCTACCTTTTCCTGCCCAGCCCCGAGAATGCCCCCGCCGGGACGCCGGTCGCGTTTCCGGAGAAGAAATTGCTCTGCGACATCTCGGGCTACAAGTTCTCGAATCATCCGCGGGAGCTCTACACGGAGCGGCGGCGGACGATTCGATTTTTCGAAACGCACTATGCCGCCGACTTCGATTTGTTCGGCGAAGGGTGGAATCCCTCGCCCCAGGCCTTTCGGCGGGTCAAGCTACGTAACTGGCGCGCGAAGCGGGAGACGTTCCGTTCGTATCGCGGGAGATGCGCAAGCAAAGCCGATGTCTTCCCGCGATACAAATTCACGCTCTGCTACGAGAACATGATCGAGCCGGGCTTCGTGTCGGTAAAGCTTTTCGACGCTCTTCGCTCCGACGTCGTGCCCGTCTACCTCGGCGCTCCCGATATCGAGAGGATCGTCGATCCCGGCGCATTCATCGACCGCCGGAACTTCAGCTCGGACGAGGAGCTCGGCCGCTACCTCTCCAACATGACGGAGGGCGAATACGAGTCTTATCGCGCCAAGGCATCGACCTTCATCCAGAGCGAGCGTTTCCGGCGGCTGCTCTCCGAGAATTTCGCGCGTGTGTTTCTGGAGGCACTCGGGTTGTGGCGGTCGTGATGGCGCGAACGGTCAAGAAGAGGCTTCAGGATGCCTTCATCTCCCCCGTACGCAACCGGTCTCGATTGCGAAGAGCCGAGACGTTCGTCACCGTCATGAAGCCCTGGAGCGGTTGTTCCATCCTCGATCTCGGCGGTGGCGACGGAGAATTCCTCGACCGGATTCGTTCCTTCGGCGTCGACGCGAATTACGTCGTCGCCGACATTCCGGGAGAGCACGTCGCGCACGCAGAAGCGCGCGGGTTCTCCTTCGTCACGCTCGATGAGCAGGAGAAGCTCCCGTTCGTCGACCGAGCGTTCGACATCGTGCTCTGCAATTCAGTGATCGAGCACGTGACGCTGCCGAAGCATCTCTGCCCTACCGCAATTCCCGAGCGCGAATGGAAGGCGGAGTCGTGGAAGCGGCAAATGGCGTTCGCCGATGAGATCCGGCGTATCTCGCGCTTCTATTTCGTGGAGACCCCGCACAAGAATTTCCCTGTCGAGCAACATACGGTGTTGCCCGGAGTCAATTGGCTCTCGCACACGCGGACCCTCGGAGTCCTGCGGTGGACCGATCGCTTCTGGATCCGGCCAGGGATTTTCGTCGATTGGAATCTGCTGGGACCTTCGGAAATGGCGACGCTTTTTCCGGAAGCGAAGCTGCTCGTCGAGCGGGTCGCCGGCCTTCCGAAGTCGATCATTTCCTACCTCGCTCCCTAACGCAGACGAATGCGCATCTTTCAGGTCCTCGAGGGAACGTCGAATGCGGCGGTGAGCGGCAGCAGCACGTGGCTGCGCAATCTGCATGAACCGCTGCTCGACCTCGGACACGAGGTGTTCCTCTTTCCGGTGACGGAGGGGCGCATCGCGATGGCGCGCGGCGACGCACGGGCGCGCGCGGCATTCAGTCAGCGGTTGGTGGATACCTTTCAGCGCGAGCACGCCCGTCAGCCGTTCTCGCTGTTCTTTTCGTACTTCATGGACGGCATGGTCGAGCCGTCGGCGATCGACGCCATTCGCAGGAGCGGCGTCCCGATGTGCAACTTCTCCTGCAATAACGCGCACCAGTTCAGCCTAGTCGACGAGCTCTCGCCGCACTTCGATTACAACCTGCATTCGGAGCGAGACGTCGGCGACAAGTTCCGGGCGGTCGGAGCCACGCCTCTCTGGTGGCCGATGGCGTCCAATCCGACGTACTGGAAACCGCGCGACCTCCGGCGGGACATACCGGTCTCTTTCGTCGGCGCCAACTTCGCGTTGCGCGCACGCTATTGCGGCTATCTGCTCGAGAACGGCGTCGACGTTCATGCGTACGGACCGGGTTGGCAGTGGGGCACGACCAGCCGCTGGCGCGGCATTGCCAAGCGTGGCAAGTTTCTATTACTGGCGAGTGCAGCCGCCTCGGCCGAGCGGAGGCGTCGTGCATCGAGCGAGCTCGCCGATCACGACTATCGCCGCGGATTGACGTCCAAGTTTCCCCGAAACACCCACCCTCCCGTGTCCGATGACGAGCTGATTGCGTTGTACAGCCGAAGCGAAATCTCCCTCGGGTTTCTCGAAGTGTACGAGGGCAACGACCCGAGCCGGGTTCCCGTGCGTCATCTCCATCTGCGCGAGTTCGAAGCTCCCATGAGCGGAGCGCTCTACTGCACGGGATACATGGACGAGCTGGCCGAAATGTTCGTTCCCGACGAGGAGGTTGTCGTCTACAGGAATCAGTACGAGCTGCTCGACAAGGTGAAATTCTACCTGCGCCACCCCGCTGAATCCGCCGCGATTCGCGCAGCTGGACGGAACCGCGCATTGCGCGATCACACGTATCACCGCCGTTATCAGCAACTCTTTTCTGCTCTGCACCTCGAAAAACCGGGCGCCGCTGCCGGAGGCGTCCATTGACGAACAAGAGCTCGATCGCTTTGTGGGCTCTCATCGCGTGCGGGTTCCTGGCCTTCGCCCTCCAAGCTCCGAACGTGATCGCGACCGCGAAATTGAATCGCGCTCTCATCGATTGCCTGCACGTCACGCGCGGCGAGGCGTGCGGCTGCGGCCTTACGACGAACGTCACATCGGATCGCGCGAACTATCACCGCGGCGTTGACGCTTACCATTCCCACCGCGATGCCGACGCGATCAAGTATCTCCAGCCGTACGTCTCGGCACATCGCGATGACGTCGCGGCCGGATATTTCCTGGGGCTCGCCTATCGGCGGGCGGGCGACGAGCCCGACGCGCGCGCGGTGTGGCGGAGTACTGGAGCCGTAAGAGCTTTTCGCGAGCGGGCGCGGCAATCGGGCACGATCGACGACTACGAAACGGCCATTGCGATCGGTGACACCGATCCGGACTCCTACTATCAGTTGGCGGAGCTTCTATTGGAAGCAGGCCGCCCACAGCCCGCGACGGCCTACTATGAGCAGGGGATTGCACTCGACACCCGCACGACCTACCAACGGTCCCTTGCGGAGGCGCGCATTGCCGAGCTCCACGGCGACTGGCAACGCTCGGCCGCGATCAACGAGGCCGTCGCGAAAGGCCACCCGCTGCTTCCCGACCCGTATTACCGGCTTGGACGCCTCTATCATCTCAAACTGAACCAGCTTCCGACGGCGCTGTCGTGGTATTCGCTGGGTGCGTCGAAGACCGGTTCTTTGCCGTGTTACCTCGGTGCAGGTGAGGTGGAGCGCGAGCTCGGCCATTTCGCTTCCGCTGAAGCGTGGGCTCGCCGGGCCGAGGATCGCTTCCCGAGCGTGGCGGGGCCGGCACTCCTGCTCGCGAGCACGTTGGAGAGCGAGAACCGGCACGGCGAGGCCGAACTTGCGTATGAGGCCGCCGAAGCACGTGAACCGGGGAGTTTCTGGCCGCCGTTCGAGCGGGGGGAATCCGCGCTGAAGCGCGGCGACGCGGAGCGAGCATTGAAGTCACTCACGCGGGCCGCGCAATTGAACGCGACCTCGCCGTACATCTACGTCGCGCTTGGCCGTGCCTATCGTGCTCTTGGGCGCGACCGGCAAGCGTCCGCCGCCTTTGCGCGTGCGCTCGACCTTGCGCCCGGAAACGAAGAAATCGTCCGAGGGGTTCGGGAGTGACGACGAGCTCGCGCCGGCCGCTGTTTTCCGTAGTCATACCGACGCTCAACCGGCGTGACAAACTCGTTCATGCGATCCAGAGCGTCATCGACCAGACCCTGAACGACTTCGAAATCCTCGTCGTCGACGACGGTTCCGACGGCACTGAGGCAATGCTCGAGGAGCAGTTCCGAGGCCGCGTTCGATACATGCGTGGTCCGGGAAGCGGCGTCTCAGCAGCACGGAACTTCGCGATCGAGCGCTCCACGGGTGAATGGATCGCGTTTCTCGATTCTGATGACTGGTGGTACCCGACGAAGCTCGAGCGATATGCCTCCGCCGCGCGAACGTATCCGGAAACTGGCCTCTTCTACTCGAAGATGGACCTGGTCGACGCGGAAGGCCGCTACATCCTCACCTCCGTCATCCGGCGACACAAGAACGCGTACCCCGCGGTGCTTCAAGGCAACTTCATGTTCATCTCGACGGTTGCCGTGAAGCGAGAATGTCTCGAGCGGACCGGGCTGTTCGACCCCACGCTCGTCGGATGCGAGGACTGGGATCTCTTCACCCGTGTCTCTCGCCATTTTCCGGCGCGTCTGATCGACGCGTCACTGACGGCCTACGAGCCTATGTCGGCCGGGAGCGGCACGCGCGTTTTCGAGAGATGGGCCGCCGGACACGATCAGGTCATCGCAAAGGCACTGGCAGCGGATCCGGAACTGTCGCCGCGCGTCGTGGCGCGGATTCATGCCGCCCTCGATTATGCAAAGGCGATGATCTACGTGGCGGTGGGCGAGGATCGCCGCGCCTTGCTCCATTTCAAGGCGGCCTTCCGAGGGAACCGCCGTCTCTGGCGCGCCCCGGTATACATCGCGGTCCTTTCGTGGAAGTCATTGCGGCGTTTCGTTCCCCGGCGGTTCAAGGTCCTCATGCGGCTTCCGGAGGCGCTTCAGTAACCGATGCTCGAAAAAGCGTTGATGTACGGCGGCTGGCCGGGCTTCGTGCTTCTGTTCGTCGGGAATGGTGTGGGCGCCGGCGCGTGGCTTTTCTACCTGGTGACGAAGCGATACCGGCGCGCGCTCTACGTCACCTTCATGGCGTTTCCCTTTACCTTCTATGCGGGGCGAGCCGCGGGCCTGCTGGCGTTCGACATTCCCGACTTCGACCAGCGAGTGGGATTGTCGACGTTCATGATCGTCGCGACGTTCTTCACGATGTTGTGGTACGGACGCATCCGCCGCCCGATGGGCGGACTACCGCGGTGGATCGAACGCTTCGTCTGGATCTATGTCGTCACGCTGACCGTGGGACAGTTTTTCACGCACGATGCGTGGTCCGCCGCGCTCCTCTCGGTCGGGGCAGGGTGGGAGTTTCTCTGCCTCTTTTACCTGCTGGTGTCGCTGATCCGGCGCGACCGCCACGTGATCGCGCTCATCAATTCGCTATTCATCTTCTCGATTCTGAACATTCTCGTCCGCGTCGTTGCGAAGGGCGAGAGTCTCCTCATTCCACTCTCGTCGCCGACTGCGGGGAACGCCTTGACGTTCGGCGCGGACGCCGGCCGTGTCGGATCGGGAGCACTCGGTCCCGGCGTCTCTTACGCGGGGTACCTCTCGGTCTTCATCACACTGGCGCTCGGCATGTTTTTCATCAGCAGGAGCCGGATCTACTTCGTATACGCCGTTTTGATGTTCGTCGAGATGTTGAACACGTTCACGCGCGGCGGCCTCTTCGTCCTCGGCCTGCTCGTCTGCCTGGTGCTGTTCAAGCCAACTCGTGTCATTTCACTCAAGGTGCTCGCGGTGGCCATCGCCGTTGCTGCCGTGGCGTGGCCCGTCGTCAAGGAATACGTCACGCTTCGTGGCTTCTCCTTGAACGTCATGCACGTGAGCAGCTTCTCGCTTCGCGTCGAGCTGACCCGCATGTTCTTCCACGCTTATGAGTTCAGTTGGTGGGGGCACGGGATCCTGCAGCAGTCCGTCTTCGAGCTGACGCCGTGGCTCATCGTGCCGATTCACAACGCGTACCTCGAAATTCTCGACACGTGCGGCATTCTCCCGTTCGTCTCGTTCTCGATTCTCACGCTGTTGATGATCTGGAGCGGAATTCGTGCGTCGAGGTCGCGAGCGCGCAGCGCGCGGCATCTTTTCAGCGCCCGCTTCGCGCCGTTCGCGCTCGTCGCTTTGCTGCAGTGGGTGCTCTTCGCGAACACCACGTCGACCTCGGTGCTTGCCTACTATCCCTATGAAGGAACGGCGGTGTTCTGGGTCATCGGCCTCCTGCCGATCTCATTACTCGTCGCCATCCGCCATGCTCGGCTCGCCGGTCTCTCGACAGTACTCCGGCCGGTCCGTTCCCGGACGGTGCCGATGGGTCCACCCTCTCCCGTACACGTCAGTTGATTCGCATTCTTCACCTCGTGCCGCGGTTCATCCATGGCGGCGTCGCTCGCGTCGTCGACGATCTCATGGCAGGCGTCGATGCATCGCGGTTCGAGAGCTTTCTCGCATGTGCGATCGATGATTACCCGGTGCGGGAGCGGGTCTTCAGCGGCCTGCCGCTGTTCCCCACGACCGCGGCGAACATGATGCGAGCCTCCGTTGCGGTCCGGCGATTGGTGAAGGAGCGCGGCATCGACGTACTCCACAGTCACCACCGATTCACGTCCGTCGTCGCGCGTCTCGTCGCGATGATGACCGGATGCCGTTTCACGTCGACCGTCCACGATCTCGCCGCGGGAGGCGCGGTCATGACGCGCTTCGGAGCCGCGCCGATTGTCACGGTCTTCAGTGAAACGGTCGAAAAGCACCTCGTGAACAACTTCGGTTTTTCGCCAAACCGTATTCAACAGATCCCGATGGGAATCGGTGTGACGCCGCCGAGCGGACGCGCCTCATCCGGGAGGCCGTCCGTCGTCTTCGCCGGCCGCCTCGACTGGGAGAAGGGCGCCGACGTTCTCCTCGCCGCGATTCCGCGGATTCTGTCGCAGGTTCCGGAAGCGGTGTTCTGCTTTGCGGGGACCGGAGAGCTCGAAAGTGACCTTCGCGCGAATGCCACGGCGATGGGGGACCAGGTTCGATTCCTCGGCTGGCGCGACGACGTTGCCTCGCTCGTGGGCGGCGCCAGCGTCGCCGTGGTGCCTTCGCGCCGGGAAGGCTTCGGACGCTCCGTCGTCGAAGCCATGACGCTCGGCGTTCCGGTCGTTGCCTCCGCGACAGGTGAGATCATCAATCTGATCGAGGACGGCGTGAGCGGTCTCCTCGTCCCGCCCGGCGACGTTGAGGCGCTCGCCGGCGCGGTCGTCCGGCTCCTCCTCGATCGTCCGCTCGCGGAGCGGATCGGCGCGGAAGGACAGGCACGCACGCTTGGCCGGTACAGCGTCGATGCGATGTGCCGCGCGACAGAGAGAGTCTACGAACGTCTGATGGCCCCGTGATGCAGACCTTCGACTACTTCGGCGTCCGCCTCACCAAGATGGCTCCGGACGAATTCGTCGCGACCATCGATCAGTCGGTCGCGAAGAATGCTCCGACGACGGCGTCGTACCTCCACTTTCACACCGTCAACATCGTCGAATCCGACGCCGAGGCTGCCGCTGCCTTTCGCGATCTCGACTTGTTGACGCCCGACGGTGTGGCCGTCCTTTCCACGTCACGCTTCTTCGGGCCGCGTCTCGAGCGCGAGAACATCCTCGTCATGGAGTACGCGCTGCCGTATGTCGCGCCGGTTGCGATCCTCAAGGGATGGACGTTCTATCTCCTCGGCGGTGGGCCGGGGGTCGCCGATCGCGGTGCCGCGCATCTGCAGGCTCGCTTCCCCGGAATCAGAATCGCCGGTACGCACCATGGCTACATCAACACTGACGAGGAGTCGGAACGCGTGATCGAGGAGATCAACGCCGTCGCTCCCTCGATCCTTCTGGTGGGGATGGGGCAGCCGAAGCAGGAGAAGTGGGTTGCCCGGTACCGCCACCGCCTGAACGTCAAGTTCATCCTCTGCGTCGGCGGCTTCATCGAGAAGCTCAGCCGGCGCGAGACCGTCTATCCGCGCTGGGTCTACCGCTATCACGTCTATTGGATGTACCGGCTCATGACCGAGCCGAGGCGCGTGTGGCGGCGGTACACGTTCGGAGGTTTCCGGTTTGGTGCGCATCTATTTCGGTATGCCGTCCTGCGGAAGGGTTCGCGGCCGCGGCCTCTCCCGGTCACTCCGCTCGGGCGCGGACGCCTCCGCATGCTCTTTCTCAACCACAACGTCGCCGGCAGCGGAGGGACCTACTTTCGCGCGTTCGATGCCGCGCGATATCTGACCAAACGCGGCCACTCCGTCACGCTCCTCACGATCTCGCCGCGGTCACGCTGGCGGATGGAAAGAGAGATCGTCGACGGCGTCGAGATCATCCACACGCCCGATCTCTTCTGGGGCATCGGACGTTCGGGATGGGATCCGTTGGACATTCTCTCGCGCATCCTCTTTGTCTCTCGAAGGGAGTGGGATCTCATTCAGGCGTGGGACACTCGGCCGGTCGTGATCCTGCCCGCGCTCGCCGCCCGGCTTCGATCGCGCCGGCGTAACGCGAAGCTGTTCATCGACTGGTCGGACTGGTGGGGACGGGGCGGGACGCAGATGGAGCGGGGCGGTGGCTGGACGCGTTACCTCTACAACGCGATCGAGACGTTCTTCGAGGAGCGCTTCCGGCGCTTTGCCGACGGTACGACCGTGATCTCGACGTCGCTGCGCGATCGTGCGATCACCCTCGGCGTTCCGCGCGAGCGGATTCTTCTGCTGCCGCAGGGATGCGAGCGTCCGCAGGACACGCGGCCGCGCGAGGCGGCGCGGAGTGAGCTCGGGATCGCCGCGGACGAGAAACTCTTCATCACCGTCGGCGTTCTCAACGTGAGCGATGCAAAGCTCCTGTTCGAGGTCATCCGTCACATTCTGCGCGAGATGCCTGACGCGCGATTCGCGCTGATCGGCCGCACGCGCTTGAAGCTCCCGCCGGACTTGGCCGGACCGCGGATCGTCGAGACCGGCTACGTCGAGTCCTCCGTTCTCACCAGCTACCTCGCGGCCGCGGACGTGTTTCTCGTCCCCCTGACCGAGAACCTCTCGAGCCGCGCGCGCTGGCCTTCGCGCGTCAACATGGCGCTCACGTACGGCATCCCGGTCGTCGTCAGCCGCGTTGGCGATCTCCCGCGCTTCCTGGAGTATGAGGAGGCCGCGTTCGTCTCGAACCCGAACGCCGCCGATCTCGCGCAGAAAATGACGGAGGTCGTTCACGATCCCGCCGCGGCGGAGCGCGTGAAGATCGCCGCGAAACGCGTCGCGACGTTGCAACTCTCGTGGCCGGGAGTGATCGACCAGCTCGAAGACTTCTACTACGACGTACTCGCGCGCGGCGAACGGCATGTTGCGATCGCTCCCGCCGCGCGCGAAGCTACTTTGCTCGAAAACCGATGATTCCGCGCCGATTCTTCTGGATGCTCGATTTCGCGGTCGTTGCGATCGCGTTCTGGGTCGCTTACGAGATGTGGCCGCTGCTCCACGATCTCCTGCTGCGCATTCGCGTCGAGTCGCTCCCGCCTGTTCTGCATCCCGAGCCAGCCACCGGCGTGCTGCCGCCGTTGATGCGGATCGCTCCGATGGTCATTGTCGGCGGCGTCGCGGCGCTCCTCGTGCTCGAATTTCTCGAGGCGTACCGCCCCCTGCTGCAGCAGACGCGCGCCCGCGTCATCGCCTACTCGATCGCCGCGCCGCTCGGTGCGGCCGGCGTGTTCACCCTCATGCTTTTCTTCGACAAACAGGTCGGCTGGAGCCGCCTCTTCGTCCTCACGTTCATCGCGTTTGCGTTCGTGGCGCTCTGCACGTTCCGGATGTCGCTGCGGCACTACATCCAGAGCCGCAGGGACGCCGGCTTTTACACGAAGAAGGTTCTCCTCATCGGCCCGCGTGAAGGGGCGCGTTGGCTGGTGAAGTACTTCGCCGACAACATCGCGCGGACCGAGTACGCCGTGAACGGATTCCTCGCCGTTCCCGGCGACCCTGATTGCGAGGACGTCGGCGTGGCAGCGATGGGGACGGTCTCCGACCTCGGGTCGACCTTGATCACGCATCCGGTCGACGAGGTGATCGCCGTCCAGTCGCAGGGGAACACCGAATGGCTTCCGTCGGTCATCGAAACGTGCGACGACCTCGGCATCCTCTTGCGCATCGTTCCGCAGGCGCTGCTCTTCGGGAAAGTGCGGAAGCTGCAGATGCTCTACCCGTTTCAGATCCTCCATTTGCCGGCGGTCGTTCTCACGCCGCCCCACTTCGACTCCGATGCTCTCTTTTTCAAGCGAGTGTTCGACATCGTCGTGTCGGCGGCGCTCCTCCTGCTGTTGTCGCCGCTCTTCCTGCTCGTCGCGATCCTCATCAAGCTCACCGACCGGAAGGTCCCGGTGTTCTATCGCTGGAACGTGGTCGGTCGGAACGGCGCGCGCTTCACCGGCTACAAGTTCACGACGATGTACAGCGACGCCGACCAGCGCCGGAACGAACTGCTCGCGAAGAACGAGATGACCGGACCGGTGTTCAAGATGCACGACGACCCGCGGGTGACGCCGCTCGGGCGATTCCTGCGCAAATTCAGCCTCAACGAGCTGCCGCAGCTCTGGAGCGTCCTGAAAGGCGACATGTCGCTCGTCGGCCCGCGCCCCGCGTTTCCGCACGAGCTCGACGGCTACGGCTTCTGGCACAAGCGGAAGCTGAGCATCCGCCCCGGAATCACCTGCTTGTGGCAGGTCCGCGGGCGCAATAAGATCTCGAACTTCGACGACTGGGTGAAGATGGACCTCGAGTACATCGACACCTGGTCGTTGTGGCTCGACTTCAAAATCCTGGTGCGTACCGCCTGGACCGTTCTCGCCGGCAGCGGTTCGTAGATTTCACTGCTTGATGAAGGTATTGGTTACCGGCGCGGCCGGTTTCATTGGAAGCAATCTGGTCGATCGTCTGCTGCGCGACGGCCACGAGGTCGTCGGCTTCGACAACTTCTCCACGGGGCAAGAGCGTTTCCTGGAGAGCGCCCGCCCGTCCTCCGGATTTCGGTTGGTGCAGAGCGACACGCTCGATCTTGCGGCGCTCACCGAAGCGGCCGCCGGATGTGACACCGTCTTCCATCTCGCCGCTAACGCCGACGTCCGATTCGGTCTCGAACATCCGAAAAAAGACGTCGAGCAGAACACGCTCGCAACGTTCAACGTCCTCGAGGCGATGCGCGCGAATGGCGTGAAACGGATCGCATTCTCCTCCACCGGATCGGTGTACGGCGAAGCCGAGATCATCCCGACGCCGGAGGACGCGCCTTTTCCGGTGCAGACCTCGCTCTACGGCGCCTCGAAGGTCGCGGGCGAGTGTCTGATTCAGGCGTACTGCGAAGGCTTCGGGTTCGAGGGCTACATCTTCCGTTTCGTCTCGATCCTCGGCGAGCGCTACTCGCACGGCCACGTCTTCGACTTCTACAAGAGCCTTCGCGCGAACGCGAACGAGTTGCGCGTCCTCGGCAACGGCAAGCAGCGCAAGTCGTACCTCTACATTCAAGACTGCATCGACGCCATCCTGCTCGCGATGTCGCATCCCACGCGCAAGGTCCACGTCTACAACCTCGGCACCGACGAGTACTGCCAGGTGAACGATTCCATCGGCTGGATTTGCGAAGCCCTCGGGGTCTCACCGCGTCTCGACTACACCGGCGGCGACCGCGGATGGGTGGGCGACAACCCGTTCATCTTTCTCGACTGCGCGCGGATTCGCGCCCTCGGATGGACGCCGAAGGTCTCCATTCGCGAGGGCATCGTGAGGACGCTCGAATACCTCCGAGCGAATCCCTGGCTTCTGGAGGCGCGCGCATGAAGGTCTGCGTCGTCGGCCTCTGGCATCTCGGAACCGTGACCGCCGCATGTCTCGCGTCGGCAGGTCACGACGTGGTCGGGTTCGACTCCGATCCGGGAACGATCACCAATCTCTCCTCCGCGCGCGCGCCGCTCTTCGAGCCGGGCCTCGATGACCTGCTCGACGCCGGCCTTCGAGCCGGGCACCTCCGTTTCACGACTGATCCCGCGGACGCGTTGCGCGACGCGGAGATCGTCTGGATCGCGTTCGACACGCCCGTCGACGCGGACGACCGCGCCGACGTCGATTTCGTGCGCCGCTCGGTCGAAGCACTTTTTCCGCACATCCGCGAAGGCGCGCTCGTCGTCATCTCCTCGCAGGTGCCGGTCGGAACGACGCGGCAATTGGAGGAGGCGGCGAAGGCGCGCCGAATCTCGTTCGCGTACTCGCCCGAGAACCTCCGTCTCGGGAAAGCGATCGACGTTTTCACGCATCCCGACCGCGTCGTCGCCGGCGTCCGTTCCGATGCCGATCGGCAGCGTATCGCGCACCTCCTCGCTCCGTTCACCGACCGCGTTGAATGGATGTCCGTCGAGTCGGCGGAGATGACAAAGCACGCTCTCAACGCGTTCCTGGCGCTTTCGGTGACGTTCATCAACGAGATCGCCGCGATCTGCGAAAGAGTGGGCGCCGATGCGAAAGAGGTCGAGCGGGGACTGAAGAGCGAGAAGCGAATCGGTCCCGGCGCATACCTCGGGCCGGGCGGCGCGTTTGCAGGTGGCACGCTCGCGCGCGATATCGTTTTTCTCTCCGAGCTCGGCAAAAAGCTGGAGCTTCCGACGCACGTCATTGCCTCCGTAAAGGCGAGCAACGACGCGCATCGCTCGTGGGCGCGACGCCGGCTGCGCGATCTCCTCGGCGATCTCCGCGGCCGGCACATCGCGGTCTGGGGGCTGACGTACAAACCGGGGACCGATACGTTGCGCCGGTCTTCGGCCATCGAGCTGGTCGAGTCGCTTGCGGCGGAGGGTGCCGTCGTCGCCGCACACGATCCGGCGGTGCGATCGCTGCCTGACTCGCTTGCGGGAAGCGTGCGTTTGCACGCAGATGCGACCGAGGCGGCGAAGGATGCCGATGCGCTGGTCGTCATGACGGAGTGGCCGCTGTACAAAGAAATCGACGGTGCGACCGTCGCGCAGAGTCTCCGCGGGAAGCTGATCCTCGATGCGAATCGTTTCCTCGCGCAGCAGTTCGCCGGAGTGAGTGATCTCCGGTACATCACAGTAGGAAAGGCGGTTTGATGCCTTACGACCTCACAGGCCGCAACGCGATCGTCACCGGTGCCAGTCAGGGCCTCGGTCTCGCGATCGCCAAGGGCTACGTCACCGCGGGAGCGTCGGTGATGATCTGCGGCCGCGACGCCGCAACGTTGAAAGCAGCGGAAGAGGAGCTCGCCACGCTGGCGGGCGACCGAAAACGCGTCGTTGCCGAGGCGGCCGACGCCTCGAAGCGCGCCGACGTCGAACGAGTCGTGCAGCGCACGCTCGACTCCTTCGGCCGCATCGACGTCCTCGTCAATAACGCCGGCGTGTACGGTCCGCTCGGTCCGATCGAGACCGTCGACTGGGACGCCTGGGTGGCGGCGATCGAGATCAATCTCCTCGGCTCGGTTCTCTTTTCTCGAGCGGTCGTGCCGCACTTCAAACAAAACCGCCGCGGGAAAATCGTCCAGATCTCCGGAGGCGGAGCGAATCCGCTGCCGGGCATCACCGCTTACGTAGCGTCGAAGGCGGCGATCGTCCGATTCGCCGAATCGCTTGCCGAGGAGCTGCGCGACTGGAACGTCGACGTCAACAGCGTCGCGCCCGGCGCACTGAACACGCGCCTCCTCGACGAGGTGCTCGCCGCGGGGCCCGAAAAAGTCGGGACGTACTTCTTCGATCGGTCGGTGAAACAGAAGGAGACCGGCGGTGCGGGACTCGATCGCGGCGCCGAGCTCGCCGTCTTCCTCGGCTCCGCCGCGAGCGATGGCATCACCGGAAAGCTGATCAGCGCCGTCTGGGATCCGTTCAGTGAGCTCCCGGAACGCCTCGACGACCTGAAACGCAGCGACATCTACACGCTGCGCCGAATCACTCCGAAAGACCGAGGCATGACATGGGGGAGCGATTGAACGGCGTCGCGATCATCGGCTGTGGCCTCATCGGACCGAAACGCGCGCGCGCATTGCCCGGCGCGCGGCTCGTCGCGTGCGCCGACCTCATCGCGGAGCGCGCGCAGCAGCTTGCGAGAACGTATGGCGCGACGGCGTGCGACTGGCAGGAAGCCGTCCGTCGCGACGACGTGGGTATCGTCATCGTAGCGACCACGAACGACGCGCTCGCGAGCGTCGCGTACGAGGCCATCGAGGCCGGCAAGCATGTCCTCATCGAGAAGCCCGCAATGCGGTGCGTCTCCGAGATCGATCCGTTGATCGAGGCCGCGGATCGGCAGCGCGTGCAGGTGCGTGTCGGCTTCAACCACCGCTATCACCCGGCGCTTCTGAAGGCGCGTGAGCTCGTCGATGCGGGTGCCTGCGGTGACCTCATGTTCATCCGCGCCCGCTACGGCCACGGCGGCCGTGTGGGCTATGACAGGGAGTGGCGCGCGAACCCGGCCATATCAGGCGGGGGAGAGCTCATCGATCAGGGTGTTCACCTCATCGACCTCTCGCGCTGGTTTCTCGGCGATTTTCCGAAAGTCGAAGGACACGCCGCGACCTACTTCTGGGACATGCCGGTCGACGACAACGCCTTCATGCTGCTCCGCAATGCGGACGACAAGACGGCGTTTCTCCAGGTCACCTGCACCGAGTGGAAGAACCTCTTCTCATTCGAGATCTACGGCCGCACGGGAAAACTCCAGATCGACGGCCTCGGTGGCAGCTATGGCGTCGAGCGGCTGACCTACTACCGCATGCTGCCGGAGATGGGACCTCCGGAGACGACGGCGTGGGAGTATCCCCGCGGCGATCAGTCGTGGGAGCTCGAGTTCCGCGACTTCCTCGAGGACATCGCCCTGTCGCGGACGCCGAATCCCGGACTCCGCGACGCGCGTGCGGCGCTCGAGGTGGTCCACCGCATTTACAAAGCATCCGGCTATGATCATTGCGCGTAGTCCGCTGCGGATCACCCTCGGCGGCGGCGGCACCGACCTGCCGTCGTACTATCGCGACCATGGCGGCTTTCTCATCGCCGCCGCGATCGACAAGCACGTCTACGTCACCGCGATCCGGCCGTTTCTACCAGGCATCTTCCTCAAGTATTCGCAGCTCGAGCACGTCGAGACCGCCGACGACATCCAGCATCCGATCATCCGGGAAGTCATCCGGATGCTCCAATTCCGCACACCGCAGATCGAGCTCACGACGCTCGCCGATATCCCGTCGGGCACCGGCCTCGGCTCGTCCGGCAGCTTCACGACCGCGCTCATCAAGGCGCTCTACGCGCACCGGCGCCGTACGATTCTTCCGTCGGACCTCGCGCGGCTCGCTTGCGAGATCGAGATCGATCGGTTGAACGAGCCGGTCGGCAAGCAGGACCAGTACATCGCGGCCTATGGCGGCATCACCTGCTTCCGTTTCAACCCCGACGAGTCGGTCGTCGCCGAGCCGCTGGGGATCAGCTTCGACACGATGGCCGATCTCGAAGACAACCTCCTCCTCTTCTTCACCGGTTTCTCGCGCAGCGCCGGCAGCATCCTGAAAGACCAGAAGGTGCGGAGCCAGAAGGGCGACGAAGAGATGATCCGCAACCTCGACTACGTGAAGGACCTCGCGTATCGCAGCCAGGAGGCGCTCGTCGCCGGCCGCGTGGCCGAGTTCGGCACGCTGCTTCACGAGCATTGGGAGCACAAGAAGCGCCGCTCCGGCGGGATGTCGAATCCCCACATCGACGAGTGGTACGACCTCGGGATGCGCAACGGCGCCGTAGGCGGGAAGCTGGTCGGCGCCGGAGGCGGTGGCTTCCTGATGTTCTACGCCGAAGACCGCAACCGCCTGCGCCACGCCATGAGCCGGGCTGGGCTGGAAGAAGTCCGTTTTCGTTTCGATTTCGAAGGGACGAAAATCCTGCTCTCCTGACGTTTCATCACGCGCAAGCGCATGTTATTCTTGAGGAACAACGAATGAGTTACGTCCGGCAACACCTCGCCGAAGCGGCGGAAGTGATCGCCCGCATCGATGTCGATGCGATTGAACGAGTTGCAGACCTCCTCGCGCGTCTTCGCGACCGCGAGGGCCGGCTCTTCTTCCTCGGCGTCGGCGGCAGCGCCGGCAACTGCTCGCATGCCGTCAACGACTTCCGCAAGATCGTCGGCATCGAGTCATATGCGCCGACCGACAACGTCTCGGAGCTGACGGCGCGCACGAACGACGAAGGGTGGGAGACCGTCTTCGTCGAGTGGCTGAAGACCAGCCGTCTCTCGAAGAACGACATGCTCTTCATCTTCTCCGTCGGCGGCGGGAACCTCGACAAGAACATCAGCCCGAACCTCGTCCGCGCGCTGCAGTACGCGAAAACCGTCGGCGCGGAAGTCGTCGGAGTCGTCGGACGCGACGGCGGCTACACGGCGAAGGTGGCCGACGCCTGCGTCATCGTTCCGACAGTGAACCCCGATACCATCACCCCGCACTCGGAAGCGTTCCAGGCCGTGATCTGGCACCTTCTCGTCTCGCATCCGTTGCTGAAGCAGAAACAGACCAAGTGGGAGTCCGCGTCGCTTGAAGCGAGCCGTATTTCTTGATCGCGATGGCGTGATCAACCGCGCCGTCGTCCGCGACGGGAAACCGTTTCCGCCTCAATCGGCAACGGAGGTCGAGGTGTTGCCCGACGCCCGCGACGCGCTGCTGCGCCTCCGCGACGCCGGCTACATGCTCATCGTCGTCACGAACCAGCCCGACGTCGCGCGCGGCAAACAGGAGCGCGCCGAGGTCGAGCAGATCAACGAGAAACTCGCGAGCGAGCTCGCGATCGACGACTTCTTCGTCTGCTATCACGACGACGCCGAGGCGTGCGCGTGCCGCAAGCCGAGCCCCGGAGGCCTCCTCGACGCGGCCGAGCGGCACCAGGTCGATCTCGCCAGCTCGTACATGGTGGGCGACCGGTGGCGCGACGTCGAAGCGGGCCAGCGCGCCGGCTGCAAACCTTTCTTCATCGACTACGGCTACGCCGAGCGTCAGCCCGAGCCTCCGTTCGAGCGCGTCGGGTCCCTCGCGGAAGCAGCAGAACGAATCATGATCCTGCATTCACGGAGGCCTGATGACGACGGTCAATGACCTGAAGGTGAAGCTCTTCGCGGACGGCGCCGACAAGAGCGGCATGCTCGAGATGTATCGGAAGCCGTTCGTCAAAGGCTTCACCACCAACCCCACGCTGATGCGCAAGGCCGGCGTCAGCGACTATCGCGGCTTCGCGCGCGAGATCTTGGACGCCATCCCCGACCGTCCGATCTCGTTCGAGGTCTTCTCCGACGAGTTCGACGAGATGGAGCGTCAGGCGCGCGAGATCGCGACGTGGGGCGAGAACGTCTACGTCAAGATTCCGATCACCAACACCCGCCGCGAGCCGGCGTACCACCTCGTCCGCACCCTGGCGCACGAAGGGGTGAAGGTCAACATCACCGCGATGATGACGCTCGATCAGGTGCGTGCGGTCGCCGATGCCGTTCGTGGCGGCGCGCCGAGCTGCGTCTCCGTCTTCGCAGGACGCATCGCCGACACCGGCCGCGATCCGATGCCGATCATGGCGGAGGCGGTCCGCATCCTCGCCGACGTTCCGGGCGCGGAGCTCATCTGGGCCAGCCCGCGCGAGCTGCTGAACGTCTTCCAGGCGGAGGCGGTCGGCTGCCACATCATCACGGCGACGAACGACATCCTCAAGAAACTCGACCTGATCGGGAAAGACCTCGCCGACTATTCGCTCGACACCGTGAAGATGTTCTTCAACGACGCCCAGCAGGCCGGCTTCGCACTGGAGCTGCCGGTCACCGCCAACACTTGAATCGTTTTACAGCTTGGCTGGAGGTGGCGACGCTCGTCGTCCTGGCTCCGCTATTTCTCTTCCCACCCACCGGCCGCCTGTTTCTCACGCCGATCCTCCTTCTGCCGCTCCCGTGGCTCGTCTCTCCGCCTCCGCGGACACGGTTGAACGGTTCGCTTCTGTTATTGCTCGTGATGGTCGCGGTGAGCCTCTACGCGACCTTCGACATCTTCTTCAGCGCTCCCAAAGTCCTCGGCGTTGTCTTCGGCGTCGCGGTCTTCTTCGCCATAGCGCGCGGCGTCAGGTTGAACCTCGCGCTCGAGCTCTTCGTTCTCGCCGGAGCCGGCCTCGCGGCGCTCGGCGTCCTCGGCACGAACTGGATGAGCAAGTGGCCCGCGGTCGGGCGCCTCACGTCGCATCTGCCGGCCGTCATTCGCGGCGTGCCGGGGCAGACGGAAGGCTTTCAGCCGAATGCCATCGCCGGTGCGCTCGTGATGTTCGTTCCGTTGCAGCTCGCGCTCGCGATCACGGCGACCGGCTGGCGGCGGATCGTATTCGCGGCGATGTTCCTCTTCACGTCGGCGACGCTGCTGCTGACGCAGTCGCGCGGCGGCTACCTCAGCATCGCGATCGCTTTTGCGGCGTGGGGGATCTGGAGCGGGAAACGGTCGCGCCTCGCGACGATCGTGCTCATCGTCGTCGTTCTCGTTGTGGCGGTCCCGCTGCGTCACGAGATCTCCGCGGGCGCAGGCTTCTCGTCCGACGTGCAAGGGCGCACCGAGCTTTGGTCGCGCGCCATCACGATGATCGGCGATTTTCCGTTCACCGGCATCGGCATGAACACGTTCCGGAAGATCATGCCGGTCATGTATCCCGCGTTCATGACGCCGTCCTCCTACGACATCGCGCACGCGCACAATCACCTCCTGCAGGCGGCGCTCGACCTCGGCATTCCCGGTTTGATCGCGTATCTCGCCATCTGGTTCGGCGCTGCCGCGTTGCTCGTCACCGCTTACCGCAAACCTTCATCGCAGCGCCTGATCATCGGCGGCATGGCCGCCGGGATGCTGGCGTACTTCCTCTTCGGCACTGTCGACGCGATCGCGCTCGGCGCCAAGGTTGGCATCTTCTTCTGGATTGCCCTCGGCCTCATCGTCAGGATGCAGGAGCAGACCGTTTGATCCACTGGTGGTCCGTCGCGGGACATCTCGTCTGGATTACCGCCGCGGCGATCGCGCTCGCGACCTGGAGCTTCCGCCGTGTCCGTTGACGCCGCCGTCGACTGGCGCGAGCGTGTCCGCCGCTCGAAGCCGCAGATCATCGCCGGCGCGATCATCGGCATCGCCGCGCTGGTGCTGGCGTTCCGGCGCGTGGAGTGGAGCGGCGTCTCGACCGCACTGCGCGAGACGCGTCCGGCGATGGTGCTCGTGGCGCTGCTCCTCGTCTGCGTGACGCTCGCCGTGAATACGACTCGGTGGTGGCTCCTCTTCGCGCCCGAGCATCGCGAACGCAACTGGTTCGTCCTCGCCGCCGGAATCCTGATCGGACAGACCGTCAACGTCGCAATTCCCGCGCGCCTCGGCGAGATCGCGCGGCTGGTCCTCGTCGGCACGCGCGAGCGGGTGGGCAAGACGCGCGTGGCCGCCACGATCGTCGTCCAGAAGGTCACCGTCATCGCCGTCTTCGCCGGCTGCCTCCGTTTTCTGCTGGTCGAGATGACGCTTCCGT
>JACZCU010189445.1_pt1 | contig 38456 bp, 38 predicted proteins | sample 8641851 | NCBI WGS metagenome assembly JACZCU01 (sample SAMN15324605, study PRJNA640507) | soil metagenome | isolation source: monocropping sugarcane control | place: China: Luxin town, Laibin City, Guangxi Province | collected 2019-07-25 | depth 10cm m | reverse complement strand
TCTTGGGGGTCGGTCAATTCTTCACCGGCTCAGTATACTACCGGCTTTAATACCACTTTCCACTCTAACAATCTGTTTAAAGTAGACGCGCTCCTCCAATCCTTCATACCCCCTATTCAATACCTCGACCTCCAGCGAATCTACAGCGATGTACACTTTCTTTATCTTCCCGTGCCATTCCTTTTTAGGATGTGTTGGAACCTGGTCCTCTCGCAATAAGTACACAACTACCATTCCAGGCTTCCATGCTGAGCGAGGGAGGTTAAGCACGATACTCATTACCGTGCTATCTTGTAGCGCTTTCTCTATTATGTTGTTCGTGGCAAACTCCATATTGCTTACCTACCTTCAAAAAGGATCCAGACTGACTACGAGTCTCAGCCTCTCATAAAGATCGCGAATGTGGAATGGCTTGATTAGAACATCGTCGCACCCGAGGTAACCGTAATCGTTTCTATCCACGGTGAGAAGAATGATGGGGGGAATCGACACAGGAGCATTCCACTGAGTGCGCAGGGTCGCTAAAAATCCTGTCCCATTCATCACAGGCATGAACAAGTCAAGGAGTATAGCTGCAGGATATTGTCCTGTTTGTAGAGCATGCTTTATCCATACAAGTGCCTCCTGGCCGTTTGCGGTACAGATCGGTCGATATCCATGAAGAGTAAGCGCACATGAAAGCATCTCTAGTATGGCAGCCTGGTCGTCAATCACGAGAACCACAGGGCGCTCTGTTTTCTTGCCTTTCTCCCCAAGAGTTGTGGAAAGCTGTGCCAATTGCATAGCATTTACCCTCCGCGTACTATTGCTGCTCATCTGGCTTAGCCAGTCCAAACACAAAGAAACAAACGACCAGTAGCTTTCGATTGATATCCTGTTTACTGCTTTACTTATGACTTATGTACGTACAACTTGATGGGCAAGAGTTACCGCATCCGCTGACGAGAGAAATGTGCGGCCTCCCTTCTGCTCGATCATCAGGAGCAACCTTTTGAGGCGGGCTGTATCTTCATAACGCGTCCAGGTCGGCGCATGGGCGGACCAGGAAACGCTGCCTGTCTGGCTTGGAACCTGCGCGAGTCGCGCAGGTGGAATGAAACGTACATATCGTCCTTTGGCGTCAGCGTAGAGGGGTCCCAAAATAAATCCTTCACATTCTGAGCGGATTCCTTCATCCGCAATACGTACATATTCGCTATCGGGAATATGCGGTAATACTGGCCTCACGGCTATGAACACGGGAATACCAATATGTTTGAGATTCGCAACGGTCAGGATCCGCTCACTGGGAGAAGGCGTATGAGGCTCAACAGTAGAAGCAGAATCCCAGCAACTGAGTGAAACCAGGGCACTTAGCACCGTCCCTGCTGCTTCCATATGGGAACGAATATCGTTCAGAGCATCAAGGACGGAGCCTTCAAGCAATGCTTTCGTACTAAAGTTGACGTGCTTACCCATCCTTGCTAATGCTTTGAGCATTGTTATGCCGCGCTCGGGACGAGCAAATGGATCGCCGTCATAGCCGAATTGAATCGTTTCGAAATGCGCCTCACGGGCAAATTGCGCGAAAGGAGTGAGAATATCTTCGACCTTGACACGTGTGAGTCCCACCTCCCCATTCCGGGTATAGCAATACCGGCATCCAAAAGGGCACGGCTCGCCGACAGGAACCAGTACGCGATTCTTGTCCACAGTAAATAGGATTCGCCTTCTCATGTAGACTTCCTTCTAGAGCCCAAAGTAGCCCGAGAGAGGACATGAGGACCGCTTCTCACTGTAATCCCTTCTACTTCTGGCCCTTCATTCCATCTCTATGAAGAAGTATAGCGATACAAAAGTTAAAGTCAAGATATTTGCGAAAATCTGCTAAAAATTTAGCATTTGTTAGTAAGCTGCGAGATCCTCTTAGAATGTTTAGTTATAGTAAAAATCATCAAGAATGTTAGATTTTCCAGCATTTAGCTCGGCATGTATGAAAATAGCGCTTGGCTTAACAAATGTCTCGCTCTGGACCAAATACAACATATTCGTCTTCATCAGAATGAAATGAGCAATTTGCGCGCAGAGCATGTTTCTCACATCTGCCTCAGGAAACCTTGCTCTTTGAAGCAACTTACTGTATGCTGTGTCTACAGGGGAGGGCAGCGGTGAAACAAGAGTGACGAGGTTCATATACCGCAAAGACTCGACTTGTTACGTTTTGCATCTTTCTTGTCGCGCCTGGGCAGGGGCATTTGTGAAAGGAGAGATACCATATGCCGGAGAATATGCAAGGGAGCGGTAGCGAAGCAAGGCTCCTTGGCGATGAACGTTTCTTACGCAAGATTGCCTACATGTACTATGAGGACGGGCATTCTCAGGAAACCATCGCGGAGATGGAGTTTTGTTCCAGGCAGGCGGTGAGCAAAGCCTTGCAGAAGGCAAAAGAACGGGGTATTGTCCGTATTTCTATTATCCCCGATTTGCGCACTGGCTATCTGCGCAATCTCTCCCGCGAGGTACGTGTACAGCTTGGCTTAGAGGATCTCATCCTGGTAGCTGGTCATAATATGAACATGATTGCTGCTGCTGATCTCCTTGATGATGTTGTGATGGAGATCTCGAGCGCGGCTGCTGAGTATCTCGATCAAATGCTCACCGATTCGGATGTCCTGGCTGTTTCTGGGGGGAGAACGTTTATGCGCGGTCTGGTACGACATTTGAGGCCAACCAGGGTCCTCCCGCATATGCAGGTTGTTGCGACCGTTGGGTTCGTTGAATCTCGCACCAGCAGTGGAGATGCAAACTTGATTGCGCACGATCTGGCCGAGGCATATGGGGCCAATCACCTGTGGTTTCCCTGTCCTGCGTTTCTTCCCGACGCTGAGCAAGTGCGGTATACTCGTCAACTTCCCATTATCAAAGACGCCTATGAGATGATGATACGGGCAAACATAATGGTGATGAGCATATGGACTCCATATACCAATAAAGACATGATTGCACGAGGCATTCTCTCACCAGAGCAACTAGAAGCGATTGAGAGACACCGCCCTGTCGCGGACATCAACCATTGGGTATTTGATGCATCCGGAAGATGTATCAACGAGATGGTTGAACCATTTCCGTATGCTCTCTCAGGGTTGGAGATACCTCGAATAAAAGACAAAATCCAGCAGAATAGTGCTAAAGTGATTCTTGTCGCAGGAGGAAGTCCTTCCTTTATTCCCGCTATTCGGGCAATACTCAGGGCCCGCCTTGCGAATATTCTAGTCACTGATCATATCACTGCGCAGCTCTTGCTTGAGAGCGACTAATAAGGGATTTTTCATGCTACTGCTATGGACCCGGATAGGGGACTAGGATACAGGATATCGACAGGCCCCAGCATGAGAAGTATAATGGGTTCAGATAAGTTCCACAACCTACGATTGGGGAGCCGGAACACTATTCAAATAGCAGCAAGGAGCGCTCTGCCATGTCTACATCTCCGAAGCCCCGTCGAGAGCATCCCAGCACGTATTTTGTACAGGATCGTTCCAATGAGGATGAGCTCACCCGCTTGCACATCCAGGACCAACTCATCACCTCTGGTATGGGCGGAGTGCTGCCAGAACAGCCGGACCCGGCGGCCTTCGAGCGTGTGCTGGATGTGAGCTGCGGCACTGGGGATTGGCTCATAGAAGTTGCCAGGACGTATCCAACGACTAAACTGCTCGTGGGAGTAGACATCAGCGGTAAGATGATTGACTACGCGCGTGCCCAGGCAGAAGTCCAGCAGGTCAGCGACCGGGTGCAGTTTGCCGTGATGGACGCGCTTCGCATGCTCGAATTTCCCACTGAGTATTTTGATCTGGTGAATCAGCGCTTTGCGGTGAGCTATCTGCGTACCTGGGAGTGGCCCAAACTTCTGCACGAGTACCAGCGCTTGACTCGATCCGGCGGCATAGTCCGCGTCACAGAAACCGATTTTACCATTGAGAGTACCAGCCCGGCCTGGACACGCCTCAATCAACTGTCTGTTCAAGCGTTCTATCAGGCAGGACACTTCTTCTCTGAAAAGAATGGGCTGACAAGCCAACTTGCTCGCCTCTTACATCAGTATGGATTGCAGAATGTGCAGACCCGCGCTTACACGCTGCAATATCGTGCTGGCACCGTTGAAGGACAACAGTTTTTCGAAGACATGAAGCGTGGGTCTCGAACAGTGTTACCTTTCCTCCGTAAGTGGATCCGCTTGCCTGGCGACTATGAAGAGGTCTACCAACAGGCGCTCATCGAGATGCAACAGCTGGATTTCGCGGCGACCTGGAACCTGCTCACAGCGTGGGGGAATAAGCCGCCGAACAAAGAGTAAGCCGCTGTATCGGCTACTTGGAGCATCTGTTCTTAAAAAGTTACAAAGATGGGAAGATAAGAGCCAGACGGGAGTCACTTATTTGTGTTATTATAAACCTCAAATCTGTTCCCTCTCCTTGCTCTTCTAGTAGGTTAGTCTCAAGATTTACGGAAAAACACTAAATACGCCAGATAGGCTAGTCTCAACAACTATGTATCAAAATGTAGGGTAGTCTCAAGATTTACGGAAGACAGTCTCAAGATATTCGAGAAAAAGACCTATTTTTAGCCTCCGTAGTCTCAAGATTTATGAGATCCTACAATAATCGGCCCAGTGTCACAAATATTTGGCAGGGCCAGTAAAGGGTAGGATATCATAGTTATTGGGAAGCACTTCTGAAGATTACAGACCGGTCTAATTATAATATATAGGCCGGTCTTTGTTATTAGTGAAATCTGGTAAACCATCCTGGCCATTTTCGCAACACAGCCGTTTTCTGAACCCATCATAGTCAAGTTCTTTCATTCATCTTTTGAACCTTGCCTAAAGGTTGAACGTCCCAACTATAGAACTCGCGGGCCGTAGCGTCCTTGGGCGATTGCCATGTCTTAGGGTTGTACGGCTGAATATATGGTTCGAGCTTCTTACTGATCTCTTGAAAGAGCGGATGATTGCGTACATTTCCCACTGATTCGTCAAAAGCGTCATCGGTTTCAACTAAGTGGACATATACGTCTTCAAGCACGAATAAGCTACGATGCCGAACCCCCACCAGTCCTGGAAGTTCGCTCCTGTCAGATTCGGCGAAAATATTGGCTACCTCTTGCTCTGAACCGGGCTTGATTTTTGCGATGATCAGGTTACGTCTCACCATAACTGTGTCTCCTCGATCTAACTCTTATACTGAACTTACAATGTGTACCAGCAGCATAAAAGATAGCACGAAGTCCGTCAAGTAGTACCTCTCTCTGGATCGGAGGCACAGGGACACCGGTGCACTATGCTCTTGACATGCGCTGGGCTTTAGCCCGCCGCAAGCCACGCCATTTGAACGGCAGTGGTCAGGCGTGTCATGGCTTGAGCCATCGCTTGCGTGTTGACCATAGAGTCACCGTGCGCTATACTTGAGCCATGAAAACGTTTGAGTATCGCCTGAGACCAACCAAGGCCCAAGAACACGCTTTGATGAGCGTGCTGATGGCATCGCGCACAATGTACAATGCCTGTCTTGAGGAGTTGATTACTTACTACAAAGCGACGGGCAAGCATCTGCATCTCTACGAGCAGGATAAGCGCCACGGCAAAGAGGCACACCCTGACTTGCCTGCGGTGGTCGTGGATACGACCCTCAAACGTTTGCACCGCTCCTTCACGAACTTCTTTCGCGGTCTCAAAGAAGGCCGTCAGGTGGGCTTTCCTCGCTTCAAGAACGCGCAAGCCTGGCATACGATCCAATTCCGTGATGCCAAGAATTGTCTGGACAAGAGGTACTTCAAAGCCCCTCAGATATGCGGTGGGCGTATTCGTACCGTTGTCCATCGTCCGATGGTCGGAACGTTCAAGTTTGCCCGTATCGTGTTTCGTCCTTCCGGCTGGTATGTACAATGCATTTGTGAAACCGAACCTCAACCACTTCCCAAGAAAGACAATGCAGTAGGGCTGGATATGGGTATCCGGTATCTCGTAGCTGATAGCAACGGGCATATCATCGACAATCCCAAACATGCCAAGAAGAGTGCTAAGAAGTTGGCAAAAGCCCAAAAGGAACTTGCCAAGTGTAAGAAGGGCAGCAACCGACGCAAGAAAGCCAAGCACAAGGTCGCTCGTATCCATGAACGTATTGCTAACCAACGCAAAGATACCCTCCATAAAGCCTCTCACAAGTATGTGAAGCAGTATCAAACCATTGCCATTGAAGACTTGAAACCTGCCAATATGGTACGTAACCATCATTTGGCCTTTGCTATAGCCGATGCATCCTGGGGGATGTTCCGACAATACCTTGAAGCCAAGGCTGAAAGTGCCGGGCGTCAAGTTATTGCCGTGGCACCTCACTACACATCTCAAAAATGCTCCTCGTGTGGTGAGTATGTGCAAAAGTCCCTCAGTGTCCGGACGCATGTATGCCCTCATTGTGGCTACATTGCTGATCGCGACGAGAATGCGGCCAGAAATATCCTGCAAGCCGCGTTGCAGGTCTTGGCCCGGACGGGGCCTTCGTCGAGAGAGCGAGAGGGGCGAGCGCAAGCTCGTGAGTCACCGCTCCCGTTGAAACGAGAAGCCGTTGGACTTTAGTCCAAGCGGAGTGTCACAATGAACTACGCTCATATATACTCTACATAGCTAGAACGCCTGACTCACTGGACTGTCAATATACGTGCTTCAGCATGATTGGCTACAAAGAAACATATGCGCAGAGGCGCTGTCAGTTTAACAGGCCAGGCTGACGCAATGAGGTGAGTAATGGACGATTCGGTAAGTACTGATACTACCAATGCAGACCAGGAGCTTACAGTCGAAGTGTGTTTTGCTGCCGGCTTGCAGGCCCTATACAGTGGAAATATTGAGGAAGCGGTCGCTTGGGCGATACAATGCGACACTGCGCCTGGTAATGGTAATAGCACTGATGGACGGTGTGCTGTGCTGCACAGCCTCATCGCTGCTGAAACTGGCGACCTCGATGCCTCGGTTACATATCTCCGCCACGCTGCACAACTTGCTCCCGAGGACATACTTGTGGCACGCCGCTTGAGCGAAGTACTCATAGAACGCGAAGCGTGGAGCGAAGCTGCTACAACACTGGAACGGGCAGTAGCCAGCAAACCGGATGATGCTGACCTCCTCGTAGACCTCGGTTACTTCTTTCTGATGAGCAATAACCGGGCAAAGGCACGTGCTACGCTCGAACGGGCGGCTTCGTTGCGGCCTGAAGACGAAGCCATCCAGTATTCCCTGGCGCAGATGTATGAGGCTCTAGGTGAAGCGGCACTCGCTATTGCTATCCTCCTTCCGCTTGCCCAGCATACAGCCTCTCTCCAACTGCTGAATGAACTCTCGCTACTCCTTCTCCAATCCAGCCGATGGGACGAGGCAGAAGCGTCTTTTGTCAGATTGCAGCAACGTGATCCCGATCACGAACTTGTCGCACAACATGGTCGAATCTGCTGCCGTATGAAAAAGCAAGATTGGCGGGGTGCCTTTCATCTGGCCCTTGAGGTAACACGGATCGATCGCTATGCATTAACCACTACCTTGTTGGCCTATATTAAAGACCGGATCTTTGGTCAAGGATCGAACTATGAGCAGCGCGAGGCTGAGTTAGTCGTACGAGTCATGGCGGAACTGCACGAACATGCTGAACTGCACAGCGGCGAAGAGATCAGTAACGTAACCGCCTTTGAATAGGGAGAAGATCATGACTGAGCAGGTAGCGACTTCGGCTTTAGTTGCTCGCCTTACGGCAATGCCCGCCAATCGTTGGGTAAAGTGTCCACACTGCAAGGCATTACTCTACTACAAGCAGCTTGAACGTAATCTCAAAGTCTGCCCTGAATGCGCCTATCACTTCCGTCTTTCAGCTCGCGAACGGATTCATTGCTTGCTTGATGTGAGTTCGTTTCAAGAGCGTGATTATGATCTATCACCGAGTGATCCGCTTGGCTTTGTTGATTCGATGCCGTACCCAGAACGCATTGCGGAGTATCGCCGTAAGACCGGTACTAGAGAGGGAGCTATCTACGGAACTGGGACCATTGGGAGCTACCCCGTTGTGCTTTGTGTGCTTGACTTTGCCTTCCTCGGTGGTAGCATGGGTTCCGTCGTTGGTGAAAAGGTGACGCGTGCCATCGAACTTGGCATTGAGAGCCGCACTCCCGTCCTGATATGTTCCGCTTCGGGAGGAGCAAGAATGCAGGAAGGTCCGCTTTCTCTCATGCAAATGGCAAAGACCTCGGCGGCACTAGCACGCTTGTCGGAGGTCGGCATTCCCTATTTCTCGCTGCTGACAGATCCAACGTATGGCGGCGTCAGTGCCTCCTTTGCTGCTCTGGGCGACCTAATCATTGCTGAGCCGAAAGCTCGTGCTGGTTTCGCGGGTCCGCAGGTCATAGAACAAACGATTCGCCAGCAGCTACCCACCGGTTTTCAGAGTGCGGAGTTTTTACTGGAGAAAGGGCAGATCGACCTCATTGTACCGCGCGCGGAGTTGCCACATACCTTTACGAGGCTCCTTGCCTATCATGCCAGATCAGCAGTTCTCTCTGCGCAGGCGGCGACTACGACCAGGTCGCGCTTGAGCGAAGTCGCTGGAGCTGAGAACCGTACCGCGTGGGAGTCAGTACAACTCGCACGGCACCCGGAGCGACCTACCTTCCGTGACTACGCAGAGAGATTGTTCGATGACTTTACAGAATTGCATGGAGATCGCAGCTTTCGCAACGACCCGGCGATTATGGGTGGGTTGGCTTTCCTTGAAGGTCGTCCGGTGATGGTGATAGGACACCAGAAGGGGCGTACTACTCGTGAGAATATTGAGCGTAATTTCGGTATGCCACATCCTGAAGGATATCGTAAGGCACTTCGGCTGATGCAATACGCCGGTCGTTTTCATCTGCCCCTTCTCACCTTTATCGATACTCCTGGTGCCTATCCCGGCCTTGCTGCCGAGGAACGAAACCAGAGCGAAGCCATCGCTCGCAATCTGCTGGTCATGGCGCGCCTTCCCATTCCAATTATCTGTACAGTCATCGGAGAGGGCGGTAGCGGGGGTGCGCTTGCCCTTGGCGTAGGAGATCGAGTATTGATGCTGGAGCATGCTATTTACGCAGTAATCAGTCCTGAAGGCTGTGCAACCATTCTTTTTAAGGATGCAGCTCTGGCTTCGCAGGCGGCAGAGGCTTCGCACCTGACCTCACGCCAATTGTATAAGCTTGGAGTGACAGACGAGGTGATACCCGAGCCGGTGGGTGGTGCACACCTGGACATTTCCAGTACCATAGCGGCCTTGAAGGAAACGCTCATTCGTAACCTCGACGCACTGCTGGCAATAGAGCGTGGCGAACTGATCAACAACCGCTACACCCGCTTCCGGGCCTTTGGTCAATTCAGTGAAGGAGAAGGAAAGTAATATGTACAACGATGCTCAAGATCGTGTAGCAATATTGGAGCAGGCATTGGCTGCCGAGCGGCACGCACGAGAGGCATTGGTGGAGACAAGTGTGAAGCTCAATTCATTGTTAAACTTACCGGAACTGCTCAATGCTATCATGGATGCGGCAACGAAACTTCTCGATGCTGAAACAAGTTCATTGATGCTGCTGGACGAGAGTAAAAGCGAATTAACCTTCGCAGTCGCCACCGGCGAACCGGGCGAAAGTGTCAAGGAATTGCGCATACCCGCGAATCAAGGGATCGCTGGTTGGGTACTCCAGCACGACGAGTTAGTAGTCGTGAATGATGTCACACAGGATCAACGCTTCTACAGTAACGTTGATCAACAAAGTGGCTTTATCACACGCTCGCTACTGGCAGTTCCACTCAAGATACGCGGCAAAATGATCGGTGTGGTTGAAGTTATCAACAAGTCCAATGATACAACATTCGGTGAACGCGACCGCGATATAGCGACTGCCCTGGCTGCCCTGGCCGCGGTTGCTATAGACAACGCCAGCCTCTATCAAAAGCTGGCAGACGCGCTCGTCGAGTCCCGCATGAGCTATCGTTTTTGATAGCCCAGGAAACATCAAAGGAGATTCGTCAGTACGTTAGTGCGAATCAAGGCGAAAGGCGACCTCGTAGATTTTGCGCTCTACCCGGCCTGCCCAATAAGGTCGCATCGGCGTTGTCGTCTGCTTATGGATCGGAGCGTCTTCCCATGCCAGGAATGCTTCTTTGCTTTCCCACTCACTCAGCAATATGTAGGAATCAGGCTCGCTGGTCTCGTGGAGCAGTTCATCTCGTATGTGGCCTGCTGTTCCTTTGACCTTGCGCGTCACCTCCGCGAAAGCGGCCTCGAACGCCGCTTGCTCACCCGGTCTAATCCTGGCAAATACCATTATACGTGCCGTCATTCTTCCGTCTCCTTCTCAACGTGAGCCACAAGATTGAGTATGCTCATCTTCGCAGACTCACGGAGTTCCCGTAGTGGTGCTGTAATCCTGTCCTGTTCGGCACTCTGTTCGAACAGGCGAAAATCCTCCCGGCTTTTCCAATCGCTGCTGATCACAAAGCCTGTTGGGTCTTCAGGGTCACGAAGCAGGGCCTGCCGGAGATTGCCCGTGACACTTTGAGTGTAAGCTGCCACCATTCTCCATGCCTGCTCAAACTCGTCTTCTCGACCCGCTTTGACCTTCATATAGAGCGTTACTCTTATCATCAAAACCTCCAGGAGGACAGAATCCAGGGCATCTGATATATAGGGGCGACTCTTGCGGTCGCCCTGGCGAATGCTGGATGCCTCCGTCTACATTCATTGTAACGTTTCCAGCACCCACTTTTTGAGCAGCGATTCCAGATCGGTGCCTAGATGCCTCCATCTACGTTAATTGTAACGCCCGAAACAAAGCGCGCGAGATCGCTTGCCAGAAAGAGCACAGCACCGGCAATATCTTCTGGGTTCCCCAACCGCCCTAGAGCAGCTAGATTCGCATAGCGGGTGCGTTGCTCCGGCGTCAGACCAGAAGCCTGATCCGTCTCAATGATACCAGGAGCGATAGCGTTTGCCCTGATGCCGCGAACTCCCGCTTCCTTACAGAGCGAGCGGGTGAACCCAACTACACCGGCTTTAGATGCCGTGTAGTGCGACCGCCCAATCATCCCTACAGCCGCTACAGCAGAGGTGATGTTGATAATGGAGCCACCTTGCGGAATAGCATCCAGGATCGCATGAGTGACCAAATACATACTCGTCAGATTCGTATCGAGCACGCGCCGCCACTCAGCTAATTTCATTTCAGCCAGGGGCACGTGACTGACTACTCCCGCATTGTTCACCAAAACGTCGATCTTTCCGAAGCGACGGCGAACGTCCTCAGCCAGGAGTGTGACTGACTCCTCGTCGCTTACATCTGCTTGAATGAGGTAGCTCTCGCTATTGAGACGCCCAAGCTCGACCTTGAGACTGGTAACAGCTTCACTTTCCTGGTGATAGCACGCCGCTACTTCAACCCCATGCCGTGCAAGTTCCAGCACAATTGCTCTACCAATGCCCCGTGAACCACCCGTCACAAGTGCTCGCTTGCCTGCTAGCTTAAAGTCCATAGATACTCCAATCAATCAGTTTTTCCCTGAGAATATTAACCAATGTCAGATCACGGTGATGGTCTTAGCTATCCCCATTGTAGCATCTATTGAGAAAGTTGTCATGAGGCAAGGGCTCAAGCCACAATCGCCTTACCACGGGTTGAAACTCCGTGGCTTCCGGCGGGCTCAAGCCCCCTTCGTGAAAATTGTAGTGCACAAGTATATACTGTACAGTACAAGACCAGCATCTCTCAAACTTTTGAGATGATGGGAGATAACTGAACGACCCGCATGGAATAGGAGATAATCATGTCAGCACAACAACCATTCAGAATTGACATTCATCATCATGCTCAACCGCAAGAGTGCCTGGAAGTGATGAAGTCAGCTGGTATTCTGGGGAGTACACAATTTGGATTGGGGTCTGGTTCCCCTATCACTATAGAGCACGCTTGGGAGAGTCCACGCACCCTACAGATAATGGACACCTATGGAATAGCCACCACCATCCTCTCCGATTATGCAGCGTACAGCCTGGGGAAAAGTCCCCATGAACAGCAGGAGCTTGCGCGGATCACCAATACTTTCTTTGCGCATATCATTGCAGAAGCTCCAGAACGCTTTGGTGCTTTTGCCTGTCTTCCTCTGCCACAGGTCCAGGCCGCACTTGAAGAAATGGCCTATGCTCTGGATACTCTCAATCTTGATGGGGTCGGCCTCTACTCTAACTACCAGGGACGCTATCTGGGAGATTCGGCGTTTGACCCGGTGCTGGCAGAACTCCATCGACGTAACGCGGTCGTCTTTGTGCATCCCGCTCCTCCACAAGGACTTGAACACTTGCACCTTCGTATTCCCCTACCCGTTCTGGAGTTTGCTTTTGATACCACTCGTGCCGTCACCTATCTTTTGCTGCAAGGAGCATTCGAACGCTATCCTGCTATTCGCTTCATCTTTGCCCATGCAGGCGGAGTAACTCCGTATCTGCAATCACGCCTCGCCTTGGGCAAGATGATGATGAACCAGAGTCAGGATATGCGCACCAGCAAGCAGGAGGTAGCACAGGCTCTCAAGCACCTCTACTATGATGTCGCGCTCTCCTCGTCACCCGTCGCACTCTCCGTCCTGGAAGCTGTGACCGACCCTTCACATCTGCTCCTGGGAAGCGATCGTCCTCCCACGCCTGAACAACTGCTGCCACAAATGCTTCGGGACATCGAAGGCTTTGCCGGGTTTGATGAACGAGCGGTGCGTATGATTGAACGAGAGAACGCACTGGAACTTTTCCCCCGTCTATCGTAAGGAAATAAACACGAAAAATAATCTTCATGCAATATCAGGTCATGACGCCAAAGCACTGGTCAAATGGAAAATTTCATGCGAGAATTTTCTAAAACTGTAGCGTTCTATTGGTATCATAGGATTACGCCCCTTGGTTACCATCTAACGGCCCAGAAAGCCCCGTGCTTTCAAGCCGGGGATGAATGGGCCAACCTTTTAAGGCGCTAGGGTGGGGCATATCCCACCTGTTTACATCTGTTGCGTTTAAGTTTAGAATATGGACGTGCGTAAAACGTTGTTGTATCGGATCTATCCAACAAAGAAGCAAGAAACCAAACTCAACGAAACACTCTTTGAGTGCCGTTGGTTGTATAACCACTTGTTGGAAAAGCGCAAGAAGTCCTATGAGCAAGAGGGCACGTCTCTTTCGTGCTATGGGCAGCAAGCCACCTATCCAATACTGAAACAAGAACGCCCCTCCCTCAACACCGTCCATTCGCAAGTCCTTCAGAATGTAGCCGTTCGTATTGATCTGGCCTTCAAAGCTTTCTTCAGAAGGTACAAGGCTGATGAGACCCCTGGCTTTCCTCGTTTCCGTAGTGCTAATCGCTACGACTCGTTCACCTACCCGCAGAGCGGTTTTGAGATTGATAAGCAAGGCAAGCTGTATGCCTCTGGCATTGGGCATATCAAGATGGTCTTGCACCGCCCGATACATGGCAAGATCAAAACGCTCACTATTCGACGGGGCAGTACCGGCAAGTGGTATGCTTCTTTCTCGGTTGAGTGTGATCCTGAACGCTTGCCAGAAATTCCGACTCAGGTTGGTATTGATGTCGGGCTGAAAACGTTTGCCATGCTCTCTACCGCTGAAGAAATTGCTAACCCGCGCTTCTTTCGCAAGGAAGAAAAAGCCCTGGCGAAAGTTCAGCGCAAACATAGCAAGCTTGCTAAGGGTACCCCTGAGCGAAAGAAGCATCGCAAGGTGATAGCTAGAGTCCACGAACGTATCTCCTTTAGACGAGATAACTTCACCCATCAGGAGTCTAGGCAGATTGTAGACCGATTTGGGGTGATCTGTGTAGAAGACTTGCATGTCAACCGCATGGTTCACAATCATTGTGTGTCCAAGAGCATCCACGATGCCTCGTGGTCGGCATTCTTCAGCAAACTGTCCTGCAAAGCGGAAGAAGCTGGCAGGAAATACGTCGCTGTCAATCCGGCCTATACATCGCAAGATTGCAGCAGGTGCCACCATCGGCAAGTGATGCCCCTCAGTGAGAGAACCTATCATTGTCCCTGCTGCCTCCTTTCGATTGATCGAGATCTGAATGCTGCCTTAAACATTCGTGGCCTGGGACTACAGGCCCTCGGCTTGTCCGCAGAAGCCCCTGTGCTTTAGCCAGGGGAGTAGTCACTAGTGTATAACCGTGATAAATTAAAAACGTAAACTCAGCATGAGCCAGATAGAAGTTTGAGAAAGGAAACCCTCAATGCAGACGGAATCAGCTAAAATCAAGTCACTTGACGACATACCTGCCGATACCCGGCGGGGTGGTGAGGTGCGTTCATTATTGACTCCCAGAACTGTTGGATCTACTTCCGGCTTCATGGGTGTGGCGACGATTGCACCGGGCGATAAGATCAGCGAGCACTACCATCCCTACTCCGAGGAGTTTGTCTATGTTGTGAGCGGAGCAATTATTGCACGGCTGGATGGCACTCCGCATGAAATACATGCTCGCCAGGGACTGCTGATTCCGATAGGCGTCAGGCACCGCTTGATGAACGAAGGCGACCAGGAGGCATATATCGTCTTTCACCTTAGCCCCCTGGCACCCAGGCCGGATATGGGCCATGTGGATACCGAGTAGAGGCTGAGCCTTGCAACAGAATGAAAATGAGGGAGAGTCATGAAACGAGTTGTGGTAACAGGAATCGGCGTTGTTGCGCCCGGCGGTGTCGGTCGTGAGAACTTCTGGGAAATGATCACCGCAGGTCGCACGGCAACACGACGTATCACCTTCTTCGATCCCACCGGATTTCGCTCGCAGATTGCTGCTGAATGCGACTTTGATCCATATACTGTCGGCCTGGATAAGCAGGATGTTGAGCGTATGGATCGTTACGTTCAGTTTGCCGTTGTGGCGGCGCAAGAGGCGATGCAGGATAGCGGCATCAACCTCACACAGATCGATCATGACCGTATGGGGGTAAGTTTAGGTACCGCAGTAGGAGGTACTACCTACCTGGATACCGCTTATGTAGCGGTGAGCAATCATGGCAAGGAGTGGTTGGTAGATTTCGATGCCGGTCCACCGTTTCTCTATCAAGCTCTGGTTCCCAGTAGCCTCGCGAATGAAGTAGCCATCAAATTCGGTGCATGTGGGCCTGCTACGGTCATCTCCACCGGCTGCACTTCAGGCATTGATGCGCTTGGCTACGGCTATCAATTAATTCAGGACGAAGAGGCCGATATCGTCATTGCGGGAGCCAGCGAGTCTGGTGTTTCCCCTATTGCGATGGCTTGCTTTGACCCAATCAAGGCTACTTCGGCACGCAACGAGGACCCGGAACATGCATCACGTCCTTTCGACCAGGATCGTGACGGTTTCGTGATGGGCGAGGGAAGTGCCGTCCTTATTTTAGAAGAACTGGAGCACGCGCAAGCACGCGGTGCACGCTGCTACTGCGAGGTAGTGGGCTTCGCCAGTCGGGGCAATGCTTTCCATATGACTGGCCTTCGACCGGATGGCCTGGAAATGGCGGAAGCCATCACAGATACGATGCGCCAGGCTGATATGCAGCCAGAAGACATCGACTACATCAACGCTCATGGCTCAGGTACGAAGCAGAATGACCGTCATGAAACGGCAGCCTACAAAAGAGCCCTGGGACAGCAGGCATATGCTATACCGATCAGTTCCATTAAGTCGATGATTGGCCATTCATTAGGAGGCATCGGTGCCTTAGAGATGGCGACCTGCGCATTGACTGTGAGTAGAGGCGTCATTCCACCAACCGCCAACTGGGAGAAGCGCGACCCGGAGTGCGACCTTGACTATACTCCCCGTGTGGCTCGCAAGAAGCAAGTGGATGTAGTACTATCCACGGCGAGCGGCTTTGGCGGTTTCCAATCTGCCATGATTTTTGCTCGGGGCAAGGCGATAGCTGAAAGGTAGCTGGCACGGGCGAAGGCAAGCATCGCCCCTACGGGATTTTCGTGAAGGAGTTGTTTGATGAGCCGACGTGCAGTTATTACCGGCATTGGTGTGGTTGCACCAATCGGTATTGGCACCGAAGTGTACTGGGAAGCTGCCAGGCAGGGACGGAACGGCATTCAGCGCATCCACAGTTTCGATCCCTCGCAATATGATTCTCAACTGGCGGGTGTGATAGAAGACTTTAACGCGACCGACTTTATCGAGCAGAGGCTCATTGTACAGACCGATCGCTGGACCTGGATGGCATTGGCCGCTACGAAAATGGCCTTACAGGATGCCGACTTCAATCCGGCAGGGACCGATCCCTTCAAAATGAGTGTGATTACAGCCAGTTCGTCGGGAGGCAATGAGTTCGGTCAGAAGGAGACACAGAACCTTTATAGCAAGGGACCGCTTTTCGTAGGGGCCTACCAATCCATTGCCTGGTTTTATGCGGCGACTACCGGTCAGATCTCGATTAAATATGGCATGAAAGGCCCTTCCAGCGTCATTGTATCAGAGGGAGCAGGTGGGCTTGATGCGCTTGCCCATGCCCGGCGTACGATCCGCCGGGGTGTAGACATCGTTGTAAGCGGCGGCACCGAGGCTCCAATCTCTCCTTATGCTCTCATCTGTCAGATGCGGAACGGGCATTTGAGCAGACAAAAGGACGCGCACGCCGCTTACCGACCCTTTGATGTTCGCGCCAACGGGTACGTGCCGGGCGAGGGCGGTGCTATCCTGCTTGTGGAGGACCTTGAGCACGCGCAGCAGCGCGGTACGCCCCATATCTATGGTGAGATTCTTGGACATGGTGCTACATTTGATGCGTATCATTATGCCGAGCCAGCACCAGACGGGTATCAGATTACAAGAGCGATAGCTCTAGCACTCAAAAATGCCAGTGTACGCCCGGAGGAGGTAGACGCCATCTTCGCCGATGGTGCTGGTACGTTGCTGGGGGATGCGCTAGAAGCAAAAGCGATTAAAGAGGTATTCGGTGCCTCTTCCCATGTACGTGTGACCACACCAAAGTCGATGGTAGGAAGGCTGTACGCAGGCGGATCGTCCCTTGATGTAGCAACCGCACTGCTCGCTATGCGTGACGGCATACTTCCACCAACCATTCATCTCGATCACCCGGCTCCAGATTGCGACTTGAACTTCGTCACAGGCATAGCTCAAGAAGCAGAGATCAACACGGCTCTCGTCATTGCTCGCGGCTTTGGCGGTTTTAACAGCGCATTGGTTCTCCAAAAGTACAGGGAATGAACTGCCGGCAGATTAGCAGATAAACAGCAAGCAAGAGGATAAGGCATGACCTCCGTTACTACTATTGATGCACTGCTGAAACGTGCAGCCCGGGATCATCCAGATCGTATAGCTCTCACTCTGCGAGGAGAGGATATGCGCTATCGTGACCTGGATGAGGCGGTCGCTCGTCTGGCGAGTCGATTGACAGCAGAAATCTCGCCTGGGCAACGAGTAGTCATCCTGGCCCCCAATGTGCCAGCATTGGTCATTGGCATGTTCGCCACGTGGCGCATACGCGCAGTAGCTGTGCCGCTCAACGCACGGTATCGAGAGTATGAACTACGGCGCATTCTGCTTGACGCACAGCCGACAGTCGTGATATCAGTTCTATCGTATTCCGGCTACTCCTTTGCCGAGATATTACCAGCGCTGCTGCCACAACTGCCCGAGGTACGCCACTGCATCTTTGTCAATGCCATGGGTGAGGTTCAAAGGGTGGTGCGAGGTGTGGAGGCTTTCACTCCCGCCGCTCGCGCACAGCCTGTTGAGCCAACGGAGGAGATTGACCCAGAGATTGGCCTACTCCTCTACACCTCCGGCTCGACCGGTACGCCCAAAGCGGCGCTCATCAAGCATAGCTGCGAGATCGAGGGCGCACTGGCATTGATCGATGTATCAGGTATCTCTCCAGAGGATGCATGTATCTTTGTCGTTCCTCTCTCACATGCATTTGGTCTCTCGTGTTTTCTGGCGACCATCGCCATTGGGGGACGGGCTGTGCTGGTGGACTCTACATTCTCAATAAATCCTCTGGTAGACGCTATCCGCCACCACCAGGCCAGCATCCTGCATGGGTCACCTGCACTTTTCTCGACGCTCCTCAAGTCCGCGCACGCTCGTCTAAGCTTGTCTGGCCTGTTGCGTACCGGCTATGTGGCAGGTGCCCCGTGTCCGCCGCAGGTTCTCGAACAACTTGACATTGCGGGCTGCCGGATTCTCAATCTCTACGGTCTGACGGAGATCGGTGCCGCTACCTGCTGTAGAACCGATGATCCATCTGAAATACGCTATACAACGGTGGGGCGTCCGTTGCCCAACTACGAAGTGCGCATTGTCGATAGCGAGGTGCAGGTGCGTAGTCCCTTTGTCACATCCGGCTACTTTCGACAACCAGAACAGACCGACGCAGCCTTTGACGGCAGTTGGTTTCGCACTGGTGATCGTGGCTCGCTGGACGAGCAGGGAAATCTGTCTATCGAGGGCCGCGTCAAAGATATGATCTGTGTAGCTGGACTGAACGTCTTTCCAGCTGAGGTTGAAGGCTTTCTGCTCACTCACCCGGATGTTGTACAGGTAGCGGTCGTGGGAGTTCCCCACGAGACTATGGGCGAAGTGCTACAGGCATTTGTCGTGGCTCGACCTGGTTCGAACCTGACTCCTGGAACACTGCTACAGTTCGCACGTGCAAAGATTGCCGGCTATAAACTGCCTTATACCATCAAACTGCTTTCAGACCTGCCTACGCTGCCATCGGGTAAACCTGACCGTGTCACCCTGGCTCAATTGATATAGGAGGAAACCCATGCAGATCCACAAGACCCTTCTACAGGCAAGCACCTTGCTTTTCGAGAATTTGGAGCACGCGGACCTCCAATGGATCTATTCACAGATGCGTCCCCGGCATTTCCGCACAGGTGAACTCATCTGTCATGAGGGCGAAGAGGGAAATAGCCTCTTCATCATCCAGAGCGGTGCGGCACAGGTCGTTGTTGGCCCTTTAACAGAAGCGCGTTCCTCTCTTGCCAGCAGTTCCCTGGCGCGACTTCGTCGAGGGGATGTCGTGGGCGAGATGTCTCTGCTCACTGGCGAACCACGTTCGGCCAGTGTGGTCGCCAGTATGCCAACAACCGTGCTTGAGTTGACGCACGAGACGTTTGCAATCTTCGTGGCAAAATACCCGGCTATTGTAACAAACCTTACGCGTATCTTGAGTCGCCGTTTGGCACACACAAACACATGGCAATCAGCCCTTCAACATCAGCACGAGGCTATTGCACTTTTGATAGATCAGCATAGCCATCGCTTCGTGCAAGACATCTTGGCGGCAACGCAATCCGCCAGCCCACACAACATAGGAATACTCAACCTTACACTATCGCCAGCCGAAGAGCAACACGAGCGAGAGATACCCATAGAGGAACGGCTTGCCTTGCTCGATGATTTGCTCATCACATATACCACCGTCATTGTTGTTGTCAATAGCGACACGAGAGATGTCCAACTCCTGCTCCGGCAAATGGATCGGATAGTTGCTGTCATCCAGAAATCCTCGGCTGCATCCGTGGCTGCCAACCTTGGCGAGGTCGCTGAGCAGATCGATGTTGTTCTGTTGAGCGAGGAACAACAGAGCACGCCACAAGCTATTGAGGGCATGCAGATCATTCGTACGTGTAATCTTCACCAACCCGGCAAAGATATTGCGTGGTTGGGTCGTCATCTCTCGCGCACAAAGCTCGGCCTGGCTTTCGGCGCAGGGGGCGCGAAGGGCTATGCTCATATCGCGGTACTCTATGCCCTGGAGCAGGCAGGTTACACAGTCGATTACGTCGCGGGCAGTAGCATCGGAGCCATGGTCGGCTGCTGGCTGGCAATGGGCAAGCGTGCCGGTGAGGTTGAGACAACAATGCGCAGTGCTTTCACGCCTGAGAACGTTGCCGCGACATTCAAACTTTCGTTAACCGGCATGTCCACCGGGTACACCGTTATGCAGCAAATTTGCCGTGAAACAACGGGCAATGGCTCCTTCGCTGACCTGCTTATTCCCCTTGTCGTCATGACTGTCGATCTGAATACACGACAATCTGTACCGATCACTGAGGGTGCGCTCTGGGAGGCCCTCATGGCGGGGATTGCCCTGCCTGGCATGTTTCCGCCCTATCAACGGGCTGAGTACCGGCTGGTTGATGGACTCACGCTTATTCCCGTACCTGTCAATGCCGTTCGGGACGCCGGTGCTGATATTATCGTCTCTGTTAACCTGATCAGTAGGGAGATATCGCCTGCGGCAAGTGGACGTTCCTCTTCCTCTACCAATGTACGGATGTTGGATACACTGTTGGAAGTCATGGACCTGGCTCAGATGGATGCAAGCATCCGCTCTGCTGCACTGGCCGATGTTGTTATTACACCGCATTTTGGTTCCACGACCTGGCGTGACTTTCACCTGGCAGACCAGCTCATGGCTGCCGGACGCGAGGCGGTCGAGGAACAGCTCGCGACTCTGGGGACACTTGCCCGTCCTCAACCAACCATTTATTAATTGTAGAGTAGAACGGAGAAGCACATGGCACAGAAAACATTTACATTCCACGACCTCAAGGAAATTCTGGTGAACCGTATCGGCATTCCAGCAAGCCAGGTGATCGATGACCCAACGCTTTCTTTTGAGGATATAGGCCTCGATTCGCTGGCCCTCATCGAAATTCAACTGGCGGTGCAGCAGGAGTACGGGTTCAACATACCTGACGAGGATGCTCATTATATCACAACCGTAGGCCAGGCAATCGAGTACACCAATCGCCGTCTACAAGAACAGGAGTGAGACGATGGCTGCACGTACAGACAATTCCGTTGTCATCGCGGCCCCATTAGAGCGCGTGTGGGAAATCACTAATGACGTGGAGCATTGGCCAGGCCTTTTTACCGAGTACGCGGAGGCCACAATTCTGGAACGCAAGGGTAACACCATCCTTTTCCGGCTGACCATGCACCCCGATGAGAACGGAACAAAGTGGAGTTGGGTTTCCGAGCGCACAGCAGACCCGGCAACTCACACCATTAAGTCTCATCGCGTAGAAACCGGTCCTTTCGAACACATGAATATCGAATGGTATTACGAAGCAGTCGAGGGGGGAACCAGCATGCGTTGGGTACAGGAATTTCACATGAAGCCGCAAGCACCCGTCAACGATGAACAGATGGAAGCGCGACTCAACAAAAATACACAGATACAGATGCGTATCATCAAAGAAAAGATTGAACAGCAGTCAGATACACGCTCGTAGCTGGCTGGTGTTTGAGGCTGAGACTCATAGCGGCCTGGACAGACGCTGGAATAATACCTGTTCACATCCCTCCAGCGTCAGTCCCACACAGGAGATAGTATATGAACGAGGGCAATAGACCATCAGGTCTGACTGTGATCAGGTTTCTCACTGGCTCGTTGGCAGGAAGCGTTTTCCCACTCGGCCAGCCCGCTATCACTATCGGCCATGATCCAACCAACGACGTTACTATCACAGACGATCAATCCGTTGCGACTTTTCATGCTCGGCTTCTATGGAAGAATGGCTTCTGGAGTATTGAAAAGCATCCTCATGCCGGTACAATTACCATCAATGCACACACCATCGAGCGGCAAGCCCCTCTACCCACCGGAGCCACCGTCGGATTGGGAGAAAACACTATCTTTCTCTTCCTTCTAAACGAGGCTGGCAGGAACTCCCCGCAACAGGGTTCCGACGAGAAGATACATAGCTACGCAACACCGATCTCATCTTCTGTGGAGCCACCCTATGCCTCCTCTCCTTCAATGCGTCGCTTCACAGGACCAATTTTAAGACCAGATGCAACGCAAATTGCTCCACTCTCCGCTCTCGGCATTCCATCGCTGGAAGTGAGCAGCAACAACTATAGTGAGAAGCAGATATTTGCTCTTGATAAGCAGGTCGTCAATATTGGACGAGATGCGACCAATGACATCGTCATCAACGATCAAACGGTCTCCGGTCATCACGTTCAGATTGTGCGGCAAGGCAATACCCTGATCCTTGTTCACCCCCATCCGGTTCGCAATCAGACGCTCAATGGACTATTCTATCAGGGTCGCAAAATTCGCGGGGACGAAATATTCCGGCAAACGTTGACACATGGAGATATCTTTCGGATCGGTGATGAGAACGGATCATTTGTCACGCTGACATACAACGATGGTAGTGGCATACAGCAAGAAGTGTTACCTCCGGTGAAGCCAATCAAACTACGGGATTCTGAAGTCAGCATTGGTCGCGCACTGGACAACAGCGTGCTACTCGCCCACCCCCAGGTCTCTGGACATCACGCCCGCCTGGTTTCTGAAGGAGGAAGTCACCGTCTGCTCGATCTGGGAAGTACGAACCACGTCTACGTCAATGGGCAGCTCATCACCAATACTTTCCTGAAGTTGGGCGATGAGATTCGCATTGGCCCTTATCGACTGCTGTACGAAGGTACACAACTGACAGAGTATAATGAGAGCAGCTCGATCCGGGTCGATGCCCTCAATCTCAAAAAATTTGGCAACAACCGTGTTGCATTGCTCAACAACATTTCCCTCTCGATACCCCCACGTACATTTGTTGCCCTGGTAGGTGGCTCTGGCGCAGGCAAATCAACGCTCCTGAATGCCCTCAGCGGTTTGAATCCCGCTCAGGAAGGCAAAGTACTGTATAATGGACAGGATTACTATCGCAATCTCGCTGCCTTCAACACGCAGATCGGCTACGTTCCACAGGATGACATTGTTCACCGGGATTTAACTGTTGGACGAGCACTCTTCTACGCCGCCAGAATGCGCCTTCCACGCGATTTCACCCGTGAGCAGATTTCGCAGCGCATCGACGAAGTGTTGGAGGATGTAGAAATGAAGGATTGGCGCAATCAACTCATCAGCAAACTATCGGGCGGCCAACGTAAGCGGGTTTCGATTGCGCTGGAATTGCTGGCTAATCCCAGTCTCTTTTTCCTGGATGAGCCCACATCGGGCCTCGATCCCGGCTTGGATCGCAAGATGATGTTTCTCTTGCGCAAGTTGGCCGATAAAGGCCATACGATCATCCTGGTAACGCATGCCACCAACAACCTCAATGCGTGCGACTTTGTCTGCTTCCTGACCAGAGGCGGCCGCCTTGCCTACTTTGGGCCACCCGAGAAAGCGAAACTCTTTTTCGCAAAAGATGATTTTGCCGAAATTTACAGTTGCCTGGAGCCGACGAAAGATAAGGCACAAATCCCTGAAGAGGCAGAGATAAAATTTAGAGCTTCGCAAGACTATCAGCAGTATGTCGCGCAACCTCTCAAGGATGCGGCCACTCATGAAGAAGGTATTTCTAGTACGCAAAAAGGCAAGCAAAAGGTCAGACGAGCAAAGCGGGGCAACCCTTTCACACAGTTTCGCCTCCTGTGTACACGCCAACTAGAGCTGCTCAAAAACAATCGCAGTAACCTCATGGCCCTGATTATGCAAGCCCCTCTCGTCGCTATACTGCTGATGCTACTGGTGCGCTTCGAGATCGGTACGAACATCTTTGACGCAAACACGCTTGTCCAGTGTAAAGCTTCTGTTCCGACAACCTCTGGACTCCTCGTGCTTCCCGGTTTTAGAAATCCAGCTGCCCTGGTACCTTGCAGCCAGGTGGTCACTTTTCTTATCGATGATCCGCACGGGAGTCAATATGCGCTTAGTAAGGGTGGCACGAACACGGCACTACAGAACTTTATCGTCCCCTCTCAGGGTGGTGGCGATGCACAACGCGTGGTCTTCCTCGTAGGCTTTTTCATCATCATCTTCGGTCTCATTAATGGTTCTCTTGGGATTGTGAAGGAGGCAGCAATCTATCAACGCGAACGTTCAGTCAACTTGAGCATGCTCGCCTATATGTTCTCGAAGATCGTAGTGTTGGGGCTTATTATTCTGTTGCAAAGTGCCATTATGCTCGTCATAGTGCAAGCTTTTGAACCGCTCTCTCAAGGCGTCTTCTTACCGGTACTGCTGGAGACCTACATCACACTGGCTCTCGTCGGCCTGACAGGCGTTATGTTCGGCATTCTGCTTTCTAGCATTGGATCAAATGAAGATACCGTTAGCAGTCTGCTTCCACTCGTCATCATTCCGCAGGTGATCCTCTCAGGGGCGATCATTCCACTTAAAGATTGGTTCACACAGATAGTAGCGACAATAGTGCCATCCCGTTGGGGATTGGTTGCTCTAGGCTCAACACTTGGTCTGCACAGCGACAAAATAGATGGTAGCAAGCTCTTCGGAGATGATCCTGCCTTTCATAGTACCCTTTACTCCATCTATAGTTCAACGGACGCTACACAACGTATTTTGCTAGCATGGAGTGCTCTTGCCACCATCATCCTTGTTCTTACCTGCCTCACAGGTATTTCCTTGCAAAGAAAAGATAGGCGGAAATAGAGGGTCACCATATTATCTGGCTCTTATATTCTTCCCCTTGCCTTTCATCTGATTTACCCCTTTCGCTCCTGAGCAAATACCAACATCTATCATCCTGCTAGAGAGACGAGCATACCCAACGCCGAATTGACCTGCTGTAACGAAAGCAGCTCTGGATCATAATGCTTTCCCACCCAGACACGCAGCTCCTTGTGCTCGGGATGACGTCGATCTCGTAGCGCTTCAAGCAAATGTGAATATCCCCCAATGCCACCGCAATCTTCGGGAGGGCAGGCGCGCGCTCCATCCAGGCAGCGTGGAACAATCATACACTCATTTAAGGGTTGGATGTGTTCTACCGTAATTACATGCTGCCAACCATCTCCAAAATCGTACTCATAGATAAAGTGGGCCCCTTCCTTATGGGCAATCGTACGGAGTCGTACACGTCGATCATCCTTCATCGTATCGCCATACTCCGGATCTGGCTCTCCATAGTATGTCTTGCCGGCGATGAACTGATGAAGGTGAGAGTTCTCCCACCCCATGACGACCTGGAGCATCTGATGCAGGTCAAAGAGCGTTATCCGACCCGAAAACACGATGCGTCGCCAGATCGGTGGTTCAATGTACGCAAGCTGAATATGCAGTTGATAGACAACATCGGTTGAGGGATGAGCCATGGTGCAATCGCCTCCTGTTACAACTCGTATCCCTGGTTCACCCAATAGTGCCAATCTTCAATGGCCTGTTGGGTCTCCTTATCCACGTCAATACCCTCCAATTGTATCAAGGGAACACCAAACTGATCAGATTTCCTCCGGATCAGCACGAACATATTATGTTCGCATTCCTCTTCAGGAGGCATTCCCACAACCTCGACTTTCTCTCCCAGTTTCAACGGCGAGATCGAGCGATGAGCGATACACCGGGCAGAAAATGGAAAATGTAAGTTCTGGTCGAGATAGTAATACCAGCCCAACGCTTGCTCTTCAGGACCATAAGCATCCACAATAATCTCCATGGTGATGCGCTCTTCACGTTCTTCATCTTTGGCTTGGCGAGTCATATTTAGAAACTCCTCCATATTATTTAAAGGACTATAATTTTACTACCATGTGTCTCTAGTATTTTAAAACCTAAATGCGCTTCAGGGCAAGGTCTGATGATAGATCAGAATGGCACATCTGCTCTCATCATTCCATCCTGAATGCGCCGAGCGGCATTATCCAAGCTGGTAGATGTTAAGGCAAGTATGGTTTGGCCAAATATTTGTGAACAAGCTGCCAGAAATGTGTGACGATAAGCGAAACTCTACGCTCAACACTGCTGAGCTTCTGCCAAATATTTCTGACAACCACCATGTGTTGGCGGTTGTCAGAAATATCTGGCCCATTGGGGTCACCCCCGTCGCTTTGTTGAACATTCAGGTCGCTAATGACTACCTTTTAGCTTGCGCCACCCGCCCGCGCGGTTATTGGCGATAATGGCTTTAAAGAGGTTCAAAAGGGCGCGCCTGTTGATGGCTTCATCCTGACGGACTTGAATCGCCCGTGCTGTCAGGTTACCTTGCCCTTGGTTAATAATGCCCTCGGGATCGGGCGCGATGGGGTCGTAGATGAAAATGGTGAGATGATCCTTCGCTCCGAGCAGCGCGCATATGTTGCCATTCAGTGTAAAATATGGTTGCTTTGTGCGCTTGATGGTCTCGGTCACGTCCGGGTCGGCGGTGTGCACCAGATCTCGCACCTGGCGGCAAATATCCTGCTGCCAGCCAGGGAGAGTATTAATGTATTCGTCGATGCGGGAGTCGGTCTGGTATGCACTCATGGAAATATGATACCACGAATCAAGGTTCTTATGCTTGGCTGACAGAGTGGGATTCGAGCCTACGGCATCCACGTTCGAAGCGTGGCGAGAAAGTGGTCTTCCTGCTACCAATTCTGCCGTCTTACGATGTATCACCTTCCATTTCTCTGATCGTCCCAAAGAATGGTGAAAGAGACCAGGGATTGTCTCTGTTGTGAGGAACTGCTGGTCAGTTGACTGAAAGTTCCTGAGCGAGTAGAGATGTGCAGGATGCATAAGGAACAGATGCCCCGTGAGCACGAGGCAAAGAAAGAAGAGGTGGCAACCATGTTTCATAGTATCGCCGCGACGGTGGTGTTCGTCAAAGATATGGTCAAATGTAAGACGTTTTATCGGGACACGCTCGGGCTTCAGGTGACAGAGAGCGATCCCGAGCATGTCGCTGTCCATATGGACAACGTGTACTTCCTCCTGCTGGAGGTCTCAGCCGCCGCACACATGATCAGTGAGGAAGAGCTTGATCTGAAGATCGAGGGCGGGCCTCGAGGACTTCTGGCCGCTGGTGTTGAGGATGTTGACGCCGCCTACGAGGCGCTCAAAGCCAAAGGAGTCACGTTTCTCAGACCCCCAATAGACCAGCCCTGGGGGCTGCGCACAGCATACTTTGTCGATCCAGAAGGCAACCTCTGGGAGATCAACCAGTCCATTGAAGCGAAGCCAGAGGGGTAGGTGAAATCGTCCTGTGGCGCTAGAGCGGTGCTCGGAAACATTTCAAATGCTATACAGCAGTCTAATACAAGGTGCTCGTAAGGTGTTCGCTCAGACGCCAAAGACGATCGGCCGCTTGCGGGTCAACCGCGTGGGGCAGCACGCCAAGAGGGATCGAGCCAAACTGGTTTGCTGCGAGCTCCTCGGACACGAGCGGGGCGATGTCGCAGTCCTGGCAATAGACCCCGCCCATGCCGTCAAGCTGCGGACTCGTGGCGCACCAGACGCTGGTCGCCGCCCCTTGCTCGACTGTCTTCAGGCCCTTCATCGGGTCGAGGATCGGCTTCCCGCTCTCGTCAACCATGCCCGCCGCGCGAAGGACCTCCGGCGAGAGATACTTCGAGAGACCCGTACCGACGATGCTACCCGGATGGAGGGAGAAAGCACGCACGCCGTGCGCCCTGGCCTGCTCGTCCAAAGCCCTCGCGAAGAGAATGTTGGCCGTCTTCGACTGGCCATAGGCCATCCACGGACTATAGTCGCGGTGCTCGAAGTTGGGGTCCTCGAACACGATGGGCGACCGGCTGTGCGCCCACGCCGAAACCGCCACCACCCGCGCGCCGTTCGCCCGGCGGAGTGCCGGCCAGAGTCGCATGGCGAGCTGGAAATGCCCCAGATGGTTCGTCGCGAAATGGAATTCATAGCCCCGCGCGTCGCGCGTCAGGGGCACGCCTCCTATACCCGCACTGTTCACCAGGATGTGCAGCGGCGAGCCTGTGGCAAGAAACTTCACGGCGAAGGCATCGATCGAGGCCGGGTCGATCAGGTCCATGGCCTCAATCTCGACACCGTCGAGTCCCTGAAGCTGGGTCGCGGCCTGGTCGTTGTCTCGCGCCGGGACGATCACCCTGGCACCGGCTGTATGTAGCACTCGCGTGGTCTCCAGACCGATGCCGGAAGAGCCGCCGGTGACAATGGCGATTTTGCCGCTCAAGTCAATGCCGCGGATGACCTCGCTGGCGGTCGTGGAAGCTCCAAAGCCGGAGCCGATGGGAGTTTGTTGGGTCAACACAAGAAACCTCCTTGAAACTGTTCTTACGGATAGTATCCCTTGAAAAGGTGAAATGAGCTAGACCATTCCTGCCGAAAACTTGCCTAAAGCTGCAAATTGCTGGATGTATGCCGGGAGAGAGGGTACAATTGAACATGACGATGGCATTGCCGTCAACGAACCGGGAGATGCCAGGAGGGCTGAGAAAGAAAGGCCAGGGAAAAAGAAATGGTGGAACAACAACTCAAATCCGTCCCTTTATTGAAAGAGAGCAGCTCGCTTCATCAGGAGGTAGTGGATCTCCTCATTGCGATGACCGAGAGGATGACCAAGGTAGAGGGAAGAACCCAAACAATCATCCCGTTTCTTTCGATTGTCCGCCATAGTCATCAAACTCCGCTGATTCCAGTCGTTTTGACTCCTTCATTGTGTCTCATTCTTCAAGGGACAAAGCAACTGCATCTTGGCCAGGACATTATTCAGTATCACGCAGGCGATTATCTGGCATCGGTGATTGATATACCTGCACCTGCACAAATCATCGGTGCGACAAAGCAGTTCCCTTATATCGGTCTCCGCATTGATTTTACGACGCAAGAAGTCGCTTCGGTGGTAATGGAGGCTGAAATTAATGTGAAACCACAGGAGAATAAGCTGAACACCGCAGCATTCATTGGGAAATCCGATGCCGACCTGTTAGACGCATGTCGCAGGCTTCTGAAGCTTCTCGACACACCTAAAGAAGCTCGCTTTCTGTCCGCACTCATCAAACGTGAAATGCTTTTTCATCTCCTGTCAGGAGACTATGGACACTTCTTTTTCCAATCGGTGCTCTTTGACCAGCAAGCTGACGGCATTGGCAAAGCCATCGCCTGGATCAGAGAACATTATGCTCGTTCCTTTACTGTTGAGGAACTCGCAACATCCAACAACATGAGCATCTCGGGACTCCATCATCAGTTCAAGGCCATCACGGCCATGGGTCCTTTACAGTATCAGAAGCACCTCCGCCTTCAGGAAGCAAGACGCCTCATGCTGAGTGGTTCTATGGATGCAACGACTGCCGCTTTAGAAGTTGGCTATCAAAGTCCATCACAATTTAGCCGAGAATATCGGCGGGTTTTTGGCCTGGCCCCTCTTAAAGATATACAAGCTGTGCGAAAAAGTTCTGCGGCAGGCGCATTCGAGAAGAGTGAGGGTGCGTATGCCTTTCGACACGGGTCATGAGGCGTATGCGCATCATGGAAAAGGGCACGAACGAGCCTGCAAGTGAAGAGGCCGCCAATACGACATTTTTACGCAATTCGTTATTTACCAACTAGCCCTTGGTAGCAGGTCGTTCGAGAGCAATGACAGGGATTTCGCGTGGCGCTTTCTTCTGATACTGGCCATAGGGAGGAAAGACCTCCACTGCTTTCTCAAACGCTTTTTCCCGCTCAGCGCCGGTGAGAATTCTGGCTGTCGTCTCAAATTTCTCGTCACCCACCTCGACCGTCACATCGGGATGAGCCAGCACATTGTGGTACCACTCAGGATGTTTTACCGCGCCGCCCTTGGAAGCTATCGCTAAGATTTGGTTGCCATAAGGAACATACATCAGTGGAATAATGCGAGGTTGACCAGTTTTGGCCCCTTTGGTCGTCAAAAGGATGAGGGGGGCCCAGCCTTTGACTTTGCCGCCATTTTCACGAAATTCTTTGATAACCGGCTCATTTCGCTCTTGCCATTTATTCATCTATTGGATCTCCTATCTTTTCTTCTCGTCGGCGTATGTGACAATCACCAGCAGCTTTTTTCGCAAATATTTGTCGTGGTTCTTCTGCATCTTATGTGTTCGGGAGTTGTCATTGCTCTACAGTAGAGAGCGAAAACCGAGTTGGTCGCTGTATCCTCCCTGAAAAGCTTAGATACTTACACTTTTTGTCTCGATGAGAGGGATGTGTTATGACCCCTTATTGGCTTGAACTATCATATCATGGCTGGTAAACTCATGGATAGAGGGGGGATGTTCCTCTCCGCTTATTTATTATAACACGCTAGCAGGGATAATCTTCTCAAGAAGATTGGCAGACAGAGACGAAGAAAGAGGAAGGTGACAAAAAATGCACACGGACATTCCTCAATTGAACTGGCAGAATTGGATGCAACGTTGGGACCGACAACAGGGCGATTGGGACGCCTATCATCATGACAAGGACTCCCATATACATCGGATGCCGAACGTGAGCGTAGAGACCTGTCGATATGACCTTCTGGTCTTCAAATGTTTCGATCGTCGAAGCCCCATAGCTATTTTCTCTGAACACGAAAAAGGCGATGAGGAAGCCAAGCGCGATCAGCACGTCTCCAGCCAATGAGACATACGGCGACACCGGAGACCACGCGAAGCGATGATCGAATGCGCAGAACACCAACAAGGCGAGAGATCCTATGATCGCAATAGATATGATAATTTTTTGCGCCATGCTCTGTTCCGCTGCCGGCCCCACGTTCTTGCGCCGCTCAAGGAGTTCCGGGTTTTTCAGAGAAAGGTAGACTCCGATCGCGTTCGCTGATGCCATAAAGACGACGGCTTGCCAATAGGCGAGCATCCACGCTGGGAGAAAAAGCAAGACCCCCAACGCAATAGCGCCGAGAAGAAATGTTCTTGCTGTTTGAACGGGGAGAGTGTTCATATGATCTTATTCCTTTGTCAGGGTGTACGTCGCACAAGTGGGAGCGGGTCTCAGCTGAGGATGGCGGATGCCGTTGCAGAGCCTCCGCTCCTGCCAGGCACATTTGGGCCAAATACTGACACTTTTCATGGCCGTTGCTCGTAGTTGGTTATATGCTGTCACTTTTGTTTCATAGTGACTGCTTCAACTACCTTAAACTGTCACAGGCAAGTTCATACTCAGGAAGCTGAGAGTTCTTCATCTTTTGTTGGAATACACAACTGCGTTTCTCCAATAGTAATTCATGTGCTACGCACGCATCAGAGCTCATGATAATCGGGCTTTTTTTTGATATTTCAGACATGACGAGCGACTTTCGAGCCTCCACATCTGGCACCCTTTTAGTTTTTCCGCTGAACCAAGCCGTAGCCGCACGCGCACAGGGTTGCGCCGCCGAGGAGGAGAGCACTGGTAGCAATGCCAGCCTCTAAGCCACGCTGCTCAATCACGAGCCCACCGAGCAATGGCCCAAGGATCTGGCCTATTGCAAAGATCGCCGTGAGTGTACTGTAGCTGACTGCATACGCTGCGTCTGGCACCGCACGCTTGAGCAAGACGGTGATGATGATCGGAGGAGCAGTCAGGGCTGAGAGACCAACAATTGCTGCACCGATGTATTCTACGACTGGTCTATTCGTCAGGACCGCGAGCGAGCCACAAGCACCGAATGCGAGAGCGACAGCCACGGTGAAGCCGGTAGGCCAATGGTCGAAAATCCGCCCCCAAATCCATGCACTGAGTGCCGCGGTAATGCCGACAGCTGCCCAGACAAATCCTGCATACAGTGTTGGGATGCCCTGTTTTTCCAGGAAGGTAATGAAAAAGGTAAGGTACATGATATAGCCGCCGCCGAAGCCAAAATAGGTCAGCGAGAGCCAGAGCAAGCGACGCGGCAGAAGGAGCGGGCGAAGCGTTACCCAGAGTGCTTGCTGAGTGGGTGATGCTTCTGCGCTTACGCGAGAAGGGAGCGGGGCTTTTTGCGCTCGCCCGGTGACGAAGAAGCCAAAAGCTATAATCACGCCTGCTAGCCCCATCACGATCCATACGAGTCGCCATCCTCCATGTGTTCCCATCCCGATGATCGGCGGAGCGATCAGCCCTGAGATGATAATGCCAAGGGCCGCTCCCATCCAGATAATTCCTGATGCTCGCCCTCGCTCGTGTGGATGAATCCGCTCCAACGTCAGTGCCATTGTCAGAACAGTTGCGATGGCAGAAAAGAAGCCAATCAGCAATCGCCAGATGCCCAATTGCCAGATCGTGAGGCTTGATGCTGAGACAATCATCAACAGATTCGTCATAAGCAAGGCGAGCAGGTTAAGCCTGGCACGATGGTGGATGCGTGCCAGTAAGAGAGGCATGACGAGCATGCCAAGGAGATAGCCGACAAAATTGATGGTCGCGAGTGTCCCCAAAACGCTCAAGGAGCCTCCCAGGTCCGCGTGCAATGCCGGTAACAAAAGCCCATAGGAAAGCCGCGAGAAGCCTATGAGCGTCGCAAGCGCAAAGGCCGCCCACCAAGTAAGCCAACTTAGAGCGTGCTGGTAGCTTCGCGGCCTCTCCATTTCGTAATCGAGGGACTGTTTGGAAGCTCGTTTAAAGAGGTGTGTAGACATCGTTTGATGCTCCTTCTGAAAGCCACAAAAACGCCCGGAACGCATCCCATTTTTCTGCGGCACTCTTGCTGAACGGGTGTCACATATGCTATAATTGAAGACAGAACAGTTCTGTCTCATCCTTATATGATACAAGACAGTTCTGTCTCTTGTCAAGAGGGGCTTGCATCAGAAGGAGTGCACGGAAGAGGTGTGAGAGCATCACCAGGCATTTTTCTTCTTTCGTATTGCCGCAGGCGACATGAAAGTAGAGGAAGTATGAAATGGAAGAACCAGAGACGATACTTCTTAGAGAGAGCGACAAATTTGGAGGAAAAGATGGTGACATCAGCGGCACGTCAACATATTCTGGAGGTAGCGAGTGACTTGTTTTATCGGGAAGGGATTCGTGCAGTAGGTGTAGACAGGATCGTCGAGCAATCTGGTGTTGGGAAGGCAACACTCTACCGCCATTTCCCAACGAAAGATGCGCTGATCACTGCCTACCTTGAGGAACGAGATTCCCTCTATTGGAAACAACTCAACGAGGTCATTGCTCAGTACGAGGGATCGCCGAGAGCGCAGTTATTGGCGGTGGTTGATAGAGTTATTGAGAGAATGAAGGAGCGAGCATATCGTGGCTGCGTTTTCTTAAATGCGCTGGCAGAGTTTTCTGAGCCAGAACATTTGGCTCATCAGCAGGCTATAGAACACAAGCGCAAGTTACGATCACTCCTCTTTCAACTTGGTCAACGGGCTGGTGCGTGCGATCCAGAGGTATTGGCGGACCAACTCTCGCTTGTGATCAATGGCGCTTTAGCCTTAGTGCCAGTCTTCGGCTGGGACGGCCCGGTGGCTCAGCTCAAGGTACTCGCAACCCAACTCATCGATGCCCAACTGACCAGCTCTTTTATCTCAACAAACGAACAGCTTTGAGACTCCTCTCTGTACTAGGCATCTGTGACAGGTTGAGCTAGTTGAAGCAGTGACAGTAGAGCGAGAAAGGACCCAAAGTTGCGTCATCGCTCACCCGCGACCCTGCCCATCCGACCATCGTTAGTTAGCGAGCCGGTGCAAGATCGACGACCACCAGGCCTAACGCAACAAGTTCATCGGCACGGCAGAGCCAGAGTGAGAAGAACCGAGGGAGACAGCTTATGCAAAGGACTTCATTACCGCCGCGGGACGAAAATACGATCGAAGCAAGCGTGACGATCCAACGCCCAGTAGAGGAGGTTTTCAGGTTTTATCGGGATTTTAAGAATCTGCCTCGCTACGGCAAAAAGAAGCAAGCGGGCAGTTTCACCAAATCCACACATGAGCCAAATTATCCTTCATAGTTGCGGCGTTATCGACCGCAATTTGGAGCAATGCCTGTTCCTGGTACCCAGTCCGCATTCGCCCCTGAGAGGTGCAGCTCCCTCCACGCTTAAAGGCGCTTTTCAAACCAGTGATGTGCATAGGGCTCGTCGTTGAAGGCTTCTACCTCCTGGTATCCAGAGTGCCGGTACAGCTCGATGGCTTCAATGAGTGTTGTTAGCGGAAGACCAGGCGATGGTGCGTGGTGCGCTCGCCGCCCTGCTGAGCCGGGAGCAGGATATCGAGGTCGTGGCTGAAGTGGCACGAGGCGATGAGGTAGTGAGAGCCGCGCTGGCGACCCAGCCGAATGCTGCCCTCTTAGATATTGAAATGCCTGGCGGCGATGGGTTCGCTGCCGCGCAGTCATTGCGAAAGGCATTACTGGCCTGCCGCAGTATGATCCTGACCACCTTTTCCTACTAGCCGCAAACCCCTATTTCCCTCAAGCTCTGGCCGGTGTACGAACCTGGGGCCTGGGCGATCTGTTCGGGAGTTCCCTGAGCGATCAGTTTGCCGCCCGCTGCACCTCCTTCCGGCCCAAGGTCGATGACCCAATCGGCTGCCTTTACCAATTCCAGGTTATGTTCTACGACCATCACGGTGTTGCCTGCATCCACGAGGCGCTGGAGCACCCCCAGCAAACGGGCGGTATCGGCCAGGTGCAGGCCGGTGGTAGGCTCGTCGAGTAAATACAGCGTGCGACCGGTGACACGGCGGCCCAGTTCCTTCGCCAGCTTTACGCGCTGGGCTTCGCCGCCTGAAAGCGTGGTGGCAGGTTGCCCGAGCTGGAGATAGCCCAGGCCGACGTCGGATAGCACCTGGAGGCGGGAGAGGGCGGCAGGAACATCCTTGAACAGCGCCAGGGCTTCTTCGATGGTCAGATCGAGCACCTGGGAAATGTCATGATCACGGTAACGCACTGCGAGCGTCTCGCGGGTGAAGCGGCGTCCGTGACAGGCCGGGCAGCGCACTTCCACGTCAGGCAGGAGTTGCATTTTGACGGTCAGGACGCCGACGCCTTCGCAGCGCTCGCAGCGCCCACCCGGGACGTTGAACGAGAAGTGCCGGGCGGATAACCCACGGCGGCGAGCTTCAGGAGTAGCTGCAAATGCTTCGCGGATCGGGGTAAACGTATCAGAATAGGTCGCGGCGTTCGAGCGCGGGATACGCCCGATGTGGTCCTGGTCGATGGCGATGATCTTATCGAGATATTCGTAGCCTTCGATAGCGTCGTGTTCACCGGGGGCGTCGCTAGAACCATACAGGCGCTGGCGGATGGCGCGGTCGAGGATGTCGAATACCAGCGAGGATTTTCCGGACCCGGATACACCCGTCACAGCGATCAGCAAGCCCAGCGGTAGGCGCACGGTGACGTCCTGGAGGTTGTGCTGGCGAGCGCCGTGGATGGTAATGGCTTTGCCGTTTGGCGCGCGGCGGCTCTGCAGGACAGGGATGGATGCCCGCCTGGCCATGTAATCTCCGGTGAGCGACCCGGGCTGCCCTGCAACTTCAGCCGGTGTACCGGCAGCGACCACCTGCCCACCGTGCTTGCCGGCGCCTGGGCCGAAGTCGACCACGTAATCTGCGGCGACGATCATTTCCAGGTCGTGTTCGATGACGAGGACGGTGTTGCCAAGATCGCGCAAACGCCGCAAGACGTCGATCAGGCGGCGAGTGTCGCGATGGTGCAGCCCGATGGTCGGCTCGTCGAAAACGTAAAGAACGCCGCTCAAACCCGAGCCGAGCAAAGAAGCCAGACGCAGACGCTGGGCCTCACCAGCTGAGAGGGTCGGCGAAGAGCGTTCTAGGGTCAGGTAACCGGCGCCGACTTCGACCAGCCGCGCGATGCCCTCGCTCAGATTGACCAGGATAGGTTCGGCGATGATCATTTCATCAGAGCTGAGAACGGCGGGGAGACCTCCCAGCCAGGCGCCGAGATCGCCGAGCGGCAGGCGCGAGACAGCGATGATGGTCTGCCCGTTGACGGTCACGACCCGGCTTTCAGGACGCAGGCGCGTGCCAACGCAGTCGGGACAGGTTTGGGTGACCAGGAATTCTTCCAGCTTGTCGCGGTAATCGGCCTCGTGGATGTGTTCGTGGATGTGTTCAGCGTAGCGGCGCAGGAGATTGGTGGCGATGCCTTCGAAGCGTCCCTGGCGGACGGTGCTTGGCGGCTCGATATTTGGGAAGTGGCGGCGAAAGAGGGGGCTGTCCACGCCAAAGAACAGCAGGTCGCGTTGCGGAGGGATGTAGTCTTTGACCGGGAGCGAGAAATCGAATTCGAACCCGTAATGGGCAGCGGCTGCCTGCAGGGTGGAGGTGTAGTGGTTGAGGTAATGGATGTCCCAACCGGCAACGGCGCCATCCGAGATGCTCTTTTGCTCGTCGACCAGGCGTTTGATGTTGGCCTGATGGACGCTGCCCAACCCGGTGCAGGTTGGACAGGCCCCGGCGGGTTTATTAAAGGAGAAATAAGCCATGCCGATCTCTGGAATAGGCGCGCCACAATGTGGGCAGGGAAAGGTTTCTTCCGGAGCGGAGGCATCGTAGTCCGCGCTGGATTCACTCTCCCATTCCGCGTTGGAAGGGTCGAAGGAGGGCGGGACGTCTTTTCCGCAGGTCGGGCAGGGGCGGTGTCCCAGGCGAGCATACAACACGCGCAGATAGGTATAGATTTCGGTGACAGTGCCAACCGTGGAACGCGGGCTGCGGTTGGTGAGATGTTGGTCCACGCTGATAGATGGGGAAAGCCCGGTAATGGCATCGACTGGGGGTTTCGCCAGCCCAAAGGTAACCAGTCCGAGCGCTTCCAGGTATTGGCGCTGGCCTTCTTTATGCAGGATGTCGAACCCGAGGGTGGATTTGCCCGAACCGGACACACCGGTCAGGACGACAAACTGGTTCTTGGGGATCGTAAGGGTGACATTTTTCAGGTTATGCAGCCGAGCGCCGCGAATAGTGATTTGAGCAGTCATTTGGCTTCCAGTGACCTCCAGGGTAGATAGATTGGAGACGGAGTATGTGCCGTCTCCATATTGATTCTATAACCCTGGTGTGCAAAGGGAGGGTTTGGATCGCCGCGGTCGTCCGGGGCACGAGCGGTACCCCGGACGACCGCGGTGGGATGGGAAGGTCAGCAATTCCCAGTAGTCTGCTTTTGGATGATCTCTTCAACCAGGGCGATGATCGTGTGGGCGCGTTGCTCCTGGTCGGTGAGGGTTGAGATCCAGCGGTCGGAGGCCATGTAAACGTCTTCGTCGGGGCGCGGGGTGTCAAGCGCGCGGCGCAGATCGGTCTTTTCACCCCGGTCGAGTTGGATAAGCATGCGCAGGATGGCAGACAGGCTATAACCGGCGCGGGACAGCATACGGATGACGCGCAGACGGCTGATTTCCTGTGCCCCATAGCGCCGGTAGCCGTTGGAAGGGTCGCGCGGGACGTCGATCAACCCGTTGCGGTCCCAGTTGCGCAAAATGTCGATCGTAACGCCCAATAAGTGGGCTACCTGTCCAATCTGGAGTGGCTGGATGGTGGCGTCAGCGGGCGCACCAAAGGCCCAGCGCTCGAGCAGACTGGCAGCGGCGTCGGCCTGGGAACGCTCTGCTTGCACGAGTGCCAGGTGACTGTAGGCAAGCTCCAGCGCGCCTCTCAGGTCGCCGCTGAGCGTGGCCTGGATGATGTGAATTCCCGATTGATGGATAGCTTTGCCAGGATATTGGTTGCAATAGACCTGGCGAGCCAGGCGCAGGTAATCGAGGTGGCGCTGGGTGAAACGGCGGTATCCGGACGGGCTGTGCTCGACAGGAGGCAGTAAGCCCCGATCCACATAGCGACGCACGGTATTGGGATGGACGCCAACGGCTTTGGCCAGATCGGACGTACGCAGATATTTCATGCTGGATAATCTCTTTGCATCTGTTCTCGCATCGCTTGTCCTTTCTGCTCATTGTACCATAGAACTGTTCAGCTCTCCTTATGCGCGGCTCTCCGCACGTTCCGCTGATGAAAGGTTCCACCGTTCGTGGACGCTGATCGGCATGGTAGTCCTCTTGCTTGTTGCTCTCCTCTGCTCCCCGCTTGTTCTATTCCTTATGAGACGGAGCGCCGGGGGCCTTCCGCTACGAGGGGAGGGTTTCTCGCATCACCCCCTGTGCGACGACCCCGGAGAGGAAGGTCACGCCAGCGATGACACCAATAGCCCAGGTGACCCCGAAGAGGTCGGCCAGCACCCCGGCCAGCAGTGCCCCGATGGCATAGCCACCATCACGCCAGAGCCGGTAGACACCGATCGCCGAGGCACGCCAGTCCGGGTGAGCCACATCGGAGATCGCCGCGAGCAGCGTCGGGTAGACCAGGGCGGTTCCCAGTCCAAGCAGCGCCATCGCCACTCCCCACCACGCGAAGCCATGCACGAGCGGCAGCAGTGCGATGGCCATGCCCTGCAGAAGCATGCCTCCCACGATCATGCCTTTGCGTCCGAGCCTGTCAGAGAGCGCGCCTGTCAGTAACTGCGCGACGCCCCAGACCCCCGGGTAGATGCCCGCCAAAAGGCCAATCTGCGCGAGAGGAAGCCCACCGGCAGCAAAGAAGAGCGGAAACACTCCCCAGGCCAGGCCATCATTCAAATTGTTCACCAGGCCCGCCTGGCTGACTCCAAAGAGCGTCCGGTTTTTCCCGGAGGTGAGCAGGAAGATGTCCTTGAATGAGGG
>JACZCU010084768.1_pt1 | contig 38578 bp, 24 predicted proteins | sample 8641851 | NCBI WGS metagenome assembly JACZCU01 (sample SAMN15324605, study PRJNA640507) | soil metagenome | isolation source: monocropping sugarcane control | place: China: Luxin town, Laibin City, Guangxi Province | collected 2019-07-25 | depth 10cm m | reverse complement strand
GTCGCCGACAACCAGAGTCGCGTGAACATTCATGTGCTGCAGGGGGAGCGCGAGTTCGCGCGCGACAACAAATCCCTCGGACAGTTCGACCTGGTCGGCATTCCGGCGGCGCCGCGCGGCGTCCCGCAGATCGAGGTCACGTTCGCGATCGACTCCAACGGCATCGTCAGCGTCACGGCGCTCGACCAGGCGACGGGGCAATCGCAGGGGATGCAGATCAATCCCGCCGGCGGCCTCAGTCAGGACGAGATCGACAAGCTCGTGAACGAAGCCGAGGAGTACCAGCGCAGCGACGCCTCGCGCCGCGAGCTGCGCGTCATGCAGAACAAGCTCGAGGGGATGATCTACACGAACGAGAAGGTCTTCAACGAGTTCGGGAAGCTCCTCTCCGCCGAGGACCAGGAAAAAGTGAAGAAGAGCCTCGTCAAGGCGAAGGAGTCGGTGGCCGCCGACGACAAGCAGAAATTGTCGGACTCCATTTACGACTTACAGTCCGCGGCCCGTATTCTGACCAGTGTCATGCTCTACAACCCGATGAAGATGCAGGGTTCGACTGAATAGCCGATGGCGACGACGGAAAAACGCGATTACTACGAAGTGCTCGGTGTGGCGAAAGGTGCGTCGATCGACGACATCAAGAAGGCCTACCGCAAGCTCGCGCTGAAGTACCACCCCGACAAGAACCCCAACGACCCCGAGGCGGAGGAGCGGTTCAAGGAGGCGGCGGAAGCGTACGGCGTGCTCTCGGACGACGAGAAGCGCGCGCGCTACGACCGCTACGGCCACGCCGCCACCAACGGCATGGGCGGCTTCGACCCGAATCAGTTCGCCGACTTCGGCGACATCCTCGGCGATCTCTTCGGCTTCGGCGACTTCTTCGGCACTTCGCGCCGGCGCACCACGCGTCCCGCGCGCGGCAACGACCTCCGCTACGACCTGACGCTCGAATTCGTCGATGCGGTGTTCGGCAAGGACATCACGCTCGACGTGCCGCGCGTCGCGACGTGCGTCACCTGCAAGGGCTCGGGCGCGAAGCCGGGAACGCAGCCGGTGACGTGCAGCGGTTGCGCCGGCCGCGGCCAGATTCGCTACTCGCAGGGCTTCTTCGCCGTGGCGCGGACGTGTCCACAATGCGGCGGTGCGGGGAAGGTGATCAAGGACCCGTGCAACACGTGCGGCGGCGCCGGACGTGTGCACGAGGAGAAGTCGATCTCCGTCAAAGTTCCCGCCGGCGTGGACGACGGCTCACGGCTGCGCGTCGCGGGCGAAGGGGAGGCGGGCTACAACGGCGGTCCGGCCGGCGACCTCTACGTCTTCATCGCGGTCAAGCCGCATGAGAAGTTCACGCGCCGCGATTACGACATCCATTCCGAGGAGCTGATCAGCGTCACGCGCGCGGCGCTCGGCGGCGACGTCAAGGTCGACACGCTCGACGGAGCCGAAACGCTGCGCGTCGGCGCCGGCACGCAGCCGAACCAGGTGTTCCGGCTTCGCGGCAAGGGCGTGCAGTTCCTCGACGGCAGTGGGCGCGGCGACCACTACGTGCACGTCAACGTCCGGATTCCGTCGGGGATGACCGACGAGCAGCGCAAGCTGTACGAGCAGCTCGCGACGATGGACGGCGAAGCGCTGCCGGAGCGCGGCGTGTTCGACAAGGTGAAAGACTTCTTCGCCGGCTGATGTCGCAGGAGCACTCGAACTGGCGCCCTCACCCGTGGCACGGGTTGTCGTTCGGTGACGAGGCGCCCAGCGTCGTCAACGCGTACATCGAGATCACGCCATTCGACCTGGTGAAGTACGAGGTCGACAAGGCGACCGGATATCTGCGCGTCGACCGGCCGCAGCGGACGTCGTCGCAGCCGCCGGCGCTCTACGGCTTCATCCCGCGGACGTACTGCGCCGAGAACGTGACGAAGCTCTGCCCCGTGGCGAAGCGCGGCGACGGAGACCCGCTCGACATCTGCGTCCTTTCCGAGCGGCCCATCGCGAAGTCGGAGATCATCCTCCGCGCGCGCGTGATCGGCGGGATCCAGCTCCTCGACAACGACGAGGCGGACGACAAGATCATCGCGGTGCTGAAGGGCGACTACGTCTGGGGGGCGGCAAAGGACCTCGCCGACGTCCCGCCGGTGCTCGTCGAGCGGCTGGAGCACTACTTCGGCACGTACAAGCTGATCCCCGGCGAGCCGGCGCGGACGCGCGTGAACGGCACGTATGGCTTCGACCACGCCGCCGCCGTCGTCGAAGCGGCGATCGCCGACTACCGGGCTCACTTCGAGTGAAGGATTACCTCCTCGAGATCGTCTTCGAGACGACCGATCTCGCGCTCGAGGAGCAGGTGCAGTCGCGGCTGTTTCTCACGGCGTCGACCGGCAGCACTTCGGACGACAACGGGATCTACGCGTATTTCGACGACGCCGCGTCGCGCGATGCGGCGCTCGAGTCGCTGCGCGATCTTCCGGTCGAACTGCGGACGACGGAACGCGAGCGGGTCGACTGGCTCGATCTATATCAGCAGTCGCTGGAGCCGATGGAGATCGGGGAGCGCTTCATCGTCGCTCCCGACCCGTCGCTGATCGTGGCCGGCACCGACCGCCTCGCGCTGGTCATCCCGCAGGAGCAGGCGTTTGGCACCGGCTCGCACGAGACGACGTCGATGTGTCTCGAGCTGCTCGAGATGGCCGACTGCGAAGGGAAGCGCGGCCTCGATGTCGGCGCCGGCTCCGGCATCCTCTCCCTCGCGATGCTGCGCCTCGGCGCGGCGAAGGTGATCGCGTTCGACAACGACGTCGATACGTTCGCCGCCCTTCGCGAGAACCGCGTCCGCAACGGCATCGCGCCCGCACAGATGCCGCTCTTCATCGGCGGCCTCGACGCGCTCGTCCGCGGCTCGTTCGACGTGATCACGATGAACATCCTCCCGGACGTCATCCTCCCGATGCTCCCCCATATTGTCTGGCGCATGGGCCCCCGCGCGCGCCTGATCCTCAGCGGCATCCTGATCACCCGCGCCAACGAAGTCGTCGCCTCCGCCGAACGCGTCTCCCTCGACCTCGTCTTCGAAAAGGAGAAGGGGGAGTGGTGGTCCGGCGTCTTCCAGTTGCCGCGGTGAATCAGCCCTCGGGCCGCGGGCCTCAGGCCTCGGTGAACCGCGGAGCGGTGAAATATCGATAGCCCAAGGCGTAAGCCTTGGGAAACAAAGACCGCGATTGAGGGAGCCGCGGAGCGGCGACATGGTCGGCGTGAATGTCGCCGCTCCGCGGCTCTCGCATGAGATGGCGCTCACATCCCGGCGCTTACGCGCCGGGCTACCGATATGACGCCGCTCCGCGGCTCGCCGAGGCCCAGGGCCCGAGGCCTAGGGCCTAGTCGACGTGGTACAGGCGGATGGTTTTGCCGACGCGGATGAAGGGGCGGTTGTTGGTGAGCCAGGTGTAGCTGTTCGGGTCGAGGGCCTGGTTCATTTGTAACGGCGTCTCGCCGACGGCGATCCAACCTTTGACGGGCGTGTACGGGCCGATGGGATTCGGGTCGAAGGGGGGCAGCCAGAGCTGGTCGCTGGCGCCGGAGGCGACGAAGAGGACGCCGAGGCGATCGATGTGACGCTCGCGGCAGACGGTGCGGAGGCGGACGAGGTCCTGTCCCCAATCGAAATTGCTGTCGGCGAGCACTCGCTCGGGATGCGGACCGGCGAGCGCGTTCATCCACGGCAGATAGTCGGGGTGGGCGAGGACGCTGTCGGCGGCGAGCCAGAGAAGCGCGAGGGCGATCGCGGCGCGGTGACGCTTCGACGCACGCCAGCCGGCGATGATCGCGAACGCTGCCAGCATCGAAAGCGGCGCGTAGATCGGGAGGATGTGCCGCACGCCGATGTCGATCTGGCTCGTCATGCACGCCGCGAGTAGTGCGAGTGCGATGGCGGCGGCTTCGCCGTGGCGTTCGCGTTTCGCGGCGAGCCACGCTCCCGCGATCGCGAGGGCGAGCATCGGAATGGGCGTCTTCACCAGGAGCGCGATCGGGAAGTAGTACCACCAGCCCTGGTTCGAGTACTCGCCGAGGAGGAGCGACTGATGGCCGACGTGGTCGTGGCGGACGACCTCGAGGAGACCGGCGAAGAACGCGGGAGCGGGGAGCGGCAGTTTTCGTACGAGACCCGCATTCCCCCACAGCTCGCGCGACCACTCGGACGCCTTCGGCTGCGCCGATTTGATCGTGCCGAACGTGAAGAAGTATGCCGCCCATACGATGACGAACGCGACGCCGGCCGCCGCGAAGAATCGCTTTGCGGGAAAGCGCCCGCGGGCGAGCGAGAGACACATCGCGCCGACGACGAAGAAGAGCGGAAACGAGAACTTCGAGAGCAGTCCGAAGGCGATCGCGCCTGCGAGAGCGAGCGTCCGGAGCCACGACGGACTTGCCAGAAACCGGTCGTACGCGAACATCGCGACGATGAACGAGGCGGCGGCTGCCATGTCGGTCGTCGCGAGGCCGCCGTGCGCCAGAACGGGCGGCAGGAGCGCGAAGACGCCGGTGGCGATCACGGCGGTCGTTTCGTCGAAGAGATCGCGCGTCCAGAAGAACGTCGCGAGAAGCGCGATGACGACGAAGACGAGGTTTCCGGCGCGCGCTTTCTCCGGCCCGCGAAGGTAGTGGTTCTGGTCGTACAGGAGGTCGTTGCCGCGGCGGATCCAGAGACGCGACTCGGGCTCCGGCGCGTGGATGAACGGCAGTCCGAAGAGCGCCTTCGCCAGCGGTGGATGCTGCATGTCGAGGAACGTGTGGTGCACGAGATAGTCGTAGCCCGAGGCGACGTGCACCGGCTCGTCGTACGTGACGCTGAAGACGCGCCAGGTGGTGGCGATCCGCGCCAGCGTCACGACGAGGATCAGCGTGAGCCAGAGCGCGGAGGAGCGTTTCACGTGCGGCGATTGTATAAGCTTCGCGCATTCGTCCCCGTAGCTGGTGGTTCGGCATCGTCTTGATCTGCGCGTTCGCGGTGATCCGCATCCGCGCGACGCATCACGTCTTCAGCCCGACCGCCGACGAGCCGGTGCATCTCGCCGCCGGCTACGAGTACCTGACGCAGCACAAATACACGATCGACTCGGAGCATCCGCCGCTCGCGCGCGCGGTTCTGGCGCTGCCGCTGGCGTCGACGCATGTGCCGGCGTTCGATGCCTACGCACGCGGCGGCGACGCCCGGCAGCTCCACCTCGCCGACGCGCTCCTCGGCGCGAACGGCGACGCGATGCGCGACATCGCACGCGCACGCACCGGCAATCTGCCCTTCGTCGTGATCGCGATCGTCGCCGTCGCGCTCCTTGGGCGCGATCTATTTGGTGAAGCGGTGGGCCTCGCCGCGGCGGCCGCATTCGTTTTGACGCCGCCGGTGCTCGCGCACGGCGGACTTGCGACGACCGATATGGCGGGGACGGCGACCGTGGCGCTCGCGCTCTGGGTCCTCTATCGCTGGCGGGCCACGCCGACCTGGCCGTGGACGATCGCGCTCGGCGCGGCGGTCGGGTTCGGCGCGCTGTGCAAGTTCACGTTCCTGTTGTTCTTCGGGATTTGCGCGGTGATCGTGATCGTGGGCCGGCTGAGAGCCGGCCCCTACACACGTTTGATCGCGGGGGTCCCGATTGCGTTCGTGATCGTCTGGGGCGGGTACTTCTTCCACCACTCGCGCATGCTCGCCATGGACCCCACTGCACCACAACAACTCGGCAATCGGTGGATCGCCGAGCGGGTGAACCTTCCCGCGCCGCAGTACCTCTTCGGCCTCCTGCGCGTGAAACAACACGACGAACGCGGGACGCCGGTGTTCATCCTCGGCAAGGTGTGGCCGCGCGGGCGCTGGTACTACTTCCCGCTCGTTCTCGGGATCAAGACGCCGATCCCGCTGCTGCTGCTCTTCGCGCTCGGCATTGCGTCGCTGCGCAAGCACCGCGAGGTTGCGCTGATGGCGCTCGCGCTCCTGCTCGCCGTCATGCCGTCGCACATCAACCTCGGCGTACGGCACATCCTCCCGATCTACATCTTCGTCGCGATCATCGCCGCGACGGCGGTCGTCAAACGGCCCGTCACCGCGGTGCTCCTCATCTGGCTGATCGCCGACGTCGTTCCCGACTCTCTCCCGTGGATGAACGCCTTTGCCGGCAAGCATCCCGAACGCGTCGTCGTGGAGAGCAACTTCGATTGGGGGCAGGACCTCTATCGTCTCGCCATCGCGTGCCGCGAGAGACACATCACGTCCTTGAATGGCGCGCTCTTCAGCACCACCAGCCCGACGCTCGTCGGCGTTCCGCTCACCGGCGGAATCGATCCGTACGCGCCGTCGAAGGGGTGGTTCGCGATCAGCGAGTCGATCCTCCAGCCGGAGCAGGCGAGCGATCCGAATCGCTACGCGTGGCTGACGCAAAACGGCCGCGCCTTCACGAGGATCGGCGCGGCCGTGCGGTTGTACCAGGTCAATTAGCGCTGTTCGATCGGGACGTAGTCGCGGCGCTCGGGGCCGGTGAAGATCTGGCGCGGGCGCGCGATCTTCTGGTCGGGATCGTTGAGCATCTCGACCCACTGCGCGAGCCATCCCGAGGTGCGGCCGATCGCGAAGAGCACCGTGAACATCGGCGAGGGGAACCGCATCGCCTCGTAAATCAGGCCGGAGTAGAAGTCGACGTTCGGGTAGAGCTTTCGCTTGACGAAGTAGTCGTCCTCGAGCGCGATCCGCTCCAGCTCCAGCGCGATGTCCAGCAGCGGGCTCTTTCCGGTCACCTCGAACACGTCGTACGCCACCTTCTTGATGATGCGGGCGCGCGGGTCGTAGTTCTTGTAGACGCGGTGGCCGAATCCCATGAGGCGTCCGCCCTCGCCGCTCTTCACCTTCTGGATGAACCCCGGCACGTTGTTGATCGAGCCGATCTCGCGGAGCATCTCCAGCACCGCCTCGTTCGCGCCGCCGTGGAGCGGGCCGTAGAGCGCAGCGCAGGCGGCGGCGACCGCCGAGTACGGGTCGACGTGCGAGCTGCCGACCGCGCGCATCGCGTTCGTCGAGCAATTCTGCTCGTGATCGGCGTGGAGGATGAACAGCACGTCGAGGGCGCGTTCGAGCACCGGGTTCGGCGTGTACTTCACCTCCGTCGTCTTGTACATCATGTTCAGGAAGTTGCCGGGATAAGAGAGGTCATTGTCGGGATAGGCATACGGCATCCCGACCATGTGGCGGTACCCGAACGCCGCGACGGTGATCATCTTCGCGATCAACCGCCGGATCTGTTTCTCCCTGCACTGCGCGTCGAAGATGTTCGCCGCCTCGGGGTAGAACGTTCCGAGCGTCGCGACGCTGGCGATGAGTTTCCCCATCGGGTGCGCGTCGTAGCGGAACGCGTCGAGGACGCCCTTCATCTTCTCGTTGAGGATCGTGTGGTATGTGACGTCGCGCTGCCACGCGGACAGCTCGTCCTTCGACGGGAGGTGGCCGTAAAGCAGCAGGAATGCGGTCTCGAGGTACGTCGACTTCTCCGCGAGCTGTTCGATCGGGTAGCCGCGATATTCGAGGATGCCTTTGTCGCCGTCGATGAAGGTGATGGAGCTGCGGCACGACGCGGTGTTCATGAACGCCGGGTCGTAGGTCATCAACCCGAAGTCGTCGTCGCTGAGTTTGATTTTGCGCAGATCGAGCGCCTTGATCGTGCCGTCGGCGATCGGGAGCTCGTACGTCTTTCCGGTTCGGTTGTCGGTAATGGTGAGTGTATCGGCCACGTTTACTAATGCCTCCGTAAGCGTGGCCGAATCTATCACTTATTAGCTCGTCTTCCGGCCACCTTCGTCAGCCCACTTCTCGAGCATCGCGGTGGTCACCGACTTCGGCCGTTCGATCGCGTAGCCGAGGGCGCGGTCCCACGTGATGTTCGCCATGCAGCCGAGGGCGCGGCCGACGCCGAACAGGACCGTGTAGAAGTCCCACTCGGTGACGCCGTAGTACCACTGGATGACGCCCGACTGCGCGTCGACGTTCGGCCACGGGTTCTTCGCCTTCCCCTGTTCGGTCAGCACGCCCGGCGCGACTTCGAAGATCATCGAGACGAGCTTGAAGAGCGGGTCGTCCTTGAGGCCCGGGGTCTTGAGGCAGAACTCGCGCTGCGCCATGTAGCGCGGATCGGTCTTGCGGAGGACGGCGTGGCCGTAGCCCGGCACGACGTGACCGGCGTTGAGCGTGTCCCACAGCGCCTTGGTAACGAGCTCCTTTGTCGGCTCGCTGTCGCGGCAGTACTTGTCCTGGAACTTGAGCGTCCAGTCGAGCACTTCCTGGTTGGCCAGCCCGTGGAGCGGTCCCGCGAGGCCGTTGAGGCCGGCCGAGTAGGCGTAGTACGGATCGGAGAGCGCGGAGTGGACGAGGTGCGTCGTATGTGCCGAGACGTTCCCCGACTCATGGTCGGAGTGGAGGATGAAGTACATCCTGGCGACGTCTTCATAGTCCTTCTTCTGGCCGATCATGTGCGCGAAGTTCGCGCCCATGTCCTTCTTCGGGTCGATGGGGATCTGGTTGTCGCCGCGGTATTTGAGGTTGTAGATGAACGCCGCGATGATCGGGATGCGCGCTACGAGGTCGGACGCGTCCTCATAGAGGAACTCCCACGCGTTGTTCTTGTTGTAGCTCGCCTCGTGGTACGCCTTGGCGAACTTCGAGTCCTTCTGCATGGCGAGAATGCCGGTCGACAGCATCACCATCGGGTGGCTGTCGCGCGGCAGCGCGCGGATCGCGTTGAACACGTACTGCGGGACGTCTTGGCGGACCTTCCACTCGCCGATGACTTCGTCCACCTGTTCCTGCGTCGGGATGTCGCCGGTGAGGAGGAAGTACCAGAACGACTCGACAGTCGGGTAGTCGGAGCCGGCTGCTTTCGGCAAGGCGGCGAAGGTCTCCGGAATGGTCTTGCCGCGGAAGCGGATGCCTTCCTGCGGATCGAGGTAGGAGATGTCGGTCACGAGGCAGCGGATGTCGCGTGCGCCGCCGATCGCCTGGTCGATCGTCACCTGGTCGATGATGACCTTGCCGAACTCCTTGACGAGACGCGCCGTGTGCGGGCGCTGCGCCTCGATTTTCTTCTGCAATGTCTGTTTGAGAGTTATGGAGACCTTCACAGGCTCGAGAACGGTGGGTGCCATGTCCAATCCTCGCTTTCTTGCAGGGTCGATTGTGGGCGGCGAGGCGGACGTGTCACTTGTGACTGGAGTCACGCAAGTGCGCGCGTTGGAACACCAAACATCAGTTCAACTCGCCCGACTCGGCGAGTCTTTGCGTGACGGCCACGATCGCGGCCGTTTCGGCGCGGAGACGGCGCGCACCGAGGCGGCGGAAGCGAGCACCGGCCGTCCTCGCGAGCTCGATCTCGTGCTCGCTCCATCCTCCCTCCGGGCCGATGAAGATCGTTTCCACTTCGTGCGGCGTGTCGACGGACGGTGACGGCTCCGCGTCGGCGTCGAACACGATCTTCGCGCCGGGACGGGCGATCGCCTCGGGGTACGGGAGCGGCGGCTCGAGGTGTGGCGTCCGCGCCCGTCCCGACTGCTTCACCGCTTCGAAGACGATGCGCTCCCAACGCTCCTGCTTTCCGCGATAGCGCTCCGGCCGGATCTCGACGCGCTCGGTGACGATCGGGAGGATCGACCGCACGCCGAGCTCGGTCGCTTTCTGCAGCACGAGCTCGAATCGGTCGAGCGCGATGATCGACATCGCCAGCGTGATCGACAGCCGCGCTTCGCGCGCGTCGATGATCGTGAGCACGTTGACGACGAGCTGATCGTGCTCCACCGCCGTGATGACGCCGTGCGCCGCGGTTCCCTTTCCGTCGAACAGCTCGACTTCTTCGCCCTCGCGCACGCGGACCACGCGCGCCGCATGGTGCAGCTCGTCGCCGCGAATCGCGATCCGGTCGCCCGGCGCGAACGGCTCAGGCGTGTAGATCCTGTGCCTCATAGCCGCGAATCGTCGGGAGCAACAACAACGCCGGGATGCCGAGGAGAACCGTGAGCCAGAAGTACGCCGGGTAGCCGGCGTGCTTCGCGAGGTAGCCGCTCGCGCTCGCGATGATCGTTCCGGTGAGGCCGTACGCGGCGGAGAGGAGCGCGTACTCCGTCGCGGCGCGCTCGCGATCGCAGATCGACATGAGGAACGCGAGGAACGCGGCGGTGCCGAGGCCGTAGCCGATGTTCTCCACGATCGCGGCGGCGTAGATCGACCAGCGGCCTGCGTGGAATGTGGAGACGAGCGCGTAACCGAGATTCGAGAGGCACTGCGCGAAGCCGAGCCACAGCAGGCTGCGCCAGATGCCGATGCGGGCGACGATCGCGCCCCCCGCAATCGCTCCGGCGATGCTGACGATGACCCCGATGATGCTCGTGATCGTCCCGATCTCGGCGGGGGAGTAGCCGCGGTCGACCCAGTACGGTTTGATCATCGAGACGACCGCGAACTCGCCCAGGCGATATGTGAACGCGATCGCGAGGAGCAATCCGGCGCTGGGGCGGGTGAGCCACTGTTTGAACGCGGCGATGAAGTCGGGACGCTGACCGGCCATGGCGCCGCGGTCGTCGGGGAGCCCGAACGACAACAGCAAGATCCCCAGCGCGACTGCGGCCGCAGTCGAATACGCCGTTCCCCATCCGGCGTGTTGCGCGACCGCGGCGAGGATGCCGGGCGACGTCAGCGCGATCCGGTAGGCGGTCACGCGGATCGAGTTGACGGGGCCGAGGAGGTCGTGCGGTGTCGCACGGATCGTGAAGGCGTCGACCGCGATGTCCTGCGTCGCCGAGGCGAGGGCCAGGAGCGCCACACAACCGTAGAAGAGCGGACCAGGCACCGCGCTCGCCATTCCGAAGAGCGCGATCGCGATTCCGATCAGCGCCGCCGAGATCCACCGCCGATACGCGCCGAACGTGTCGACGAGCGGCGACCAGAGGAACTTCAGGGTCCAGGCGAAGCCGACGATGTTGAGCAGGCCGATGTTCGTCAGGTCGACGTGCCGGAACCGCAGGTACATCGGCACGAACTCTTTGACGATCCCGAACGGCAGCCCCTCGGAGAAGTACAGCACCCCCGCGATGGCGGGAATGAACCAGCGGCGCTTCAAACGCGCGACATGCTATCGCGTCGTCACGACGTTCACCGGGAAGCTTCGCTCGCCGATCGGGGTGTCGTAGTAGGCGGTCCCGGTGAGCCGGTAGTGAGCGCGGTTACCGGTGATCAGGTCGACGATCGAGGCCCAGACGTCGCGGATCTCGGTGTAACCGACGCGCGCCCGCACCGGCACCTCGCCGTAGCCATGCGCCGGGATGGTGACGCGGTCCCGGCTGACGGCCGAGATCAGGTGGGTGTCGTTGGCGAAGAGGTCGAAGTCGAGGTGCGCGACCGGCAGCGAGATCCGGTTCGGGTTGTCCACTCCGAGGTTGAAGTTGAAGTCTATGGAGGACGCCCTGAGCGGGATCGCGATCGAAACGTGCGGCCGGATGTCCCTGACCGAGTAGGTCGGGTTCTGGATATCGAGGACGGACGCGCAGCCACAGATCAGCAGGCTGAACACCACGATCGAACGTTTCATCGGCTCGATCGTAAGTGCAAAAGAGGAGCCTCGGTTCTGGTATGGTGTGCCGGTTGCAAACAAGGCCGAACCGGGGACACGTGGGAACATCCGCGATTATTGCCGCCTATAACGAGGAAGGGACGCTCGCCGACGTCGTGCGCGGGCTCCAGGCCTCGCCGTTGATCGACGAAATCATCGTCGTGAGCGACGGGTCGACGGACCGCACGGTCGAGATTGCCCGCTCGTTCGACGTGAAGACGGTCGCCCTGAAGGAAAACCAGGGGAAGGGCTACGCGATGCGGGTCGGCGTCGACAACGCGTCCCACGACGTCCTCTTCTTCGTCGACGGCGACATGTACAACGTCGGCAACGAACACATCGACGCGCTGGTGGCGCCGGTGCTCCGCGGCGAGTGCGACATGAACATCGGCGTCCGGAACCGCGGGCGCGTCCTGAACTACCTCCACCTCGAGATGCAGTGCGGCCCGGTGCTCTCCGGGATCCGCGTGATGCGGCGCGAGGTCTTCGACGCCGTTCCGCCGCAGTACCAGGCGGCGTACAAGATCGAGGCGGCGCTCAACTGCTTCTGCTCTCGCGCCGGATTCCGCCAGCGCCACACGATCATCCACAACCTCAATCACGTGCTGAAAGAGACGAAGCGCGGCCTCGCGGACGGACTCGTGAGCCGCGGCCGGATGATGCGCGAGGTCTTCCTGGTGCTGTTCGACCTGCACGTCTTCGAGACGTGGCGGACGACGCCGGCGCCGGAGGAGCAGGTCGCCGTCGCCGAATACGACCTCTTCGAGTGATCGCGCGACAGTTCTTCGCCGCGGTCGCACTCCTCCTCGCCGTCGGCACCTGTTCTCCGCAGTCGAAGTTTCTCGAACGCAAGGTCACGATCGACGGCCGCACGTACCGCTACCGCGTCTGGCTCCCGCCCCACTACACGAAGCTGCGGCGCTGGCCGGTGATCCTCTTCCTGCATGGGAGCGGCGAGCGCGGGGATGACAACCTCCGGCAGCTGACGATCGGCCTTCCGGCGCTCCTGGCGCGCGAGCCCTCCCGCTACCGCGCCGTCGTCGTCGTCCCGCAATGCGCCCTCGGCCACGAGTGGTACGGCGAGATGGAGACGCAAGCGCTGGCGGCGCTCGACGCGTCGGTCAAGGAGTTCCGCGGCGACCCGCGCCGGGTCTATCTCACCGGCATCTCGATGGGAGGCGCCGGCGTCTGGTTCTTCGCGCGCCACCGTGCGCGCTGGGCGGCCGTCGTTCCCGTCTGCGGCGAGGTCGTGCGGCAGGCCGACGATCCGTTCCCGATCGAGCCGCCGCCGGACATCACGAAACTGCTCCACGCGCCCGATCCTTACGATGCGATCGCCGCGGCGGTTGGCTCGACGCCGGTCTGGATCTTCCACGGAGCCGACGACAACGTCATCCCCGTCGATCAGGCGCGCCGCATGTACATCGCGCTACGCGCACACCACGGCAACGCGCGGTACACCGAGTATGCGGGCGTGGGGCACGATGTCTGGGACCGCGCGTATGACGAACCCGCGCTCCCGAAGTGGCTCTTCGCCCAGCGCCTCAATGCTGGTCGATGATCTGTTGCGTGATCTCGTGAAACCCGCCGCTCTTCGCGTCGAAGTAGACGGTCGCACGCAGCGTCACCGGCTCGTGCTCGCTCAAGCTACCGCGGACTCCGATGGCGTACGCGTGCGCCCAGAACGTGACCGTCTCCGACGTCCCCGGGCCCACGATCGTGTTGAAGAGATAAGGCCTGTTCCCGCCGATCCCCGGAACGTTTCCTCCGAGGACGTACGCGCCGCGGCCGATCTGCGACATCTCCACGCGTTTGATCGTCACCGGCTCGTTCGAGAGGTTCTGCACCTCGATGCCGAGTTGCACGTCGAGCGGTCCCGGCGGCTGCGACGGCGCGAGGCCGGAGAGCTGCACGATGTCCATGTGAACCCGCTCCGGTGCGGCCGGTTTGGTGGACCGGCATGACAGAAGTAGAAGAGCGATGCCGGCGAGAACGATCGTGCGTTTCATACGCGAAATGATATGGCTTTGCCATTGCTTGGGAGGAGCCTCGTGAGCTCGTTGCCCCTGTTGCACCAGAACTGGCACCACCTGCTCTTTCTGCACTGGGAAGTGCCGCCGTCGGAGCTGCAGGCACTCCTACCGCCGGGGCTCGACCTCGATACGTTCGAAGGGAAGGCATACGTCGGTCTGATTCCGTTCACGATCAGCCAGTGGCCTTTTTCGTTCCATGAAGTGAACGTCCGGACGTACGTGCACTGGAAAGGCGCCGATCCCGGCGTCTGGTTCTTCAGCCTCGACGCATCGAGCAGCATCGCGGTCGCCGCCGCGCGCGCCGCGTACAAGCTGCCGTACTTCAACGCGGAGATCGACTTCGCAGACTTCGCGTTTCATTCGCGGCGCGACGACCGGCGCGGGCAGATGCCGGCGAGCTGCCGTGTGAGATACGAGCCCGCCGAGGGACCGATCACGCATGCCGCCCCGGGAACGATCGATCACTTTCTCGTCGAGCGCTACGTCCTGTACGCGATGGACGACGACCACACCCTCTATCGCGCACGCGTGGAGCACCAGCCGTACCCGATCCAGCGCGTGAACCTGCTCGATCTCGACGAGACGCTCGTCTGGGCCGCCGGAATCAAGCGTCCTGAGTCGGCTCCCCTCCGCCACTACGCCCGCGAGGTGAACGTAAAGATCTACCCGCCGGAACAGTTGCGTTAACATCGGCCTCTCGTCGCACGAGGGCGCCATTGTCCGAGGAAACGTCTCCCAGGGAAGGTGAAGGCGCGCCGCTGGAAGCTTGGGCGCGTGAGACGGAAGACCGTCTGCGGCGGCAGAACCGCGTCCTGGTCGATCTCGCCCGCGATCACGCCCTGCACGCCGGCAACCTCGACCTCGCGCTCCGCGCTATCACCGAGGCGGTCGCGGAGACGCTGGAGGTGGAGCGGGGGAGCGTCTGGTTCTTCGACGAGTCGCGCACCATCCTCCGCTGCGCCGATCTTTACGTTCGGTCCTCGCACGAGCATTCGTCCGGCATCGAGCTGACAGCGGAGCGCTATCCGCCGTACTTCCGCGCGTTGGAGGTCGAGCGCACGCTCACCGCGCACGACGCGCGTCTCGATCCGCGCACGTCCTGTTTCAACGACGACTACCTCATCCCCCTCGGCATCACGTCGATGGCCGACGCGCCGGTGCGGCGGCTCGGGCAGCTCAGCGGCGTCGTCTGCTGCGAGCACGTCGGCGCGCCGCGCTATTGGACCGTGGATGAAGAGAACTTCGCCGGCTCGATCGCCGACCTCGTCGTCACCGCCATCGACGCCGCGGAACGCCGCGACGTCCAGCACTCGCTCCGTCAGCGCATCGAGTTCGAAAAGCTCGTCTCGACGATCTCGACGCAGTTCATCCACGTCACTCCGGAAAGCCTCGACGATGAGCTGAACTCGGCGCTCGCCGCCGTCGGTACGTTCGTCGGCGCCGATCGCGCGCACGTCGCGCAGCTCAACGCCGCCGGCACGCGCGGCACGATCACGCACGAGTGGACCGCACCCGGCGTTTCGCGGCGCGCGCCGAGCGTAATGTCGATTCCGGTGTCGGCGTTCCCGTACACGCATCGCGTTCTCAGCACCGGATCGATCATCGCTCTCCGCTCCCTCGAGGACCTCCCGGACGACGCCGGGCCGGAGCTGGAGCTCCATCGGGCATTCGGCACCAAGTCGCTCGTCGCGATGCCGATGATCATCGGCCGGACGCTCATCGCGTTCGTCGGCGTTCACAGCGTGACCCGCGAAGTCGACTGGAGCGACGAGACGATCGCGCTGCTGCGCATCGTCGGCGAGATCTTCGGAAACGCGATCACCCGCACGCGTACCGAGCTCGCGTTGCGCGCGAGCGAGGAGCAGTACCGGCTCCTCTTCGAGCGCAACCTCGCCGGCTCGTACCGCAATCGCATCGACGGGACGATGCTCGACTGCAACGACGCGATGGCGCAGATGCTCGGCTACTCGTCGCGCGAGGAGTTCCTCCGTCAGAACGCGCGCGACCTCTACGTCGAGCCGTCGGAGCGCGATCGCTTCATCGAAGAGGTCCGGATCCAACGCTCCGTCCCCGGCATCGAGGTGCGCCTCCGGCGCCGCGACGGCAAGCCGGTCTGGCTGCTCGAGAGCGTCAGCATGCGCCAGACGCCGGACGGCGAAATTCTGGAAGGAACAGTCGTCGACATCACCGACCGCAAGCTCGCGGAGAACGCGCTGCGCGAGAGCGAGGCGCGCTACCGCACGTTGATCGAGAGGATGCGCGAGGGCGTCGCGCAGAAGGACACCGACGGCACGTTGCAGTTCGTGAACGCGCGCTTCTGCGAGATGACCGGCTACTCGCGCGATGAGCTGATCGGGCGCGGCGCGGAGTTCCTCCTCGCCGACCAGCGCGATCTCGACTTCGTCCGCGGCAAGCTCGACCTCCGTCGCCGCGGCCTCTCGGACCAGTACGAGGTGCGTCTCCGCCGCCGCGACGGCACGCTGATCTGGGCCGAAGTCGGCGGTGCGCCGATCTTCGACGCGGAAGGAGAGGTGATCGGCTCGATCGGCGTCTACAACGACGTCACGGTCCGCCGCGAGGCGGAGCAGGCGCTCCGCGACAGTGAAGCGCGCTACCGCGTCATGGCCGACAATTCGACGGACCTCATCGCGCGCAGCGACGCGACCGGCCACATCCTCTATGCCTCGCCGGCGATCGAGACGATCCTCGGCTACGCGCCTGCAGAGGTGATCGGCAAGAGCATCCTCGCGTTCATCAATCCGGAGGACCACGACGTCGTCCGCGTGGCGACCGAGTCGCTCGCGTGGACCGGTCCGATGACGTTCAGCTACCGCGCGCGGCGGCGCGGCGGCACCGAGGTGTGGCTCGAGACGACCACCCGCGCGGTGCTCGATCCCGAGACGCGCAACGTCATCGAGATCGTCTCCGTCAGCCGCGACGTGACGGAGCGCCACTTCGCCGAGGCGCAGATCGAGTACCAGGCGTACCACGACACGCTCACCAGCCTCCCGAATCGTGCGCTGTTCCGCGATCGCCTCACGGTGGCACTGGCGCATGCCCGCCGCACCCACACGCCGGTGGCGGTGATGTTCCTCGATCTCGACTCGTTCAAGCTCGTGAACGACACGCTCGGCCACTCCCTCGGCGACGAGCTCCTGAAGGTGATCGCGACGCGCTTGAAGTCGGTGCTCCGCGAGGAAGACACGATCGCACGCATGGGCGGCGACGAGTTCACGGTGCTCGTCGCGAACATCTCGTCCGCCGACGACGCGCCGGTCATCGCGCAGGAGATCCTCGACGTCGTCGCGCAGCCGGCACGCGTCGAAGGACACGAGCTGTACGTGACCACCAGCATCGGCATCGCGCTCTATCCGAACGACGGTGACAGCGCGGAGTCGCTCCTCAAGAACGCCGACAACGCGATGTACCGCGCCAAGGAGCTCGGCCGGAATCTCTATCAGCTATGCACGCCGGAGATGAACCGCCGCGCGAACGAGCGGCTCTCGCTGGAGAACGCCCTGCGCCGCGCCATCGACCGTGGCGAGTTCCGGCTGCAGTACCAGCCGCAGATCCGGATTGAGGACGGCACGATCGCCGGGATGGAGGCGCTGCTGCGCTGGAACCGCGGCGATCAGGTGATCGGCCCGGCGAAATTCATTCCGGTCGCCGAGGAGACGCGGCTCATCGTCGAGATCGGGGAGTGGGCGCTGCGCGAGGCCTGCCGCCAGGCGCGCGCGTGGCAGCAGGAGCGCTTCCCGAACCTGCGGATGTCGGTGAACCTCTCGCCGCGCCAGTTCCAGCACGCCGACCTGCGAAAGATGATCGCCCTCGCGCTCGACGAGTCAGGCCTCGAAGCGCGCTTCCTCGAAGTCGAGATCACAGAGGGGACGGCGATGCACAACATCGAGCGCGCCGTCGCCACGATGCGCAGCCTGCGCGACATGGGCGTCCGCATCGCCCTCGACGACTTCGGCACCGGCCATTCGTCGCTCAACTACCTCCGCAGCTTCCCGATCGACAGCGTCAAGATCGACCAGGCATTCGTCCACGAGATCGAAGTCAGTGCCAGCAACCGCGCCATCGTCTCCGCCGTCATCGCCATGGCCCACGGCCTCAACCTCCGTGTGACCGCCGAGGGCGTCGAAACCGAAGCTCAATTCGAGTTCCTCCGCCAGGAAGGCTGCGAAGAAGTCCAGGGCTACCTCTTCGGGAAACCGATGGCACCGGACATGATCTAGCCCATATCAGTTAGGAGATCGGATGAAAATTACGGTTCAGAAGAACGGTCCGCTACGCATCGAGGGGGATGACATCCTCATTCAGGACCCGGAGCAGCAGGCTTACGGCCTTGCGGGACGCACCATCGTCTCCCTCTGCCGCTGCGGCCACTCCAACAACAAGCCCTTTTGCGACGGAAGCCACAACCATCACGGCTTCCAGGACGACCCGCACGCCCGCGATCTGCCGCCGAAGAAGGTCTAGGAGCTTCCGGCGCAGTTCTTCACGACGGCCTCGGTATCCCCGTAGATCTCACGCGACATCGGCCCGATGAACACCCCACCGTGCGGCGGGCCGCCCGGGCGGGGGCCGCCTTCGTGGATCGTCTCGCCGCGCGCGTGCATCTGCGGGTCGCGGCCGCGGTCGATCGAGACGGTGATCCGGTCGATGTCGGAAGGGCCGTGGAAAGGAGCGGTTGCGTGGCGATCGCGTTGCGCCCGGATCATGCCGCCGGTGGCGTCCTCATCGACGACGGTATACCCGCGCGACGACAGCGTGCGCACGGCGCAGGTGAAGGCGTCTTCCGGATTGGCGGTCAGGGGAGCATGTGCGAGCGCCGGGAGACACGCCGTCGCGAAAAGCAGAAGCGGAAGCACGGCAAGGCGTCGCATACCATCAATGTAGGGCCGATCCGGCAACCGGCAACTGACGACCGGCAACTCACTTTGCGATCCGCATCACAGCGCGCTCAACCATTTCGGACCAAAATGACTCCGTCCGAAGCCACATTTCCGCCACGATCGTGCCGCTGCTGTGCCCCGATCTCGCCACGCGTTCGATCGTAGTCGGACCTCCATTGAAATAGAGGGACTGATTGACATGAAGCGTCTGCTGACGGTTGCCCTGCTCGTTCTTGCCTCATTCGCCGCGCGGGCGGCGGACAAGCTCACGATCCTGAAGGCGGGGCCGGTCGGCGAGATCGCCAATCTTGCCGAGGCGAACGAAATCCGCGTCGTCTTCTCGGAGCCGATGATCGTCCTCGGCAAGATCCCGAAAGGCCTCACCGTCCCGTGGTTCCACGTCGCTCCGGCGATCAAGGGGACCTTCCGCTGGTCGGGAACGACGACGCTCATCTTCACTCCCGACCCGAAGACGCCGCTGCCCTTTGCGACGCAGTACGACGTCACGATTGACGCCGACGCGAAGGCGGTCTCCGGCCACACCCTCGGCAAGCCGTACGCGTTCTCCTTCATCACACCGACGATTCTCTTGAAAGAGACGACGTTCTACACGAACAAAGACGGCTCGGTCGTCATCGGACTGCGGTTCAACCAGCCGGTCGACGCGCAGACGGTCGTCGACCACCTGCAGCTCAAGACCGCCTCGCATGAGCTGCAGATCCCCGACATCCCGAATCCGGAGCGTCTCTCGCCCGCCGAAATTCAGGCCTTCGAGGCAAAGAAGACGGCCGCGGAGAAGGCGGTGTCGAGCGACGGCGTGACCATCCTCTCCTTCGTCACGACGGAGTGGGACGAGAAGGAGCTCGGCAAACCTTCGAAGGACCTGGTCGTCCTGCAGACGAAACCCGGCATCCCGCTCGGGACGAACATGAAGGTCTACCTCGACAGCGAGCTCGCGCGCGGACCGCAGAGCGTTCGTACGGGCCGGACGCAGGAGTTCACGATCAAGCTTCCGCCGCCGCTCTTCGTGACGAAGATCAGCTGCACGAGCGAGTGCAATCCCGATGCGGCCGTCTACGTCGAATTCAACACCGGCGTGCAGTCGGAGGAGCTCGCGAAGGCGCTGAAGGTCACCGACATCACCGATCCGGCGCACCCGGCCGTCGTGCAGCCGAAGACGACGGACCGCGACTACAACGTCGACTGGGAGGTACACCACCTCGACGAGTTCGGATACTTCCTCCAGCCGGCGCGCAAGTACGAGGTGCGCATCGCACCGACGGTTCCGACGACGAAGGGCGAGCAGACGCTCGGCTATACCTGGACCGCGGTCATCGACAACTGGCACCGCATGGCGTTCACCAGCTTCGGCGACGGCAACGGCGTGTGGGAGTCGACCGGCGGCTCGACGCTGCCGTTCTACTCGCGGAACTTCGTCAACGTCACCGACTGGATCCAGCCGATCAGCGTCGACCAGCTCGTGCCGACGCTGCAGGCGCTCGAGAAGGCGAACTATCAGACGCCGCCGCCTGTCCCCTCACGCAAACGGTCGCTCCGTCCGGTGCCGGACAAGACGACGTCCTACGGCCTCGACGTCGCGGCGGCGCTGAAGAACGGGAAGGGACTCGCCTGGGTCGCGGTGCAGAACGGCGAACCGATCGCGGAATCGAAGACGGAGCAGGGCGCCACGACGCACGCGACGCTGGTCCAGGTCACGAACCTCGGGATCAACGTCAAAGACTCGCCGCAAGACACGCTGATCTTCGTCACGCGCCTCGACGACGGCGCGCCGGTCGCCGGCGCGAACGTCGAGATCCGCACGATGGACAACAAGGTCTTCTGGAGCGGCAAGACTGACGCGACCGGCCTCGCCGTCGCGCCGCACACAGACCTCCGCCGCGGCCCCGTCACGCAGGTCGGAAGAGGCGACGGCGAATACGGAGAGAACGACTGGCAGCTCATCAGCGCGCTGAAGTTCGTCGCCATCGCGGAGAAGGACGGCGACACGGCGTACTGCGCCAGCAACTGGAACGAAGGCATCCAGCCGTACGACTTCGAAACGTTCTTCAACCTGCGGGAGGCGGAGCCGATCCTCCGCGGCACGATCTTCACCGACCGCGGCGTCTACAAGCCGGGGGAGGAGATCCACGCGAAAGTCATCCTCCGCGCCGACACCCCGACCGGTATCGAGCTACTCCCCGCCGGCACGAAGGTCAGCATCGTCACCACCGATTCGCGCAGCCAGCAGGTCGACTCGCGCGAAGTCACCCTCGGCGAATGGAGCAGCGGCGAGTGGACCTGGACGGTTCCGAGCGACGGCTCACTCGGCGGGTACTTCATCAGTGCGAAGGTAGAGAAGCAGCGGCTCAGCATCCAGGGAAACTTCCTCGTCGCGGCGTATCGCCGGCCGGAGTTCCGCGTCGACGTCACGCTCAACGGACCTACGTCGATCACCGGGGCGAAGCTGAACGGCAAGATCGTCGGCCGCTACCTCTTCGGCGCTCCGATGTCGAAGCTGCCGGTGCACTGGACGTACACGCGAGAGCGTCTCACCTCCGTGCCGCCCGCGATCGAGGATCGCTATGGCGACCACTATGACTTCCTGCAGTACGACCGCGTCGAACAGGAGACGGTCTCGTCCAAGGACGCGAAGCTCGACGCCGGCGGTGAGCTGAAACTGACGCTCGACACGCCGGTCGCTGCCGGCGCGCCGTACAGCTACACCCTCGAAGGCGAAGTGACCGATGTGTCGCGGCAGAAGATCGCGGGACGGACGTCGTTCCGCGTCGATCCGGCGCCGTGGTACATCGGCGTCAAGACGCCTCCCTACTTCGCCGATGCGGCGGCCGGCGTCGACACCGACGTCATCGCCGCGGCGCTCGACGGCGCGCTCGTCCCGAACGTCACCGTGACGCTCGACCTCACCGAGATCCAGTGGAACAGCGTGCGCCGCGCCGAAGGAAACGGCTTCTACACCTGGGACACGGAGAAGAAAGAAGTTCCAGCGGGGTCATTCACGGTCACGACAGGCGCGCAGCCGGCGCCGCTCCACATCCCGTTGGCGAAGGGCGGCGAGTACCGCCTGATCGCGACGGCGAAAGACGCGGAGGGCCACGTCACGACGACGCGCAGCGACTTCTACGCGGTCGGCGGCGGCTACACGGCGTGGGAACGCTATGACCACAACCGCATCGATCTCGTGCCGGAGAAGAAGACGTACAAGCCGGGCGAAACGGCGCGGATCATGGTCAAGTCGCCGTGGGAGCACGCGACGGCGCTGCTGACCACCGAGCGCGAAGGCGTCCGCACCTGGAAAGAGTTCGAGCTGACCTCGACGCAGCAGACGCTGACGGTCCCGGTCACCGAGAAGGACATCCCGAACGTCTTCGTCTCCGTGCTCCTCGTGAAGGGACGCAGCAAGGATGCGGTCACCGAAGACGCCAGCGATCCGGGCAAGCCCTCGTTCCGCCTCGGCTACGCGGAGCTGAAGGTCGTCGACGCGGCAAAGCGGCTGAAGGTCGAAGTGAAGGCGAACCACGACGAGTACCGCCCCGCGACGAAGGCGAAGATCGACGTCGACGTCAAGGACGCGGCCGGCGCGCCGGCGCGCAGTGAGGTCACGCTCTGGGCCGTCGACTACGGCGTGCTCTCGCTCACGAACTACCAGGCGCCCGACGTGATCGACAGCGTCTATCTCGAGAAGGCGCTCCAGGTCATCAACGACGACTCGCGGGAGAAGATCATCAGCCGCCGTGTGATCACGCCGAAGGGGGCGGGGGAGGGCGGTGGCGGCGGCAGGGACTCCGGACCGGGCGTGGTGCGCAAAGACTTCCGCGTGCTCGCGTTCTGGGTCGGGTCGCTCACGACCGACAGGAAGGGCCACGCGCATACGGAGATCACGCTCCCCGAGTCGCTGACCACCTATCGCATCATGGCGGTGGCGGGCGACAAGCTCTCGCGCTTCGGCGCGGGGCAGAGCGAGATCCACATCAACAAGCCGCTGCTCCTGACTCAAACCTTCCCGCGCTTCCTCGCGGTTGGCGACAAGGCGTTCTTCGGCGCTGTGGTGCACAGCCAGCTCAAGCAGGCCGGCAACGCGACGGTGACGATCAAGTCGCTCGATCCGAGCATCCTCCGTTTCGACGGCACGACGACCGCGCAGACGCAGATTGCGGCGCAGGGCTCTTCGGAAGTTCGATTCAACGCCACCGCGCTCGCCGTCGGGAGTGCACGCGTCCAGGTGAACGTCTCGATGAACGGCGAGTCTGACGCGTTCGAAGACGCCATCCCCGTTCGCATCCTCGTTTCACCAGAGACGGTGGCCGCGTACGGCGAGGCGAAGCCGGACGCGAAGGAGACGCTGGAGATTCCGTCCGGCGTCGTTCCCGACTTCGGCGGTCTGCACGTCGATCTCTCGTCGACGATGATGGTCGGCCTCGGCGAAGGGGCGCGCTATCTCGTGGAGTACCCGTACGGCTGCGCGGAGCAGCGTTCATCGACGCTCCTCGGCCTCATGCTCATCGGCGACCTCGGCGATGCGTTCCACCTCCCCGGCGTCGACGCGCCGGACGCGAAGAAGCGGTCGCAGACGACGGTGTACGAGCTGTACAAGTACCAGTGCTCCGACGGCGGATTCGCGTACTGGGCGGGCGACTGCGGCTTCGAGTCTCCGTACCTGACGAGCTACGTCACGCACGTGCTGCAGCGCGCGCAGAAGCTGCAGTACAGCGTCGATCAGGGAGTCCTGGACAACGCGTACAAGTATCTCGAGAGCTCGCTCGAGACCGAGCGGCCGGAGAACGAAGGCTGGTGGCCGTCATATACGGCGTGGCAGGCGTTCGCGGTCGACGTGCTCGTCGAGGGCGGCCACAACGAAGACAGCCACATCACGCGGCTGGCGTCGTACGCCGACCGCATGCCGCTGTTCGGCCTGGCACACCTCGCCGACGCGATGATCGCGAAAGGCGAGAAGGGCAAGCGGATCGACAACATCCGGCAGCGGATCGACAACGGAATCCTCCCCGAGGGGGGAACGGCGCACGTCGAAGAGCTGAACGACGACTACCTGTACTGGCTCTGGAGCTCGAACGTCCGCTCGACCGCGATCGTGATGGACATGATGGTCCGCGGCGGCACGGATGAAGAGATCGAGAAGCGGATGGTCCGCTGGCTGATGCAGGTGCGCAAAGGCGGACGGTGGGGGAACACGCAGGAGAACGCGTGGGCGATGGAGGCACTCGTCGACTACTACCGCAAGTACGAGTCGGAGACGCCCGACTTCACCGCCGTCGTCGACATCGGCACGAAGGAGATCGCGCGCGAGCCGTTCAAGGGACGCTCCACCGTGGCGAAGAGCCGCGACCTTCCGATGGCGGAGTTGCTGCGCGTCGGACCGGCGGACTCGCAGGTCCCCATCACGTTCCAGCGCGACGGCATCGGCACGCTCTTCTACGCGATGCGCCTGCGCTACGCCCGAAACATCATCATGCACGACCCGCTCGATCAGGGCTTCTCGGTCGAGCGGCAGTACACGATGCAGAACGGGAAGACCGCGCTGACTTCGTTCAAGGCGGGCGATCTGATCAAGGTCACGATCCACGTGCGCAACACGAAGGAGCGGCGCTACGTCGCGATCACCGATCCGATTCCTGCCGGCACCGAGCCGGTGGAGTCGTGGTTCGCGACGACCGCGTCCGACCTGGCCGAGGCACAGCGGAAACAGGATCGCGGCGCGAGCGACTGGTATTCATGGTGGCAGCACGGCGGGTGGGACCACGTCGAGCGTCACGACGATCGCGTCGACCTCTTCGCCACACGCCTCGGCGAGGGGAACCACGAGTTCACCTACATGCTCCGCGCCACGACGGCTGGCACCTTCATCACCGCTCCGCTGCGCGCCGAGGAGATGTACGAGCCCGAGGTGTTCGGTCGGACGGCGACTGATGTGGTGGAGGTGAAGCCGTAGTGAAACGGTTGTCGGTTGTCGGTGGTCTGGTTGTCGTCGCCGGCCTCGGCGGGTGGGTGTTGTTCGGGCCCATTCCGCCGATTCCGCGGGTGACGTCGCCGACGATCGTCGATCGGAACGGGGTTGTTTTGTATGAGCCGCTTGGCAGCCGGGGAGAGCGGGGAGCGTGGGTTGCGGACGTGCCGCCGAACGTGGCGCGGGCGACCGTGGCGGCGGAGGACCGGCGTTTCGAGTCACACATCGGCGTCGACCCGATCGCGATTGCGCGCGCGGCGGCGCATGATGTCCGGCGTGGTGCGCTCGTCGAAGGCGGATCGACGATCACCCAGCAGGTCGCGAAGCAGTTGCTCGAGAGCGACAACCGCGGCGCAATCGCGAAGCTGCACGAGGCGATCGTGGCGCTCCGGCTGGAGCGGCGCTACACCAAGCGCGCGATTCTCGCGATGTACGTGAACCTCGTGCCGTACGGTAACCAGATCCGAGGGATCGGACGGGCGAGCCGCGTCTACTTCGGCGTCGCGCCGCAGGAACTGACGGTCGCGCAGGCGGCGTTCCTCGCGGCGCTGCCGCAGCGGCCCGGGTCGTTCGCGCATGCGATGAAGCGCCAGCGGTACGTGCTCGCGCAGATGCATGCGTCGGCCGAGGCGAAGAAAGAGCGGCTGCGGTTCGACAAGGGAGAGCGGACCGTCATCGCGCAGCATTTCATCGAGCACGTGGGGACGGGCTCGACCCCGTCCTACATTCGCACGACGCTCGACGCGAAATTGCAGCGGACCGTGCAAGGCATCATCGCGGCGCATCGTGACGACCTCCTGCGCCACGGCGCGCACAGCGTCGCGGTCGCGGTGCTCAACAACGCGACGGGCGACTGGCTCGCGTGGGAGGGCTCGGGCGATTACTTCGGCACGAACTTCGGCGGCGCGATCGACGGCGTCACCGCCTTGCGGCAGCCGGGATCGGCGCTCAAGCCGTTCACGTATGCGGTTGCGTTCGAGCGCGGCTTCTCGCCGGCGACGATCCTGCCCGACGTACCGGCGAGCTTCCCCACCGCAGAGGACGGCGTCGTCTACACCCCACGGAACTACGACGGCGCGTACCGCGGACCGCTGCGCGCCCGCGCCGCGCTTGCCGGATCGGAGAACGTCCCGGCCGTGGCGCTGCTGGCGAAGGTCGCCCCCCCCTCGCTCCTGCGCCTGCTGAGGAACGCCGGCTTCTCCGATCTCGACAAAGCCGCCGACTACTACGGCCTCGGCGTCACCCTAGGCGACGCCGAAGTGCGTCTCGAGCAACTCGTCGCCGCGTACTCGGTCTTCGCACGCGGCGGCACCTACATCGAGCCCCGCTCCGTTCTCAGTGGGGCGCCGGCGCCCTCGCCGGCGCGTCGGCTCCTGAGTCAGCGCACCGCCTTCTGGATCACCGACATCCTCTCCGACTCCGCCGCCCGCGAGTTCATCTTCGGCCGCGGCGGAAGCCTCGACTTTCCATTCCCGGTCGCCGTGAAGACCGGCACCTCGCAGGCGTACCGCGACAACTGGACGGTCGGCTACACGCGCGACGTCACCGTCGGCGTCTGGGTCGGCAACTTCGACCGCACGGAGTTGCATCACTCCAGCGGCATCACCGGCGCCGGCCCGATCTTCCACGACGTCATGATGGCCGCCGCGATCCCGCGCGACACGATCCTCGATCCGCCGCCGAACGTCGAGCGCGCGCCGATCTGCGCGCTATCGGGACTGCGACCCTCCACTTCCTGTCCGAACGTGGAGCAGGAGTGGATCGCGACAGAAGCGCCTGTAACGTTCTGTTCCTGGCATCACCCGGACGGCGTCGCCTGGCCCGCCGAATACCGCGCCTGGGCGAAGACGGCGACGAACGTGCCGCAAGAATCCGGCAACCGGCAACCGGCAACCGGCAACTTCCGCGTCACCAACCCTCCCGACGGCGCCACCTACCTCATCGACCCGACGCTCCGAAAGCCGTACCAGACCCTCCGCTTACGCGCCGTCAGCGACACGCGCGTCACCTGGCACGTCGATCAACACAAGCTCGGTGTTGCCGAACGCGATACTTTCCTAGAGTGGCCACTCGCGCCCGGAAGTCATACCATCACCGCTACAGATAATTTGGGCCAGCAACAATCCGTCCGGATATTCGTGAAGTAGTCCGTCAGGGAGAGGACCACATGCCGATCGCGATCGTTCGTCGCCGAACGTTTGTCATTCCATTTTGTCTCACGCTCGGGCTGCTCGCAGCGGCGGGCATCTCGAGCGCCGTTTGGGCGGTCTGCAACCCCGGGACGTCCTACATCGTCACGACCAGCGCCCCGCCGCCGAACGGGAACTGGACCGATACCAGCGGCGCGATGTGGTCGCCGTCGGGCGGCTTCCCGGGCTGCGCAACCGGCGACTCGGCGTCCAGCACCAACACCTCGCCGACGAGCATCACCGTCAACAGCTCGATCCCGAACGGACTCACCTCCGTGAGCTTCAACGCTCCCGGCTCCGTCATCCAGATCGACTCCGGCGGCCTCCTGATGCTGGACGGCCCGCTGTCGCTCACTGGCGGAGCGAAGCTCGTCATGAACGGTGGCCAGCTCATCATCCGCAGCGGCGGGTCTCTGTCGCTCAACGCCTCGAATTTCCAGATGAACTCCGGGACCCTCGAAGTCGACACCGGCGGGTCGCTGACGGTTCAAAGCGGATCGACGGTCAACGTCAACGGCGGCACCCTCGACAGCGCAGGCGACATCACGATTCAGTCGGGCGGCACGCTCACCATCGGCAGCAGCGCGCAATTCATCATCAACGGCGGCTCGATCACCGGCGACTCGTCGAGCGGCATCCAGAACTCCGGGCAGACGTACTTCAACGTCAGCGGGAGTGTCTCGTCGTCGGCGTACTTCAACAACCAGACTTCGTCGAGCAGCCTGCAGGTGCAGAGCGGAACGTTCTCCATCTCCGGCGGCGGCACCGCGGACGGCCCGATCACGCTGGCCGGCGGTGCGATCCTCGACTTCCCGGCGGGCAGCTACACCATGGACGCGAACGGCACCGTCTCCGGCGCCGGCATCCTGCAAGTGAGCGGCGGCACCGTCTCGGCCGGCGGCGTCACCACGCCCGGCGAGCTCAATATCACTGCCGGTACCCTCACCGGCGCCGGCTTCGTCGCCACGAACTCGATGCAGTGGAGCGGCGGCACGATCACCGGTACTGGCGGTACGCAGATCAACGGCGGCGGGAGCGGCACCTTCGACGCCGCGAACGGCGATCTCATTCTCGACGGCCGGGCGTTCAACGACTACGGCTACGTCAGCTACACGGCGACGACGAACTCGCTCTATCTCACCAACAGCGCCACGTTCAGCGTTTACGGCACGTTCGACATCCAGGCGGACGGCTCGATCGAAGATGGCGGCGTCGGCGGAACGCTCGTCATTGCGCCGAACGGCTACCTTCTGAAGTCGGGTGGAACCGGGACGTCGACGGTATTTCCCACGTCGATGAACACCGCCACGGTCCTCGCGGCGAGCGGCACTCTCAACTTCGCGGGCGACGGTACCCACAGCGGCTCGTTCTTCTCCAACTCCGGCGCGACGATGGCATTCTCTGCATCATCGACCACCCTCAACGGCTTCGTATCGGGTGACGGCACCTTCTCGTTCCCCGGCGGCTTCACGGCGCTCGATGGAACGTACTCCGCCACCGGCCTGACGTCGATCACCGGCGGCTCGGTCCAGGTTGGCGCCACCGCGTCGACGAAAGACTTCGCGCTCACCAGCGGCGGTATCAACGTCCAGAGCCAGTTCACGATGACCGGGACGGGAACGTGGTCGGGCGGCACGATCAGCGGTACTGACGTTTTCGACGTTTCCTCCGGCGCGACGCTCACGATCGACTGCGCGGACGGCAACGTCTCGCTCAACGGCGCGCAACTGACGAACGACGGCACGATCAACTACACCTGCACGGTCGCAAGCGGGTTCAATCTCAGTCTCACGAACGGCCTGATCTCGAACAACGGCCTGTTCGACATCCAGACCGATCAGCCGATCACGCAGGGGATCGTCATCGTCGGTTCGTCTCCGCATCGCGGAAGCACGTCGGCCGTTCTTGGATCGAGCATCATCGCCAACGACAGCGGCGCGACCTTCAAGAAGTCGGCGGGAACCGGCACCACGACCATTGCCCCCGACTTCAGCAACGCCGGGACCGTGCTCGCGCTGAGCGGCGTCATGGACTTCGCGAGCTACACCCAGACCGCCGGCGAGACGACGCTGGGGCCGGGCAACATCACGGTCGACACGGCGATGCAGTTGAACGGCGGAACGCTCGACGGCACCGGCACGCTCACGGGCGACCTGCAGAACAACGCGACGGTCGCTCCGGCGACGAACTCGACCACCGGCACGATCAACGTCACCGGCAACTACACGCAGGGCTCGACCGGCGCCCTCACGATGAAAATCGGCGGAACGTCGGCCTACGATCAACTGGCCGTCGGCAGCTCCGCGACGCTCGACGGAACGCTCAACGAGTCGCTCATCAACGCCTTCACGCCGGCGAACGGCGCCGTCTTCGCCGTGCTGACGTTCGCGTCGCGCACCGGCGACTTCGCGACGAAGAACCTCCCGACCTTCAGCGGCACCCACGGCTCGTTCACCGCGAGTTACACGCCGACGGAGCTCGATCTCACAGCGTCCGTCACGCCGTCGTCGGCGAACGTCGGCATCTCGCTCAGCGGTCCTGCAAGCGTCAACGCGGGGGCGCCACTCAGCATAGACGTCAACATCAGCAACAGCGGTCCGGATGACTCCACCGGAACGATCAGCAGCACGTTCAACGCGCCGGCGGGATCGACCGGGATCAGCGGCAGCGGAACGGGCTGGTCGTGCGGCGCGCCGTCGGGCGTCTCGATCACCTGCACCACCACGACCCTTCTCCCGGCGAGCGGCTCGCTCCCGACGCTGACGATCTCGATGACCGCGCCGCCGAACGGCGGCCTGACGAATTACTCCGGCAGCGTCACCCCGACGACGTCGGACCCGAACAACTCCAACAATTCGATCGCGGGCCTCATCACCGTCGTCGCACAGGCCGATCTCGCGGTCTCCAAGACCGGCCCGAACGGCGTCACCGCGGGACAGAACGTCGTCTACACGGTCAGCGTCACGAACAACGGGCCGTCGTCGGCAGTGGGTGTCACCGTCAGCGACCCGACGCCCGCGAATCTCACGTTTGTCTCGAACACCGGCGCCTGCACCGGCAGTTACCCCTGCAGCCTCGGCACGCTCACCAGTGGCCAGACGGTGACGATCACCTCGACCTACAGCACCTCGCCTTCGTTCGCCGGCAACGTCACGAACACGGCGACCGTCTCTTCGTCGACCGCCGACCCGAACAACGCGAACGACAGCTCGTCGAAGACGACCAACGTCGGCGCGCAGGCCGACCTCTCGATCAGCAAGAGCGGCCCCGCCAGCGCCAACGTCGGCTCGAACATCACATACACGATCAACTTCTCCAACGCCGGCCCCTCGCCGGCGACGAACGTCGTCATCACCGATCCGACGCCGACCGGTCTCGCGTTCCTCTCCAACAGCGGCGCATGCGCGACCGCGTTCCCCTGCAACATCGGAACGCTCGCAAGTGGGCAGTCGGGCTCGATCACGTCGACGTACACGATCCCCGCGGGCTACACCGGCGTCGGCATCAGCAACACCGCCTCGATCTCCGCAACCGAGAACGACCCCAACACCGTCGACAACAGCTCGACCGCGAACACCACGGTGGCGCAACCGGCCGACGTCTCCATTTCCAAGACCGGTCCCACATCGTCGAGCCCCGGCCAGAACGTCACCTACACGATCACGGTCGTGAACAGCGGGCCGGCTTCGGCCGGCGCGGTCACGGTCACCGATCCGACCCCGGCCGGCCTCACATGGGTCTCGAACACCGGCGCCTGCACGACGGCGTTCCCCTGCAGCCTCGGCACGATGACGGCGGGGCAGATCGCCACGATCAACGCCACGTTCTCGATCCCATCGAACTTCGCGGGGACCTTCACCACCAATACCGCCACGGTGACGTCGAGCGCCAGCGATCCGAACAGCAGCAACAACACGTCGAGCGCGACGACGTCCCTCGCCCCGCAAGCCGACGTCTCGATCGTGAAGAGCGGCCCGGCGTCGACCACCACCGGCCAGAACATCGTCTACACGTCGACGATCACCAACAACGGACCGCTCACGGCGAGCAACGTTTTCGTCACCGACTCGACGCCATCCGGCCTGACGTTCGTCTCCAACAGCGGCGCCTGCACCGGCACGTTCCCCTGCGCCCTCGGCACGATGGGCTCCGGCCAGTCGGTGACGATCACGTCGACCTACAACGTGCCGGCGAATTACAGCGGCACCTCGATCACCAACACCGCGAGCGTCAGCAGCTCGACCTTCGACGGCAACACCGCCAACAACTCGTCGACCGTCAATACGAGCGTCGTTCCTGCTACGCCGGATGCCGATCTTCGCATCGGCAAGCTCGGGCCTCCGCAGGCGGTCGCCGCGAGCTTCGTCACGTTCCACATCACGGTGACGAACCTCGGCCCGAACAGCGCCTCGAACGTCGTCATCACCGACCCGACGCCGTCGGGCCTCATCTTCGCCTCGACCTCCGCGCCGTGCTCCGGCTTCCCGTGCACGATCGGGACGATGGCGGCCGGCGCGAGCATCACTGTCGACGCGACCTACACGATTCCGTCGCAGACGCACGGCAGCGTCATCAACACCGCGACGGTCAGCAGCAGCACAACCGATCCGGTCGCGTCGAACAACAGCAGCGCCGCGACCGTTCTCGTGACGCCGCACGTCAACTGTCCCAACGGCGCGCCACAGCTCATCACGCCCGCGGCGAATGCGACCGTCAGTTCTCCCGTCGCGTTCAGTTGGAACGCCGTGACCGGCGCGACGAGCTACATCGTCAACATCACGGGCGGCGGGAATCCGCCGCAGAGCTTCACGACGAACAACACCTCGGCGTCGGCGAATCTGACGAGCGGCAATTACTCGTGGAACGTCCAAGCCCTTGGTCCGTTCGGTTGTCCGGCGCCGTCGACCTCGAACGCGCAGTCGTTCACCGTCTGCAACACGCTCCCTGCACCGACCGCCAGCGTCGTCGGCGAGTCGACCACCGGCCAGACGTACACCGTGCAGTGGACGAGCGTCGCGGAAGCGGTCGGATACGACCTCGAGGAGTCGCCTGACAGCACGTTCCAGAACATCACATCCTTCGCCGTGAACGGCACGTCGAAGCAGTTCACCAAGAACGCCGTGACCGCCACGGCGTACTTCTACCGCGTCCGCGCCATGTCCGCGTGCGCCCAGCCGGGCGGCGTCTCGAAGACCGTCAGCGTCGTCGTCATCCCGCTGCCGAACCCGAGCGATCCGAACATCAACATCAACGTCCCGAACGGCAGCACCACGCCCGTCACCTTCCAGGTCCTCATCCCCGGCCTGCCGGGCGGCACCACGTCGTTCATCGCAACGGTCGACAAGCCGTGGCTCTCCGTCCTCCCGAGCTCGGGCCTCGTGCCGCCGACGGGCGTGCTCGTCACGATCCAGGCGGATCCGAGCTCGCTCACCAACGGCACGTGGACCGGCACGCTGATCGTCGTCTACGGCAATGCCGTCGTTTCCGGCAAGGCCCGGACGGAGTCGACCACGTCGACCGCCATACCGCTCTCCGTCAGCCTCGTGACGCCGGTGACCCCCGGCTCGCTCACGACGGCGTCCTCGAGCGCGCTGATCATTCCTTCCGTCGGACACATTGCCGGCACGAGCACCTCGAGCTGGCGGAGCGACATCCGCGTGGCGAACGTTTCGACCACCGCGCAGAACTACCTCCTGTCGCTGAACCCGGGTACCGGCGACACGACGGCCGTGAAGACGACGTCGATCAGCGTCGCGCCGGGCGCGACGACCGCACTCGACGACATCGTCCGCAACTGGTTCGGCGTCGGCTCCCTCGGCGACTCGATGAGCGGCGTGCTCACTATCCAGCAACTCGCCGGCGGCGGTGCTCCGGCGCCCGCGTCGCTGCAGTCGTTCGTCTCGAGCCGCACATACAACGCCACGGCGGCCGGAACCTTCGGCCAGTACATCCCCGGCACACCGTTCAGCGCATTCATCGGCAAGGGTTCGCCCGCGCTCAGCCTGCAGCAGCTCGCGCAATCCTCCACGTTCCACACGAACCTCGGCATCATCGAGGCGTCGGGCAAGGCGGCGTCGGCGGTCGTCAGCGTCTTCAACGGCGGCGGCACGAAGCTCCTCGACATCCCGGTGTCGCTCGCCGGCGGAGAGCAGAAGCAGCTCAACTCCTTCCTCGCGGCGAACGGCATCACGCTCGACAACGGGCGCGTGGAGGTGAAGGTCGTCGGCGGCGACGGGCAGATCACGTCGTTCGCCTCCGTCATCGACAGCAACACCACCGATCCGCTCCTCGTCTCCGGTGTGCCGCTCGGCGGCGCGGGGACGACGCGCTTCGTCGTGCCGGGCGTCGCGTCGCTCAGCACCGGACTCGCGAACTGGCGGAGCGACGTCCGCATCTTCAACAGCAGCAACTCGCCGCAGACGACGACGCTGACGCTCTATCCGCTCGGCGGCGGCGATCCGCTGACGCAGTCGGTCACCGTCAATCCGGGCGAAGTGAAGCCGCTCGACGACGTCGTCCAATCCGTCTTCGGTGCCTCGAACACCGGCGGCGCGCTGCACGTCACGACGGCGACGAATGTTCCGCTGGTCGTCACCGCGCGGACGTACGACCAGACGTCCCACGGCACGCTCGGCCAGTTCGTTCCGGCCGTGACGCTCGCCGACAGCGTCGGCAACGGCGACCGTCCGCTCCAGATCCTGCAGACCGAGGATTCGGTGCGGTATCGCACGAACGTCGGCATTGCAGAGGTGAGCGGGAATCCGGTGACGGTCGAGATCTCGGTGAACCTGCCCGACTCCCGCATCACGCCGAAAGTCCAGATCCCCCTCGCCGCGTACCAGTCGGCGCAGCTCCCGATCCTCAGCAGCCTCGGCCTCGGCGCCACCTACAACGCCCGCATCGCCGTCCGCGTCATTGACGGCACCGGCAAAGTCGCCGCCTACGGCTCCGTCATCGACCAAACCACGCAGGACGCCACCTACGTCCCGGCACAGTGATGGCACTGTGCCGGGCCGTGAGACACTTCGCCGCATGACCAAACCCCTCATCGGCATTGGTTCCGACGTTCTCATCACTCCCGGCGAGCGGGATCGGGCGTTTGCGTACACGACGTATGTCGATGCGTTGAGGCGGGCGGGGGCGGTGCCGGTGGTCATTCCGCCGCAGCCGGAGAATGCGGCCGCGGTGCTCGACGCGATCGACGGCCTCGTGCTCGCCGGTGGCTACGACTGCGATCCGGCGGAGTACGGCGAGAGCGCGCATCCGAGCGTCGAGCCGATGGACGTGAGGCGACAGGAAAACGACCTCTCGCTCGCGAAGCTCGCGCGCGATCGCGGCATGCCGACACTCGGTATCTGTCTCGGCGTGCAGGTGATGAACGTCGCGGCGGGCGGGACGCTGATCCAGGACATCGACTCCCAGCACGAGACCGAGATCGAGCACGTCAGCGACCCTGAGGACCGTGCGCGGCACGATGTCCTCGTCGAGTCCGGCACCAAGCTGGCGGCGATCGTCGGAGCGCGCGAGCTCAACGTCAACTCATCGCACCACCAGGCCATCCGCGACGTCGGCCGCGGTCTTCACGTCACCGCGCACGCGCCGGACGGCATCATCGAGGGCCTCGAGGACCCGAAACATCCGTTCTACGTCGGCGTCCAGTGGCACCCCGAGGACATGAGCGGCGAAGAGTCGGCGAAGCGGATCTTCGGCGCGTTCGTGGAGGCGTCGAAGGCGTTTGCGGAAGCGCGCAATACGTCGACGGAAATGTCACCCGCGGCGTCCGGCAAATCGGAATAAGCTTCGGAAGAGCAGCCGTTTGGGACCGCGGAGGATCCCCTTGAAGCGATTCGCGCTTGCCGTCGCCGTCATCGTTCTGCTGGTGCCGCAAACCTTTGCCAGCACCTGGAACAAGTCCTACGCCGACGCCATGAAGAAAGCGAAGTCGGCCAATCAACTCGTCTTCGTCGATCTCTTCGCCGACTGGTGCGGCTGGTGCCACCGGATGGAGCAGGAAGTCTTCCCCTCCGAGGTCTTCCAGAAGGCGACCGACAAAATGGTCCTCCTCCGCCTGAACACCGAAGACGGTGGTGACGGCACCCGCTTCGCCCAGAAATTCAACGTCACCTCGCTGCCGACCTTCCTGATCCTCACTCCGCAGGACACCGTCGCGGGCGTCCTTCGCGGCTACGCGCCCGCGAAAGAGTTCGTGACCGAGATGGAGACCACGCAGGCGCGCTACCGCGACTTTCAGAAGCGCGCCGCGAGCGAAAGTACGTTCGGGAACGATTACCAGAAGCGCTTCGACCTGGCGATTGAATACACGCAGCACTTTGCCTTCAACGAGGCCGAGACGCGCCTCAAGAAACTGACGTCCGAGTCCAAGGCGCCGGCGGACATTCGCGACCGTTCCTACTACGAGCTCGCCGTCGCACAGGCGCTCCAGAACCACTTCGCCGACGCGACCTCCACGCTCAACGCCTTCTCGAAGGTCGAGAACAAAGGGGAGCCGTACGAGCGCAGCCGGATCCTGCAGGCCCAGATGTACTGGCAGCAGGGCAACCTGATGGCGGCCGCGAACGAGCTCCGGCAGTTCAAGACCCGCTTCCCGAGCTCGCCGCTGAAAGACAATGCCGACCAGATGCTGCAGGTCGTCCAGCAGCAGCTCCTGCACAAGTAATTTGATGCGACTTCGTCCTTTCCTTCTTCTCTCGCTTTCCCTTGCTCTGTCCGCGACCACTCTGTTCGCGCAGTTCGGCGATCAGGTCATCCCGCCCGACATCAAGCTGAGCGGCACGTTCAGCAAGAGCTCCGGCGACCAGGTGACGGGCGTCGCGACGGTGGCGATTCCTTCGCCGTGGCACATCAACTCCGCCAAGCCGCTCGACTCGTTCGCGATTCCGACCGTGCTGTCCTTCGACCCCGCCACCGCGGAGCTGATCGACGCCAAGTATCCGGCGCACGAGCTGAAGGCGTTCTCGTTCAGCGGCAACCAACAGATCGCCGTCTACGAAGGGACGATCCAGATTCCGTTCACCGCGAAGGTGAAGGGCGACAAGATCAAGGCGTCGCTGCGATACCAGTCGTGCAACGACAAGGTGTGCCTGCCGCCGAAGACGATCGACGCGGAGTTTGTCGGTGGAGCCCCTGCGCCGCCGCCGGCGAATGGAACCACCTTCACGTCGCTCGCGAACGCCCCCAAGAACCCCACTCCTGCCGCGGGTGACAAGCTCGCGTCGACGTTCGCGGCGAGCGGCCTCCCGCTCACGCTCCTCATCATCTTCGTCGGCGGGCTGGCGCTGAACCTCACGCCGTGCGTCTTCCCGATGATCCCGATCACGATGGGCTTCTTCGCGATGCAGAGCGACGGCCGCCGTTCGCGCCGCTTCGCGCTCGCGGCGCTCTACGTCCTCGGCATCGTGATCATGTACTCGTCGCTCGGCGTCGTGGCGTCGCTTGGCGGGAAGATGTTCGGCGCGTGGCTGCAGCAACCGGCGGTCCAGATCGGCTTCGCGGCACTCATGCTCGTTCTCGCGACGTCGATGTTCGGCGCGTTCGAGATCGGCGTGCCGCAGTTCATCGCGAATCGTGCGATGGGACGCGCCGGTCTGGCGGGCGCGATGACGATGGGGCTGCTCGTCGGCATCGTCGCGGCGCCGTGCGTCGGCCCGGTGGTCGTCTCGCTCATCACGCTCGTGGCGAGCATCGGAAAGCCGCTCATCGGCTTCGTGATGTTCGCCGCCCTCGCGCTCGGCCTCGGATTTCCGTATCTCGTCATGCTCAACGCTCTGCCGAGGCCCGGCGAGTGGATGGTGCACGTGAAGAAGTCGATGGGCTTCGTCCTCATCGCCATGGCCGTCTACTTCCTCCGGCCGCTGATCGGCGAGACGTGGTTCCACTACGGTGTTGCGGCGAGCCTTCTCGTCGGCGCCATCTTTCTCCTCTGGATGGCGGCGCGATCGCCAAAGGCGCGCGCGCTCCAGATGGCATGCGCGGCCGCCCTGCTCATCGGCGGCGTCGCCTTCGCGATTCCGACCCGCAGCGGCGGCGCGGAGATCACCTGGCAGCACTACGATCAGGCGTCGATGCTCGGCACTCCGGCGGCGCAGCCGGCGGTCATCGACTTCTACGCCGACTGGTGCATCCCGTGTAAGGAGCTCGACGCGAAGACGTTCACCGACAAAGGCGTCGCCGCGGAGCTGCAGCGCTTCCGCCGCGTGAAGGCCGACCTCACGCTGCCGGACGATCCGAAGACGAAGGCGCTGACGAAGCAATACGCGATCGTCGGTGTCCCCACCGTCGTCTTCCTCGACTCACACGGCAACGAGCTGCGCGACCTTCGCCTCACCGGCTTCGAGGAGCCGGAGAAGTTCCTGGCGCGCGCGAAGCAAGCGCACTAACGGCATGGCAGCACTGACGTCGAAGCAGCGGCAGTTCCTCAAGGGTCTCGCGCACCCGCTCGCGCCGGTGGTGCGCGTCGGCCGCGGCCGGTTGACCGACTCGGTCATCGAGGAGACGAAGAAGTCGCTCCTCGCGCACGAGCTCATCAAAGTGCGGATCGAGAGCGACGACTCGGCCGAGCGCCGCTCGATCGCGGAGAGCCTCGCGTCGGCCGCCGACGCAGCGATCGCCGGCAGCGTCGGCAAGATCGTGATGCTCTACCGCGAGCGCGAAGAAAAACCGTCGATCAAGCTACCGCGGTGACGACTTCGCGCCCGACGTTCCGCCGGCGATCACTCCGGCTGGAGCGAGGCTCGACGGCTGCGCGCTGGGCGTCACGACCGGAAGCTGCTGCTCGGGGATGTGGAACACCCAGGTCGCCTCGAGCCGCTTCCCCGCCTTGTCAGTCGCCCAGACGAGCGCGCGGAGCGACTTGCCTTTGAGCGACTCGAGCGCGTCGCCGAGGATCATCGAGATCGAGCCGTTCTGGGCGTCGTAGGAGAACGGGTTCACCTTCCCCGGCGTGATCAGCGCCATCCCGATCGACTTCGGGTCGAGCGACTCATGGTTCGGGATCTTGGCCGAAATGACGATCGGCTGCTCCGGCTCGAAGACCTGATTCGGAATCGGCGTGACGTCCTGGATGCGCATCGAGCCGGCGCCGAGGTAGCGCCGGAAGGCGGCGAAGTCCATCCGCTTGTCGATGACGAAGCGCTTCATCCGCAGCGGATCGCTCGCTTTGCGGACGCGTCCGTAGTCGCAGGTGAGCGCCGCGGCATAGCCGGCGCGCGCGCACGCCGCGACGAGGTAGTGGTCGTAGTCGCCGTACGGGTAGGCGAGGAAAGAGACGGTGTGCCCCGTCTCGCGCTCGATCATCTTCTTCGAGCCTTCCAGCTCGCGGTCGAGCCACTGGTAGTAATCGTGGTCGTCCCACGCCGTGTGGCGGCGCTTGGTGAGGAACGGATGCGAGAACGAGTGGCTCTCGACGTCGACGCCGGCGTCCGCCATCTCCTTCACCTGCTTCCAGGTCAGGGCGTGCGACGTCTGGCCGATGATCCTCGGATAGATGAACACGGTGAACGGAAACCCGAGCTTCTGCATCTCGGGGAAGACCTCGGTGTAGGTCGAGCGCCAGCCGTCGTCGATCGTGATCACGACCGCGTTCCTCGGGATCGAGGCGCGCTTGCCGGTGATGTAGTCGTAGAGCTCGTGCAGCGGGATGACGTTGTAGCCTGTCATCGAAAGGTAGCGCATCTGCTGCCGGAAGGCGTCACGGCCGATCTCCATCCGCGGGTCCTGCGGGGACTCGACGATGTGATAGCAGAGCACGGTCGCCGTCGGAGACTCGTCGACAGGCGCCGCGTGCCGGTATGGGCGAGCGGAGAGAGAGGTAGCCAGTAGGCTGGAAAGGAAGAGTGCCTGC
>JACZCU010161912.1_pt1 | contig 38649 bp, 39 predicted proteins | sample 8641851 | NCBI WGS metagenome assembly JACZCU01 (sample SAMN15324605, study PRJNA640507) | soil metagenome | isolation source: monocropping sugarcane control | place: China: Luxin town, Laibin City, Guangxi Province | collected 2019-07-25 | depth 10cm m | reverse complement strand
TGGAGGCGGCCCGCGGCGGGGGGGGAGGGCTGGCACCCGCCGGCGGCTTCGTTCCAGGAGCCGGTGACGGTTGGGAGGAGCGAGACCGCACGGACGGCGTTGCCGCCGCCGCCGTGGCGCTGCAGTCCGTAGTTGAGGCGGATGAACGCCGGCCGGATGGTGCCGTAGCGGTGGGCGAGATGTTCGATCGTCTCTACGTCGAGACGGCAGATCGCCGCGACGCGCTCCGGGGAGTATTCGCCGAGCGCGCGGGCGCGCAGCCTCTCCCAGCCGAGCGTCATCTGCTCGAGGTAGTCGCGGTCATACAAGCCGTCGGGGAAGAGGACGTGCATGATCCCGAGCGCGAGCGCCGCGTCGGTCCCGGGACGGATCGCGATGTGCTCGTCGCACGCCGCTGCGGTGCGCGTCTTCAGCGGATCGATGCAGATGGTCGTCGCGCCGTTCGCCTTCGCCTTCCGGATGAACGGCCAGAGGTGCGGATTCGACGTGAGGGTGTTCGTTCCCCACAGAAGGATGAGCTTCGCGTCGCCGACGCGCTCGGTGTCGGTCCCCATCCGGGTTCCATACGTCACATTGAGCGCCTCGGTGCCCGCCGCGGCGCAGATGGTGCGGTCGAGCTGCGAGGCGCCGATCGTGTTGAAGAAGCGCCCCGCCATCCCTTCGCTCTGCAGCGCGCCGAGGGTGCCGCCGTACGAGTAGGGGAGGATCGCCTGCGGCCCGTCGTCCGAGCGGATGATGGCGTTCAGCTTCTCCGCGATGAGCGAAAGCGCTTCGTCCCAGCTCGCGCGGCGAAACTTCCCGTCACCTTTCGCCCCGGTGCGAATCTGAGGATAGAGGAGGCGGTCGGGGTGATAGGTCCGCTCGAGGTACTTCGCGACTTTGGTGCAGAGGAAGCCCTGCGTGATCGGGTGACCGGGATCGCCGGCAATCCGGGTCGCGCGGCCGTTCTCGACGGTCACGAGCATGGAACAGGTGTCGGGACAGTCGTGGGGGCAGACCGCTCGGATGACGTCGGGCATGGATGGATTCAGCGGATCGCCGCGTTCATGAGTATAGAGTGCAGTAACTTCCCGGAGGTATTGATGTTTCGAAAACTCTTCTGTGCGGCATCGGTTGCCGCGCTGGTCGCGTGCGCGTCGCAGACGTCGAAGACGCAGACGCCTGCGACCGCACCAAGCACATCCACGGCGTCGAAGACGACGCTCGCGCGCTATCTGCCTGACGAGACGACGTATCCCGTCGGGTCGATCCCGAATGCGATCCTGCACGACTCCGCGCGGAACAAGGATCTCGTCATGACGATCGAGTATCCGACGCGTGGCGGCCCGTATCCGGTGATCGTCTTCTCGCACGGCTTCGGCGGGTCGAACGTCGGCTACACGCCGCTGACCGAGTACTGGGCGGGACACGGCTACATCGTCATCAAGCCGTCGCACGCCGACGCCGGGAAGCTCGGACCGATCCTGGAGCAGCGGCGCGAAGAGCGCCGCGCCGAGATGGAGAAGGCGCGCGCCGAGGGGCGGGGACGCAACGTCCGCAACTCGCGGCAGCCGGAACAGCCAAACCCGGCTCAGCAGCAGCCCGACTCGCTCGCCGAGGCGATCTGGGCGACACAGACGCCGGCCGACTGGGTCAACCGCGCGCGCGACATCTCCCTGATCCTCGACAACCTCACGAACCTCGAGAAGAAGTATCCGGAGCTCGAAGGGCGGATGGACACTTCGAAGATCGGCGTCAGCGGCCACTCGTACGGCGCGTTCACCGCGATGATGGTGAGCGGCATGACCAGCTTCGCCGCGAATGGGACGGTCCATGCGGCCGACCCACGCGTGAAGGCGGCGGTCGTCTTTTCGCCGCAGGGCATCAGCAGCACGCTGGGGCTGACGAAGGATTCATGGAAGGAGCTGACGATCCCCACGATGTTCGTCACGGGATCGCTCGACTACTTCACGGCGGGCGACGCTGCGCCGCGGCACGATCCCTTCGCGTACAGTCCGGCGGGCGACAAGTACTTCGTCAGCTTCAAGGGCGGCCGGCACATGACCTTCTCCGGCGGGATGTACAGCGAGATCAGCGACGATGAGATCCCGGTCCGCACGACGAACGGCGGCCCGTACGCCGGTACGGATCCGATGGGACAGCCGCAGATGGCCACGCGCGGCGCGGGCGGCCGTGGCGGCTCGAGCCTCTTTCAGCGCGATCGCCGCATCTTCACGGCTGCCAAGATCGCGTCGACCGCCTTCTTCGACGCGTACCTGAAGGGCGACGCGGGGGCGAAGGACTACCTCAAACCGGGTGGGACGCTCGAGGCGTTCAATTCGGGAGATGTGACGGTGGAGCGGAAGTAAAGGCGCACTCGAGCCAGGGTGCAATCCGGGACGCCGTGATCGCACGGATGACGGCGTCCTCCTCGACGCGTGCCGCGGAGGTGAAGCGCTCCCGCATCGTCGGCATGTAGTTCTCCGGCCGGCATTCGAGCAGGTCGAAGCCGCATTGTTGGGCCAGTCGCTCCAGCGACGCGGGGGCGAAGCCGAAGCGATGCGGGAAGCCGAGGAGGTTGCTCCAGGCGAGGCGCTCGACGTCGTGCTCGGTCGCGTAGAAGAGGGCGTTCGGAGTACGGATGATCAACAGGCCTTCGTCACGGACGATGCGGCGCGACTCGTTCAACAGCGCTCGCGGGTCGTCGACCTGCTCGAACGTGTTCCAGATGAAGACGCCGTCGAATGACGCCGTGTCGAAGGCGCACTCTTCGAGCGAGGCGTGCCGGGTGGGATACGAATGTGCGGTCGCGAAACGCGCCGTGTCATCGCCGACGTCGACACCGATCGCCGCCCATCCCCATTCGTGCGCGATGTGCAGGAACGCGCCGACGTAGCTGCCGACCTCGATCACGTTTGCGTCGGACGGCAGCATCGGCCGTAGCCAATGTTCCTTCGCGCGGTACGCGTCGATCTGCGCGCGGAGCATCCGTTCCATGACGTACGGCGGGTACGGATCGCTCTCGAATTCGCGGCAGTCGTCCTCGCGCACGAGGACGCTGCACGTCTCGCAGATGCGAATGGCTGACGGGGTGTTGTGCAGGACGTCGAAGCGGTCCTTCATTTCAGACCGGTCGAACGCTCCGTCGATCCGGGAGGCGAAGAAGTCGCGCCGCAACTCGAGCTCCTCCGCAATCCGGTCGCGAGAGGCAAATGGCTCCAGATGAGGCGTTTCGCAGACGGGGCAGCGCATGAGCGTAGGATTGCCCGCATGAGACGTGCCTGTGTCTTCGTGTTCGGTCTCGCGATGGCGTGGAACACGCTCGCCGCCGGCAGACACTACGAAGACAAGAAGTGCTTCCTCTCGTTCGACTATCCGGCCGGGTGGTCGGTCGCGAAGGAAGCCGGCGATGAGTGTGAGTTCACGGTTTCGCCGGACGACATGGATCAGCGGACGAAGGATAACGACGTCGACATCTGGTCGTTCAGCGTCGCCGTCCGCCTCGAGTCACTGCTCGATGCGGCGAACGAAGCAGGGTTCGACTTCGTGCGCGGGAAGTGGCAGCTGCAAGGGTTCGACTTCCGGAACGGTCCTGCAAGACCGTTTGAACTGCCGGGGTGGTGGGGAGTGCGTGGGACGTCTGACGTTCGAGCGTACCATCCGCACGGCGGCAATGCGGGATTTCGGAAGCGTGCCGCGATCGTGGCTCAATCGGGGACGCCTCTGAAGGGCGACTCCCGCGTCGTGACGATCTCAGGCTACGACGTCTCGTCTCCGGAGATGGATGTCGTCCTGAAGACACTTAAACTATTAGCCGCACCATAATTCACCCCTCTACGCCATGTCCGATGATGTGATCTCCTTCCGTACGCCGTGGACGACGACGCTCGAGTCGCCCGCGACGCTGGAGAGGCGTCTGGCGGAGCAGCGCCTCCAGGCGGAACAGCTCCAGCTCCTCGGCAGCGCAGTCCGCGTCTCCGCCCACGGCATCGCGATCCTCACCCCTGCGGTCGAGGCGGAAGGGCCCCGCATCGCGTTCGTTAACGACGGCTTCTGCGCGCTGTACGGGCGCGGACGCGACGAGATCATCGGACAGACACCGGTCGCGTTCGGCATCGTCGAGCGGCAGGAGGCGATCTCAGCGTCGCTGCTACAGCACGTCTTCGAGCACCGGCCGTTCGTCGCCGAGGTGACGGCGCGGCGGAAAGACGGGAGCGAGTTCGATCTGAATCTGGAGCTCGTGCCGGTGGTCGACGCCGGTTCGCTCACGCATTGGGTCGCGTTCGTCCGCGACATCAGCGCCGAGAAGTCGCAAGTGTCGCAGCTCCGGCATCAGGCGATGCACGACGGCCTGACGAACCTGCCGAATCGCACGATGCTGTTCGAGACACTGAATCGCGAGATCGACCGGGCGCGCGAGGCGAAGGCGACGCTTTCGCTTCTGCTGATGGACCTCGATCGTTTCAAGGAGGTCAACGACACGTTCGGCCATCAGTTCGGCGATCTGCTGCTACAGCAGGTCGCGTTCCGGCTGCGCAATCAGCTCCGCGAGACCGACACGGTCGCGCGCCTCGGCGGCGACGAGTTCGCGATCCTCCTCGGCGGTACGTTGGATTCCACCGACGTCGCGCGGATGGCGCGCAACATCCTGAACGCGCTCGAACAGCCGGTGATCGTCGACGGCCAGGTGCTGGAGATCGGCGCGAGCATCGGCATCGCGCTCTATCCGGCGCACGGCACCGACGCGCGCATGTTGCTCCGCCGCGCCGACGTTGCAATGTACGCGGCGAAGCAGGCGCAGACGGGCTATTCGTTCCATCGCGACGAGAACGAGACGAGAAAGCAGTCGGCCGACCAGTTGTCGCTCGTCGTCGAGTTGCGGCATGCGCTGGAGCGGAACGAGCTGGAGCCGTACTTTCAGCCGAAGCTGCACATGCGCAGCGGCCTCATGACGCGCTCCGAGGTGTTGCTGCGGTGGAACCATCCGCAGCGGGGACAGATCCAGCCGTCGGTGTTCGTGCCGATCGCGGAGCGGACGGGCCTCATTCGCACGGTTACCGACTGGTTGCTGGAACGCGCACTCGCGCAGGTGCACGCCTGGCGCGATGCGGGCGCGCCAGTCCACATCGCGGTGAACATCTCCGCGAAGAGCCTTCTCGATCAGGCGCTGCCGTCGAAGATCCATTCGCTGCTGACGAAGTGGGACGTCGACCCGCGCTTCCTGAAGATCGAGATCACGGAGAGCAGCATCATGGCCGACCCGGCGCACGCGCTCGCGGTGATGTCGATGCTGCAGTCGATGGGGGTGCGGCTGTCGGTCGACGACTTCGGGACCGGCTATTCGTCGCTCACGCATCTGCGCCAGCTCCCGATCGACGAGATCAAGATCGACAAGTCGTTCGTGAGCGGGATGACGACGAGCGAAGCCGACGCCGCGATCGTCCGCACGGTCATCGACCTCGGTCACAACCTCGGCAAGCAGGTGTGCGCCGAGGGGGTGGAGGACGAGGCGACGTGGAACATGCTCCGCGACCTCGGCTGCGACCTCGCCCAAGGCTTCTGGATCTCGAAGCCCGTGTCCGGCAACGACCTGATGGAGTGGCTCGTCAAGACGTCGTGGGGTCTCCACTTCGGGACGCCGGTGTAGGTCACGCGTCGAGCTTGATCAATTGGCCAGTGACGCCGGCAGCGTTGCCGGACAGGAGGAACGCGATCCATTCGGCGACGCGGTCGAGGGGGACGAGTTTGTTGGCGGGCATCTGGGCGAGCATGGCTGCGGTGGCGAGGGCGGTGGGGAGGAGGGCGTTGGCGGTGATGCGGCGTGGTGCTAGCTCGTGGGCCAGCGTGAGGATGTAGGCGTTGAGCGCCGACTTCGATGCCGTGTAGGCGGCGAGGGTCGCCGGTTGATTTAACGAAGCGGCGGAGCTGATGGCGACGATGCGGCCGCCGTCTTCGAGGTGCGGCGATGCGAGATCGAGTGCGCGGGTCAAGCTATAGAGGTTCGCCTCGATCATTTGCTGCGCGGCATCGGTCGACGAACCGGCCGCGAATGCGCCCGCAAGCGAGATGACGCCGAAGACCGCGCCATCAATCGCGGGAGTTTCGCCGCGATTCATGAGGACGCACTCGTACTCGCGCGCGAGGCGCGGAACGACGACGCTCCCCAGTCCTCCGGTGCCGCCCGTGATCAGAAGCCGCTTCATTCCGGATTGACTTTCACCTTCGCGCGCTTGCGCTCCTCCGCATTGATGCGACGCAGCTCGCGCGACATCGCGCGGTTGTCGCCCCACGAACGCGGCGTGTAGGGGTAGTCCGTGTGTGTCAGCACGAAGGGGTTCGGAAAGTCGCTCCCGATTCCGCGGCCGGTCGGCACCGAGCCGGAGAGCGGCATCAGAAATGGCAGATACCCGATGAGCCAGCGCGTGCTGCGTCCTTCGATGTGGATCGCGCCGAACGGGTACTCGACCTTGCGCTGCTGCTGTTCCGGCTGGTCGACGGACAGGATCCGAAGGAGCGCGGGGCGCGAATAGTCGGGCGGCTGTGGCGTAGTCTGCTGCGCCGTCAACGTGCCCGCGATAAGCAAGGCTGCGAGTGCGAAAACTGTGGTTCTCATCCTCGTCCTCTTTGACGATTCATAATGCAAAACCGCTACTCGCCCGATGCGAGATACACCGACGAGAGCAGCCGCGTATAGGAATAAACCACCGTCGCGCCGTCGGCTGTGACGTAGATGGGTCCTACGTTGATCAGTCCGGAAGGATCGGGCGGCTGAACGGTTCGTTGAAGGTCGCGTTCACCTGTCGACAAATTGACTTTCGTGAGGAGCGCCGGGACCTTGCCGAAGGTCGAGACGAAGAGCGAACGTCCATCGGCCGTGAAACGGATTGGAACGTCGCTCGGCTGCAGCGCCGGGACAGGGATCGGCGCTCCGCCGTCGATCGGGTAGAAGCAATAGCGCCGATCTGCGCCGCGGCCGAGGACACGCGTGTTGTCGGGGGTCACGAGAACGCCGCCGACGTTCTCCGGCGTCACCGCCCGCGGCGGTCCGCCGTCGATCGACTGCATCCAGAGCCGCGTCGGATGTCCCGGCTCGTTTCCCTGAAAGAGGATGTGCTTTCCGTCCGGGAACCAGCGCGCATTGCGGTGCAAGAGCGCGTCGTTGGTGACCTGCCGCGGCTGGCCGACACCGGTCGGCAGCATCATGATCTGCGGTGCCTTCCGATTGCGGGGAATCGAGAGCACCCACTTGCCATCGGGCGAAAGCGACTCGGACGTGCCGTCGCCGAGGCGGATGGCGGGGGAGCCGTCGATGCTGCGGGTGTAGATGCCGAACAGCGGGCCGCCCGCTTCGCCCGATTCGGAGAAGAGCACCGTCTTCCCGTCCGCCGAGAGGTCGCGGACGACGGAGTAGTCGTGCCACGAGAGATCGCGCTCGCGGCTCTCGCCCGGAACGTTCGCCATGATTCCGGCGCGCATGTCCTGCTGTGAGACGAGCATCCGTCCGTCGCGCGCGATGTCGTGCAGCCACAGCCATCCGGCGTTCGTATCGATCAGCTGCAGGTAGCCGCGGACGGAGACCGCGTTGAGCGAACGTCCCGGTGAGCCGGTGCGATGGGCCGAGAACCAGATGTCGTCGCCGTCGCGGCTCCAGGAGATCCCTTCGACGCTTTCGAACTGGTCGGTGAGGACCTTCGGCTTCTTGCCGTCGAGCGAGACGATGCTGACGGCGCCGCGATCGTCGTTCGTGAACGGGTGATCGATGAATGCGATCGTGTCGCCCTTCGGCGAGAAGCGGGGATGGCTGATCCATCCGACGGTGCTGTAGACCACCTTGCCGATCGGGTACTCGAGGCGGCAACGGCCGTCGACGGTTCGGACGACCGCGAGGGAGCGGCCGTCGGGGGAGAAATCGGCCGCTTCGACGTCGTCGAGGATGCGGCGGGGGGCCGAGCCGCCGGCGATCGGCACCTGTGCGAGCGTTCCACTCTCGCGGAGGTATCCGATGAAGCGCGGCTGCAGCGCAATCGCGATTTGGCCCGCCGAGGAGACGGCGAGCAACTCGGACGGACCGAAGCCGAGGTCGCGCGACTCGGGCGAGTCGCTGCGAACGGAGTAAACCGTTACCGGACCGCCGCCGAAGCGCGCGCCATAGAGAATGGTCTGGCCGTCGGGGGAGAAGCGTGCGTGCAGGATCGTTCCGCTGCGGAACGTCACGCGCGCGTACGAGGGTGGCGGACGACGGCCGTAGCGAGTGCCTGCCGCGAATGCGACGAGGAGCGCAATGGCGCCGAGCATCGCCAATCCGATCCACGTGCCGAGCCGCTGCATGTCGACGCGCGGCCAGTTCCGGCCGCTCATGATCTGCGACGTCAGGCCGGAGACGGCGCCGAGGTCGAACGCGAGGTCGCGCGACGACTGGAAGCGCTCGTTCGGGTTCTTCTCGAGGCAGTGGCGCACGATCCGTTCGAGCGCGCCGGGGATGCGGAGGCCGAGGTCGAAGAAGTCGGGCGGTTCCTCTTTGAGAATCGCGTTGAGCGTCTCGATCGGCGACTCGGCCTGGAACGCCGGACGGCCCGCCAGCATCTCGTAGAGGATCGTGCCGAACGCGAAGATGTCGGAACGGTGGTCGCCGGATCCGCCGCGAATCTGTTCGGGCGACATGTAGCCGACCGTCCCCATGATCCGTCCCGGCTCGGTCGGTGTGCCGCGCATCGTGTCGGTGTCGACGTCGACGTTCGCGTCGCCGGGGAAGCGGGGCGACATCAGCTTGACGAGGCCGAAGTCGAGGATCTTCACGAGGCCGTCGCGCGTGAGGAAGAGGTTCTCCGGCTTCAGGTCGCGATGGACGATGCCGCGTTCGTGCGCCGCCGCGAGTCCGCGCGCCACCTGCTGGGCATACTCCGTCGCCTTCCTCGGGTGAATGGTTCCGGCGCGCAGTCGCGCCCGCAGCGATTCGCCTTCGAGCAACTCGGAGACGATGTAGCGCGAATCGCCTTCGACGCCGATGTCGTAGATCGCGAGGATGTTCGGGTGATTCAGTTTCCCCGCGGCGCGCGCTTCCTGCTCGAAACGCTTCGTCGCGTCGGCGTCGCCGGTGAGGTGGGGCGAGAGGACTTTGACGGCGACTTCACGCCCGAGGCGCGTGTCGACGGCGCGATAGACGACACCCATGCCGCCGGCGCCGATCGGCGCCACGATCCTGTAGGGGCCGAGCATCGTGTCGGCGGCAAGCATGCGAATCTCGGGCGAAGCTTAACCCGCTCAGCCCTTCTTCCGCCCCGCCATGTCGAAGCCGACGGCGGCGACGAGGACGGCGCCCTTGATGATGTACTGCGTGGCGCTCTCGACGGAGAGGAGCGACATGCCATTGTCGAGGCTCGCCATCACCAGCGCGCCGAGGAGGGCGCCGGCGACCTTGCCGCGGCCGCCCATGAGGCTCGTGCCGCCGATCACGCAGGCGGCGATGGCGTCGAGCTCCATCAGGGTGCCGGCGTCGGGCGACGCGCTGCCGACGCGGCCGGTGTGCAGGAGTGACGCGATGCCGGCCATGCAACCGAGGAGCGCAAAGGCGCCGAGGGTGTATCGCTCGGAGTTGATGCCGGAGAGGCGCGCGGCGTCGGGATTGCTGCCGATCGCGTAGAGGTAGCGGCCGAAGACGGTGTGCTGCGTGACGAAATGGCCGAACAGCGCCACGCCGATGAGGATGATCACCGGGAGCGGCACGCCGCCCTGGCTGTTCATCATCCAGATGAAGACGGCGATGAGCACGGAGAAGACGATCGCGCGCGGGAGTGGGTTCAGCCAGAGGACCGCCGAGATCGCGACCAACGCGAGTGCGATTCCTGACATCGGCGTGAGCAACGCGACGCCGAGGAGCCGGAAGATGGGAATGGTGATCGGGATCGTCTCGCCCTTACTCAGGTAGAGGATCACGCCGCGCCATGTGAGGAGGCCTCCGAGCGTGACGATGAACGACGGGATGTTCGCGTACGCGACGAGTGTCCCCTGGAGCGCGCCGACGAGCACGCCGATGAGGATGGCGACGCCGAGGGAGGGAAGGAGACCGAATCCCTGCGACATGGCAGCGACACCTCCCGCGAGACCGACGAGCGATCCGACGGAGAGGTCGATCTGCCGCGCCACGATGACGAACAGCATCCCGACCGCGAGGACGCCGGTGACCGCCATCTGCTTCAGCAGGTTGGCGAAGTTCACCGGATGCAGGAAGAGGCCGTAGGGATAGAGGTCGCTGACAGTCCGCCACTGGAAGTAGATCCAGATGACGATCAGCGCCACCATCATCGTGTAGGCGCGGGCCTTCACGCGGTCCTCCTCTCGCTCTGCCCGGTCGCACACGCCATCACTGCCTCGGCGGTCGCTTCGTCGCGGTCGAACGCCCCAGTGACGCGCCCTTCGTGGAGAACGATGACGCGATCGGAGAGGCCGAGGACCTCCGGGAGCTCCGACGAGACGAGCACGATCGCCATGCCGCCGGCGGCAAGACGCCGGATTTCGGCGTAGATCTCCTGTTTGGCGCCGACGTCGATGCCGCGCGTCCGTTCGTCGGGCAGGAGCACCGCCGGTTTCGTGAGGAGCCATTTCGCGAGCACGACCTTCTGCTGGTTTCCTCCCGACAGTGTGGCGACCTGCGACTGGAGTGAGGGCGTCTTGATGTGCAGTTCGTCGACGGCGGTTTGTGCGGCAACGGTTTCGTTCTCGAGCTCGCGGATGGCGGCGAGGGTCAGGTTGACCATGACGGAGTGATCGAGGAAGAGACCGTAACGCTTGCGGTCCTCGGTGACGAATGCGATGCCGGCTTTGATGGCATCGGCCGGTTGGTGGATTGCGACTTCTTTACCATTGATGAAGATGCGTCCGCCGCTTCGTTGCGCGCCGAAGATCGCCATGAGCAGTTCGCTCCGGCCGGCGCCGAGGAGACCTGCGATGCCGAGGATCTCGCCGCGGTGAACGCGGAAGCTGACGCCGTTGACGTCTTTTGCTTCGAAAACGACGTCGCTGGAAACCGCGTCGGCGGGGGCGCTGCCGCCCCACAGAGAGACCTCCCGCCCCACCATGCGAGCGATGAGTTGCTGCGCATTGATGGCATCAGTGGCATCGGTGCTGACGCAACGGCCGTCGCGAAGGACGGTGACGCGGTCGGCGAGACGGAAGACTTCGTCTAGCTTGTGCGAGATGTAGACGATGCCGGCGCCGGCGTCGCGGAGGTGGCCGAGGATACCGAAGAGAATCTCGGCCTCGGTTTCAGTCAACGCCGCCGTCGGTTCGTCGAGCACGAGGATGCGCGCGTGGCGCGACAATGCTTTCGCGATCTCGACGAGGTGCTGCTGGCCGATTCCGAGCTCGCCCGCGGGAACGTGCGGATCGAGCTCGAGCCGCAGCTCGTTGAGGACGTCTTTCGCGCGGCGGTACAGGTCGTCGAATGCGACGACGCCGAAACGCCGCGGCTCGCGGCCGAGGAAGACGTTCTCCGCGATCGAGAACTCGGGAACGAGCGACAGCTCCTGATGCACGACTGCGATGCCTGCGTTCTCCGCCGCGCGAACGTTTGGAAAGTGCCGCACCTCTCCGTCGATGGCGATTTCGCCCTCATATGTCGGATAGACGCCGCCGAGGATGTTCATCAGCGTCGACTTGCCGGCGCCGTTCTCGCCGACGAGCGCGTGCACCTCCCCCGGATGGAGATCGAACGAAACGCGGTCGAGCGCCAACACGCCGCGAAAGCGCTTCGTGATCGCCCGCATCTCCAGGAGAGGCGGCATTACTGGCCGTAGATCTCCGCGTGGGTGTGGTAGCCGTCCTTGATGACGGTCGCATCGATGTTCGACTTGTCGACCGCGATCGGCGCGATGAGGATCGCCGGGACGTCCTTCTTCCCGTTGTTGATCTTGTCCGGCGCGTTGACCCTCTGTTTGTGCGCGAGCTCGAGCGCGGCGTCGACCGCTCCGAACGCGAGCGGCTGGATCGGTTTGTAGATCGTCATCGTCTGCGTTCCTTTGACGATCCGCTGCAGCGCGTCCTTCTGCGCGTCCTGACCGGTGACGAGGACCTTCCCGGCGAGACCCGCCGCTTCGAGCGCCGAGACCGCGCCGCCCGCGGTGCCGTCGTTGGAGGCGACGATCGCCTGGATGTTGTTGCCGGTCTTCGTGAGCGCGTCTTCGGTCAGGCGGAGCGCTTCCTCCGCTTTCCACTCGCGCGCGTACTGGTCAGAGACGACTTTGATGTCGCCGCGGTCGATGGCCGGCTTCAGAATCTTCATCTGCCCTTCGTGGAGGAGGATGGCGTTGTAGTCGGTCGGCGAGCCGCCGATCAGGACGTAGTTGCCTTTCGGGACGTGCTGCAGCGCGTATTCGCCCTGCATCTCGCCGATGTGGACGACCTGGTGCGAGATGTAGAGGTCGACGTCCGCGTTGCGGATGAGACGGTCGTAGGCGATCACCGGGACACCTTTGCGATGCGCGGCCTCGACGATCGACGCCGCGATCTCACCGTTGTGCGGCGCGACGATCAGGACGTCGACGCCCTTGGTGAGCATGTTGTCGGCCTGCTTCGTCTGCTCCGCGTCGTCGCCGTTTGCGACCTGAACGTCGAGCACGGCGCCGACCTGCTTCGCGCGTTGTTCCACCAGCTCCTTGTCCCGCTGCCACCGCTCTTCTTTGAGTGTGTCCATCGAAAAACCGATCCGCACCGGACCGGCGTGCGGCGCATTCGTCGATGTGGTGGTGGTCTCGTTGACGCACGCAACCGCGAAAAGGACGCACAAGAGCGTCAGTTGCTTCATCCACTGCTCCTTCATCATTTGAGATAGCGCGCGAGGAAGGCGTAGACCTCCTGGCGCGACTCGCGGGCGAGTTTGGTGTCGATCCGGTTGAAGTGGTGACCGCCGGGGGCGTTCTCGCTGCGGAGCCGGTTGAGGCTGCTGCTGCGCGGCCGCGGAGAGCGCCGGCAGAAGGAAGGCGAGAAGCAGGGAGAGCTTGCGCATGGCCGCACGATGCTACACTGATCCCACAAGACAAAATTGGAGGCCAAACAATGCGACGATGCGCCGTCGGCTTGTTTCTGGTTTTTGCTGCATCTGCCCTGGTCGCCGCCGATCTCGGACACGCCGAAGGCTCGCTCACGATCGGCACCACGGAAGTGCCGCTCACGTATGCGTACGTGATGGATCACGCCCACAACGACCTGAGCAACCGGAACGACGCGACGAAGATCATCCTCACCGACAAGCCGCTTCCGGCCGGGACGAAGCTCGCCGACGTCGACTCGAACTTCCCCGACGGCATCCTCGGCGTCGTCGTCAGCGTGAATCGAGACGCCCAGCCGCTGCACTTCGTCGTGCAGCACCCGACCGGCATGTACGACGCCGGCTGGATGGAGCCGAACAAAGACGTCCACGTCCGCGCCAGGAAGTCCAACGGCCAGATGGACGGCCACGTCTCGGTCAAACACATGGAGACCGCGAGCGTCACGTTCGGATTCGATGTGGATTTCAGCGCCAGCGTGCAGTAGTCAGTGCAGGAACATCGGCATCCCCATCACGTTGGCGACTTTGGGACGGTAGTTCTCGACGTCGTAGTAGCGGTCGACGTCGACGCGCTTCTTGCCTTCGCCGGTGATGCCGATGGGGGCGGCGGCGTAGCGGCCGTCGACGACGGCGACGAGCTTGCCGTGCTCGCCGTGACGCACGAGGTCGGCCGCGAGGCTGCCGAAGTTGTTCGCCACGAGCATGTCGAGTGAATCGGGCGCGCCGGAGCGCATGAGGTAGGCGAGGCGCTGGTAGATGACCTTGTCGCGGCCGTGGCGCTCGAGGTACTCGCTCAACACGCCGCCGATCCCGCCGAGCTTCCGGTTGCCGAAGGCGTCGGCCTCTCCCGTTTCGACCATCGCGCCGCCGACGATCTTCGCCCCTTCGGAGATCGCCACGATCGCGTAGTTGCTCGGGTTCTCCTGCTTGTCGCGCGCAAGCATCGTGATCAGACGCTCCGGATCGAACGGCACCTCGGCGATCACCGCGCGGTCGACGCCGGCGAGATAGGAAGCCAGAAGACACGTCTCGCCCGAGTAACGCCCGAACAACTCGACGACGAGGTAGCGCTCGTGCGAGCCGGCACCGGTGCGCAGGTCGTTGATGAACGTGATCGAGCGCGTGACCGCGGTCGAGAAGCCGAGGCAGTAGTCGGTGCCGAAGACGTCGTTGTCCATCGTCTTCGGGATCGAGGTGAGGGGCACGCCTTCTTCGTGCAGCCGGCGCGCGAAGCTCAGCGTCCCGCCGCCGCCGAGGGCGACGAGCACGTCGATGCCGAGGAACTCGATCGCGCGAATCGCCGCGTGCGTCAGGTCGTAGCGGCCGTGTACGTCGGCCGGAGGTTTCGACGACTCGAGGTGCTCCGGAATGTGCTCCGGCTTCGTGATCTCGGGATTGACGCGCGAGGTGTGGAGGACCGTCCCGCCGGTGCGGTCGATCGCGCGCGTGTTGCGGCGATTGAGCGTCATCATCCACGCGCTGTTGTCGACGTGCGGATCGGGGACGATGTTCAGGAGCGCGGCCCAGCCGCGGCGGAGTCCCACGATCTCGTGGCCGGCGTCGGAGAGACGCCAGACGAACGACTTGATGGCCGCGTTGAGTCCGGGAACGTCGCCGCCCCCCGTGAGAATCGCGATCCGCTTCGGCACTACGCTCGGAGCCGCGCGTTCGCGGCCCTCTCTCCTTCCGGAAAGAAAACCACTTTTAGCGCTTCATGTCGATCGAAGCGCCCCATTCCTTCGTGAAAATCCTTCAACGAATCGAATGTCGCCTGCACGACCCACTCCACGTCGAGACCGGAGCGGAGGAGCGCCAGCATCCGCTGCCACGTAGAATACATCCGGCGGCCGATGATGCCCTGCAGCGTGACGCCCTTGAAGATCACGTTGCGCGTGTAGTCGTTGATCGTGACGGAGTGGCCGGCGGGAAGGCCGAGCAGCGAGAGGGTGCCGCCCATCCGGACGATGTCGAGGCCGAAGTTGATGGCGTTGCTGGAGCCGGACATCTCGAGCACGATGTCGACGCCCACTCCGTCGGTGATGGCGTCGATCGCCTTCTTCACCTCGGCGGCATCCGTCGTCCGGACGTTGAAGGCGTGCAGGTTGCCGAACTCGCGCGTTGCGGCCCAGCGGCGCGCGGTCTCCAGCGCGTGATCGCTGACGTCGGTGACGACGACCGTCGACGCGCCGCTGTGCTCCGCAATCGCCGCGCACATCGCGCCGATCGGCCCGAAGCCGGTGATCGCGACCGCCTTGCCCGCGAGGTCGCAGATCTGCGTCGCATGAACGGCGTTGCCGAGCGCGTCGAGGAACGCGCCGACGCGAAGCGGAACGTATGGGCCGAGCTTGACGACGTTCGACGCCGGAATCCGGACGTACTCGGCGAACGCTCCGTCTTCGTGCAGCCCATAGATCTTCGTGTTGATGCAGATGTGGCCCTGGCCGCTGCGGCACTGCGGACATTCACCGTCGACGACGTGCATCTCGGCGGAGACGTAGTCGCCGACATGGAAGCCGGGGCGGTGAGCGCGCTCGCCGATCTCCTCGATGAAGCCGCAGAACTCGTGGCCGTAGATGCGCGGTGGCTTCACCTTGTCCTGAACGGATTCGTCCCAGTGGTAAATGTGCTTGTCCGTTCCGCAGATCGCCGCAGCGGCGACGCGGATCAGCATTTCATCGGGGGCGGGGACAGGGCGCGGGCACTCGCGAACTTCGGTTCCCTCGGGCCCGTCTTTTGGCGAGGACTTCACGACGGCGAGCATCGGCCGCGCAATCTATCACAGCGTTTTTGGCACGAGCGGACGGCGCAGGAGCCGCCGCACGTAGCGAAACGCGGCGTCGATGAACTCGTCGACCGGGCCGTACTGCGCGTCGACTTCATGCGCCGCGGTACCGTTGCCGAGCTCCTGGATGAATTCCGTGACGTTGCGGACCAGGGCATCGGCGTCGCGGACAAAGATGTCTTTGTGCATTCCGCCGGCGACGGTGTAGATCCGCTTCGGCGCACGACAGGCGTCGTAAAGGCTGTGGGCCATCCAGCAGGGGACGACCTCGTCGGCCGTGCCGTGGAGGATGAGGACCGGCACGCGGATCTTCTTCATCACGGCAACGGTGTTGAAGAAGTCGCCCGCGAAGAAGTGCAGCGGAAGGCGCGGCCACGTGACGCGCGCGATGTCGGGAAGCGACGTGAACGTCGAGTGGAGAATGAGTCCGTCGAACGGATGATGGCGAATCACCTGCGCCGCAACGGCGCCGCCGAGGGAGAATCCGTAGAGAACCGACGGCAGATTCTTCGGGCGGATCTTCTCGTGATGGCGCGCGGCGGTGACTCCGTCGGCCACGACACCGGCGATCGAGGCGTAGCCGGTGCTCCGTCCGAAACCGCGGTAGTCGAAGAAGAGGACGTTGTATCCAGCCGAGAGCAGGTAGGGGATGAGCTCCGCGACGGTCGTCAGGTTTCCGGTGTTGCCGTGGCAGAAGACAGCCGATGCGATCGGGTTCTCGGCGCGGCAGTACCACCCGTAGAGCATCTCGCCGTCTGGGGTCTCGAACCACTGTTCCTCGACGCGTTCGCGCGGGACACCGTAGTCCGCCGGGTTCCACGACTTGACCGGTTTCCGCTCCGGACAGAACAGTTGCATGCGGCGGAACAAGCGGCGGGCGAGGTCAGCCGCGATGAAGGCCGCTCCGCCGATGAGCAGCGATTGCTTCGCCGCCCGTACGATTTCCCTGTTATGTTTCCGTCTCAGGTTCATTTCTTATTTTACGCTAGGAGCAATTCTTCTGCCGGTGAAGTCTGTCGAGAGCCGTACACGCGTTCGTTACAAAGAAACGGACCAGATGGGCATCGCCCATCATTCAAATTACATCGTCTGGTTCGAAATTGGTCGTACCGACCTATGTCGTGCGACCGGCATCACATATCGGGATATCGAGGATCGCGGTTTTCTGCTCGTCGTCGTGGAGATCGGCTGCCGTTTCCGGACGCCGTACCAGTACGACGACGAGGTCGTGATCCGGACGTCGGTCGGCGAGGCGGGAAGCCGGATGTTGCGATTCGAGTACGAACTGTCCGATTCCGTGGGCGAAGTGCACGCCACCGGCTTCTCGACGCACTTCTGGCTCGACCGTGCGACGCGGAAACCGGTGAAGGCGGACCCGGAAGTCATGCGCGGCTTCGCACCGTGGCTACCATGACCTCACGGGCGAAACACGCCTTTTAGGTACTGCTGCGGCGCCGCCTGGAACGTCCGCTTGTTCTCTTCCGACGAGAAGTAATAGACGCGGTTTTTCATCTCGACCGTCGGTGTATTCGCGCGAATCGAGATCTTGCTACCGTCGACCGGGTCGAGGGCGATCGCCGGGGCGAACGGCAGACGTGCACGCAACTGTTCGTCGGCCTCCGTGAGCGGCACCTGGTTTTGCGCGGCGACGGCGTCGTTGGGCTTCGGCGGCGGAGCCTCGTCGGTGAGCACGGGTGGCGGGTCGACCAGCGCCGGACGTGCGTCGGCCGTGTCGAGCGTTCGCATTTCGACGTTGGAGCGAGGACGCGCCGCGGGATGCGCCTGCCGGCACGCGGCGGCGAACAGCAGGAGAAGCGCGATCCTCTTCATCAGTCCGTTGGCGGTGCGAAGCTCACGCCAGTCACTTCAGGATATGACAGGAGCTGCAGAGCGGCAGGATCTGCGCCCGCAATCGATAGCGGTTGGTCGTCTCGGTCTCGTGCGGGATGTGGCACGTCTGGCATTCGATCTTGCCGTTGATCAGCATGTCGGCGGCGACCGTGCCTCCAAGGCCGCTCGGCGCGTTCGGAGCACGAAGAGGGTCGGGCTTCTCCGCGCGAGCTTCGGCGTAGTCGACTTCGACGACATGACCGTTGCCCATCGCGGGCGCCTTCGTGCCGTCGTGACATGCGCGGCAGTCGGCGCTCACACTACTGATCGTCAGCGCGAGGAAGAGTGTTGCGAGCATGCGGCGAATCTAGCATGCCGCGCGATACGGTTTGTCGCGCCCAAAAAAGAATCGCCGGTGGCGGACCACCGGCGATTCGACGAATTGCTTGCGATCGGTCTTAGTTCTTCTCGAGCTGCTTCACGCGGGCCGAGAGCTCATCGATCGTCTTCTGCTGTTCCTGCACAACTTTCGTCAGGAGCGCCACGATGTCCATCGCGGCGAGGCTCTTGCGGTCCTTCGTCGCGACGATGCTCGGAACGTCCTCGGCGATGAAGCCGACGTGATGCTCGGTCGGGTCGACCTTGTAGTTGTAGGTGACCGGTTCGAGCTTCGCGAACGCGTCCATCGCCACCTTCGGGTCGAGGTCTTCGATGTCCTGCTTGAACGAGCGGCTCGACGCATTCGTCCAGGTGCCGCCGACGGACAGGAAGGCTCCGTTGGCCGCCTGAATCGGGCTGGTCGGAGACGTGACGCCGACGCCGATGTTCCCCTGCGGGAAGACGACGCTCGAGACGGCGTTGCCCGTTCCGCGGTTCACTTCGAGCCAGAAGTTCTGCGTCGTGTTCGCGTCATTCATCAGAATGCCGTAAAACGTCTGTCCGAAGGCCGAAAGCTGCCAGTACTTCTGGTCGGTGGGCTGGCCCGTGTTGCGGAACCCGATGGCGGGGGAGACGCTGTTGTCGACCTCGAGGGGAACGGCGGCAGATGCCGTACCGATGCCGACGTTGCCGCTGGCCTGAATGTCGATCGAGCTGGTCGGCGCGCCCGGGCGAATGCGGAGCGGAAGGCGCGAGCCGCCGGTAACGTCGCGGACGAACCAGTTCGCCTCATTGGCGCCGATGTCCCACGTCTGCGCCGTGAAGCCGCCGCCGCTGGTCTGCTCCTGGCGGATGGCGGGCGTGTCGGTCGCGGTGATGTGGAGGTTCAGGACGGGGCTGCTGTTACCGAAACCGACCTTACCGCTGGACGCGACGAACAGCGAGTTCGTCGGGGCGGCCGCCGTGACGGTGAACGGCGTCTTCGAGTTGGTGAGGTCGTCGATCGAGAACTTGTTGGCGCCGCCGCTGTTCGAATCGTTCGCGGTCAGCTGCCAGTTGACGTTCGGGAAGCCGGTTGACGTACTCGTGTCGTTGAAGTGGATGCGCGTGTTGTTCTCTTTCAGCTTGATCGTGTCGAAGCCGAAGGTCTCGGTGGTGGTGCAATCGAGACCGACGCACAGACTCCCCTGGATCACTTCATCCTGGGCGGTGACGAGAGTCTCGATCTTCGCCGGCGGGGTGAAGCTGCTGCCGGTCGCCGTGCCGCTCTTCGGCTCTGTGCTCATCGTGCTGGCACCCGGGTGGAAACCTACCGGTTCCTTGGCGTCCGGCGAGACGATCGCGCCGTTGGCGATGCTGAAGGCACCCGCCTGGTAGGGCGGCGTCTTCAGGCCGGCGGCGGTCATGATGCGGTCGACCGCGGCGCCGTCATTCGCGGCGCGAGCGTCGGCCAACTGGTGCTTCACGTCCGCAGAGATCTGCGGCGTGACGCGCAATTCGTACTGATACGTTCCGTCGCCGGCGCCCTGCATGTCCTGCAGGCGCAGCATCGGATTCCCGGTGAACTCCTTGGTGTACGTGAATCCGTTCGGGCCGCTGACGACGAGGGTGATCGCGTCGTGCGGCACCGCGTTGTCGAACTCGATCGCGCCGGGGGTCGCGACCATGTGGGCGACCGGCTCGGCGCCGAGATCTCGGGCAGACGCGGTCAGGGGTAACAGGGCAATGCTGGCGATAGCAAAAGCTAGAGAAATGCGGCTGCGGGCTGACACAGTACCTCCTCCTTTTTGCGGTTCAACCGGGGTTGGATGGGACTACAAACGACCGGGGACGATAGAAGACAAATATAGGTCACTTTTCGCGGATTGCCATAGTGACGCGGATATTTTTTTGCGCTCTACGAAACGTAGAGAAAGGAGGGAGGGATGGGTTGGTGCGAAAGGGGGGAATCGAACCCCCAAGACCTAATGGTCACAGGCTTCTGAGACCTGCGCGTCTACCAGTTCCGCCACTTTCGCAACGATCAAAACCCTACGGGGAAGGCGATTCTAGATCCGGGCGCAGGAATGTCAATCGCCCCGTTCGATATTCCTAATATCCTTGACACCGATGTCTTCCGAAGCCTCCGCCGATCTCCTCGCGAAAACCGCACGGGAGAACGTGTCGACGGAGATCATCAACCTTCCGAACTCGCTCACGCTGCTCCGGATCTTCCTCGTACCGTTCCTGGTGGTCGTCCTGCTGACGAAGTTCTACGGACGCGAGTACGTTGGGCTCGCGATCTTCCTCCTCGCCGCGATCACCGACTTCCTCGACGGCTTCTTCGCGCGGCGCTACAACCGGATGACACGTCTTGGCGCACTGCTCGACCCGATCGCCGACAAGCTCCTGATGTCCGCGGCGTTCATTTCTCTCGTCGAGCTCGGCCTCGCGCGCGCCTGGATGATCGTGATCATCATCGGCCGCGAGTTCGCGGTGAGCGGCCTTCGCTCCATCGCGGCGCAGCAGGGGGTCACGATTGCCGCGTCACCGCTCGGGAAGGGGAAGATGATCTCGCAGGTGGTGGCGATCTCGCTCCTGATCCTCGGCTACCAGCTGGGCGAGTTCCTCTTCATCGGCACGATCGCGCTCTGGATCGTGATGATTTTCGCGCTCGCCTCTGGCGTCGACTACTTCATCAAGTTCTCGCGCGCGGTGCTGCGGCCGGACAACGGCTAGAGCAGCAGCCGGTAGACGTCATTCTTCCGCAAGCCGAACTTCTCGGCCACGAGCTTCACGGCGTCATTCCTCCGCATTCCCTCGGCGCGTAGACGCTCGAATTCGCCCCGGATCTCGTCCGGCGACGCTTCCACGCCGTGCGCCTTCGGCGCGGCGAAGACGATCGTGACCTCTCCGTACACCGACGGCCGCTCCCGGAACTGGTCGAGGACCTCGCTGACGCTGCCGCTGACGATCTCTTCGTGCATCTTCGTCATCTCGCGCGCGACGGTCGTTTCCGTATCACCCAGCACCGCGAGCGCGTCTTCGAGCGAATCGACCACTCGTTCCGGCGACTCGTAGACGATGAACGTGTGTCCGAGCTCCGCGGCGTTTCGGTAGAAGTCGCGCCGCTCGCCGCTGCGATGCGGGGTGAAGCCGAGAAACGTGAAGGGGAGGGGAGCGATCCCGCTGGCGACGAGCGCCAGGACGCCCGCAAACGGACCGGGAACCGGCTCGACGACGATTCCGCGCTCGCGCGCCATCCTGACGATCCGGTAGCCGGGGTCCGAAACGAGGGGCATGCCGGCGTCGCTGACGATCGCGACGATGTCGCCGTGCTCGATGCGGTCGATGTAGTGTGCCGCCTTCTCGTCCTCGGTGTGCTCGTCGTAGCGCTCGGCCGGCTTGTCGATGCGGAAGTGAGTGAGGAGCTTGCGCGTATGGCGCGTGTCTTCGCAGAGGATCACGTCGGCCGACTGCAGCGCCTCGACGGCGCGCGGCGCCATGTCGGAGAGGTTTCCGAGCGGCGTGCCGACGACGAGGAGCTTCCCGCGCACGCTCATCGCAACGCGTAGCTCCGCGCCAGAAGGATCGCCGCCGAGGCGGCGACGTTGAGCGACTCGATCCGCGACGACATCCGGATCGCGATCGGTTTCGCCGCGATGCGCAACTCGGGCGAGATCCCGGCGCCCTCATTGCCGAAAACGAGGATCGCTCCGCGTGCGGGCGGCTCGATCGGATCGCCGGTCGCGTCGGCGCCGTAGATCGGCCATCGCGACTCGATCAGCGTATGCGCCGCGACCTCGGCGACGTTGACGTTCAGGATGGCCCCTGCCGAGGCGCGGATTGCCTTCGGTCCGAACGGATCGGCGCAGCCGGGGAGGATCGCGATGCCGGCGCAATCGAACGCCGCCGCGAGCCGCACGATCGTCCCGACGTTCCCGGGATCCTGCACACCGTCGAGCGCCACGACGATGGAGTCTTTGCGCTTGAAGAGATCGCGTGATTTCGGACGCTCGAAGAGACCGATGAGGCCCTGCGACGTTTTCGTCGTCGTGAGCGCGTCGAAGAGATCATTCGCGAAGCTCTCTCCGCGGCGAATCACCGCGATCGGTTTCCACCCTGCGGCAACGGCGTCGTCGACCGCCTTCGGGCCTTCGATGACGATCTCGTCCGCATGGTCGCGGATCGCGTCCCGCACGCGCTTGAAGAGCGGATTCTGACGGCTCGAGATCGCTTTCATTACAATCCGCGACCCGATGATACCCAAGTCGCAGTCGGCGCTTTCGGCGCTCTGGACGTTCCCGAGCATCCTCTTCTCCGCGTTCGTCATCGCGTGGGCCGCCGAGGCTGCGCAGTTCCTGATGTCGCAGGGGCTGGCGCTCGCGATCCTGGCGTGGCTGCAGACGATGCCGGAGTTCGCGGTCGAGGCGGTGATCGCGTGGGAAGCGGGGAAGGACCTCGCGAAGCAGCATCTGGCGATCGCGAACTTCACCGGGAGCCTGCGGCTGCTCGTCGGCCTCGGCTGGCCGATGATCTACTTCGTCGCAGCGGCGTCGCGCCGCAAGCTCTCCGCGGTGAAGCTCGACAAAGAGCACGCCGTCGAGATCTTCGGCCTCTTCGGACCGATCGCCTACTTCACCTTCATCTGGTGGAAGGGGACGCTGACCGTTTGGGATGCGATTCCACTGTCGTTCTTCTACTTCCTCTATCTATGGGTGCTCTGGAAGATCCCGCCGATCGAGGAGAGCGAGGAAGCAATCGAGGACCTCGGCTTCGTACCGCGGAAACTGCTCTCGTTCCGCGGCCGTGCGCGCGTCGCGGCGATCCTTGGCCTGTTCGTGGGGGGCGGCGTGCTCCTCTACTTCACAGCGCACCCGTTCCTGAACTCGATGTTGGCGCTCGCGACGGGGCTCGGCGTCTCGACGTTCGTCTTCGTGCAGTGGGTCGCGCCGTTCCTGAGCGAGTTCCCGGAAAAGCTGTCGGCGTTCTACTGGGCGAGGAAGGTGTCGACCGCGAACGTGGCGCTCATGAACATGGTGTCGTCGAACATCAACCAGTGGTCGATCCTCTCGGGCCTCATCCCGGTGATCTTCGTGATCAGCGCCGGAAAGATCCAGCCGCTGCATTTCGACGCGTTGCAGCGTCACGAGATCATCCTCACGATCCTGCAGTCGTTCCTCGGTTTTCTGCTGCTCCTGAACCTGGAACTGCAGTTCCACGAGGCACTGATCCTCTTCGTCTTCTGGCTCGTGCAGTTCGTGATGCCGACGTGGCGTGAGGAGATGATCTGGGTCTACGCGATCTGGTGCGGAATCGAGATCGTGAAGCTGCTGTTGCGCCGCGCGGTTCCGCCCGCCTGGACCGGATTGCGCGAAACGCTCGCGCGCCGTTTCGCATGATGGTAGCGTTACCGACGGAGCCGCACGTGCCCACGACTCTCGACCGACGGATTCGCCTCACTCGCCGCGTCACCGACATCGAAGTGTCGAAGACGCTGCTCGTGCTCAATCGCGCCCAGGAACTGCAGGCGAAAGGCGTCGACGTGGTCGACTTCGGTCCGGGGGAGCCCGATTTCCGGACGCCGAAGTTCGTCTCGGACGCGGCGAAACGCGCCATCGACAGCGGCTTCACCAAGTACACGAACGCGCTCGGAATGGCGAAGCTCCGCGACGCCATCGCCGATCGTTACAACCGCCGCTACGGCGTTCACGTCGCCGCCGAGAACATCATCGCCGGCAGCGGCGGCAAGCAGGAGCTCTTCAACCTCGCGCTGGCGCTCTTCAGCGAAGGCGACGAGGTGGTCATCCCGTCGCCGTACTGGGTGAGCTTCCCCGACCAGGTGCAGTTCGCCGGCGGGACGCCGGTCTTCGCGAAGACCGATCCGATGAACGCGTTTCGTCCGACGCTCGAGGACATCGCCGCGGTCGCCACCGATCGAACGCGCGGCGTGATCATCAACTCGCCGTGCAACCCGACGGGCGCCGTGATCGAGGAGAGCGAAGTGGCGCGGATCGTCGAATGGTGCGCGTCGCGCGATGCGGTGCTCATCTTCGACGAGACGTACGAGTTCTTCGTCTACGACGGCGCAAAGCACGCCTCGGCGATGAAGTGGTTCGATGAGTATCCGGAGACGGTGATCGCCGTGAACTCGATGTCGAAAACGTTCGCGATGACCGGCTGGCGCCTCGGCTGGGCCGTCGCGCATCCGGACCTCGTCTCCGCGCTCGGGAAGATCCAGTCGCACTCGACATCCAATCCGAGCTCCATCTCGCAGGCCGCGGCGGTCGAGGCGCTCACGGGGCATGACGACGAGGTCGAGCGGATGCATGAGGAGTACGCCCGCCGCCGCGCGTGGCTCGTTCCGGCGCTCAACGGCATCGACGGCTTCTCGTGTCCCGCCCCGGACGGTTCGTTCTACCTCTTCCCGGAGGTGAAGCGCTTCTTCGGGCGGGGAGGGATCGTCGACTCGCAGTCGTTCGCGAACTACCTGCTGGACGAGGCGCGCGTCGCCGTCGTGCCCGGCAGCGCATTCGGGAACGACGACCACATCCGGATCAGCTACGCCACCTCGATGGAGCGGATCCAGGAAGGCGTGAAACGCCTCGAAGCCGCGCTCGGCAAGATTTAGATTCCTCCGGAATCACCGCCGATTTTCCGCCGTTTCCCCTCGCAGACTCAATCCAGCCACCGCTAAAAGGAGCTTTTTGTGAAGAAGACCACCCTGATTCTGATGGGACTCGCGCTCAGCGCGTCGGTCGTCATGGCGCAGGAGAAACCTGCCGCGACGCCCGCGACCAAGGCTGCGACGACCACTACCGCGACCGCGGCCACCGGCGACCCGGTGATCATCACCGCGGGCGACATCGTCATCAAGCAGTCGGAGTTCGAGAGCGCGCTCAAAACGCTCCCGGCCGAGTACCAGTCGTACGCGATGGGCCCCGGCAAGAAGCAGTTCGGCGAGGACTACCTCCGCATGAAGATGCTGGCGGAGATGGGTTACAAGGCCGGCCTCCAGAACGAGCCGTCCGTCCAGCAGCAGCTCGCGCTGATGAAGGACAACCTCGTCGCGAACGCGCAGCTCAGCCAGATCGACAAGTCGGTCACGCTCAGCGACGCCGATCTCCAAAAGATCTACGACGAGAACAAGAAGGACTACGAGCAGGTCAAAGCGAAGCACATCCTGATCGCCTTCAAGGGCAGCCCGGCCGCCCAGGCCGGCAAGCCGGAGCTCACCGAGGAACAGGCGAAGGCGAAGGCCGAACAGCTGAAGAAGGAAATCGAGGGTGGCGCGAAGTTCGAAGACGTCGCGAAGAAGGAGTCGGATGACACCGGTTCCGGCAGCAACGGCGGCGAGCTCGGCGCCTTCGGACACGGCCAGATGGTTCCGGAGTTCGAGCAGGCGGCGTTCGCGGCCAAGGTCGGCGACGTCATCGGCCCGATCCGGACGCAGTACGGTTACCACCTCATCAAAGTCGAGTCGCACGAGTACACCCCGTTCGCGGGCGTGAAGGCCGCCATCGAGAAGAAGGAGCACCAGAAAGCGCTCCAGACGAAGCTCGAGGCGCTCAAGGCCGACGCGAAGCCGGTGTTCAACGACGCCTACTTCGCTCCTCCGGCGCCCCCGGCAGCCGCGGCTGAGCCGGCGAAACCGGCCAGCGAGAAGCACACCGACAAGCCCGCGAAGCCGTAATCTCGGTTTCGATCGAAAAGATGAGACGGCGGCTCACATCGAGCCGCCGTTTTGTTTTATCGTTACGCCCGCATGGAGATACCGGCGAAGGTCTCGGTTTTCAACAAGACGCTCGAGCTCAAGGGAAAGGCGGCGACCCTCGTCGCGATCAGCTCGGACGGCTACTACGAGGTCGTCCTCGACTTCCAGAACCGGAACCACACGGTCCTTTTCCCCGTCGCCGAGACCGTCCTCATCTTCAACGAGGCGCTCCCCCAGATCTCGGCCGACTTCGAAGTCGAGCGGTAGCCTTACGCGTCGTGTTTCTTCGGGAATAGGTACGCGACGCCGACGCCGATCAGGTAGAGCACGATCATCGGAACGGCCAGGGCCGTCTGGGTGACCATGTCGGGCGTCGGGGTGACGATCGCGGCGATGATGAACGACAGGACGATCGCGTACTTCAGCTTCTGGAGCAGGAAGGCCGGCGTCACGATGCCGAGGCGGGCGAGGAAGAAGATCAGGATCGGCGTCTCGAAGATCGCTCCCGACGCCAGCACGATCATGCTCGCGAACGAGAAGTAGTCGTCGATCGTGATCATCTGCTTGAACTGCTTGCCGGTCTCGACGAAGAACTTGCACGTTCCCGGAAGGATGTAACTGAACCCGAACCAGCCGCCGAGGAGGAAGAAGCCGGCCGCGAAGAGAACGAACGGCACCGCGTACCGTCTCTCCTTCTTGTAGAGGCCGGGCGAGATGAACAGCCACAGCTGGGACAGCACCACCGGCGCCGCCACGAAGAGGCCGGCGAAGAACGCCACCTTCATGTAGAGGAAGAAGGGGGCCGTCAGGCGGGTGTAGGCGAGCTTGTCGCCGGGCGCCAGCGCCTTGGTCAGCGGCCGCTGCAACCATCCGTAGATCGTATCGGCCCAGTTCCAACAGAGCAGGAAGGCGACGAAGACCGCGATGATCGAGACGATCAGCCGCTTCCGCAGCTCCTCGAGGTGCTCGAGAAACGACATCTTCGGGAGCTCGCGCTCCGGTTCGGATGCGCCGGAGGCGAAGGAAGCATCAGCAGTATTCGACATTCGTGTCAGTCCGCCTGCGTGGGAGTCGGCGTGGGGGCCGGGTTGACGACCTCGGCCTGAACCTGCACCGGCTCCGGTACTGGCTCAGTCCTTGATACCGTCTCAGCGGGAGGATTCATCACCGAGGCGACGAAATTGGAGGGGACCTGCTTGAGCTCCTTCAGCTCCTCGACCCGCACCTCACGTTCGATCGTGTTCTTGAGCTCATCGGTCGCTTTCTTGAACTCCCCCAGGGCCTTGCCGAGAGTCCGCCCGATCTCGGGGAGCTTTTTCGGTCCGAAGACGATCAGCGCCACGACAAAAATGAGCATCAGCTCCGGAAGACCTAGTGAACCGAACATGGGGGGATCCCTTCTGCGTGGTGACGTGGAGGTGAACACCCTGCCTCCGGTGAATACTCCACGGCTATACTGACGTTGAATCTCGCATAAATCGAGCGACGGTACTTATGACGAAAATCACCAAGACCCGCACATGGACCTTCTCGCTGACGCTGGTCGTCGCGATCGCAGGTGCGACTCTCCTCGGCGGATTCTACGGGAACAGCCTCTTCGGCACGCCGACTCAGACGGACCTCAACAAACGGATGAAGGAGTATACCGACCTCGTCACGGCGGTCGCCGCGAATGCTCCTGACGACGTCGGCTCCGACAAGGTCGTCTACTCGTCGATCGACGGAATGCTCCGGACGCTCGATCCGCACACCAACTTCCTCGAGCCGAAAGAGTACGCCGACATGCAGGATCGCCAGAAGGGGAGCTTCTACGGCCTCGGCATCCTCGTGACCAAGCGCAACGACCAGGTCACCGTCATCACGCCGATTGAAGGCACGCCCGCGGCGCGCCTCGGCGTCCGCGCCGGCGACATCATCTCGGAAGTGGAAGGCGTCTCGACGAGCGAGCTCTCGCTCGACGACGTCGTCAAGCGCCTCAAGGGACCGAAGGGAACGACGGTCCACATCAAGATCATCCGCACCGGCATCAAAGAGCCGATCCCTCTCTCGATCGTTCGCGCGGCGGTTCCGACGAACTCCATCACCAACGTCCTGATGATCCGTCCGGGCGTCGGCTACATCCGCATCAAAGACTTCACCTCCACGACCGTCCGCGAGCTCGATGAAGCGATCGACAAGCTGAAGGCGGACGGCATGCAGAAGCTCGTCCTCGACCTCCGCATGAACCCGGGCGGCCTCCTCGACGCGGCCGTCGGCGTCGCCGATCACTTCCTCGACAAGGGGCAGATGATCGTCTACACGAAAGGGCGGACGGCGGACGCGGCGCAGGACTACGTCGCGCCGGGCAAGCACGACAAGCTGAACGTGCCGATGGTGGTCATCGTCAACCACGGCAGCGCCTCGGCTTCCGAGATCGTGGCCGGCGCGCTGCAGGACCACGACCGCGCCATGATCGTCGGCGAGACCTCGTGGGGCAAAGGGCTCGTGCAGAGCGTCTACACGCTGCAGTACGGCGCCGGCCTGGCACTCACGACCTCGAAGTACTACACGCCGTCGGGCCGCAACATCCAGCGCGACTACAGCTCGTTCTACGACTACTACGTCGCCGACGACAGCGACACCGGCGAGACGCCTCTGAAGGATCGCAAGCAGTACAAGACCGACACGGGACGCGTCGTCTACGGCGGCGGCGGAATCACGCCCGATGTGATCGTGAAGCCGGCGCAGCTCTCGCGCACGACGCAGCTTCTCGAGATCCGCAGCGCGCTGTTCAACTACGGCGTCGACTACGTCGCGAAGCACCCGGATGTCACCAAGGACCTTCAGGTGACGCCCGAGCTCGTGGAGGACTTCGTCCGATTCGCCGCCGAGAAGGACGCGGCGCCGCTGGCCGACATCCGCGACGCGCTCACCAAGCCTGAGGACCGCAAGTTCATCGAACGGTCGATCAAGGCGGAGATCGTCGCCGCGAAGTTCGGCTTCGACGCTTCGTATCCGTACCGTCTCGAAGGCGACACGCAGGTCGAGAAAGCGCTCGAGGTGCTGCCACAGGCGCAGAAGCTCGCTTCGCTCGCCGCCGACGTCGACGCGAAGGACGCGCACAACGGCGATACGACGAATCGTTCCGCCCAGGCGACGCCGAAGATTCAGTAGCTTGCCTCATCCGGCGTCTCGCGCTAGTGTTGCGCCGCCTTTACGGACGGAGTGTATAAGTTCACATGCCAGAGCTCGGAAAGAAGTACACCTGCTATAGCTGCCACACGAAGTTCTACGACCTCGGGAAGCCGGAGCCGATCTGCCCGAAATGCGGCGCGGATCAGCGCGACGCCGACGAGGCGCCGGTCGTCACGCCCACCCGCAGCCGCCGCGCCGCCGCGGCCGCCGCTCCTCCTCCGCCGGTCGAAGAAGCGTCGGACGACAACGATTTCGGGGGAGAGGGTGAGTCTTCCTCGCCCGCCAGCGGCGATGAAGAAGACGAAGAGATCGTCGCCGATGATCGCGAAGAGGAAGAGGACGAAGAGGAAGACGAGGAGTATTAAATGCGCATCGCGCTGCTCGGTTGTCTCGGGGCGCTCATTCTCGCCGTCATCATCTGCGGCGCGTGGTTCATCGGTGTACGCAACAACCTCGTCACGCTCGATGAGGGCGTGAATCAGCAGTGGGCGCAGGTCGAAAGCCAGTACCAGCGGCGCTACGACCTCATCCCAAACCTCGTGCGCACCGTTCAGGGGGCCGCGAACTTCGAGAAGTCGACGCTCGTCGAAGTCGTCAACGCTCGCGCACGCGTCGGCCAGGTGACGGCGCCGTCCGGTCCTCCGGGCGCGCAGGGCGCGCTGCCGAACAACCCCGCGCAGATGGAACAGTTCGCGAACGCCCAAGCCGGGCTGTCGAGCGCCTTGTCCCGCCTGCTCGTCGTCGTCGAGCGCTATCCCGAACTGAAAGCGAACCAGAACTTCCTCGAGCTCCAGTCGCAGCTCGAAGGGACGGAGAACCGGATCGCTGTCGAGCGCCAGCGCTACAACGAGGCGGCGCAGCAGTACAACATCGGCATCCGTAAGTTCCCGGCGTCCGTCGTCGCCAGCATGAGCGGCTTTCACGCGAAGGCCTACTTCAAAGGCGTCGCCGGAAGCAGCCAGGCACCGGCCGTCGACTTCGGCAACTTCGGCAGCCAGCCCGCAACGGCGACACACTAAGGGCGCACTCCGGTGCGCCCGTTTCGTTTCGCCGCCGCTCTTCTCCTTCTCGCCGCTCTCGCTGCGCCTCTTCTCGCCAAGGAGCCGCCGCCGACACCGACGCAGTGGTTCACCGACGAGGCGGGGCTGGTCTCCGCATCCGATGGCGCCGCGCTGAACGAGAAGCTCCGCGCGTTCGAACAGTCGTCCGGCGCGCAGTTCATCATCTACATCTTCAAGTCGCTCGACGGCGATCCGCTCGAAGACTTCACGATCCGCTGCGCCGAGAAGTGGAAGGTCGGCAACAAGAAGTACGACAACGGCCTGATCCTCTTCGTCTTCGTCCAGGAGAAGAAGTTCCGCATCGAAGTCGGCTACGGACTCGAAGGGTCCGTCACCGACGCCTTCTCGTCGGACGTCCTGCGCAACTACCTGACGCCGCACTTCCGCCAGGGTGATTACGCGGGAGGACTCAACGCCGCAACCGACGCGATCATGGCGAAGATCCGCGGCGAGGAGCCGCCGCGGCCCCCCGTCAATCCGCAGGGGACGCCGTCGTCGGTCGTGCATCACGGTACCGGCGCGGCGGCCGCCGGATGCGTCTCCCCGCTCGTCATCCTGATCATCATCATCTTTCTGCTGTTCATCGTTCCGCGCATGATCCTTCCGCGCGGCCCCGGCTGCGGCGGCTGCTTCTGGCCGATGTTCTTCCTCGGCGGCGGCGGTCGCGGGTCGACGTTCGGCGGGTTGGGCGGGTTCGGGGGTGGCGGCGGCGGGTTTGGTGGTTTCGGCGGCTTCGGTGGTGGCGGTGGAGGCTTCTCCGGCGGCGGCGGTGGTTTCGGCGGCGGCGGAGCATCCGGAGGCTGGTGATGACGCACGAAGAGTTCCTCAGCGCACTCGATCAGCAGCGGATCGTGAACGCGATCGGCGATGCCGAAGGGCGGACCTCGGGCGAGATCCGCGTGCACGTCCAGAAGCGGATCGGCGCAACCGACATCCGCAATCTCGCCGAGCGCACGTTCGAACGCCTCGGCATGACGAAGACGGCGCAACGCAACGGCGTGCTGCTCTTCATCGCCAGCGAAGACCGCCAGTTCACGATCCTCGGCGACAGCGGCATCAACGAGAAAGTCCCGGCCGGGTTCTGGGACGACGTGATCGCGAACCTGACCGTCCGTTTCAAAGCGGGGGAGTTCACCGACGGCATCGTCGACGCGATCAAAGCGGCCGGCGAGCACCTGCAGACGTATTTTCCGCGCTCCGAGTCGGACGTGAACGAGCTCTCCAACGAGATCGACGTCTCTGACGAATAGTGTCCGCGACCGTCGTCATCTCCCTCGGCTCGAATCTCGGCAATCGCGAGTGGTACCTGCGCGCCGCGATCGAGGAGCTGCGGCACGTCATTCACGTCGTGCGCGTCAGCCGCATCCGTGAGACGGAGCCGGTCGACGCGCCGCCGCCGCGCTATCTCAACTGCGTCATCCTCGGCTACACGGACCTCTCACCCGAAGTGCTCCTGCACGAAATGCAGCGGATCGAAACGCGCCTCGGCCGCCGCCGCCCTCATCGCAACGCACCCCGTACCATCGACCTCGACCTGATCCTCCACAGTGCGAACCGGCGACTCTCGAGTGAGCTGACTCTCCCGCATCCGCGCTACACCGAGCGTGAGTTCGTCCTGCAACCGATGCGCGAGCTGGGAATGCTCTAGCGCGTGCCGAACGTGCCGCCGCCGAGCTCGACGTGGGTACGGGCTTGCTGGACGGCTTTGGCGCGGGTGAGGATCGGGTAGGGGTTCACCATCTCATCGTTCTGGTTGATTCCGAAGTGGAGATGGGAGGGGGTGTGGATCGCGTTGCCGGTGTTGCCGACGTAACCGAGGAGGTCGCCCTGTTGGACTTCCATCCCTTCGTAAAGGCCGGCCGCCCAGCGGTCGAGGTGAGCGTAGTAGAACGCGGTACCGCTCTCCGTCGTCAGCCAGATGCAGTGGCCGCCCTTGGGCTGATCGCCGATGTAGCTGACGATGCCATCCAACACGGCGACGACCGGCGTCCCCTTCTTCGCGAAAATGTCGATTCCCTTGTGAAAGCGGGAGCCACCGTCGCGCGGCGCGTGCCACGAGTCGTCGAGGTCGTACGTATGAACGCCGACGACCGGCATTTCCATGCTGTTCGAGGAAAGCGGCGCAAAGAGAGCCTTCGCGCGGTCGGCGAACTCCGTGTCGCGCGCTTTCGCCGTCTGCTTCTCCGGCGTGATCATCGGCGTCCGGACCACTTCACGCGAGTTGTAGCGGTTCAGGTCCGAGCGGAGCTGGGCGATCAGTTGCGGAAAGTCGTCCTCGTCGGACGGTAGGGAGGCCGCGGAAGCCTGCTGTGCCGGGACGACGACGGTCTGCGGCACCAGGGCGCATCCCGAAAACACGAGGAAAATGAATGCGCTCAGCAGTTTCGCGCTGCCGGCCCCCGCACTGCGAGCGACTGAGCTGATCATGACCAGGACGTTGCAGCAGTGTAAATAACGCAGATGAGGTTGTAAAGACTACGCTGAAAGAATTTGCGCGAAGTCCTCGATCCGCTTGACGCCGATCACCTCGACATCGGCGCGGATCTCTGCCGCATTCGACTGCGGCACGATCACCCGCCGGAACCCGAGCGCCGCCGCCTCGCGCGCGCGGAGGTCCGCCTGCGAGACGCTCCGGATCTCGCCGAGAAGCCCGACCTCGCCGAAGAGCACCACGTCGAACGGGAGCGCCTTGTTGCGGTGCGAGGAGAAGACCGCGGCGACGATGCCGAGGTCGATCGCCGGCTCGTCGACCTCCAGGCCGCCGGCAAGGTTCACGTAGATGTCGCTCGTCGAGAAATTGCCGCCGCTCTTTCGCTCCAGCACCGCCAGGAGCAGCGACACGCGGTTCGCGTCGCTTCCCATCGCCATCCGGCGCGGAGAGGGGAAGTGCGTCGGCGAGACGAGCGCCTGCACTTCGATCAGCAGCGGCCGAGTCCCTTCGAGCGCGGCGACGATCGCGGAGCCCGGCGCGCTGCTGCGCTGCGACAGGAGCGCAGCCGACGGATTTGGCACCTCTTCGAGTCCGTTGTCGTGCATCTCGAAGATCGCCACCTCGTTGACCGGTCCGAAGCGGTTCTTGTACGCGCGGACGACGCGATAGTTCTGAAACTTGTCGCCCTCAAAGTACAGCACCGTGTCGACGATGTGCTCGAGCGATTTCGGTCCGGCGATCGTCCCTTCCTTCGTGATGTGGCCGATGAGGAAGATCGGAACGGAAAGGCGCTTCGCCGCGGCCATCAGCGTGCCGGCGGAGTCGCGCACCTGGCCGACGGCGCCGGGCGTCGAGTCGTTCACCGTCGTGTGCACCGTCTGGATCGAGTCGACGATCGCGGCGACCGGATGCAGCTTCTCGATCTCCGCGATGATCCGCTCGATCGACGTCTCGCCGAAAAGGAGGATGTTCTCGTTCGTCGTACCGAGGCGGCGGGCGCGGAGCGCGATCTGCCGCGGCGACTCTTCGCCGGAGACATAGAGCACAGGGCCTGCTTCTGCGAGCTCCTGCGCGGCCTGGAGCAGCAGGGTCGACTTGCCGATTCCCGGCTCACCGCCGACGAGCGTCACCGCGCCGGCGACGAGTCCTCCGCCGAGGACGCGGTCGAGGGCGGCGATGTTGGTGGAGATGCGCGGCGTGACGTCGGCGTCGATGCTGGTGATCGGGATTGCACCCGACGCCTGCTCCTTGCGCGCCCCTTCCTCCTGCGCGAACGAGTTCCACGCATTGCAGTCGGGGCAGCGGCCGAGCCACTTCGGAGACTGACTCCCGCACTCGTTGCAAGAGAAGACGACCGCTTTCTTCGCCACGACAGAATTGTCTAACGAATCGTCACTTCGCCGCGCAAGTCGCGCTGCATCTCTCTCTTGACGTCGTCGGCCGAGCCACCACGGCTGAACAGGTGGTAGAGCTTCGTGAGCGCCGCTTCCGCCGTCATGTCGTACCCGCTGACGACGCCTGCGCGGGCGAGGGCGGAGCCGGTGGCGTATTCGGCGAGGTTCACCGCCCCTTCGAGGCATTGCGTGCAGTCGATGATCACGACGCCGCGCCGCGTCGCCTCTTCCAGCGCGGAGAGGAACGCGGCGTCCTGATCGGGGCCGTTGCCGACGCCGTACGCCTCGAGCACAAGCCCTTGCAGCGGAGGCCGCAGCACGTTGCGCACGAGCTCCGGCGAGATGCCGGGGAAGAGGCGCAGCGCGCTGACGACCGGCGTTCCAAACTCTTCGACCACCAGCTTCTCGCCGGCATCAGCGCTCCGCACGAAGTTCCAGTGGATCTCGATGTCGATTCCGGCCGTGCCGAGGGCCGGGTAATTCGGGGAGTCGAACGCGGCGAAGCCGTCGGCGCTCACTTTGACGGCGCGGCATCCCCGCAGCAGCTTCCCGCCGAAGTAAAGACAGACTTCGGGGATCGCGTACGACGACGCGATGAGCAGCGACGTGATGAGGTTCTCCCGCGCGTCGTTCCGCACTTCGCAGAGCGGGATCTGCGAGCCGGTGACGATCACCGGCTTTCCGAGGCCGCGCAGCATGAACGGCAGCGCCGACGACGTGTACGCCATCGTGTCGGTGCCGTGCAGGACGACGAAGCCGTCGTACTCGTCGTAGTGCGACGCGATGTCGTTCGCGATCTTCACCCACTGCGCCGGCGTCATGTTCGACGAGTCGAGCAGCGGCTCGTATTCATGGACCGTCACATCGGGCATTGACGCATGCGCCAGCTCCGGCATCACCGCCATCTGTTGCTGCAGCGATCCCGGGGCCGGCGTGTACCCATGCGCCGACCGGCCCATCCCGATCGTGCCGCCGGTGTAGGCGACGAAGACGCGTTTCTTGTTCATCAATGGCGCGGAATCTTACGACGGCGTCCCTCTAATCGTCAGGCGAGGGTCACATGAACGGACAAGGTGCAAATGCGAATGAGCCGCCGCGAGCTGCGCGCGCCGCGTTGATTGTCGGGCTAACTGCGGTCGTGGTCCTATTGCTGGTGGTCGGATCAGCGCTCCTCGTTTCGTATTTCAAGGTCGTCGACGAAATCCGACTTCCTTTGATGGTGATCGCCGGCCTCATCTCTCTGCTCGGAATGCTGGCCGTGATGGCGATCGGCTTCAAGACTGTGCATCTGGCGAATGCAACGCAGGCGCTTGGCTTGCCCGAGGGCACTGTGCGCGCCGTCATCGCGCTTAGCCTGATTCTCATTTTCGCGGTCGTCACCGTCTATCTTTTCTCTGCGCTGTCGTTATGTGACGAAAAGAGCCCGGCGCCGGCGGCTGGAAACGCCGGCGGTGCGTCCCAGAGCCCATCTCCGACAGAGCAGCAGCAGACCGCGCGGAACAACGCCGCTTTGGATTTCGCAAAGCAACTCCTCGTCATGCTCGGCACCTTGATCACTTCGATCACCAGCTTCTATTTCGGGTCAAAAACGGGCAGTGATGTTGTGTCGGCCGTGAGCCGTTCGACACCTCCACCTACAGACGTACCGCCTGCACCGGCGGGAGCGCCGCCTTCGCCACCTGCGCCGGCGGGAGCACCGCCTGCACCCGCGCCGGGTCCCGTAGCAGCAGCGGCCCCAGCACCTTTGCCGGCGGGTGGAGTGCAGGGGGGAGCCGTTATCGCCAAGCCGGGTGGCGCGGGCGGGTAGTCCCGCGCCACACGAGGGATCACTTCTTTACGACGAGACCGTCCTTCATCACGAACGTCACGTGCTCTGTGGCGTGGATGTCGTCGAGCGGGTTGCCGGGGACGGCGACGATGTCGGCGAGCTTGCCGGTCTCGATCGTGCCGATGCGGTCGATCATGCCGAGGAGCGTGGCGGCGGACTGCGTGCCGGCGCGTAGCGATTGGGCGGGAGTCATGCCGTTGTCGACCATCAGTCCGAACTCGTGCGCGTTTTGGCCGTGAGGCGAGACCGCCGAATCGGTGCCGAGCGCGATCTTCACGCCCGCGTTCACGGCATTGCGGAACATCCCGAACATCGCGTCGTGCGCGGCGCGCGCCTTCACGGCGATCGCCGGCGGGAACTTGTCCGCTTTCATGCCGACCGTGTAGCCGGCCATCAGCGTCGGGACGAGGTAGACGCCCTTCTCCTTCATCAGCGCGAGCGTGTCGGGCTTGATGAACGAGCCGTGCTCGATCGAGTCGACGCCGGCCGCGATCGCCATCTTCGCCGCGGCGTCGCCGTGGCAGTGCGCCGCGACCTTGCGCCCCCAGTGATGCGCCTCTTCGACGATCGCGTTCATCTCGGCCTGAGAGAACTCCGGCGCGTCGACCGGATCGGCGAGCGAGAGGACGCCGCCCGACGGCATGAACTTGATCACGTCAGCGCCGTACTTGATCTGATAGCGCACGGCGGCGCGGCATTCGTCCGGGCCGTTGCAGACGCCGTCGATCGGTCCCGCCTGCGGCGCGCGGCCGGGCGGGATCGGATCGCGATCGGCGTGTCCGCCCGTCGCGCTGATGGCGTGCACCGCGACGAGCATCCGCGGCCCGGTCACGATGCCGGCGTTGATGGCGTTGCGCAGGCCGACGTCGATGTAGTCGTCGGCGCCGACGTTCCGCACCGTCGTGAAGCCCGCCTCGATCGTGCGGTGCGCGTACATCTCGGCGTAGTACGCCTGCTCCGTCGGCATCCGCATCGTGTTGTTGAAGAAGTCGAGGTAGTAGTTGTCGCTCGCCTGACCGGTGAGGTGGACGTGGCAGTCGATGAAGCCGGGGAGGAGGGTCACATCACCGAGGTCGATCACCTCGGCGCCGGCGGGAGCGGCGACGTTGACGCCGGTGATCTTGTTGCCGGTCACGACGATCGTCGCGTTGCGGATGACCTCGTTCGAGGTCCCGTCGAACAGCCGTGCCGCCTTGAGAACGATCGTCTTCGGTTGTGCGGTGAGGGTTGCGGTGAGGAGGAGGAGCGCGAGAGCACGAATTGCGTTCTTCATCGCGCGACAGAGTAGAACAAAAACGTAGGGCGGGCTTCAGCCCGCCCTTTGTTTCAACAAAGAATGAGGAAAAGTTCTAGAAGAACACGCGGTCAGCCTGCCAACGTCCGCGATTCTCCCACCCGCCGGTCACGTTCACGTGATCGCCGGGGCGGAGACGCCAAACGTTCACCGAGCCTCGGGTATCCATGTTACGGACATCGACGCGGATCATCCGGCCGGTTCCGTCAGCACGCATGTCGAGGTAGTTGTAGTGGCGGTTGACGTACTGAATCGTGCCGCTCACCGCATTCTCCGGGGCGGACGAGTACATCGGCTGGCCGTTGTAGTAACGGTCGGCGCGGTAGTCGTCACGGTCGCCGCGGTAATTCGGTCCACCGAGGTACGCCGCGTCGTCGACCGTGATCAGACCGTCGTGGCCGTAGCCACCGAAACGGACGTAGTCGCCCACGCGGATGTTTCTGTCAGTGATGGTCGCGGCCGGCACCCAGTACGAGTACCCGCCGTTGTCGAGGGTTACGCGGTAACCAGCCCCGTCAGCGATGAGGCCGGTGACGTGACCCTGCATCGAGATTCGTCCGGACTGAGCCATGGCCATCGGCGCGCAAAGCAGCAGCGCGAGCACGAACACCATGCCGAACCGGACGCTAAATCGTTCATTTGCCTGCATATAGCAACCTCCTTGGAGACGTTGACTACGTCTCTTTTTATCGCAAGGAGGTTGCCAGAATTGGCGGGCTTACCCGTTGTTTGCCGGAGTGCTTCCCGACCCCTGCGCGGGCGGCGCGACCGGCGCGGGGACGTCCGTCGACGGCCCTGATCCCGGCGCGATGGTCATCTTCTCGCCGGCGGTCTCCTCGGGGTAGTACTCCTTCATCTTCATGTAATCTTGGCCGGTCTCTTCGATCAGGATCTGGTTCACTTCCCACCCTTCGAGCGTCTCGCGCTCGAGGAGCTTGCGGGCGATCTTGTCGAGGGCGGTCTTGTTGCCGGTGATGATGTCGTGCGCGGTCTTGTACGCGCGGTCGAGGATGCGGCGGACTTCCTTGTCGATCTCGATCGCCGTCGCCTCGGAGTAGTCCTGATGCTGCGCGAACTCGCGGCCGAGGAAGATCGCCTCTTCCTTCTTGCCGAACGTGGCGGGGCCGAGGTCCGACATGCCCCACTCGCACACCATCTTGCGCGCCATTCCGGTCGCGCGCTCGATGTCGTTTCCGGCGCCGGTGGTGATCTCGTTCAGGAAGACTTCTTCCGCGATGCGGCCGCCCATGAGGACCGCGAGCATGGCGTCGAGGTAGCGCTTCGAGTACGAGTACTTGTCCTCGGTCGGGAGCTGCTGCGTGAGGCCGAGCGCCCGGCCGCGGGGGATGATCGTGACTTTGTGCAGCGGATCGGCCGCAGGAATCATCGCGGCGACGATCGTATGTCCCGACTCGTGGTACGCGGTGTTCCGCTTCTCGCGATCGGACATCATCATCGACTTCCGCTCGACGCCCATGAGGACCTTGTCCTTGGCGAACTCGAAGTCGACCATCTGCACTTTCTTCTTGTCGTAACGCGCGGCGTTGAGCGCCGCCTCGTTGACGAGGTTCGCGATGTCGGCGCCGGAGAAGCCCGGCGTGCCGCGCGCGATGACCGGCAGGTCGACGTCCTCGGCCAGCGGGATGTTGCGCGTGTGGACGCGAAGGATGCCTTCGCGGCCTTTGAGGTCCGGCAGATCGTCCACGACGCGGCGGTCGAAGCGGCCCGGCCGAAGGAGTGCGGGATCGAGAACGTCGGGACGG
>JACZCU010198759.1_pt1 | contig 39070 bp, 31 predicted proteins | sample 8641851 | NCBI WGS metagenome assembly JACZCU01 (sample SAMN15324605, study PRJNA640507) | soil metagenome | isolation source: monocropping sugarcane control | place: China: Luxin town, Laibin City, Guangxi Province | collected 2019-07-25 | depth 10cm m | reverse complement strand
CTGAGAGCCCGCCGCTCCGCTTAGTTCGTTACCTTCAGCGTCTCCGCGTCGTACACGACACCATTCTTCACGACGTACTTCATCTTCAAACTGTTGTGAATGTCATCCAGCGGATTCGCGGTGAGAAGAATGAAATCCGCGAGCTTGCCGGATTCGATCGAGCCGAGGTCGGGAGCGAAGCCGATCTTGTCCGCGGCGAGAAGCGTTGCGGCGCGAAGCGCCTGATGCGGCGTCATTGCGCCGCCGTTGCCGCCTTCACCCGCCATCGACCACAACTCCCAATGCACGCCGAGTCCCTGCAACTGCCCGTGTGCGCCTAACGAAACATTGCCGCCGGCATTCATCACCGCCGCCGCACCACGCGCGACCGTGGGGAAGTGATACTCACTCGGATCGATCCACGGATGACGGCGCGTGCGCGCGTCGAGGAAGAAGTGCGGCACGAAGTGACGCAGCTTCGCATCGTCATGCGCCTTCGGATACGTCTGCCAGAAATACTGCTCGCCCCACGGCCCGCCGTACGAGACGAGCAGCGTCGGCGTGTAGAACGTCGTCGATGCGGCGACGAGCTTCACGACGTCATCGTGCAACTCGACCGGCAACGAATGCTCGAACGCGGTGAAGCCATCGAGCGTCATCGTGAGATCGGTGTTCAACTCGCCAGCGCCTTCCGCCGTCAGCAGCATCCTCTCTTCGCGCGCTGCCTCGGCGAACCACAAACGCTGCGCGCGACGCGGCTGCTGATACACCTTGATCATGCGCGCGCCGTACGCCTTCATGCGCCGCACCTGTCGCCGCGCATCGTCGAGATCGTTCACTTCCGCGAAGACATCGGCCTGCTGCCCGCCATACAAAACATCGCCTGACGAATAAATGCGCGGCCCGATCATCAGGCCCGCTTCGACCATCTCGGCTTGCGAGAACACATCGAGCGATGGCGCGGACGGGTCGTACGTCGTCGTCACGCCGTATGCGAGATTCGTCGCGTACTCCCACTTCGTCTCCGGGAAAATCTCGAGACTCGAGTAATGCAGATGCGCGTGCGTATCGATGAGTCCCGGGATGATGGTCATCCCGTTGCCATCGATCTCCTGCGTGCCCGCGGGCACATTCGCATTCGCACCAACGCTGGTGATGCGATTGTTCGTCACGACGACGTCCGCGCGCTCGAGCACTTCGTCGCCTTTCATCGTGATCACGCGCGCGTTGCGCACGACGAACGAACCGCTCGGCGTCGCGCGTGGCATCGTCAAAGCGATTGCAATCGACTCGGACTTCGGAACCTTCAGCTTCGGTTCGTCTTCCGTCTTCTTCGCATTCGGATCTTCTTTCTTCTCCGCTGCGACGCGCTGGTCTTCGACGAACTTGATCGCGCTCGCGATCGGCAATCGCTGGAACGAGCCACCACTCGTCCACGTGATCGTCTTGCCGCCATCGGCCCAGTCGACGTAACCGCCGGCGTTTTCGGACAAGCGCCACGTCGGCACCGATCCCTCTTTCAATCCCACCTCGGGCGGATCTTTCATCACGAGATTCGGCAGCGCCGCGACGTACACGTTGTCGCGCGACGTGAACGCGACCCACTGCTCGTCCGGCGACGGAACGAGATCGCCGATCGTCGGAAACTTCAGCAGCGACTTCTTGTCCGTCCCATCGAGACGGATGGAGATCAATTCATTTTTCGGCGCTTCCCCCGGTTTCGGCGCGGGCGTGAATTGTCGATAGAAAACGCGCGTGCCGTCGCGGTTGAACCAGGCCTGCGGATGAAAGCGAAACGTGTCGGCAATCGTGACGCTGGTGATGAACTGCGCGTCGCCGCCGCTCGACGGAAGCCAGCGAATGTCGAAGAGTTGTTCTTCCTCCGGCTGACGACCGCGGAACTCGAGTCCCGATCCGCGGATCACGACGAGCTTCGATCCGTCCGCGGACCATTCGGGATTCGCGTAGTGGCCGGCGATCGACGTCAATCGCTGCGGCGTCTCTCCGAGTCGCGTCTTCCACACATGACCGCCATCGACGTCGCTCCACGTCACGTACGCGATCCACTGACCATCCGGCGATACCGCGGGCGCGTACTCGCGCTTCGGCAAACTCGCATCGTCCGGCGTGATGCGCATCGGCGAACCGTCGGCTTTGCCGTTCGCGAGTTTCTGCATCCACACGCGGCCGAATGCATCGAACACGATCGCGCTGCCGTCCGGTGTTTGTGATGCGCTGCGCAGAATGCGCGCTTTCACCGCACCGCTTTCGACGCGCTCCTGCCATGCGACGCGCGGCGCGAGGTATTGCTCGACATCCGCGGTGAATGCGATCTCGCTCGTTTGCTTCGATGTGAGATCGAGCTTCGTGATGCGGCCGTGATTGCCGAAGTAGATTGCGTCGCGCGTGACCGCGTAGCCCGGCCACGGATCCATCTGCGCGAAGCCTTCCTGCTCATCGCGCGTGACGTTGTTGACGAGCACCGATTCCGCACCGCCGCGCAGATCGCGTCGCACGAGCACGGAGCCTTCATCGCGTCGGCTCACGAAGTACATCGTGTTGCCGCTTGCGTCGACCATCGGCCGCACCGCGCCGCCGTAGCCGCTCGTGAGTTGCGTCGTATCGCCGGTCTCGCGGTCGTATCGATAGATCTGCCACAAGCCGCCCGTGAGATCGGGCGTGTAACTGAACCCGCTCTTGCGACCTGAGAAATATAAGTACCGCCCGTCCGGCGAAAACGTCGCGCCGGACGCGTTGTTCATTTCATCGGAGGAGGTGAGCTTCACGCCCGAGCCGCCCTGCACGTGATAGAGCCACAGCTCGACCGGCGGAATCCCGCCGCGCTTGCCCGTTTCCTTACGCGCGACGAGGTAGTTGCCGTCCGGCGACCACACCGCGGAGCGGACGTATTCGTCCTTCTCGCTCGTCAACGCGCGCGGCGCTTTGCCGTCGGCCGCCATCAGCCACACGTTGTCGATACCGCTGCGATCCGATGTGAACGCGATCGTTTTTCCATCTGGCGAAAATCGCGGATGCCAGTCATATGCGGGACCGCGCGTGATCGCCTTCGCTTTTCCGCCGCCGATTGGAACCGTGTAGATATCGCCGAGGAGATCGAAGGCGATGGTCTGGCCATCGGGGGAGATATCGAGTGATATCCACGTCGATTCACTCACCGTGAAATTGATCTTGCGCGCGTCTGCACGCGGCTTATCGATTTCGGCGGCGGGATCGAATGGCTTGGTTTCTGCTTTTTTCTTTGCGGCGAAAACGGGAACGACGAGGAGCAGAGCGAATAGAACGGCGATTCGTTTCAAGCGGCCTCCAGACGCGCTAGTGTAGTGGCCACTCTGATGAAGCGCCTGTTTCTCTTCCTCATCATTTCCGTTTCCGCGCACGCGGAATGGCGCGTCGTGCGAACGGGTGTCGAGTATCAGCGCATCGTGCAAGGTTCCGTTGACGCGCACGTCGTTCGCATCGATCTACGCAACGCGAACTTGCGCGTCATTGCGACGGATGCAAACGATCGTGGCCGCACCGTCAGTGACTTTGCGAAACGCAATCATGCGATCGTCGCGATCAACGGCGATTACTTCACCTCACGCATGGAAACGATCGGCCTCGCGATGGGTGCGTGCGGCACGTGGTCGAAGCCGAAGAAATCGCGCACCGAGCCGGTGATTGCGATCGGCAAACGACGCGTGGAAATCGACACCATGACGAAGCCGCGCAACTGGATGACTGGTGCAATCGCGGGATGGCCGCTGCTCGTCGATGACTGTGCGGTGCGCTCGCCATTGCCCGGAAGGGATGCGTTCACGCGCAGGCCGCTTGCGCGCACGGCCGTGGGGCTGACATCGAAGAACGAATTGCTGCTCGTCACGACGCGCGCGGCGACGCTTCCGGATCTCGCGCAATTCCTTCACAGCCTCGGCGCATGCACCGCGATCAATCTCGATGGCGGCAGCTCGACGGCGATGTGGCTCGATGGCGCGCTGCTGCCTGGCTCCGCGGGCGGACGCGTCGCGAATCATCTCGCGATCATCGACGCGAGCGATTACAGTGGCTGCCCGTCAAACGCGGGGAAAACGGGGAACGCGAAACCATGAAGATTCTGGTCACCGGCGGCGCGGGATTCATCGCGTCGCACATCGTCGATGCGTATGTCGAGCGTGGTCACGACGTCACGGTCCTCGATGATCTCAGCAGCGGCCTGCGCGAGAACGTGAATCCGAAAGCGGAGTTGATCGTCGCCGACTTGCGCGACGCGAAAACCGTCGAGTCGTTACGCGGACGCGGATTCGATCTCGTCAATCATCACGCCGCGCAAATCGACGTGCGCGTTTCTGTTGCGAATCCTGCCGCGGATGCCGAATTGAACATCGTCGCGGCGTTGCGGCTCTTTCAGACGATGATCGAAGACGGCGTGAAGAAAATCATCTTCGCGTCGAGCGGCGGTGCGGCGTATGGCGAGCCGCAATACGCGCCGCAGGATGAACAACACCCTGTTGCGCCGATCTCGCCTTACGGCTGCGCGAAACTCGCGATCGATCAATATCTTTACTTTTTCCGCATGATCTACGGCATTCGCGGCATCTCGCTGCGCTACGGAAACGTTTATGGTCCGCGCCAGCGCAAAGACGGGGAGGCCGGCGTCATCGCGATTTTCGCAGGCGCGTTGTTAGACGGACAGACCGTGCACATCAACGGCACGGGCGGACAGACGCGCGACTATGTTTTTGTCGAAGACGTCATGCGCGCGAACATGGCCGCATCGGAGAATGACGTCGACGGAATCTTCAATGTCGGCACCGGCATCGAGACCTCGGTCAATGAGCTTTATCGCACGTTAACCGCGGTGTTAGGCCTGGATCGCGAACCGGATTATGCTCCGGCGAAAACCGGAGAGCAGATGCGCTCAGTGCTCGACGGCTCGAAATTACGCAAGCTCGGTCATTTGCCGGAGCCGGTCGATCTGCACGAAGGATTACGGCGCACGGTCCAGTGGATGCGGTCGCGATAATTGCGCGAGCATTCCTCGCGCAATTGCATCCCACGAGAAATGCGTTCGGGCATCGGTGCGCAATCGATCGCCCAGGTTGCGCGCGAATGATTCGTTTTCGAGCACGCGCACAATCGCGTCGCTCAGTGCGCTGCTGTTTTCCGGCGGAACGAGTAATCCCGACACGCCATCTTCAATGATGTCCGTCATCGCACCGACTGACGTCGCTACAGTGGGAACGCCGTATGTTTGCGCGATATGCGGCGCGCCGCCGTGCGTCACTTCGCGATAAGGAAACACGATCACGCTCGCGAGTTGCATCCAGGCGACGACGTGCTCGCCGGGGATGTATTCCGGCACCCACACCACCGCATGCTGTAATGAATCGGATAAGGCCATGTGCGATTCGAGAGGGAAGCCGCGAGTTGGATGTCCTGCAATCACCAGTCGCGCGCCGGTGCGTTCATATACCGCGGGAAATGCGCGCAATAAAACATCGACGCCTTTGTATCCGGCGAGACTGCCGAAGAAGAGCACGACCTTCTCATTTGCATCAATGCCGAGTTGCTTGCGCAATGACGCGGCCGTAAACGTCGGATCGGCAAGTTCGGAGAAGATCTCTTCGTTGCCGTGCACAATGACGCCAATTTTTGATTCCGGTACATAAGGCATCGCGGTGCGATTGCGCTCGTAATGCACGAAGACGCGATCGAATAATCCGACCATGCGCCTCATCACAAACCCATCCTCGGGAATGCGATGGACGATCAGCGCCAGCATGCACGTCCGATTTCTCAATTGCACGAGCGGCCAGTAATCGGCCGTCGAGCGCAGGTCATTGACGATCACGACGTCGGGCTTGAGCGCTTCGATCCGGCGCAGAATCCGCCGCCATTCGCGATAACGGCGCCAGCGAAATCCTACGCGCGCCGGACGCATTGCGCGCACGGACTGTTCGATGTGAAACGGCGCACAGAGCATGGCCAGTTCGTAATCGTCGCGTGTGATCAGCGTGACGTCAGCGCCCGCGTGCGAGAGCCCGCGGCTAAGCTGAAAGGCATAGTGCGCCATCCCGCCCTGCCCGGCGAGCTCGATCACGACGATTCTCACGATGGCGTGATCTTAAACGAGATCCGTTAGGCGCCCGGACGATCTTGACGAGCTCGTTGCCGCGCTACCGTAACTGTGCGATGTTGGCATCATTGCCGCTGCGAAGGAGTCGTGATGGATCCCACTTCGAATCGCAACGATCGGATGATTCGCGACCAGATCGTGGCGCGCGGCGTGCGCGATCCGCGCGTGCTCGAGGCCTTACGCTCGACGCCGCGAGAACTGTTCGTGCCCGCGACTCTGCAAACAGCCGCGTATGACGATTCTCCGCTGCCGCTGGAGCACGCTCAGACGATCTCGCAACCGTTCATCGTCGCCCTCATGACCGAGCTTCTCGGCTTACAGGAAGACGAACGCGTGCTCGAGATCGGAACGGGCTCGGGGTATCAAACCGCGATCCTCGCGAAACTCGCGAAGATCGTCTACAGCGCCGAAGTCGAGCCGAGCCTTTCGGCGAATGCCGCCGTGGCCTTGCGGCGCCTCGGCATTACGAACGTCGTGTTAGGCGTAGGCAACGGCGTGGAGTTGTTTCGCGAGCACGCACCGTTCGATGCGATTCTCTCCGCCGCCGCGCCGGAACATCTGCCGGAAGGACTGATCGCCCAGCTTGCGGAAGGCGGTCGATGCATCATTCCGGTCGGCGACTCGGACGCGCAGTTTCTGTGGAAGATCGAGCGGCGAAACGGAATCGTCTATCGCGATCGGTTAGACGCGGTGAGGTTTGTGCCGTTGAGGCAGTAGGGAGAACGGTCTAAGTGGATGCGTTAAGTCGAAGGCGAAGCGGTGGTTGTGTGGGGGCGTCCCGACAACCGACAACCGACAACCGATTCACCCGTAGTAATGGCAGCGCGACGTACACGTCTCTTCGATCGTGACGCGATACAAACCCGGCAATAGCGAGTGGAGCTCGTTCCAGATCCAGATCGCCAGTCGCTCGGCTGTCGGATTCTCGAGTCCGGCGATGTCATTGAGCAGGTAATGATCGAGGCGATGCACGAGCGGATCGACGGCTTTGCGCAGCTCGGCGAAATCGATCACCCAGCCGAGGTGTGGATCGACGGGACCGCGGACGGAGATCTCGCCGCGAAACGAATGGCCGTGAATGCGCCGGCACTTGTGCCCCTCGGCGACATTCGGCAGAAAGTGTGCGGCCTCGAAACGAAAGTCTTTGACCAGTTCGACAACGTCGGACATCGCGTGCACCTTACCAGATAAACTATGGCCACTGTTTTGCTCTCAGGACGTATGCATGAGTAACTTCACCGCAACAGATTCCGACCGCTCGATCGGAACCATCTTCAAAGACCTGACCGCGGATTTGTCGACGCTTTTCCGCAGCGAGATCGCGCTGCTGAAGCTCGAGATCAAAGACGCGGTCACGAAGCTCGGAACGGGCGGAGCCATGATGGGCGCCGCGTTGTTTCTCGCGCTGGTCGGGCTCGCGTTTCTGTTTGTCACGATCACTCTGGGCATGATCGCGCTGGGACTGCCGCCATGGCTGTCATCGCTGATCGTCACGATTGTGTTGTTCATCGCGGCGGGCGTGCTCGTGATGATGGGCAAAAAGAAATTGCAGGGCGTGAACTTCGTTCCCAACGACTCGATCGAGCACATCAAAGGCGACATCGATGCGATCAAGCAGGACGTGGCGCGCGTGAGGAGCAGGTAATGGCCGACATCGACCAGAAGCAGTACATCGAGCGCGCGATCGTGCGAGCCCGCGACGGCGTGGGCGAGCGCATCGACGAGCTCGATCGCACGCTCCGCTCGCAACTCGATCCGAAAGCGATCGCGCGCAGCTACGCGCCGCATCTCATCGCGGGTGGCGCGGTCGTCGGATTGATCGTCGGCTTCGGCCTGCCGAAAGTGCTGCGCAAGGTCGTCACGTGGGGCGTGCCGATCGGTATTCTCGTGATGACGATCAAGAACGCGCGCGAGCGCGATGAGTTGATTGGACTTTCATGAATGGAGCGGCGGGCGCTGGCCCGCCGTCTGATTTCGGCGGGCTGAGAGCCCGCCGCTCCACCTTTATCTGTTCCTCACATACCGCGCGCCCGGCAGCGCGCGAATCCATCCATCGAGTTCGAGTTGCAACAGCGATTCCGCGACCTTCGTGGAATCGCGTTTCGTTTGCGCGACGATCTCGTCGACGTGTCTGCCTTCGTCGCGTGTAAGCGCGGCGAGAACTTCGGCCAGCGGTCCTTCCGGCTCTTTCGGCGTTTGCGTCAGATGCAAATCTTTCCGCAACTCGGAAAGGATGTCGTTCACGTCGTGCACGAGTTTCGCTCCGTACTGAATAAGTCGATGCGTGCCTTCGGAGCCGGCGGAGAAGATCGAGCCCGGCACCGCAAACACTTCGCGATTCTGTTCCGCCGCCATGCGCGCGGTGATGAGCGATCCGCTGCGACTCGTCGCTTCGACGATGATCGTGCCTTCGCACAAGCCGGAGATCACGCGATTGCGAATCGGGAAGTGCTCGCGTTTCGGCGGTGTGCCAGGTGGAAACTCAGTGACGATCAATCCTTCATTGGCGATGCGCTCGAACAATTTTCGATTCGCCGGCGGATAGACGAGATCGATTCCGGTGCCGAGGACGGCGATCGTTTTGCCGTTTGCATCGAGAGCGGATTTGTGTGCGGCCGCATCAATGCCGCGCGCGAGTCCGGAGACGATCACCAGTCCTGATGCCGCGAGTTGTGCGGCGAGTTGTTGCGCGACGTTGATCGCGTACGGACTCGCGCGGCGCGAGCCGACGATCGCGATGCACGGCTTCGCGAGCAACGAAATGTCGCCGCGAAAATGCAGCGCGAGCGGCGGATCGGGGATTTCCCGAAGCAGCGGCGGAAACGCGTCGTCGAGGATCGTGATGACGTGATCGCGCACCGCGTCGACGCGCTCGCGGGTCTCCGGTGTTAACGGGTTCTTTACCTGACCCGCGTCTTCCGGAGTTAAGCTCAAAAGCCCCGACAAAAGGCTGGCTGAGGCGTTGCATGCCATGAAGATCGGATCAAAAAATTCGAGTAAGAGACGGTTCCGATTCGGTGTGAGAAACGGAAGCAGGGACAGCGCGATCGTGAGATCGCGACCGGTCGCGGTATCGCTCATTGTGTTTGCGGTGCGAGGAGAGGGCGAGTGCGGAACGCGCTCGCGGCCGGTGGGAACGGCGGCAAGTATACTGCCCGTCTACAGGCTTCGCATGAAGGAGGTTTCATGAGGCGTGCGTTCACGACGTCTTCACTGCTCCTGGCTGGCATCCTGATCGTGGCCGGCTGCGGCTCCAGTGGAGATCTGGCGAAGCCGGAGACCCAACGGCAGTTCGGCGTTCGCATGGCGAAGATGAATCTGTGGCGCGAAGCGATGTTCCGCTTCCAGCGCGCCGTGGAGATCGAGCCGGACAATGCGATGGCGCACAACAATCTCGCCGTTGCGCTCGAAGCGAATGGAGATTTCGACGACGCCGCGAAAGAGTATCGCGAGGCGCTGCGGCTCGATCGCTCCAATCAATACATTCAGAAGAATTACAGCCGCTTCGTCGAGTTCACGCAGAAGAGTAAGAAGCGCGAATTGAAGCCGACGACGACTACCGCGGCCGCTGAAACACCGACAACTTCCACAACGACGACGACTGCACCGCCGGCAACGACGACGGCGCCTCCCGAGCCCGCGCCGATTGCGCCGCCGTCTGTCGCGACACCGACTCCCGAGCCGACAACCACGACGAATCCGCCGCTTGGAGGTTTGCAGTGAACCGCACCGCTCTCGCACTCGTACTCGCGTTGGCCGTGCCGATCACCGCGGCAGCCGACGTCATGGAAGTGAAGCTCAAACTTCCAGTCAAACCGAAACTGCAGATCACTGGCGATGAGAAGGTCGCGGTGGCGCCGTTCATCATCGCGTCGCGCGGCGAAAAGAAATCGGATCGCGCGGCGAAGGTCGATGTGCAAACTGAATTCGGGCGTTATCTGAAAAAGCAACTCGTCAAAGCGACGAAACTGAAAGTGCTCGACGTCGGGCCGACGCGTCTTCCCGGCAATGACATCAAATCGCTCGCCGATGCGCGCGATTACTGGAAGCAGCTCGGCGCACAGACCGGCGCGGATTTCATTGTGTCGGGCATTGTCGATTTCGACATCAATGACAAATCGGGATATCGCACCGAGGAATATACGTCGCCTGTTGATGGGCGGACGTTTTATCGCCAGGTGCTCGTCGAATCGACCGGGTTTGTGTTCGACATCGACTTAGCCGTCTTCGATGCAGATACGGGCGAAATGGTGCTGGAAGAGAATTTCCGCGATTTCAAGGAATTCGACCAGCGCAATTACGACGAAATTCTCGGTCTGTTCGAAAACCTGCGCGCACTGGAGAGCCAGCTCGTCGGCATCTTCGTCGCGCAGGAGACGTCCGGCTCCCGCTACGTGTTCACTGAATAATCCGCCACTCGGAAGCATCAGAGGGAGGTTTTCTTGAAGAGAGTCGTCGTCCTCCTCGTTCTGCTTGTGCTCGCCATTCCCGCCTATCCGTTCGGGCAGAACAAGATCGTCTATGACGAGTTCAAATGGAGCGTCTATCACTCGACGCACTTCGACATTTACTTCTATGAAGAGGAGCGCCCGTCGCTGCAACGCGTCGTCGATGCGGCGGAGAGCGCGTATCTCGATCTCTCACAGAAGTTCAATTTCCAGATCTCCAAGAAAATCCCACTGATTTACTACGCGACGCACTCGGCATTCGAGCAGACGAACGTCATGCTCAATTTCATCCCCGAGGGCGTGGGCGCGTTTGCGGAGCCGACGCGCAACCGCATGGTGTTGCCGATCGATCTGCCGGACGACGAGTTAGTGGAGCTCGTCACGCACGAGCTGACCCACATCTTTGAATACGAAATTCTCTTCCAGGGAAAATTCGGAAAGAACGTGACCGCCAATCCGCCGACGTGGCTGATGGAAGGTCTGGCGTCGTTCATGGCCGAGGATGAGGATTCGCGCGATCGCATGGTGTTGCGTGATGCAGTGGTCAATGACCGCATTCCGCGCATCAGCATGAATCCGACCGGTTATTTCGCGTATCGATTCGGACACTCGGTCTTTAAATACATTCAGGAAAATTACGGGTGGGATGGTCTTCGCGATTTCATTTACGAATATCGCAATACCCTCGGCAATAACGTCGATCGCGCATTGAAGCGCGCGCTCAATCTGACGCCCGACGAATTCGATACGCGATTCCGCACGTGGCTGCGTAAACAGTATCTGCCCGCGCTCGTCGCGAAAGGCGAGCCGCAGGAATACGGCGATCCTTTCCGCATCAATGTGGATCGCAGCGACAGTAGTGAAATCTCACCGGTGCCGGCGCCGTCCGGCGATCTCATGACCGCGTTCACGACGTACAAGGAAGATATCGACGTCGTGCTGTTCAATATCCCCGAGCGGAAGATGCTCAAGAATCTCACCGCGGGATATACGAGCGAATACGAATATCCGATCGTCCAGGCGTTTACGACCGGCCCTGTGATGGGGCGTGACGTCGCGTTTGCGCCGAACGGCGATCAGATCGCGCTGTTCGTCAAGAAAGAACGCGGCCGCAATCTTCTGCTCATTAATCCGCTGACCGGCTCGATCGATAAATCCGTGCCGATGTCGGTCGAGCAGCAGCTCAATCCCACGTATTCGCCCGATGGGAAAACGATTGCGTTCTCCGCAATCAGCGGCAATCAATCCGACATTTTCCTTTATGACCTTGAAAGCGGCGGATTGACCAATCTGACCAGCGACGCGTTCTATGACGCCTCGCCGATTTATTCGCCCGATGGGAAATGGCTCGTTTATTCGTCGATCGGCGAGCAGTACGCGAAGCTTTATCGACTGAATCTCGCCAATCCCAAAGAGCGGTATCAGCTCACGAGCGGCGACTGGAACGATATCGACGCGTGGTTTACGCCGGACGGCAAACGCATTTTCTTCGCGTCGGATAAACAAACAGGTCGCAATGTCGAGCAGGCCTCCGCGATTCTCGAGAGTGCCGAAAATGCGGCACGTACCGAGGGCGACACACCGAAAGCGGATCCGACGAATTTCGCGGCGTACAACATTTACTCGCTGAATCTCGAAACCGGCGACATGTTGCAGTACACGGACGTTGTCGGCGGCTGCTTTACGCCGGTCGTGTTTACCGGCACGAACAATAAAGAGCGGATGTTGTTCTCGTCGTATTACAAGGGCCAGTGGCGCGTGTATGCGACGGATACGGATCGCCCGCTGCACGCCGCGGAGAAAACGACGCTACCCTCGGCACCGATTGCGGCCGAGGAGCGGAGCATCTTCCGGCCGACCTCGGAATTCTTCATTGACGAAGAGAAAATCGAGAAAACCCGGGGATTTAAACTATTCGTCGACGACATCGACGTCGCCGCGGGTGTGAGCTCCGATCAGCTCTTCGTTTCACGTTCCACAATCTTCATGAGCGACATGCTCGGCAATCGCCGCTTCATTGCATCGCTCGATTCCGTCTCCACCTTCTCGAACTTCGATTTCCTCTATCTCGACATGCACAAGCGACTCAACTGGGGCGCGCGATTATTCGACAATCGATCGTTCTATCTCACGATCGACGAACAGGCCAATATCGATCGCGAACAGACCTACCGCGAAACCGGCCTGTTAGGCCTCGTCAGTTATCCCTTTACGCGCTATCACCGCATTGACGCCGGCGCGGGATACATGAGTCGTAATTACTACTTCCCAACCTTCTTCCAGGAGGATGGCGTCGACTTCGTACGCTATACACCGCGTCGCGATGATTTTCCGTTCATCAGCTCGTCATTTAGTGGCGACAGCGCGGTCTATAAATTCTTCGGGCCGGTTTCGGGTCGCCGCTATCAGATCAGTGCGTCTTATGCGCCGGATATGGATGAAGGCGGCACGCTGACGAGCGACTTGTCGCTGGACTGGCGCGAATACTTCCAGCTCAGCTCGCGCACGTTACTCGCGGCGCGTCTGTATGCGACGTGGTCCGAGGGTAATGCGCCGAACTTTGCGTACTTTGGTGGCCTCAATACCTTGCGCGGCTACGACTTCCGCACGTTAATCGGACAGCACGCCGGCTTCGCCAATTTCGAATTGCGATTCCCTCTCGTCGACGTCCTTGCGACGCCGTTCGTCGTCTTACAGCAGATGCGCGGCGTGATTTTCTTCGACATCGGTGCGGCGCACTTCAAAGATCGCCCGTTTGTCTTCCAGCGCGAAGGACGGCTCGTCGATGCGAAGGCGAGCGTTGGCTGGGGTTTCAACGTGATGTTCTGGGGGATGCAGCTCAACTGGGACTTCGCGAAGCGATTTGACGGCAAGGATACGGAAGGCGGATTCAGAACGAGTTTCTGGATCGGACAAACGTTCTAAGGGATCACAAACGGAGCGCCGGCTTCCAGCCGGCCGGAGCGCGGCCTTCCAGGGCTGCGGCCCGCAAGGATGCGGGCGGCCCGGCCGGCAGAATGCCGGCGCTCCGAGCTTCGCTACGTTGAAGCCTTGTTACGCGGCGCGCGGTGCGCGCCGCCTGTCCGCGATCGTCTCTCTTAGAAACTTCAGCAGCGCCTTTTCCTCCATCGACAGACCCACCTTCACCACCGGGCTGCCTTTGTGCTGCTTGCGCAGCATCTCGAACGGCTTGCCTTCCATGTACTCATCCAGCAAGCGCGGACAGATGTACGAAGAGCGGCAAACCGCGGGCGTATTGCCGAGTTGTTCCGCCGTCGCGACGATCGCCTTACGCACGCGTCGCTTCCGCTCCGCCTTACTCGCGCCTTGTCCCTGCATCGCGAGCGCGATCGAGCACAGCAGCGTTCCGGCCCACGTACGAAAATCCTTGGCGGTGAAATCGCGGCCGATGATCGATTGAATGTAGTCGTTGACGTGACGATCCTTCACATCGACGATGCGGCCGTTCTGCTCGAACTTGAACAGCTCCGTTCCGCTCGTCTTCTTCAGCGTCTCGACGATCGCGGCGACATCTGCGTCGCGGATCGCGCGCCGCTGCTTCTTCTTCCACTTGCCGACGTAATCGAACAGCAGCGTCGCGTCTTCGACCTTCACGTGTGACCCGCGAATCGTCGATAGTCCGTACGTCGACTCCGATTCGGCACTCTTGTCGTTGCCGATGCGGAAAAACCCTTGATCGATCAGCCGCACCATCGCCGCGAGCACGCGCTGGCGCTCGAGTGAATCGCCCTTGAGATCCGCGCGCACGCGGCGTCGCAGCGCGGGGAGTGATTCCCCGAACTCCACGACGCGTTTGAACTTCTCTTCCTCGCGTTGCGCGCGAAATCGCGCGTGGTAGAGGTACTGAGTCCGCTCTTTCTTATCGACGCCCACGGCTTGCAGCGGCGCGTTGTCGCCGCGCGCGATGCGCACGTCCCGCCACGCTGGCGGAATGCGCAACTTTGCAATCCGGGCGAGTGTCTTTTCGTCCTCGACCGCCGAGCCATCGGGCAATCGATACGTGAATCCGGTTTCTTTCGACCCTTCGCGCCGGATGCCGTGCGTATCGAGGTACCAACGGCGTTTCACGCCACGGTTCGGCATCGAGCGGCGAATTTTGCGAGATCGGTGCCGTGGTTTGCTGGCAGAATTCGCCGGCCGGATGATGGTCGCCTCGCACGAGACGTACGAACCGCTTACCCGCGCGCAGCGAATCGCCGTGGCCGTCACCGCCGTGCTCATCGCGGCGACGCGGTTCGTCGCGCTTGCGAAGGGACCGTGGGACTGGGACGAGATTCTGTTCTGTCTTGCGGTCGGCGATTACAACGTCGTCCTGCACCAGCCGCATCCGCCCGGCTTTCCGTTTTACATCTTCCTCGCGCGCATCGCGCATTTCTTCAGCGACTCCGCGTTTCATTCGCTGCAAGCCGTGAACGTGATCGCCGCGATGGCCGCGTTCCCGGTGATGTTCGCGGTAGCGCGCGCGTTCCGACTGCGCTTCCTTCCGTCCTTCTGGGCGGCGGTGCTCTTCGCCTTCCTTCCGAATGTGTGGTTCTACGGAGGCACGGCGTTCAGCGACGAGCCGGCGATGGTGTTGTTCCTCGGCGCGATCGCCGCGTTCCTCTTCGCCGCGCGCAGCGCGAATGCGAAGACGTACTACCTCGCGTCGACGATCCTCGCGTGCGCGCTGATGGTGCGCCCGCAGAACGCGATCGTGGCGATGTTCCCGTGGGCGTTCGCGACGTACGTGTTCGTGCGCGCGAAACGCACGCCGGTCGCGCTCACCGGCGCCGCCATGACCGCCGGCTTCACGATCCTCGGTTACGGCATCGGCGCGTGGGCCACCGGCTTCGCCGATTACTTCGACGCGCTCTATCGCCATTTCCTGTACGTGCAGAAGTCCGACAGCGTGACGGCCGCGATCCGGCCGCCGCTCTACAAAGTCGTGGCGATGATGCTCGACCCGTATCAGGCCGGCAAAGTCTCGATTGCGATGAACGTGCTCGCGCTCATCGGCATCATTCGCGGTGTCGTGCGCGAGCCTCGAAAGCCGGTGCGCGAAGTGTTCCTCACGTTCGTGCCGTTCTTTCTCTTTGCGATGTTCGCGGTGAATCCGCTGGGCTCGAGTCGCTTCTCGCTGAACTGGATTGCCGGCGTGGTGCTGTTCGCCGCGTTAGGCGTGAGCGCGATCGCGGACCTCGTGCCGCGCGCGCGCACCGCGATCTTCGCCGCGTTGCTCATTCTCTTCTGTGCACGATTGATCCCGTGGACACTGCCCGCGTTCGAGCAGCCGCGCGTCTCCGATGCACCACCCGTTGCCGCGGCGAAGTGGATCGCGCAGCATGTGCCGCGCGACAGCACGGTGTACGTCGACGAGAGCGTGTGGCCCTGGGCGAAGTACTACATTCCGCATCGTCAGGTGCGTCCGCATGAGCAGGTGAATGTGCTCGCCGACGATGGCGCGGCGAACGGCGTCTACATCTCGATGAATGAATCGCACGTGCCGAGCGAAAAGAAATTCGCGTGGAACCGCGATCGCACATGGAATCTCGTCACGCAGCGCGCGTTCGAGACGTACGTGAGCTCGACGATGGAGATCGCGATGTTCGATCACGGCTGGTGGCCGCAGGAAGGCGCCTGGCCGGATTTCTATCGCTGGTCTTCGCGCCGCGCCGCGGTGCAGTTCGCGCCGATGTCCGGTCCAGCGGAACTGCGATTGAAGTTCGAAGTGCCGCTCGACGTGATTCGTCATCCCGTCACCGTAAAGTTTTGGCTCAACGGCAAACCGCTGCCCGATCATGTCGCGACGCAGATGAAGAATGAAGTTCGCTTCGTCGTCGCGAATCCGAATCAAAGGAAAGCCAACGTTCTGAAGCTCGAAGTGAGCGACACGATCATCCCGGTGCGACTGGGCACGGGCCACGACTGGCGGCAGCTTGGACTCATGCTCGAGAAGTGGTCGTGGCAGCCGGTCTCGTCATCCGATGCGCGCGCGGCAGCGTTGAAGCAGGCGGGCTGACGCATGCGCGCGTGGCTGCAGTCTCTGCATACCAGTCCTGAGCCGTACACCGCGTTGCAGAAGCGCATCTTCTGGATTCTGTTCTTCGTCGTGACCGTGTCGCGCTTTCTCGCGCTCGCGAAATCGGCGTGGGACTGGGACGAGGCGTTGTTCATGTCCGCGCTGCGCGACTACGACGTCGCCCTGCATCATCCGCATCCGCCTGGCTTTCCGCTGTTCATCTTCTTCGCGAAAGGCGTGCACTTCTTCGTCGCGTCGGAGTTTCGATCGCTGCAGTCGATCGTGATGCTCGGCGCGATCGCGCTCTTTCCGCTGATGATGTTTCTCGGCCGCGAGCTGCGCATGCCGTTCGCGACGTCGGCGATCGCGGCGTCGCTGCTCGTGTTCTCGCCGAACGTGTGGGTCTTCGGCGGCAGCGCGTTCAGCGATGTGCCGTCGCTCGCGTTGTCGCTGCTCGCGTGTGCGCTGCTGCTGCGCGGATGCCGCAGCACATCGTCGTATCTCCTCGGCGCATTGATTCTCGGCATCGCCGTCGGATTTCGTCCGCAGAACCTGATGGTCGGCTGCGCGCCGTCGTTGCTCGCGAGCTGGTATCGCACGCGCGCGACGCGCTCGATCGTGCCGCTGCTGCTCGCGATCGTGATCGGCGGCGGTGTCGTCGTCGCATCGTTTGCCGGTGCGGCGAAAGCGACGGGATCGTGGGAACGCTATCGCTTTGCGGTGAAAGCGCATCAGCAATACATCACGCAGATCGACTCGTACCAGTCGCCGCGACGCCCGCCGTTGTGGCAGGTGCTCGATGACTTCTTCGTCCGGCCGTATCGCATGGCGCGGCTCAACATCGCGATGAGCGTGCTCTGCGCGATCGCGTTGCTCGCGACGCTGCTCGGACGTCGTTCGCGGTTGTGGATGACGTTCGCGATCTTCGGTCCGTTCTCGATCTTCGGCTGGCTGATGCTCGATTTCAATTCCGTGTCGCGTTTTGCGATCGCGTGGATGCCGATGATCGCGATCGCCGCGGCGGAGGGATTGTCGGTGCTTGGTGCGTTGCTGCGAAGTCCGCGTCGCGCGTTGATCGTCGAGATCATCGGCGCACTGTTTCTCGCCGGCACGATGATCTCGTGGACGCAGCCGGCGTTGCGCACGATTCGCAGACACAAGTCGCCGCCGATTCAGGCGATCGACTGGATTCACGAGCATCTTCCGCGCACCACCACGATCTTCGTGCACGGCAGCATGGCACCGCACGCCGATCTGCTGCTCGCGGATTACCCGCGCCAGTATTTCGATGAAGATCCGATTCCGCCGCTCGATGGCCGCAAGCCGTGGGTCATTCGCGAAGGATCGAGCAACGTGCGTGGCGCGCAGGTGTTCACGTATTCGCACGGACGGTTGTGGCACATCGTGCGGCAGCGTTACTTCGAAGTCGCGGTTGCGCCGGTCGTGGGGCAGGTGCAATTCACCGAAGGGTGGTACGGCGAAGAGAACAACGGTCTGGAGACGTTTCGCTGGATGGGCGGACGCGCGGTCGCGCGCTTGCAGCCGTTGCCGCCGAAAGGACGGCTCACGTTCAACGGCTACGTTCCTCTCGATGCGATCAAATCCCCGACGATCACGGTGACGTACAACGGCGCGGTGATCGATCGTTTCGTCGCGACCGAGGCGCAGTTCACGCGCACGTACGAGCTCGCGTCGCGCAAGGACTGGAACGATCTCGTGTTCGAAACGTCGGAGTTCGTGAATCCCTCGAAGAGTGGCCGCGGCGCCGATCCTCGCGACCTCGGCATGCGCATCGATTATCTCGACTGGTCCGTTGCGGAGTGACATGGACATCAACACGCTGACGCTGCGTCACTCCGGCACTCTGCTCAAGCTCGCGTTGCGCAAGCTCGGGCGCATGATCGCCAGCATCGGCAAATCGAAACAGCCGCAGCGAGTTTCGAGCGAGCCATTGATCGATGTGAAACAACTCATCGCGAGTTCGTCGATCGAAGAACTGAATCACAAAGCGGAGCTCTACTTTCGCTCGCTGAACGACTGGGACTTTCATCTCGCGAAACCGTTCAGCACGATCAGCGATGCGCCGGGACTGCTCATCAACTTCGCGACCATGTTGCAGGGACTGGAGCTTGCGCCCGGATTGCGCCTGCTCGATTTCGGTGCGGGCACGGGATGGACGTCGCGGTATCTCTCGCAGCTCGGATGCGAAGTGATCGTGCTCGATGTCTCACAGACCGCGCTCGAGATCGCGAAGGAGTTGTATCGACGCGAGCCGGTGATCGGCATCGCGCCCGCGCCGCAGTTTCTCTTGTTCGACGGCTATCGCATCGATCTTCCGGATGCGAGCATCGATCGCATTCTCTGCTTCGATTCCTTTCATCACGCGGTGAACCCCGATGCGATGCTGCGCGAGTTCGCGCGAGTGCTTCGGCCCGGTGGCATTGCCGCGTTTGCGGAACCGGGCCCCGATCACTCGCGACGTCCGCCGTCGCAGTTCGAGATGCGCACGTACGGCGTGATTGAGAACGACATCGACATTCACGCGATCTGGCGCACGGCAAAAGACGCGGGCTTCAGCGACATCAAACTCGCGGCGTACAACATCCCGCCGTTTCACGTCTCGCTCGATCAGTTCGACGAACTGCTGCGCGGCGGCGAGAGCTATCTGCGATTCGCGGAGAACACGCGCAGCTTTCTGCGCGATGTGCGCAACTTCTTTTTGCGACGCGCGGGCGACGTGCCGCTCGATAGCCGGCGGCCCGAAGAGTTGTTCTCGGAGATCACGGCCGAGCTGGCGAGTGAAGCGCGAGCGGGTGAGCCGATTGCCATCCGTGCGCGTGTGCGGAACGCCGGACGTGCGCAGTGGCTGCCTTCCGCGAATCCGTATGGCGGTGTCTCGCTCGCCGCGCATCTCTACGCGCATCTCGACGGGAACGACGAGTTGCTCTCGTTCGATTACGCGTGGCAGTTGCTGAGTGAAACGGGAGTGGCGCCGGGAGCGAGTGTCGAGGTCGCGTTCGCGCTGCCGGCACTCGAGGCGGGGAGTTACGTGATCGAGCTCGACTGCGTCGCGAACCGAGTGGCCTGGTTCGGCCAGCTCGGTTCGGACACGGTTCGTCGTGCGTTGACGATCAAGGCTTGAAGTCGAACGTCTGCGGCAGCCACGTTTTCACGCGCTTACCGTCTTTCATCGGCGACGTGAAATGCGCGCCGCGCATCGCACGCACCGCGGCATCGTTGATGCCGAAGCGCGTTTCGCCGCGCAGCACTTTCACTTCCACAACGCGGCCGTTCTCGTCGATGAATGCGCTGACGATGACGGTCGCCGAGACTTTCTGCTGACGCGCGAGCGGCGGATAGTTGAGCTGCATCGGACGCGTCGGACGCGGCACGACGTCGAGCGACGAAACGTCGATGACATCGCCTTCGCGCACCGCTGCACGAACGGGCGCCGGTGCGGGCGCACTCGGCTGCGGGATCGCAACCGCGGGCGCGGGCTGCTGCTGCACCGGCGCGATCTGCTGCGGCGCCGGTGCAGGAGCCGTGTCCTGCCGCGCGGCGTCGCGACGCTGCTGATCGAGTTGCGCGGCGCTGATGTTCGGACGATCGTCCGCCGGTGCTGCAGACGCGACTTGCACCGGCGCTGTGGCCTGAGCAGGAGCAGGAGCCGGAGCATTCGTCGCCTGCTTGCGACGCAACTCGGCCATGTAGTCTTCCTGCAGCTTCATCATCTCCGCGTTCATCTTGTGGCGCACCGCTTCCTCGAACGCTTTCTTCTGCGCCTCGGGATCGACGACGCCGGACGTCGTAGTGGCGGTGGTCGTCACTGCCGTCGTTGTCGGCGTGACCGCGATCGGCTCGGTGATGATGCGTTGCGGTGGCGGTGCGACAGGCGTGATCGCCGCGGCACTCGTCGTCTGCGCGGCCGGCTTCGCATCCGACGTCTTGCTCATGAACATGAATGCCGCGCCGCCTGCGATCGCGAGAATCACGATCGCTGCAATCGCGAGCGGCAGCTTGCTCTTCGACTTCGGCTCGGCGGTCGCGAACATCGCAGGCGCCGCGCTCTCCGGCAGCGGTGCCGAAACAATCGGCGCTGCCACGGGCGCGGGCTTCGGCGCTTCGAGATACGGCGCGATCGCGACCTTGGTCTCTTTCTCGCGATCGACCGCTTCGGCTTCCATCTCCTTCTTCAGAAGATTGCTGAGATAGAACGCGAGGTTGAATGTCGTCGCCGAATACTTGCCGCCGTGTGCGAGCGCGGAGATCGCGCTCTTCATCTCCGCCATCGACGCATAGCGCATCGACGGATCGAGATTGAACGACTTGTCGAGCACGACGCGAATGTCATCCGGAATTGCAGAGCCGAGCGGCGTCTTCGCAGCGCGCACCGCGGCGACGAATGCACTCGCGGTCGCGGCATCGGGCGGTTCCTGTCCCGTCACGAGCAGGAAGAGAATCGCGCCCATCGAGTAAACGTCGTTCGTCTTCTGACCCGCACGTTGCTCGGGCGAGAAGTAACGTCCGAGCTCCGATGAAATGTTCGGATCGCCGAGCGATGCCATGAGACCGTTGCCGAGGAGCTGGCCGCCGACGCGAATCTCACCGTCGTCACTGATCCAGATGAACTGCGGCAACAGCGCGCCGTGCGAGAGTCGGGCGCCGGTGGTGTCGCGCATGTCCGCGATCGTTGCGAGCGACAGCGCGACTTTCTCCGCGATCACGATCGCCTGATCGATCGGCAGCGGATTCGGCGATGCGTCTTTACCGCCGCGACCGCGATCGATGATGTAGCGCAGCGAGCGCCCGCCCGCGTAATCCCACGCGATGAATGGCAGACCCGATTCGACGCCCGCGTTCTGCTCACGCACGAACGATGCGCCGTGCAGCTTCGGCAGGAACGACGATGCGGTGGTCGTGCTCGACGCGAGCGTTTCGCGATTGCCGTTCGTGAAGCGCCGCAACGCGAACGTTGCACCGAGCTCGGTGCCGTTGATTTTTCCGGCGCGCCAGAGCTCTCCGAGCGAATCGCCTTCGAGTTTTTTGAAAAGGATGTACGGACCGAACTGATCGTACGGCTTGTTGCGCGCAGCCATGTGAATCGGACCCCCGGAGTTATTTGTGTGAGGGGGGCAGGATACACCCGTTTTGGTGGCGTTCTGTGGCCGGAAATTTACTTTTTAGCCGCCTCGGCCTTGCGTTTGTCGCGGAAATACTGCCGCTGATACTTCTCCACGTTCGCCGAGTGCTCCTGCAGATTCGTCGAGAAGACATGCGAGCCATCGTTCTTCGCGACGAAGTAGAGGTACGGCGATTTTGCCGGTGCGGCAGCAGCGCGCAACGATGCGAGTCCGGGATTCGCAATCGGTCCCGGTGGTAATCCCGGCGTGCGATACGTGTTGTACGGCGACGCGATCTGCAAATCCACTTTGCGAATGTTGCCGTTCCAGCGTCCCGCGAGTTTCAGCGCGTAGATGACGGTTGGATCTGCGCCGAGGAGCATGCGCTTGTGCACGCGATTGATGTAGACCGATGCGACGAGCGGACGCTCCTGCGGAAGCTGCGCTTCGGTCTCGACGATCGACGCGAGCGTCACGGTCTGATGCGGATCGAGTCCCGTCGTGATGAGCGCGATCTCGCTGCCCCAATGCTTGCGGAAGTTGTCGACCATCGCGTTCACGATCGTCTTCGCGGACGTGCCGGGGTTGAACTTGTACGTGTCAGGGAAGAGATAGCCTTCGAGCGAATCGGCCTGTGGTGCGATGTCGCGAATGAGATCCGCATCGCCCGTTTCTTTTTCCCAGTCCTCCTCGGTGCCGAGTCCTTCCGCCGCGAATGCTTTGCCGATCGCGAATCGATCGAGACCTTCGCGAATCGTGATCGTCTTGAGAATCACATCCCCGCTCACGAGTTTGTCGATCACATCGACCGCGCTGATGGATTCCTTGAATTCGTACACGCCGGCTTTGAGCGAATCGCGGCCGCGGAAGAGTTTCATGTAGACGAGCGGAATCCACTCGTCGCGCAACACGCCGTTCTTCTGCAGATGTTGAAGGATCGCGGCGGTGCGTTGTCCGCGCCGCACTTCGACGCGCTGAGCCGCGCCGCTCCAGCCTTTGTACGGCGTCCGCATCGCGCGCCAGAAAAACCATCCTGCGCCGATGCCGAGGAGCACGGCGAAGATGGCGATGGTGAAGAGGGACTGCAGAAACTTGCGGCAGCCCTTTTTCGGTTTACTGCGTGCGATGGCTTCCTCCGTCTTCGCCGCGTGAATCGAGATACGACTGCAGAATCACGGCGGCGGCGTACATGTCGATGTCTTTTTGTGCATCGCGTCGATTGCGGCGCGTGGCGCGCAGGCGCTCGGCCGCTTCGACGGTCGAGAGGCTCTCGTCCCAGAGCACGACCTCTTTGCAGGTTCGCTGCCTCAGCTCGTTCGCGAAGTCGTGAAACTTCTGTTCGGACGCGGAGGCGTGCATGCGCTTCGGGATGCCGAGGACGAATGAATTGGCTTCGAGCTCGCGCGCGAGAGTCTCGAGCTTCGCCACGACGTCGCCCTCATTGCGCAACACCGAATGCGGCGTAGCCATCACCTCGGAATCGCTGATCGCGATGCCGATCCTTCGCGCGCCGAGGTCGATGCCGATGATCATCGGCGCGGATTGTAGTTGGTTGTCGGTTGGCGGTTGTCGGTAGTCGGTAGTCGGGAGTCGGGAGCGGGTTGATGCTCTCGGCGATCCACCTGATGTTGGCGAAGCGGTGCCCCCGACTACCGACTACCGACTCCCAACTACCGACTACAATCCGCCTCAACACCATGAAGAACTTCAATCTCGACGCCATTCTCGAGGCGATGCTGAAGGTTTCGGACCGGGTCTCCGATCTCAACTTCTCGGTGGGACGACCGCCGCAGGTGGAGGTCGACGGTCAGCTCGTGCCGGTGAATTTTCCGGGGCTGCCGAGACTCACGCCGTTTCAGACCGAGATGATTGCGATGAACATGCTGCGCGGCGATCGTGAGCTCACGCGCACGCTGCTCACGAATGGCTCCGTCGATCTCTCGTACTCGATTCCGCGCAAGACGCGCTTTCGCGTGAACATCTTCGCGCAGCGCGGCACGTACGCGATCGTGCTGCGCGTCATTCCCGAAGGCGTGCCGACGCTCGAGATGCTCAAACTTCCGGCCGAGCTGCACAACATCCCGAAGCTGAAGAACGGCATCGTGCTCGTCACCGGACCGACCGGATCGGGCAAATCGACGACGCTCGCCGCGCTCATCAACGAGATCAATCACAACTTCGCGTATCACATCATCACGATCGAAGATCCGGTCGAGTACATGCACAAGCATGTGAAGTCGACGGTGAATCAGCGCGAGATCGGCGCGGACACGAAAACGTTCTCGCTCGCGTTGCGTGCGGCGTTGCGACAAGCGCCGAAAGTCATTCTCATCGGCGAGATGCGCGACGTCGAGACGATCGAGATCGCGATGGAAGCCGCCGAGACGGGACATCTCGTGCTGTCGACGTTGCACACGATCGATGCCGCAAAGACCGTCGATCGCATCGTCGGCGTCTTTCCGAAAGATCAGGAGCCGCAGATCCGCACGCGACTCTCGCAATCGTTCCGCTACATCATCTCGCAGCGACTGTTGCCGAAAATCGGAGGAGGTCGCATCGCGGCGCTGGAGCTTTTGAAATCGACGATGCGCACGCGCGACTACATCATCAAGGGTGAGACCGAAGGACGCTCGCTCATCGATGCAATGCATGATGGCGCGGTCGACGGCATGCAGACGTTCGATGATGAGATCGAAAAGCTGTGGCAGCAGGGCGTGATCAGCAGAGAAACCGCGCTTGCCTACGCGACCAATCCGACGAACCTCGCGCTCCGTCTGAGCGACGACGCACCGCAAACCACGCGCGGCGATGACAACTCGATGCTGTCGATGCTGGAGTAACGAGCGACATGAAGATCACGTGCACCAACTGCCAGAAAGCGCTGTCGATCGACGAGACCAAACTGCCGATGCGCGAGGTCTCGTTTCCGTGTCCCGTATGCAAGGCGAAGCTGACGGTGGATCGTCGCGAGCTCGAAGGCGGTGCCGCGGCGGCGGCTCCTGCGCCCGCGCAAATGCAAACGCATTCGCATCACGAGGAAGACGATCACGCGAACGACTTCGGCGAGAAAGCGCTGATCGTCGGGAAGGATGATCCGCTGCTGCGCCAGGCGTCGAAGCTCATCGGATACCTGCCGGTGGTGCATGCGGATCCCGCTACGGCGCGCGAGTACTACATGCAGGAGTTTCCGCATGTCGTGTTCATTCATCCGCCGCAGCTCACCGCGCCGCCGCTCGATTCGATGACGGCGATCATCTCGCTCGCGCCGGTCGATCGCCGGAAATCGTTTTTCATTCTGATCGCGGACAATCTGCGCACGTTCGACGGCAACGCGGCGTTTCTCTACGGCGTGAATCTCGTCGTCGCGACGAAGGACCTCGGGCAATTCACCGAGATCTATCGCGAGGCGCATAACGCGCACGAGCGTTTGTACGCGAGCGTGAATGCCGTCAATCGCGAGAAACATCTCTCGTGAAATGAAAACGGACGCCGTGATGGCGTCCGTTTCTCGCGTCCCTCGCGTTGCTCGGCATGACATGCGCCCGACTCAGCGCGTTACTGCGATTGCACGCCCTCGGGGTACTGCACGAACGTACCGTCCGAAAAGATGATGTCGCAGTCGTAATCCGTCGTGACGATCACCTGATTCGTGTTGGTCGTGCCCGCGGTTCGATCGGCACCGTACGATTTGATCGAATACGACGACGTCGTGGCGCCGACGCGGAACTCGACATTCCAGCCGTCGTACTGCGGGACGTGCTTCATGTACGTCGGTTCGAGACCACTCGCGATCGTCGAGATCGTATTCGTCGCGTCCGGCCACGAGATGCCCGCGGCGTTGTACTGGTTCAAATCCGTGGCACGTGCTTCCCACGCCGTACCGACACTGCGCATATCTGCCATGGTCCGCTTCTGCCGCGCGCGCTGCATCGCGTTCAGCAGATTCGGAATGGCGATCGCTGCGATGATCCCGATGATCGCTACGACGATCAGGAGCTCGATCAGCGTGAAACCTTTGTCACTCCTCCTCATTGGACCTCCTCTTCTCTGAGGCCCTCAGCGCAAGCGATATACCACTTTGCTGAAATCTGGAAGTGATTTGATTTCAGAGGATTAGGGCAAAGCGCGGCATTTTGAAAGGACTAAATTGGACGTTAATTCGGCCCAAAAGTGACAACGATTGTCAGTGATGTCCGGATGGAGAAATGCCAGAAAAACAAAAACGGGCGCCGAGAGAGGCGCCCGTTCGAGAACCGGTCGTGGGCCGGCGTAAAACTACTGGGACTGGACGCCTTCCGGATAGAAGACGAAGTTGCCTTCCGAGAAGAGGATGTCGCAGTCGAAGTCGTTCGTGGTGGCGACGGTGCCGGTGTTGTTGGCTTCCTGGAACGTCTTGTCGGCGCCGGCCGAGATGATCGAGTAGGAGCTCGTCGCGATACCGACCTGGAATTCTTTGTTCCAGCCGTCGAAGGTCGGAACCTTCTTGACGTAGGTCGGCTCGAGGCTGCCCTTGAGGCTCGCGCTGATCGCGGTCGACGGGGCGGGCCAGGAGATACCGGCGGCGTTGTACTGGTTGACGTCCGTTGCGCGAGCTTCCCAGCCGGTTGCGATCGTACGCATGTCGGCCATGGTGCGCTTCTGACGCGAACGCTGCATTGCGGTCAGCAGGTTCGGGATAGCGATGGCGGCGAGGATACCGATGATCGCCACGACGATCAGCAGCTCAATGAGGGTGAAACCTTTCTGCTTCCTTTTCATTAAACCTCCTATGGTCATCGCCCTAAGGGCAATCGGTATACCAGTGTGTTAGGAAAAGTAAACTGCTGATTCTGAGCAACTTATTGCCGACCGCGACGGTTCTCTACAGGGTGTTCTGACGGTTTTTGTAGCGAGTGCGTGACAATCCTTGTCAGTCGCCCCACGACCAGTCCCGGACGACGTTTTTCATCAGCTCAATCCCCTCCAGAAAATGGTCGAGACGGATGCGCTCGTCCACACCATGAATCGAGATGGACTGACCGAAATTGACGGGGTAGGGAGAAACGCCATAACAGACGATTCCGCGGGGTCGCAGGAACCGCGAATCACTCGCGGAACGGTATCCGAGCTGCGGTCCCACCGGTGCTTTGTAGCGGCGCTTTGCTTCGCCTTCGATCAGCGTGAAAAGCCGCGTGTCGGTTGGCGAAATCGGCGCCGGACCTTCTTTCGACCAAACTTTGTAAATGTGCACGTTCATCGGATCGGCGAGCTTCTGCAGCCACCCGAGGCGCGCGTCGGGATCTTCGTCCGGGAGATTGCGGAGATGGATATCGAGCCGCCATTCGCCCTCGCGAAAATACGTATCGGACGCCCAGATCGTGTTCTGCGTCAGATCGCGGTAGGGAGTCGGAAGGATCCAGAACGATCCGTCCGCGACGGCACGATCCACGTCTTCGAGCTGCGCGCGATACGCGAGACGGGACGGCGCAGCGCGACGAAAATACTCGCGCACGACCGGAAGAATTCTCTCCGGAAGTCGCGGTTGCATGTACGGCTCGAGTGCGATCCGGAATCGGCGAAGCGTGTTCACATCGCCACCGCCAACCGTGACTTTCACGACCTGCTTGCCGCCGACTTCGATGCCGTAATACGTCATTCGCTCGCGCAGGATCTCCGTCACTCCGCCTTCGGTGATGCCGTACTGCACATCGGCGAAGACGTCGGGACGATTCCTCAGCAGCCACTGCATGCCGAATTCGCTGCCGGTTTCTTCGTCGGCGGTGGCAAGGAGCACGAGATCGTGGTCGGGTGCTTTGCCGCTCTTCGCAATTTCGACGAACGCAAAGAGCTGGCAGAGACCGATGCCTTTCATGTCGAGCGTGCCGCGACCGACCATCGAGTCTCCGACGATCTTTCCTTCGAACGGCGGGTTCTTCCACGTTCCGTTCGGCGGAACGACATCGATGTGATGAAAGAGCATCAGCCCTTCGCCGCGATTCTTTCCGGCGATGCGCGCGTAGACGTTGAGACGATTGGGCGCGGACGCGATGAGCTCCGCGTGAACGCCGTTCTTCTCGAGGTATGCCACGAGCCAGCGCGCGCCGTTCGCCGCGCCTTCGGGCGTCGACGTATCGATGCGCACGTACTCCTGCAGCAGCAGAACTTCCGGCGTGACGACGGCTTTCTTCGGAATGTAGCTCTGGTCGCGGCGCAACTCCGCTTTCGTGCGCTCGCTCCAGAGATAGATGCCCGCGGTCGCGCCGATCGCGACGAGCACGAAGATCGCCGCGGCGATTCGTTCGTTGCGGTGCCTTCGTTTCTTTCGCGCGAGCTCGTCGTCGGTCATCGTGCTGGCGACATTTTGCGCCGTCGTATGAACGCGGCGAGCAACAGAATGGCGGCGGATCCGCCGGAGATCTGCATCGCGGCAACGGCGATCGTGTTTCGGTAGCGCATCTCGATGCGATGTTTGCCCGCCGGGACGTCGATGCCCTGGAACGCAATGTTCGTGACGCGCGCGTCGACTCGTTTGCCATCGATCGTCACGGTCCAGTACTTGTGCGGCGTGACGCTCATGACGAGATACGCGTTGCCGAAGCTCTCGACGTCGATCGTGGCGGTGTTCGCGGTCTCACGCCATCCGCTCACGATGCCTTTCGCCGGCACGAACGATTTGCCCTGCACGAACGCGACGCTGCGGCTGTAGCTGCCGTCGATCAGTTTGCGAACGAAATCCTTGCGATCGCGAATGGTGACGAGTTGATCGGCGAAGTAGTAGCGCGGCTGCAGATCGACCGGCACGAATTGCAGCGGCTCGGCCGATTTCATCTTCCCTTTGACGCGCTTCTTTTCGTCTTCGAACGATTTGTACAGCGCGCGGTAACGCACGTTCGACATCGCGACGAACGGTTTCCACCAGTCGGTGCGGCCGGAGCGTTTCACGTCCCAGACAGAATCGGTGAGATCGATCGATGGCAGCAGCGCGGTTTTGTCGTAGTCGCGCTCCATCGCCATCGAGAGGCCGTGTCCCGCGGGCGTCATCGGATAGAGGCCGTTGCGCACGATCCAATAAACCGCATCCCCCGTCGAGAAGAACTTCCTCGCCGGCTCCTCGGTACCGTACCAATCCGCCTCATGAAAAATTCGATACCGCGTGCGATCGCCTTCGAGATGACGCATCGACGCCGGTTCTTTCGTGAAGAACTCCGCGGGCATGCGCGGATTGAGCTCGTGCACGACCGGGAGAATGTCGGCGATCACGAAGATCGCGAGTAACGTGAGCCACAAGCGCCGCTTCAGCGTGCGCATTGACCAGAGCAGGCCGAAGAGAATCGCGCCACGCGCGGCCGCGATCATCCAGCCGTGATGCGACATCTCCGTCATCACCGCCGCGCCGGCACCTTTGAGTCCCCACAGTTTCTGAAAGAGCGCGCCGTACAGCGGTGTGAATCCGAAGAGCGCGAGTGCTGCGGCGACGAGCGTCGTCGCGGCGACGAACCCCATCGCAGACTCGCGAATCGCTTCATCGCCGTCGAGCATTTTGTCGAGCAGTTGCGAGGCGAAGATGATGATCGCGAAGATGCCGATCAACGCGAATTTCTCGGGATAACGAATCGACGTCGCGATGCCGGCGTCGTAGAGAAACTGCAGCAGCGGCGTGTGTCCGCCGAGCGCCATCAGCAGCGAGAACACGCAGAGAATCAGCACGAAGCGGCCGCCGCGCGGTTTCACGAAAATCGCGCCGACCGTCAGCGCCGTCACGAGCAGACCCGCGTAGATGTTGAAAAGAAACGGCGAGCCCATGCCGGGATAGAGACCGCCGGCCCAGTACCACGTGACGCGATCGACCGACATGCGGCCGAGGAAATTCGGATAGATGAGCTCCGAGAGTTTTGCCCACGGAAAACTCCACGCGCTCACGAGCGAGAAGTCGAACGTGCGTGAGCGCGCGGAATCACCGACGTGATCGATCGCGGGAAGCAGTTGCGCGGCGCCGACCGCAATCGCCGCGACGGAGATCAAGCCGATGAACAACACGCGCGCGAACATCTCCGGCACCGCGTGCTTCCAGGACAAGCCCCAGTCTTTCGCCGCGTACCAGCCGCGATAGAGCGCGTACATGCCGAGGAGAAAGCCGGTCTGCATGACCGTGGTCGGCTCGCTGACGAGAAATTGCAGTCCGAGAAAAATCGCGGAGAGCGAGAAGTCGCGCAACGTAGGTCGCAAGAGAAATCGCCGCACGAACAAACAGGTGAGTGGCAGCCACGCGGCGCAGAAGAGAATCGGCAGAAGATTGATGTACGAGAGGTAAATGCCGCCGAGTCCGAATGCGAGTGCGCCGAGGAATGATGCGTAGACGCGCAGCTCCATCGATCGCAGCAGCGCGTACATGCCGAGGAGTCCGATGTAGACGTGCACGAGGATGTGCAGTCGATAGCCGAGGTCGTAGCTCGGGAGAAGGATGAGCCACGTCAGCGGATAGAAAACCTCGTGCTCGGGATTCGCGGCGATCGGTTGTCCTGCCGCGAACTGGCGGTTCCACCACGGAAACTCACCGTGCTGCACGATGTCGCGCAGGACCTGCTTCGTCGGGTAGTAGTAGCGCGTGAGATCGCGCATGTAGAAGTTGCCCTTGCCGGCAAAGACATCGGCGAAGAACAACGTTGCGATGAGCGCGAGCAGCGCTACGGCGAGCCAGTCGTGTCGACGCGATTCCGTCACAGGGCGCGCATTGTACCGATGAGGGCGTTGCGCACGGCGACGATTACGACACGACGGCCGCGGGCTTCGCGGATGCGACGCGGTCGCGGAAGATCGGGTGCGACCAGATTTTCTTTTTGTGCAGCTTGTAGAAGAACATCGTCTTCAGAATCGAGAGACCGTAGCGGCAGCCTTTGACGAAGCCGACCTGCGAGGCTTCATCGAAGTAGCGTGTCTGGATCGGCACTTCCTGAATGCGCAGTTCCTTCGCGACAGCCTGCGCAATGATCTCGGTGTCGAACACGAAGTCATCGGAGTTCGCGTCGTAGTTGACGGTCTGCAAAAACTTCTTCGAGTACGCGCGGAAGCCGGAGTGATACTCGCTGAGATAAACGTAGAACGTCGCGTTCTCGACCATCGTCAGGAAGAGATTCGCGAAGTACTTCCACTTCGGCATGCCGCCTTCGATCGGGCGACCGCCGAGCATGCGCGATCCGAACACCGCATCGCATTCACCTTTGAGCAGCGGCTTCACGAGCTCGGGAATGATGGTCGGGTCATACTGATGGTCCGGGTGGACCATGACCATGATCTCGCCGCCCATCTCTTCGATCGCGGTGCGATAGCAGGTTTTCTGATTGCCGCCGTAGCCGCGGTTTTTCTGATGCACGACGGTCTTGATGCCGAGCTCGCGCGAGAGCTCGACCGTGCGGTCTTTCGAGCAGTCATCGACCAGCAGAATCTCGTCGACCCAGTCTTTCGGGATGTCGTCGAAGGTGGCCTGCAGGGTTTTCTCTGCGTTGTACGCGGGGAGAACGGCGATGACTTTTTTCTCGTGGAGCGGCATTTTTCGCGCGGACAATAACACAGCGGATTACGCGCGCAGTCCCGCCCGCACGAGGTCGCTGACCACCACTCCGTTCTCCGCGCAGAGATCCGCGATCGCGCGATACGCCTCGATGCGTCGTCCTTCCTGGAGCATGCCGATCACATCGAGTGCGATGAGCTCGTCGAAGAAACGTTTGCGATCGGGATCGTTCGGGAGTTTCGGCGAGGACTTCGCGGCCTCGCGCAACGATCCGAGAATGTCGTTCACTTCGGCGTACTCGGGCCCGATCGCTTCCTGCAGATCGTGTTTCACGAGTCGCGCGAACGCTGGCGATTTGCCGCCGGTGGAGACCGCGATCTGAATCGAGCCGTTCTCGACGATCGCCGGAACGATGAAGTCGCACAACGAAGTGTCGTCGACGACATTGACGAAGATGTTTCGCTCGCGGCAGTCGTGCGCGATGCGTTCGTTGATCGCGGCACTGTTCGTCGATGCGATGACGAGCGCCGCACCTTCGACATCATTCGTTTCGTATGCGCGCGATCGCAGCGTGAGCCGGCCCTCGTTCGCGGCACGTTCGATGTCGCTCGTGACCTCAGGCGAAATCACGGTGACGCGCGCGCCGTGATGCAGCATCGTTTCGACTTTGCGCGCGCTCACGCCACCGCCGCCGACGATCACGACATTGCGGCCTTCGAGATCGAGAAAGATCGGATAGTACGGATGCTCTCTGCCCACGATACGAATCTCACTCCGCGGAAGCCGCGGCGTCAATCGGTGCGCGGCGAACGAACAGGAACAATCCGAGGAGCGAGGCGATGCTGATGGCGCCGCTCGCGGCGATCAGCGGATTCGTGTAACGCATCTCGATGACGTGTTTGCCCGGCGGCACGATCACGCCCTGATACGCGACATTCGTGCGAATCGCGTTCGTCTCGACACCATCGATCGTGATGCGCCAGTACTTGTGCGGCGTGACGCTCATGACGAGAAACGCGCGACCCAGCGCTTCGACTTCGAAGCGCGCGCTCTGCGTCGTTTCGTGCAGCGCGGTGATGCGCGCGGGCGCGGGCGCAAACGATGGCGCTTCGATGAACGTCACGCCGGGCACGTAGTTGATGCGTTTCAGTTGCTCGACGAAATCGCGCCGATCGCGAATCGTGATCAGTTGTCGTGCGAACCAGTAACGCGGATTTTTCCCAGCGAAGCGAAACTCGACCGGTTGCAACTCGCGCAGATCTTTTGTCTCCGCGAACGCGCGTTCCGCATCGCGATAGACGATGACGTACTGCACGTTCGACATCGTCACGGCTTTCTGCAGCCACTTGCGGTCGGTGTCGGAAAGATCGGCGAACGCGGCGCGCAAGTCTTCGGAGGGCGCGAGCGTCGTGAGATCGAAATCGTTGTCGAGCACGAGTCGATAACCGTATGTCGCACCCGAGTACGGCGTGAATGCGTTGCGGCGAATCCACGCGGCGTTCGGCTGCGGTTTGTAATACGCGTCGCTCTTCGCGGCGCTGCCGATGTCATCGCCGAGGTGATAGATGCGGTAGTCGTCGCGATTGCGAGGCAGCACACGCGAGAACGCGGGCTCGTCGTAGTACGACGCATCGACGTGCGGCGCGAATTGCGGCACAAGACTGCCAACATCGGCGAAGACGAACAACACGAGGATCGCGCGTGCGAGCACCGCGCGCATGCGCGGCATCGCGAAGACGATCAACAACAACGCGAGTGCGCGCGCTGCGGCGACGATCCATGTGCCGCGCGCGATTGGCAATCGCGCAGTGACGTCGAATCCATCCGGCACTTTGAACACGACGCGGAACAGCGGCTCCCAAATCGATGTCGATGCGAGGATCGCGACGATGCAGGAGATCGCGGCAATGCCGATCACCGCGAATCGCATCGCGCGTTGCGCATTCGCATCGCCGCGCAACACATCATCGAGCGCGCGTCCCGCGAACACGCCGCTCGCGAAGATGCCCATGATCACGAACTTCTCGGGATAACGAATCGCGTTCGCGACACCGGCGTCGAACAACAGGCGCAGCAGCGGCGTGTGCGAGCCGATCGCGGCGATCAGCGAAATCGCGGCGATCGTGAGAAAGAGCGCGGTACCGCGTCTGCGCGTTGCGAGTCCGACGATCACGCCGCAGACGATGAGCAGTCCCGAGTAAATGCTGAAGAAGAAAGGCTTGAGCAGCGCGGGATAGACGCCCGCGCCCCAGTACTCTTCGACCGCGATCGGATCCGCTCTGCCGGTGAGCTCGGGGTTGATGAATTCGGCGATGCGCACCGGCGGCATGCTCCACTTCTCGACGACTTTCCACGGAAGTCCGCGCGCACGCACGGAGTCTTTGAAGTGATCGAGTGTCGGAATGATTTGCACCGCGGCGATCAATGTTCCGGCGACGCACATCGCGGCGACGAGTCCGAGTTTTCGCGGGATGCTGCCGCGTCCATGAAAGAGTGCGTAGAGACCGAGCAGCGCGCCGGTTTGCAACGTGGTCGTCGGTTCGGCGACGAGCAACTGCAAACCGAGAAACACAACTGCGAGTGCGAAGTCGCGTCGCGTTCCGCCGCGCAACACGCGTCGCGCGTACAAACAAATCCACGGAATCCACGCGGTGCTGAAGAGAAACGGGAAGAGGTTCAGTCCGGAGATCAGCAATCCGCCGAGGCCGAAGGACAACGCGGCAAGCACAGAGGCCGTTCGGCCCGTTTGCATGGAACGCAAAAGCGCGTACATGCCGAACGTGGCGATGTAGAGATGCGCGAGCGCGTGCAGATGAAAGCCGAGGTTGAAGCTCGGGAGAAAGATCAGCCACGTGAGTGGATAGAACAGCTCGTGCGCGGGATTCGCGGCGAGTGGTTGTCCCGCGGCGATGAATGGGTTCCAGTACGGAAACTCGCCGCGCGCGACGATCTCGCGCAACACGTGACGAAGCGGGTAGTGATACGAGGCGACGTCGCGCGTGTAGAGGACGTTGAGGCCGAGGAGGATGTCGGCGAAGAGAAGCGTGGGAAGCGCGGCGAGAATCGCGCGCGCCACCCACTCTTTCTTGCGCTCTGAATCCACGTCAGTAAATCGGGAAGCGGTCGCAGAGCGACTTCACTTCGGACTTCACGTTCGCGATGACATCGGCATCGCCCTTCGAATCGAGGACGCGCGCAATGAGCTCCGCGATCGTCTTCATCTCCGCCTCGGCCAGACCGCGCGTTGTGACCGCGGGCGTTCCGATGCGAACGCCACTCGCCACCATCGGCTTGTTCTGATCGAACGGGATCGTGTTCTTGTTGACCGTGATGCCGGCCGCTTCGAGCATGTTCTGCGCGTCTTTGCCGGTGATGCCTTTCGAGAAGACATCGGCCATGAACAGATGATTGTCGGTGCCGCCGGAGACGATGCGGAAGCCGGTGCCGCCGACCGCGGTCGCAAGCGCTTTCGCGTTCTTCACGACCTGTCCCTGATACGCGCGGAACTCATCGGAGAGCGCTTCTTTGAACGCGACTGCTTTCGCCGCGATGATGTGCACGAGCGGTCCGCCCTGCACGCCCGGAAAGACCGCGCGATCGAGATCTTTCGCGTGTTGTTCCTTGCAGAGCACGAGGCCGGAGCGCGGTCCGCGCAATGTTTTGTGCGTGGTGGTGGTGACGAAGTCGGCGTACGGAACCGGCGACGGATGATGTCCGGTGACGACGAGACCGGCGATGTGCGCGATGTCCGCCATCATCAATGCGCCGACGCTGTCCGCGATCTCGCGAATGCGTTTGAAATCGATGACGCGCGAGTACGCGGAGGCGCCGCAGATGATCATGCGCGGCTTGTTCTCTTCCGCGATCTTCTGCATCTCGTCGTAATCGATGAGCTCATCTTCTTTGCGCACGCCGTACGCGACGACTTTGAAATCGCGGCCGCTGTACGACAGCGGATGGCCGTGCGTGAGATGGCCGCCGTGCGAGAGGTCCATGCCCATGATCGTGTCGCCGGGTTTGAGCATGGCGAAGTAGACGGACATGTTGGCCTGCGAGCCGGAGTGCGGCTGCACGTTGGCGTGCTCGGCGCCGAAGAGTTTTTTCGCGCGCTCGATGGCAATGGTCTCGACGACGTCGGTCGGTCCGCAACCACCGTAGTACCGCTTGCCGGGATAGCCCTCGGCGTATTTGTTCGTGAATACCGAGCCCATCGCGGTGAGCACGGCGTGTGACACGTGGTTCTCGGAAGCGATGAGCTCGAGAGTGTCGTTCTGGCGCGCGGTCTCGGTGCGAATCGCATCCGCGATTTCGGGATCGACGGCGTCGATGTCGCGATGCAGGAATTCGCGTCCCATCGCGGCGGCTCGTTCTTCGTGGATCGTGGTCATGACAGGTATCGCTCCTCGGTCGCGCATTCTATAGTTGGCCCGATGTTTCGACGCATTCCGTTTGCGGCGCTGCTGCTCGTGGCCGTGGCCGCAACGGCGTGGTACGGCTTCTTCTTTTTCGGCGACAACTTCGTCGCGTACTTTCCGATGAAGTTGCTGACGTCGCAGTCCTGGCGTCACGGCGAAGTTCCGTACTGGAACTTCTTCCTGAGCGCGGGCCAGCCGCTCGCGGGAAATCCGAACGCGCTCGCGTTCTATCCGCTCGACGTTTTGTATCTGTTTCTGCCCGCGCACGTCGCGTTCAATCTGCACTTTCTGATTCACGCGATCGGCGGTGCGTTCGCGATGCGTGCGTTGTGCCTCGCGCGCGGCACGTCGAGAGAATCGGCGACGTTCGCGGCAATCGTGTACGCGCTGACCGGCGTCGTGATCTCGTCGTTCGCGTTCTACAACCTCGTCGTGGCCGTGGCGATGATTCCGCTCGCGCTGCTCGCCGTCGAGCGACGTTCCGTTCCGCTGCTCGGCGTCGCATTCGGTCTGCTGATTCTCGCGGCGGAGCCAGTGACGCTTCTCGGTGCGCTGATTCCGGTCGCGATCTCGTCGTGGCGCCGTTTTCCGATTCGTTCGCTGGCGATGAGTGTGGCGATCTCCGCGATCGTCGCCGCGCCGCAGCTCATCGCGTTCTTCGAAATCTCCGGCGATGTGAATCGCACCGCGGGCATCGATCCGGCGAACGTTCTCGGTACCGCGTTGTCGTTGAAACGCATCGCCGAAATTTTCGTGTGGCCGTTGTCGGGATCGCTGATGGATCCGCAGGGCGGCGCGCACCGCGTGCGGTTGTTCTCGACGATTTTCATCGGCGTGATTGCGTTGCCCGCGTTGTGGATCGCATTGCGGAAGCGATCGCGATTCGTATTCGCGGCGCTGGTGTTGTTGTTTCTCGCGGCGTCGAATCCGATCGTGACCGCGGCGGTGATTCGATTCGAGTGGTCGCGTCTCGGTCGCTATCCCGAAAAGTTCGTGCTGCCGATGACGGTGGTCATCGTGATGCTCATCGGCGAGTACTTCGATCGCGCGCGTTTTCGCAAAGCGTGGATCGCGATCACGTTGCTGCCGCTTGCATGGGCCGCGTATCGCGCGATGCCGATCGACTGGTTTTCGCTCTATCACTATCCGCAAGTCACGCCGCGGCGCGCGTTCATTCGTCCCGATCCGAAAACCGGCATCGTTTCCGCGCGCGAAGAAGCGCGACAACGCACGCGCGATCTCGAGCCGCTGTGGGCGATGCCGATCGGCATCAACTATCTGATGATGCCGGCGGGCGACGGGATTCAATCGCGACTCACGTACATCGCGGTCTCGCGCTTTCACAACGGACCGGTGCAGACTCCGTACTTGCAGATCGCGGGTGCGGATGTGCCGGGTGCGTTGCCGGAAGCGATGATCGTGCCGCGCACGGTCGTTGCGAATTCCGTTCACGAAGCGGTGCGTGTGATCGAGTCGCCCGCGTTCGATCCGCATCGCGAAGCGGTCGCGCCGTTCGCGTTTGCATCCGCGCCGGCGCGCATCACGAAGTATCAGCGCGAAGGACAAACGATCACGATTGATGTCGTTGCACGTGGTCCCGCGTTGCTGTTCGTGAATCAGACGTACTTCAAGTCGTGGGTGGCGATGATGGACGGCGAGGAACTGCCAATCGTCTCACTCGATCTCGATCGCCTCGGCGTGCTCGTTCCGCAAAGTGGTCGCGTCGTGCTGCGCTTCGGTCGTTATCGCGTCGCGGTTGCGATCGCGACGGCGTTGTCATTTCTCACGGTCGCGGCGATCTTCCTTCGCGAGCTGATCGAAAAACGCAATCGCCGCACCGACGAGGTAGAGCGATCCGGTGATGACGATGTGTCTCTCGGGCGCGCCTAACGCGGCGCGAAACGCATCATCAGGATTTGCGATCGCAATCGCATTCGCGAACGAATCGGCTTTCACGGAACGCGGCGAATACGGTTCCGTCGCGATGATGCGATCGAACAGCGGAAAGAGTGTTTCGACGACCGGCTGCACGTCTTTGTCGCTCATGATTCCGAACACGAGCAGCCGCGGATGCGGAACGTTCTTGTCGAAGTACGGCGCGGTCTGCGCGACCGCGTGCGCGTTGTGACCGCCGTCGATCCAGATTTCCTTGCCGCGCGTCTCGATGCGCTCGAGGCGTCCGCGCCAGCGCGTGTTCGCAACGCCGCGCGCGATCGCATCTTCGTCGATGCCGAGCTCTCGCGCGGTGCGCACCGCGAGCGCGGCATTGCGTTTTTGAAATTCACCGGCGAGCGGTGAGTCGTGTTCTTCGGTGACGTGAATGACGCGCGCGCCGAATTGCGCGGCGCGTTTGCGAAGGACGTCGAGCACGATCGCGTCGTCGTTGGTCGTCAGCACGATCGCGTTGCGATGAATGACGCCGGCTTTCTCGCGTGCGATCGCGCGCAACGTGTTGCCGAGGTACTCCATGTGATCCATGCCGACGGGCGTGATCACACTCGCGATCGGCTTCACGACATTCGTTGCATCGAGACGACCGCCCATCCCGACTTCGAGCACCGCGATGTCGACCTGCGCTTTCGCGAAGGCGATGAACGCGAGCAGCGTGAGCGCTTCGAAGTACGTCGGCGTGATGTCGATGCGCTGCGCGGCGTCCTGCATCGCGACGATGCTTTCGTTCAGTAGCACGTCATTGATGTTGCGGCCATCGATCGTCCATCGTTCGCGAATGTCGACGAGATGCGGAGAGGTGTAGTGCGCGGTGCGTTTGCCGGATGCGGTGAGAATCGCCGCGAGCATCGCGGACGTCGAGCCTTTGCCGTTCGTGCCCGCGACGATGATCGATGGATACGCGTGTTGCGGGTTGCCGACAGCACGCAGCAGTGCGCGCATGCGATCGAGTCCGGGGCGGATGCCGCTGCCCTGGAGCGAGTCGAGCCAGTCGAGCGGCGTCACGGCTTACTTGCCGGTGAAGAAACGGAGGAAGCGTCCGATGGCCGGCTTCATCTCCGCGCGCGGCGTGATGAGATCGACCATGCCGTGCTCGACGAGGAACTCGCTGCGCTGGAAGCCTTCCGGCAGCGTCTGACGAATGGTTTGTTCGATGACGCGCGGGCCGGCGAAGCCGATGAGCGCTTTCGGTTCGGCGATGTTGAGATCGCCGAGCATCGCGTACGACGCGGTGACGCCGCCGGTGGTGGGATCGGTGAGGATGGAGATGTACGGAAGTCCCGCGTCGCTGAGTCGCGCGAGTGCCGCGGAGATTTTCGCCATCTGCATCAGTGAGAGGATGCCTTCCTGCATGCGCGCGCCGCCGGAGCAGGAGACGATGATCATCGGCTCTTTCTTTTCGATCGCGCGCTCGATGGCGATGGTGATTTTCTCGCCGACGACCGAGCCCATCGAACCGCCCATGAAGTTGTACTCCATGGCGCAGATGACGAGCGGGATGCCTTCGAGTTTGCCT
>JACZCU010035088.1_pt1 | contig 39675 bp, 62 predicted proteins | sample 8641851 | NCBI WGS metagenome assembly JACZCU01 (sample SAMN15324605, study PRJNA640507) | soil metagenome | isolation source: monocropping sugarcane control | place: China: Luxin town, Laibin City, Guangxi Province | collected 2019-07-25 | depth 10cm m | reverse complement strand
GGGCTCAGGTCGGGGCTCAGGTCTGGGCTCAGGTCGGGGATCAGGTCAGGGCTCAGGTCAGGGCTCAGGTCTGGGCTCAGGTCGGGGCTCAGGTCGGGGATCAGGTCGGGGATCAGGTCAGGGCTCAGGTCGGGGCTCAGGTCTGGGCTCAGGTCGGGGCTCAGGTCGGGGCTCAGGTCGGGGCTCAGGTCTGGGATCAGGTCAGGGATCAGGTCTGGGATCAGGTCTATTCTGCCATTTACGGCCCTCAAGAAGCAGGGTGGCTTTCGTTCTATGATTTTTTCTTGAACGAAACTCAATTTGAATTTTGTTCAAAATTAAACGGCATTATTAGTATTGCGCAAGAAGCAGGGTGGTGGTGGCCTTTTAAAAATGCAGTAATTATTACACCGCAGCCTACGATACTAAATCGTGATGAACAAAACCGTCTGCATTGCGAAACCGGCCCTGCAATTCAATATCCTGATGGATGGGGTATTTATGCATGGCATGGCGTTCGTGTTCCATCCGAATGGATTATCGACAAAAAATCCCTCACCGCGCAAGTTGCGATCAAATGGGAAAACACCGAGCAGCGCAGAGCAGCCTGTGAGATTGTCGGATGGGCGCAAATATTAGAACAACTTAAAGCAAAAACCATCGACAAAAATAAAGACCCGCAAATTGGAGAATTGCTGGAAGTTAATATCCCAGATATTGGAAAAGAGAAATTTCTTCGGGTACAATGTGGTACGGGTCGAGTGTTTGCTATGCCAGTCCCGCCCGAAATGAAAACTGCGTTACAGGCCAATGCTTGGACATATAATTTAGAGCCGCACGAATACAAACCAGAAATCCGTACTTAAACACAGGAGAAATACCATGACTTACTACGTACAAAAACAAGCTGCTCAGGGTGATATGCTGATCGAGCGTGTTTCAGAACTGCCAAAAGATGTACTGAAACTGAAAGATGAAAATGGCAAATTCGTTCTCGCTCACAGCGAAACGGGCCACAATCATGTGGTTAAAAAAGCGCCGGGTATCGAGTTCTATCAGAGTGCAAACGACAACTTTACTTGCTGGCTTGTCGTGAACAACACCAAATGTCTGGTGGAACACGAGCGCAGTTTCGACACTCACAAAAGCCTCGGACTGAAGGATGGCATCTATCGTATTCGCCGCCAGCGTGAATATATCCCTGAAGGCTTTCGCCGCGCTGCTGACTAAAGGAAAGCCACATGAAAAGCACCGTTGACCGCCTTGTTGACCAATACGCCGAGCGCTACAAAGACCGCACGGAAAAAAGTGAAATCTTAGTTGACCGCTTTGAAGTCGCTGCAATCCGCGTGTTCCTTCTCTGGGCTTTGTCACTGGGATACACGCTGCAATATAACGAGCCGGAAGGCACGACAGACAGCGGCGACAGTTACGAAAAGCATTGCGCGACAGAGAGCGCCAAAGTGAAAAAGATTTAGTTTATCATGGCTGATAAATGCCGGGGGCGGTTTATCCTTCGTAGATCGCCCCCGAGCAGCCAGATAACGGAGAAAAAAATGGCAGACAAAAACCACGGATTTGTTATCGGTTTCATGACAGCGTTCTTTTTGTGCGCCGTGATGCTTGCTGCGTACTACCGCCCCCAGATCGAGGTGAGGATTGTGACCCAACCTGATCCCGCCTGTGAGAGCGCCAAGGCCAGAGTAAATTTTGATGGACAACACCCTGAACTGAAAAACGCGCTGGGGGAAAAATGAGCGCGGTAAAAAAAATCGATGAAGTTATAAGTGCCCTGAACGAGTGTGTATATTACAATTCGTTCGAGGGCGTTTCTGATGAAGATGGCGCTAAAAAGAAAGTAGATACGGCATACGGAATAGTATTAAAATTCATTAACAGCAAGCGCCCCAAAGACCGCAGCGGGGCGGAAGTTTCAGACCATTGGGAAACGCCGAAATGGCTTTATAACCAGTTAAACGATGAGTTTAACTTTGATTTTGATCCATGCCCTCTTTACTCAAAGTTTGATGGTTTAGTAATTCCTTGGGGTAAAAGCAACTTTGTAAACCCACCTTACAACAGGGTTGATAAGCCAAAGTTTATCAAGAAGGCTTACGAAGAATGGTTAGGGGGGGGTAAGACAGTTGTACTTTTAATTCCAGCGGCGACAGGAACAAAGCAGTTTCATGAGTTGATAAAACCAAATGCCGAAATTAGGTTTATAAAAGGCCGTGTCGCCTTTGCCGGGACAAATAGTAAGGGCGAATATGTGACGACTAACAAAGGTAAGCACGACAGTATGATTGTCATTTTTAGAGAGAAGATGAAATGAGCCTACCTCAAAGATTTTTCACCCTTCAACGGCGCGTTGAACACAAGCGGGAGTTGTTCATCAGGCACTATAACGCGGCGCTCATGTACTTTGACCTTTTTACCGAGGCAGAAAAAGAGGCTGAGGAAATTCTGGCACACGTTGAAAAACAAACAGCGAAGAAGGCGGCGAACAAATGACCTACTACCTGCACATTGATGGCAAGCCGATTGCTGATTTTCATGACAAGGAGTGGGCGATGAAGATTGTCAGCGCGTTGCACAAGTGGGAAAAATCAATAGACCACCTTCCACATAGAGACTTTATTCCAGCGCGGCACTATGTCTTGACGGACAAACATACCGGAGAGGTCGCGTTCGATAGTGCGTTTTTGCCTGAAGTGATGAAGAAAAAGTCTGAAGCAAATGACTGATAAATGCTCTTACTGCGGAGAAAAGAGGCCAACTAACATGCTCGTCTTGAACGTGGGCGGTAAGAATAGCTGGATTGAGTTTTGCCACCCGTGCGGTGAAACCATGACTTTGAAGAACGCCGCAGGAGAAGTTTTTACGCTTAACCAGATTTTTGAGGGTACAAAATGAAATACATCATGGCAGCTTTTATTGCCCTTTTCCCATGTGCCGCGCAAGCCAGCGTAGGGTATGCCAATATCACGGTTGTCGTTAACAACGATAAAGCCGAGATCGATGTGAAGCCTTGCCACAATACGCATGCCAAGCATTGCAGAGATGGTGAAATGGAAGTTGAAACCGATAAGAACGACAAGCAGCCGGTACAGATACGCCATAACAAAGATGGCAGCGTTGAAGTTGATTATTGAATAGAGGATGAAATGACCGCCGCCCTCGTAGAAAACACCATTGACGAGTACCACACCAAGGACGGGCATATCAGCAAGTCGATGTTGTCCGACATTCTGGACTGCCCTGCCGTATACAAATACTGGCATGTTGATGGGCATAAGAAGCCGGAAAAGGACACGCTGAATATCGGCAATGCCGTTCACGTTTTGGCGCTTGAGCCTTCCTTGTTCGAGGCGCGGTATTACGTGTTGCCCGATGGCGTGGTGCGTAATGCCAAACATGAAAAATATCAGGCGCAAATGCAGATCGCGGGTAAGCGCACGATTATCACTCCTAACGATTACGCTGATATCAAGATGATGGCAGCCGCATTGGTGGCAGATAAGACCGCGCAGGTTCTTCTAAAGCGCCGAGGCGTGATTGAGCGCAGCATCTACTGGACGGACGAAAAGACGGGCCTGAAATTCAAGTGTCGCCCCGACCAGCTTGGGGATGATGGCGTTGTAGTTGACCTGAAAACAGCCGCCGATGTGCGCCCCTACAACTTCATGAAGGCCGCTGTGGAATACGGCTACGATATGAGCGTGGCCCTGACCAACAGGGGGTATAAAGCCCTGACAGGCAAGCCTCTGGAAAACTATGTGTTCCTACTTGTCGAAAAGACCGAGCCGAACATTGTTCAGGCGTATGACAGCTTCCGCATGGACAAGGACAGCGCACAGAGCCTTCTTGATCTGGGCGAAATGAGGCTGGACAAGGCGCTTGCCACCCTTATCGAGTGCCAAGATACTGGCATATGGCCCAAATATGCAGATGAAATTGTCCCGCTTGGCGTTCCGCTATGGCTTGCCAAGGGACAATTTGGAGTTCAACCGAAAGAGGAAAATCAGCCATGACACAGTTACCCGCATTGACCAACATCGAAAAAGCCCTGACAAGCGACAAGGCGCTGACTAATCTCAAGATGGCGCTGGGGGCAAATTCCGACCTTGAGCAAGCCAAAATGTTTTGCGCTGGCATCCTGAACGAAATCAGGCGCAGCGAGGGTCAGGAATATGGAGACTTAACAAAGTGCAGCACGGACAGCATTATTCACGCCATGCTGGACGCTGCAAAATTCAAGGTGGCAATTGATGGCAGGAAACACGCTCACCTTGAAGTACGCTGGAACAAAGACCGTAAGACCAATGAAGCGATTTTGCAGATCGACACCAACGGGCTTGTCGCCAAAATTGCCGAGCATTACCCCGATCTTCAGGTGACAGACGTTGCAGTATTTGAGGGTGATACTTTCGAAATTCGAGATATTGACGGTGCGGCGGGATACACTCACACTTCAAAAAACCCATTTCAAGGGGTTGACAAGCTTCTTGGTATCGCAGTGCAAATCAGCTACACTGACAATGGCAAAAAGGTTGTAATTGTTGAAGTCGTGAGCAAGACTGACCTTCTGGCGATGCAAGCTAAGGCAAAGGGATTTGCATGGAAAGAATTTCCGATAGAGCGCATGAGGACAGCCGCTATTAAAAGGGCATGTAAGTGGAGCTTCAGAAAAATCACCGGCTTGCGCGAGATCATCGACTACGACAATACAAAAAACTTCGACCTTAACAAAGCCGCAGCCAACAGCCCGAACATTATCGACAATCTCAACAAAGAGATCGCGCCCCCGAAGCCACAAGCCGCCATTACGAGCCAGCCTGAAGTACAGGCGCAGGTAATCGAGGCCGAAGAAGAAATCGTGACCGAGGAAACCTGATGGGCCGCGCAAATAACAAGTCGTTTAACAGCGAGTGGCATTGGTGGAAGGGGGAGTTTCTATCATGCCATAAAAAATTGTCAGGCTTGACACTTAGGCCGAGATTTTTTTACTGGGAGGAAATCCGGCGCTATTATCTTTTGCGCTACTCCCCGGTGCAGGCCGTTGAGAAATATTTGAAGGTGAAGGTAAGGGCATGATCCAGAAAAAAGCAAAATGGCGCTCTTGTATAGGCCGAGAGTGCAGCCATAACCCGAAAGTGTCTATTATGTTCGAAGATGAGCAGTTTTCCGCGCTGAACACATGGGCAGAGAAAAAAGGGCTTCCTTTCGCCGCCGCTGTCAGAGAAGCCATTGATTTTTGGATAAAGGAAGCCCATGACCGACCCCAAGAACATGCCTGAACTGCTGCCGTGTCCGTTTTGTGGGATAACGCCGGCATTCGGATTGACTAAAAAAACCGGATGCCAGATGCACGGCGACCCAATTCAATACGTCACGCTTGGATGCAAAAATTCCAACTGCCGTGTGAAACCTATGGTGACTGGCGGCGACAGGTACGCAAGAGGCGAAAGACCTGAAAATTTGCAAAAGGGAGAAATGGAAGCGCGCGAAGAAGCGATAAAATATTGGAACACCCGTTCCACCCCCTCCCCGCAGCGAGAGCAGGCGGGTGATGTTGCGCGGTCATGGGATGAAATTTTGGCTATGCTTTCGTTCCACAATATCAAATTCGACTATAACGAGGTCGAAATAGTTGACGCGCATATCAGGGCTAATTTGCCGCCTGATAATGAGATTTTTACCCTGATTAGAACGGCGCAGGAAATTACGAAATTATGGGAGAAAATCCCAGACTATGAAGCCGATACGCCATTGTATATGCGATTTAACCGTCTTTTTGTGCAGATGGCGGCAAGCGTTGGAGCGTTGAAAGTGAGGAAGTTATGCCGATAGAAAAAGATGTTCCAGAAATTAAATGCCCGTTTTGCGGCGCAACTGGCGACCCTGACTGGACGCACCTGAACCAACTAAAGGCTCATTTGCTTTCAGGCGTATGTGATGAGTTTGATGAATTGAAGGACATTATTTATGCCAATAACCGTTGAAGAAACAAACGAAGTCATTAGAGCCTTGAATTGGCTTGTCAGGACAAATGGGCATCCCCACGAAGATGAAATCATGGAGAGGCAAAAAATCGTTTTTCAGGCAATAAAAACGCTCGAAGATATAAATTCGTTCATCGCCTTGTGCAAAGGAAAAAACGGCACAGGCACAATGATGCAAATATATCAGCTTGAGGATGTTATATCAAAAGCCGCCACCCAAGCCCCGCAGCAGCCAGCTACAGAGCCGAGCGAGGCACGGGCGAGGGCGTTGGAGGCTCTGCAAGAATTGAAGGGGCTGGACAAGTACCTGAAGGAATACAAAAACAGGGACAAGACCCCGCATTTTGTCGAATTTATTATCCACAAAATAGACCCGCATTTAAAGGTTATAGAATTCGCTTTAAAGCGCCCTGAAAAATGCCCCTCATGGACATGCAAGATGATGAACAAATGCGATGTGTGCGGTAGATGCGCCACCCCGCCTGAAAGCTGCGAGGCGGTTATGGTGGAGGAACTTGTCGAAGCAATATGGAGCGTCCTGCGTTTCTGTGATGCTAAAGACTGGATGAATGAGCGAAAGCCAATAGCTGAGCGCATTGTAAAAGAGTTGTCAAACCGTGGCCTGAAAATAACGAAGGAAAAGGAGTAGGCGCGGTGAAAATAGAAAAAGTATATGAGAGAAAAGGCAAGCGAAATCACATTCGCAGATACTACGCCGAAACCGAGAAAACGTGCTGGTATGCTTCAGTTATTAACGGTGAAATAGTCAACGCTGCAATTCGCGCCGATAAAGTCGAGGGCTTTGATAAAGGCATAGACCCAAAAGAATTGCCGCCGGAAATGCTTGCTTTCATGAATAAAACAAAGAAGGAAAAGGAGTAAGGGGCATGGCGAAGAAAATAACCAAAAAACAGGAAAATGTACTCATTGCGCTTCATGGCGGGGCAACAAATATTTCTGACTTATGCAAGAAAAGTGGCTTGCCAGAGAGCGAGGTTGTTAAGGCACTTGATGAACTTAAGCAAGCTGGATTTGTTGAGGGGCCACCCTCTTTTGCAGAGCAATGTGCTGCCGTGCTGAAGGAAATGGACGATACCCTGAAACCGATTGACAGGGGCTATCAGGAAGCGATTATTCTGGTTGCATCCGTCATTGCGAAGGCAGATGAAAAATTTCTGGCCGATAATCTTGGGTATGACTTGGAATTTGTTCAGGTTGTCGGAAACAGGCTGAGAAATTCAAAAATCTGGGTTGGCGATAAAGTCCGTGAAGATGTTTTACAGCAATGGGAAACATCATCAGTATCATTCATGGTCGATGTAAATGTGGCGTCCGGTATTTTCAGGATTATCGGCGGTGAGGGAGAAAATAGGCAAATCGAATTGACCGCCGAAGGATTAAAAGAGGGCGCACGAATAATGAAATCAGTCGGGGAGAAATAACCATGCCCACCCCCGCGCTGAAAGAGGCTGTTGAACTGAAATATTACTGGTCTGATGATGAGGAAATTATCAGGAGCGAGGCATTTGACACCCGCGAACAGGCGTATAGTGATGCCTATTGTCACAGGGCGCAATGCTTTGACGACCCGAGCCAGAATGATGGGTTTTTCCTACATCACGGGAAAATGGTTGCCAATCCCGATTATGATGCATACTACGCCAAGCATTATGGGGTTTTTGATGAGGATAACGCAAAGTTTTTGTTTGAAGGAAAAACCGAGCGCGTCCTAGCTTTCACGGTGACAGACCTTTTTCATGATACGTGGCAAGCCGCGCAGAAGCCGCCGACTTCGGGAGAGGTTGCGGATGAAAAAGATTTAATAGATATGGTTGCTAAAGAACACTGGCGGCGCTCATGCCCTCAAGACCCGCAACCTTGGGATAAAAAATCATATAAGCAGAAAAACCAGCACGTAAGCCCCTCAATGTGGTGGCTATCAGTTTTCAAGTACTTGGGCCTCATCACCGCCGCGTCCTCGCAAGGGGCTTCCGAGATAGTCGATGCCATGAAAGGCGTACTTCCTCTGGTCGATTGCGACTGCCCAGATATGCCTGAAGAGGACAGTGTTGGCTGGCATGAAAACGCACCGATACCTGTCACTTTCGCGCAAGTTCGCAAGTTTAAATCAATCCTCGCCGCCATGCAGGGGGAGACGAATACATGAAAGAACCGGATTTGGACGATAAAATCTCACGCTGGCAACGGCTGGAAAAGTTGCGGGAAAAACGCCGTGGAGTAATGTTCGACCTTGGAATTATTGACATGGAAATTCGTGAACTAGAGAAGCAACAGCTTGACGAATTTCACGCCGCAATGAAAAAAGCAATACAGGAAAAATAACATGACGAACGAGAACGAAATGCCGGATGAGACAGCGCGTAACTGGGATAATGTTCACCCCAATGTGAGGGTTTTAGTACATGCCCTAGAGTGGATAATCGTAAATGATGCTGATGATGCCAACCTAGATATGGCTGAGAAGGCATTGCAGTCTTATGCCGAACATCCTGTTCCCGACCTCGCGCAGCCTGAGAGTGCTTGGCGGGATATAAGCACGGCTCCGAGGGATGGGAAAATCATTCTCGCGTTTCGGATTGTGGATGATGAAACACAAAACTGGAAAATGGAGCTAGTTAGCTGGAACGCATACAGGGAAGTTGGTATGGGAGATAGTCAATGGGATGGATGGCCTAGATACACGCCTGAACCCACCCACTGGCAACCGCTACCAGCCCCACCGAAAGCACGGGGCGGGGAGGGAAAGTGATGGGCTATTTCTCCGTCTGTAAAATCTGCCAAATCGCAAATGACTGTACCGTGTTCATGGGCGATCTAGTTTGTGACGATTGCAAACTGGACTGTGAGCAGGACTTTGAAAAAGATGATGATGAAATATGGAGTGAGCCATGACAACGGCACTTTTTCAGGCGCATGAAGAAATTGAAATGCTGGACAAAAAACTGCGCGAATTGCAGCACGAATATCAGCGTAAATGCGAACAGCTTGCCAAGGCAGAATTTCCTTGGCAGCACCTGAACACCGCACCAAAAGATAAAATATTCCTCGCGCATAGCAGGAAATGGAAAATTCCCCGCTTCGTCAAGCGTCAGGAAAACGGTGAATATATCTGCGTAAATGACAGGAGGAAAGTTATTCCAATGGTATGGATTAGCTTGCCCGTGTGGTACCAATGACACCCCCATCAGGAGCAGACCGCGTGAAGGAGTTGGAGGCAGGTCAGGAAATATCCTACGATGCGGCAATGAAAGTATTGGAGATGATGAAACCATGACCCCCTTCCAAACAGCCGCCCAGCATCAAGCAAAATGCTGTTGACAATTCCTGCCTGATTTTTTACGATTTTCACATGGTTGAGCGCCGCATCTTAAAACAATGCGGCGTTCTTCATTTTTTGATCTGCTTAAGCCGTGGCGTACAGGTGGCATTTTTTATCTCCATATCCTTGGCGCACTCGTAGCAATATTTTCGCAACTTTTGATCGTAGACGATGAAAAGTGTTTCTCCGCATAAATTACATGATGCAAGCTCCCTGAGATCTCCGGTAAACCAAATCGCGTCATTGTCCATCGTGATAACCCAATAGCGCCCTGCATCGTTCAATTGCCTCAGAAATGGCAAGGATGAAATCCGCGCCTTGCCCGTCAGTAACCGGCGGCGTTGGCGCTTCAGGGATGGCGCATTGACCAGCGGGATCTGACGGGGGCAGCATGGGATTTGTCGCGCAGGCGGTCAATAGCAGCGGCAGAAATAGGGCTGAGAGGGGCATTGTAGCCAGCTTTCGGAAGGTCGCGCCTGATTTTACCATATTTTTCCCCTATTTTGGTGATATTGACCTGTGCTTCGGCTTTACGCTTATTATCAGCGTCCCTTATATCGCTCTGGCAGGCGCTATAACCGGCTTGATAGATCGAGTGGTGGACATAGGCCACGCCGCCGCCCAGAAGCGCCAGAAAGCCAAGAATTGACCCAATTTGACCCCATATAGGCAAGAGCCGCCAAAGCGCTATCATTGAAGCCCCCTGAGACATTCGGCCTGTTGAGCCAAGCGCCTTATTATAATTCCATAACAATTATTTGACTTGTCAAAACAATTTTTGCCACCGGCCCTCGTCCACCGGGAAAATTCACGACACGCCCCAGCAAAGTCGCCCGAGTTGATTTTCTTCAACATGGTGCTGCTTTGGAAGTTGCCCACGCCGACATTGAAAATGAAGTCCACGAATACGACCTTCGCGCCGGTCGGAATTTCGACCTTCGCCAAGCTGTCAAGCTGCACGGTTGCTTGGGCCAGATCATCACGGAAATATTGGTCGCATTGTTCCTGAGTGGCATGGTCGCCAGCCTTCACGCCTGCGGTATGCCCACGGCATATTGTCCACACGCCCACGCTGTCTTTGTAGGCATCATATTTTATGCCCTCATGTGGTGCTGTGAAGTGCATACAAAGGGCAATGAAAGCAGCGGTCGCCGCTGTCCCGCCGATGATATGCCTGTTCTCTGCCATCAAGCCGCCCCGCGCAGATTATCCCAATAGAGAATTTCCCCGCCATCGTTACCAGATATTTGAATGACCATCGTGGACTTGCTGGGATCATCGGTAATGTCAACCGAGAGGGTATAAGCGCCCATTGCCCCGCCGGGGCTTAGATCGGTATAGGTGCTGTCACCCTGCACAGTTAGATTTGCCTTCTGTTGTGCGCCTGTTACCGCCACATAAACATCAATGCTAATCGTGTTATAGGCAGAAAGGTCAACAGGATCGGTTGACAAAAGACCGTTTCCGATCCCGCTGTCAGTATAAAGACCTGATTTTGTCCCTTGGGTAACGTGCAATACAGATGGCAATAGCGTGTAAATCCCCACTCCGTTCCATGTCAAAGGGCCACCAGTAGGAAGATTGCCTATAATGTGTTCAAAACCTTCCAGTAAACCGGGTTCAGGCGGGACAGAAACAGGGCCGAGGATCGGATACTTTATTTGCCCCCTGACAGGATATCTAATCATTTTTACCCCCCGCCGCCGTGAGTATTGCCGCCGTTCATAAAATAATCAAGACCGACTTTCACAGCTTCCCACGCGGCGGTAAACAAGAAGGCTATGAATGCGAGAAAATTCTTAGCACCGTTCATTTTCTTTTCGTGGTCTTGCACCATCGGCTTAATGTTATCATTCAGGTCGTTCTCTTGAGCGTTGAGGCGTTCTTCGTGAACCGCGACAGTCGGGATGAGCTTGGCAAATTCTTTTAAATCTGCCGCCATTTCGTCAATCTTGCCACCAATGCGGCCTATTTCGCGCTCAAGTTCCGCTGTCATGGCATCACCTTATGCGTTGCTGTTAACACTTACGTACACGCCCGACAAGCTGCCGCCCGAGCCGGTAATCTTGGCCCAGATTTGCTCACCAACGAAGCCCTGCCCGATATTGGAGCTATAGCCGCCGCCGAGCGTAACGAAAAACACAGCGTTTGCAGTTGTCGTGACTGCCGTGCCAGTGTCGTCTTTCAAGGCGCCTAGAGTTGCGCCATTGTGGATAGAAGAATAGAGCGCCACAGTGCCACCATCAAAATCTGTGCCGGTGACGTAGATCGAAGCAGCATAAAAATCCTTGTTAGGATTTTGTACGTCAGCGGCTTTGTAGTTTGTATCCTTCGCCGCAATCAAGACTTGCGTAAACATTTCTCTTCTCCCTTTAAAAAACCAATTCTTTCATTGCCAGATCGTTTGACGTTGCCATGCCAGCCGCTATAAGGCGTGTTGACGACATTGCCCTAAGTTTTACGTTTGTCGTGCAAGCCGCAGCCGTGCTTAATACCTGTGTCCAGTCTGTGCCATCCCAATCTAGCACTTTAAACAGGTCTTGGGTACTATCAATAAAGCCGACACGGGAATTTGAAAAACCCGCGAGGCTTGGGCTTCCTGTTGCGCCGGAAATGGCAAAAGAGTTGCCGAGTTGCGCCCATGTCCCCGCCGTGTTTTTGCAAGTCCTGAGTTGTCGCGCCGCAGCATTGTTGCTGAACAGAGCCACAAGGTCGCTTGCAAGCTTTGTGACGGTGAAAGACGCTGAACTGCCGCCGAGTGAAAATTCATTACTGACTTGCGACCAAGTAGAACCATTAAAGCTGTATTCCGTCAGCTTGGGAGTTGTAAAATCAAGGATAATGGCAGCAAGGTCGGTTGATGAAAGTCCAGTTACGGGCTGAAGTGATTGCAGGAAATCAGGCGTTGCAGCAGAGCCTACCGAGGCCCAATTCGAGCCGTTCCAGTCGAAGGCTTCGAGATAATTATTATTTTGCTCCCAGATACCGACACGGGTTGAGTTCAGCTTACCAATGTTTGGTGCTGCGCCCACCGGAAGCGTATAGGTTGAACCTGTTTGAGTCCAATCTGTGCCATCAAAACTGTATGTCCTGAGTTCCTGAGAGGCGTTTGTCACCGCAATCGTGGTGGCATCAAGAGAGCAAATGTCAAAGGCCGCAAAGCCGAAATCGAACACGTTACCGACTGTTTGCCATCCGGTAGGATTGATGGGCCACGCAAGATCAGCGCCAAGATACACGGCATCCACTTGGGAAGTCCCGAGCATCAGGTTATCTATTTGCGCTGACCCGAGATTTATGCCCATGTTACCCCACAATCACGTACATTGTGTTTGCATCGGGCGATCCGATGGCATCATATTCGGCTTGAGTGAGCGATATGATGTTGTTGATACGATCAGCGCCAGTCACGCCCGTTGTATCGGAAATGATGGCAAGGTTGTCACCCGGCAAGCCGACTTCGAACACGGAGAGAGTTGCCCCCATGCCGCCAGTTCCCCAAAGGATAGAATTAAGCGGAGTACCGCCGCTTGCGTTATAGAATTTGTAACGCGCATTTGTGAAGCTACCAGCGTACACCTTTATCGTGATGGGGGTGAGGGCGGTTGTCGTGTATTCGCAGTCGAACGCGATACAGGCGGCATTAGATGATCCTTCAGGATTTTCAATAGAGCCTTTCAAAAAGGCATCGTTGACAAAAACAGTAAGCGCAGGCTGAACCGTTGCGGCTTCAGGAATAGCAATACCCTTAACGCTGATATAAAGCTTGTTGCCAATGACTTTCGGCGTAATTGTGGACGTTAAAATCAGCGTCCCGTCAGAGGTTGTCGGAACGCTCGACCTTGGGATATGGGCATCAATGAAATCATCACTAATGAATTCCTGATAGTCGAAATCTGCGATAACGCCAGTGTTTGCCGTGCCGCCGCCGCCCCCACCGCCGCCCCCAGCCGCAGCAATCAGGCCGTTCACCCAGCCCTCAAGATCGGCCTTAAGCTGGGTTTCAAAATCATCGGCGCGAATACGTGCGTTATCATCGCTGTTATTGCTATCCGTCATTTGTATCGTGTCGTCTGGCACGAAAGCGGTCATGAACGGGTTATTATCGAAGCGAATAGCCGCCTTCACACCTTCAGGATGAGTGGCCTTATCATTAATGATACCCGCGACCGTTTCAGCTACCGTGGCGAATTCCACAAGGCCATAATTTGTTTCAGTAGCATAAGTATTGAGGTCAATGGCAGACACGTTATCGACTACCCATTGCTCCACGCCATCAGCGTCAGTCAGGCGCACTTGATAAAGGTCAGCGGAAAGCCAGATATTTGCCGAGCCAGCCGCGTCAAGTTCTACAGGATTATCGTTTGGAATGTTGCCGCTGCTATCGGTGAACGTGTCTTGGAACGTATCGAGAGAACCGGCACGATAAAAATAGACGAAGCCGCCAGCGAGAGGCTGACCAACGAATGTTGTTTGACCGAGGAACTGGCATTGACCGCGAGGAATAGGGCATAGAGCAGCCATCAGGGGTTTCCTTTCACCAAAGCGGTGGATTGATTAATGATCGGCCCTTGTGGGCGAGGACGCGGACCATTGCCGCTATTCCTGAACATTTGTTGAAACTGCGGCGGCAGTTTGCGCGTGACTTCCACGGGTATTCTTTCATTGCGTTCCAGCATTTGCAACAGGTTTTCAGCCTTCCCGCGCCCGAGGTATTTTGAAAGCTGCTTGAAAAGCGTACTGCCTGCCACAATCCCAGCCGCCATGCCACCAGAGGGGCCGGTTTCAGCAGCCGTTGAAATTCCCACCAAGCTTGGCATTACCCAGCCTGTTTTACCCTTCAGGTCGCCAATATCAATCCCGAATTTTCCGAGCAGGCCCATCGTGTTCTCGCCAATGCCATAGTGAGAAGCGATCTTGAGCGCGTTCTTTTCTTCGCCAGTCCAGCCGCGAGTAATGGCATCGTTCTTCAAAATCTTCTGAAGGTTGTTTTTTATTTGTTGCTGATTTCCCGCGGCATCGCCAACCGCTTTCGCAACCACTTCGAATTTACGCGCCTTTTCCCACTTTGCCCGAGCCGTGTTCAGCAGGTTAACAGCTTCAGGAGAATTATTCGTGAGGGCAACGCCGCCGAGGTTGTTCATGAAATCATCAATCGAGTGAACCGCGTCAATACCCTTCGAAATTTCCTTGCCGCCTTTCGCATTTGCCAGTTGCGCGAAATTATATCGCACATTGTCCAGCATCGACAGGCTGAGAGGCTTGCCGCCGTAGGCATAGGAGTGCAGGTCAGCAAGCGCACGTTGTGTTTCGGCATGGGTAATGTCGTTGAGGTCGCCCAAGGAACGCTTGATCCTGATATAAAGCCCCTTCACAGCATCAGGATGAAGCATAGCGCCGATAGCGTCCATGCGGTTATAGACTTCGCCACCCTGCCCACGAAGCTGGGCCGTGCGCTGGGCGAGGGCATCAGCCCCACGCGCCACCACGCCTTTACCGATATTTTTCATGCCCCCTGCCGCCATCGAGCCGATAGCCGCCGCAGCCTGCAATTCAGGGGAAGCGCCGCTTTCCGCGAGAGCGCCCATTCCTGCGCCGGTCAATGCACCAGCAGCACCAAATGGAGCGCCGCCGATCATGCCTTCCCCTGCGCCGACAGCCATGCGCTCGTCTTGGTTTTGAGGTTCTGGGAGGCCAAGTTTTGTCAATCCTGCTTCGATAAGAGGCGTGACAGGCTGCCCCCTGACTTTTGACAAGTCTTTGCCCGTAAGTGCCTCATAGCCGGAAATCCCCGCGTTCATCACATTGACGGGGATATCCAAAAGCTGACCAACGCCCTGCGCCGCCGCCCGTCCGGTAATGGCAAGCCTATGACCGATGGAGTTGTTCTGAGGAAGCCTGCCGGTGACTTCGGTGATGTATTTTTTTGTTTCTTCGGGCAGATTTTCAATACCCTTCGAGGCGAGGTTTCCGCTGCCCCAATTGTAGGCCGCCAGCATGGAAGGAATATCGCCCTTGTACTGTTTGGCGAGATCGGCATACATACGCGCTGCGCCATCTGCCGAGGATTTGAAGTCCTTTACATCAACGCCATAGGCTTTCGCGGTCTTGGGTATGAATTGAAAATCCCCCGCCGCGCCCGATCTTTCATTGTAGAGGCGCTTTCCGCGTGAGCTTTCCTGTTGCCATACGCTATCCAGAAGCCCAGCAGGAAGGCCATGTTTTTTTTCAAGGTCTGCAAGATAGGCTTGTTTCTGGGGTATGTCGGCGGTCATGGTGGCAGTAGATTGGGCAGGTGCGGTGCGTGAAGCCCTTGCTTCAAGCTCATCCAACCGCCTCAATTCTTCAAGTTCCTGCCGGTCGCTCATTTTTTACCTTTTATGCTTTGCGCGTAGGGCTTCGAGTTCTTTTTGCTCTGCGGGTGTCAGCGGTGCATCATTTCCGGCGCTGGGCGCTGAAGGCTGAGTGTTTTCAAAAGCCCCGTAAAGCTTCGCTTCGAGCATCTTTTTCGCTTGAGGATCGCCAGCGTCTACAGCCGCTTCAAGCTTAGGGTCAAGATCAAAAATTCCACGCATTTTCTGAGCCGTGTTGAAAGCCTTGTTGAGAGCTTCCATAGCAGCTTCATAAGTGAAATTCGGGCTGCCGGTGGATTGCTTGTAGAAATCCATTTCCCTATTGCTATCCATCGCCCGAGCAGAAAGGTGATTTTGTTCGCGGATAGAATTGAGCAGGTTGGGCGTTTCAGACTGGATATTCTGAAGTGCCGTTGCCACCTTGGGCTGAAATGCAGCGCCGACCACTGGGACACGGGCACTAAGGTTTTTGGCAGAAGCCGCGAGATTGTCCAACGGGCTTTTTGTTTCAGAAGGCATCGCGCCCGCATCGTTCAGGTCGTTATAATACCCGCGCAAAAGATTGACTGAATTCTTGACCTTCTCAATACCCATCGTGGCAACACGGTTTTCGGGTACTTTTCCAGCGCCAAGCAGTTTACCGGACGCATTGGCGGCGGCAAGCGCCTTTGTCGATGCTTCCGCGCCTGCCTGCGGGATTACGTTTCCGTTCTCATCATAGGTCGTTGCTTTCAAAGTTTGATGCAATGCCATCTGCATAAGTGCAGTATCAGAAATATTTTTGTTTGCGGGATCGGCACGAAGAACCGCGTAAGCCTGCATCGTGGCGCTTTGTTTATCGCCGCCTTTTCCTGCAATCGAAGCGTTCGCCATAAGGTTGTTCAAAGCGCCGGTTTGTTGGTCGAAACTGTAAATGCTCTGATTGCCAGTCCCATCCATCACGGTCAAAGGCGTAAACTTCGTGCGATCGAGCGCGGTCTTTCGAAGCTGCATTTCAAGCCGGTCTTTGACTGACAGGCTTTGCTGGGCAAGCTGTTGAATGACGCTGGGATCATAATTCTGCGGCACGCCCTGAATAGCTTGAGGGCCGAACATGGAGGCCACGCGCTGCTTTGCGGCCTGATACGAATTTTCATCGTTCACGCCGCTGAGAATTTGCAAAATGGCATCGTTTTTGTCTTTCGCGGCCTGAAGCTGTTTCGCTTGCGTGTCGGCTTGAAGTGCCTGAAGCTCAAAGGGCGCGGATTGCTTTTTCAGGGTGGCTTCCGTGCGCGTTGCATCGGCATCAGCCAGCCCCTTGAGCGTATTCACGTAAACATAAGGATCGAGTGGCATGGTTTACCCCTTAATTCCAAACGATGTTGCCGTAATCTTGGCCTGAATTGGGATAGGGCGCACCGTACTGACCGCCGCCACCGTTGAACGCATTGGACAGGTAGCCGAGGCCCGTTTGGAACATATTTGCCATGTTCGCATAGCCAGCCGCCTTCGCGTTCCCCGCGTTGGCGTATGCCTCACCCATGCCGTTTGCCGCGTTTTGACCGGCATTGGAGATGTTGCCTGCCGACACTTGGCCCGTACCGGAAATCCCCGCCAGTCGGTTGTAAAGATCGGTTTGCTGCGCCCTGTAGCGGTCGAAGGCGTTACCGTATTCCTGAGAACCCATATTTTGACCGTAATCGAGCATGGCCTTCCCCGCCGCGCCCGAAAGTAGGCCACCACGCGCCGCCTGAGAGCGTTCCAGCGCCTTTTCGCCTTCTGACAGACGGAAGGCATAGCCGGGATCGGCCTGAAAATCTGCCATGCTGAAGGGCTTGGCGAGGCTTCCAAAGCCGCCGCCTGCATAATTGGTGTTTGGAGCGCCCCAATTCGTGTTTACACCTGCGGTTTCACCGTTTGCGCCCGTGCCGCCGCCTGCAAAGCCCTTCATGGTCGGAGGGGCAGTCGGGGTGAGGCCGAGCAGATAGGCAAGCTGATTGACCGCCGCGCCGCCTGCGGAGAGCCACGGCATTTGGTCAGAACGGCTTTGGGCATACATCTGCTTCTGGGCTTGGGCCTGTGCTGCCGCTGCGTCAGATTGAGCATCTGCGGCGCTGTTACCGAACAGGCCGCCCACGACAGAGCCGACAATCCCGCCGATATCCCCGCGCTCGTCATTCCAGTATTGGAGGGCAAGTTTTTTGAGATTTTTCAACATGCTTTCACCGCCTGATAAATATGGATATCGCCGTTTGCCATCTTTTCGAGGAAACCGACCTTGCGAATTTTTCCGCGCTTGGCCCAAGCGTCAAACCACTTCATGTTTCCAATGCGGGTCGTGATTATGACGTTTCTGCTTTGCCTAAGATAATCAAGGGCTTCTAGGAAGCTGCGGTATTTTTGGCGCACGGTCGCCCACGGGAAATACTGCATGTGGGGTTCATAGGCATCAGGAGAAACTTTGACATTCATCAGCGCAATGCCCTTCCCGCGCCCGTCCGACACGATATATTCGACATAACCTGTTTCATGTGAAACTTTCATGCCCTGCCCCACCGCCGCAGCAAGGATCGCCTCATGCGCCGATGTGAGCAATTCTATCATGTCAATTGGATACCGCTTGCTTGGAGGGAAAGGGACGTGGCAGAGGACGCGAGCGCCTGAAGGAAGTCGCCAGCGTTCAAAATTTGTCCTTCGGCTTCAAAAACCTCTTGGGTTTCACCTGCGTTGATTACACGGGCCGAAATCAGCGTGTTCGTATCGGCTGCCGTGCCACCGGTCGGGATGAGATAAAGCGTGTAGGTGAGCGCCCCGACAGTCGGGTTGGTGACGGTCAGCTTTTTGATGATTGTTCGCGTGTTCGCGGGAGAGGTGTAATAGGTCGTGGCGCTGGCTGCAATCTGAACAGGGTTGAACAGCTTTTTCGCATAAGTTGACATTGGATGCACCTTGCAATTTTTTGGAGCGTCCAGACAACCAAGCGTGTCCACAGACTGATAATTATATTATAACTTGCCATAGAAGTTTCTACAAGTGGCGTGTTTTGTCAAGGCTTAATATGGAGTTATGACCCATGCGCTTCCCGTCCAGCGTTTCAGGGGCTTGATGGCCCACGCGCTGCCCGTCCAGACCTTGATCGGTTTAGCTACCCACGCGCTGCCCGTCCAGAATTTTACCTCCCCCTCAAGGCCGACAAAAACGATGATCGTGTGAATTGCGTTTTTTGACAAGACACGTTGCGGGACAGAATTTTGAATAAGATCCGGTGTCCAGAAAGGCTCGTTTACGTCACCAGCATCCACAAAGAAAGAATGTGGCATGGGCGGTGTCGATATCGGTCGCTTACCATCCGTCAACTCTGCCGCCCAGAAAGGCTCATTGATATCTTGCGCGTCCGTGAAGATCGAGCGCGGCATCTGGCGCAGTATCATCGGGCGGCTTCCGGCGTTTAGTTCTGCAACCCATGCCGTGTCAAAATCTGGGTGATACTGATAATCAATTCGTGATGAAGGACGCGAGGGATTTTTTCTCGTATTCTGCCAGAAGTCGAGAGGTTGCCATGTGAAGCTGACAACTGGCGTACTATATCCCCACGGAAAAACTATATCTGATTTTACATTTGGGCGCATATAGGGAACATTGCTCTGGTGGGCTTCGGCTTCCAATATGGCAGTCGCAACAGGATTATATCCCCACGGAAAAACGAAGTCAGAGTGCGCGTCAATTCGTTTTGCCGGAATTTGCTTGATCGGAAATGTCGGAAACCAGTCTGGGTGTTCAAGGCCCGTGAAAACCCATCCCGTGTTTCCCGACACGTTTGTTGAGCCGGGTGTATAACCTGCGTAGAAAATGGCAGAGCCGGAAGTAGTGGCATGGTTATCTTTCAAAGACAGATATTCGCAGTTTGACCTGCCATTGACGACTGCAATTGTTGCGGCAACACCTGCGGTTTGTGATGTGACCGTAATCGGCAACGCCCCTGTTCCGCGCCATTGTGGTGGCAAAGTGAAGGATTGAGTAGTGCTATTCGTTAATTTTAGAACCGAGCCGGGATCAAGCTTTAATTCATTGAATGTATTGCTTCCCGATATAAGACATTGCGCCGCGCCTGAAGCGCCGTATATCCTGAAATTGGCATATGTCTGACCGCCGCCTGAAAAAGTTTTGTTTGTTGCGCTTGTGTCTGTTTGATGAAATGTGTCTACATTCACATCATTGAATGAGAGTGTAAATCCAGTCGCGTTTGTCAGGAAATTTAAAATAGTTCCTGTGCCAGTCAAATAAGTCTGACCATTAGCATTAAACGCCTTAGTGCCAGAACCAAGGGCTATATTTTGGCAAAAAATATCATGCCCATTCTGATTTAAGCTTCCATTTGTGAGCGTTATGCTTCCAATAGGCGCTGTTACCGTTCCTAAATCCCCATTAACGCTTATGATTACTGAAGTCGGAGATGTATTTATTGTTAAATTTGTTCCAGTAGAAGAACCGCCAATTTTTACATTTGATCCTGAACCAGCTATCATGCTTATGGTAGTAAGAGTTAAATCCACAAGGCCAGAAAGATCGACTGAACCTGATGCACTAATCGTTCCCCCCGTAAGGGTTACAACGCCGCCAGAAGCGGTGATATTGTTGCAAACTTTAGTGGTGTTAACCGTTACTGTGCATATGCCGGAATTTGTGTCAAAAAACACATTATCAGAAGAAGTGGGAACAGCAGCGCCGCCTGAACCGCCTGAAGTAGTTGACCACTTTGTGCCTGCGGTTGTATCCCAAGTATTCGTGCCACCTACCCAATAACGGTCAGCCATATATTACTCCCCCGTTATGAGATTGGTGATCTTTCCCTTTTCGTACAGGTCAAGCTTTTTTTCAAAGGCCATGTGCTTCATGCAAGCAGGAGCGCCACATGTTGAGGCATTGCATTTTTGGCAAAAGCCGCGCACTTCGCCCGAGCCGTGTTTTACAACCCAATGCGTCCCACAATGGCAGCATTGTTTGGTGTCGGCCTGCCATGTGCCAGTATCATCGGTGATGATGATATGGCCTGAAGGTTTACGAAGAAGCACGGTTACTCCGTATAATGCCAACAGAAGTCAATTTCGGTAGCGCTTGCCGAGCCAGTCAGAGCCATAAGCGCAAGGCCGTTGTTTGCGGTTGCGGGGGCAACAAGTTCGCATCCCGGCACAGCCTGCCAGATCATCGAAGCGCGTTGGTTGAGCGCCTGTTGCCACAGGAAGGCCGAAGCAGTGAGGGTCGGGCCTGCCGAGCAAATACCTTGGTTTGCGGTCGCTACCGCTGCGGGATCGGCGCTATCAAGCGCCTGCGGGGTCAAAGCCGCGCCACCAGAACCGCCCCAAGTTCCGACAGTCGTTGAACGCTGAACGGCGAATTTCCATGCGTTATCCGCTGGGGTAGCCGCCGAAGAAATATTGAGTTGGTAAACGTGCGGCCTGATTGCTGCGGTCGATACCAAGTTTCCGAGGGGGAGTGTCGTAGAGCCGCTTGAAGTCGTGACGCAGTTGCCGGTCACGCTATAATTTCTGCCTGTTGCCATTTTTCATCCCTCACTTGTTAACGAGTTGACCGCCGACCACTTTCATCTTGAAAGGGTCAAATTTCTGCAAGGAAGGATCAATGGTGATGGTTTCGCAGCCCACGGGGCAGGCGTTTTGCGTATCGTCTAGCCCTTCCTGATAGCTGACAATTTCTCCGGTCGCGCTGTCATAGTTGATGTTGATTGCCATGTGAATTTTCCTTTTCTCTATGATATATCAACCCATAGGTCGTTGACAATGGGGTTGGGCGGCGCTGACGCACTGACTGTTAACTTATTGAAGTTGGCGTGTCTTTGCCACGGATTTTGTTCTTGAGAGATTGCCGCAAGCTGCTCTTGAACCTCAGAAAGCGCCCTTTGCCAGCCGCCGTAACCTTCTCCAAGCGAGGACACGTATTCGTAAAGATCATTCAGCCGCGACATAATTGCGGAGATCGGCGGCATGATACCGTCATAGGCAGAGCTTGTTTCTACAGGAGAAATGTCAGGCGGCGGTCGCGGGGGCAGGTCGAGTATTGTGGCAAGAAGATTGGTATTATCCGTTACCTGTGCGTCTTGCTGTTGAGGCGCGTCTTGGTCGTAGGCAAGCTGTTCCTCAAGATCGGCAAGAGTTACGTCAGGGGTAGACCCGCCAGAGCGTTCAAACAGGCGCTTGAACCAGCCTTGCCAAACAACCGCCATCTGCCCGTTCTTGTCCATGATGGGCTGGCGTACCGGAGGAGGAGGAAGCGGCTCTTGTGCCATCAGTTGCTCCCCAATGTCGTTTTGACGTTTGCCGCAATGAGGAACACTTTGCAGGCGGCGGTAATCTGAAGCTTGAAAACACGGTCACGAGCGCGTCCGAGTTGTCGCCAAATAGCACGGGTCAGGTATTTGCCGATTTTGCCCATAGAGCGCCAGTGTGTGCTACTCCACGTATAGCCGCCATCATCTGACCAAGAGAGCGCAGCCTGCGGGTCTTTATATGGCGCGTTTGTCAATCCCACGCCCACCTGAACATCGGCCTGAAAGCGATAATAGGAAATATAATTCAAGTCCTCGTTGTCGGCTATATGGGCGCAAGTCCTCATGCGGCGAATTTCATTTCCGTTATCGTCATAAATATTCAGGCTTTGCTCGTACACTTTTCCGTTTGAATAATCGCCCACAAAATGCTTGTTAAAGATGAACATATGATTTTGAGCGCGGTGGCGCGTGTACTGACCATTTTGAAAATATGCCCGTTCATGCCACAAATTCAGGTTAACATCATAAGCCCAAGTCGTGTTTGCCGAGGGGAAGTTCAGGACGTAATACCAATGCCCTTCTTCTTGGTAATTGTAGCCGACAGCATCCGAGATATCGCCGTAGCTGGCAATGGCAGTTTCAACCGCAAAAGTGCTGATACGCTGTGGCTGATACCCGTTCGCCATGAAAACCACGCCTTGGCCTTCATTGTCTTTGTGCAGCCAGAAAACGGTATTTGCGTTTGTGGAGATAGAATTTGCAGCCGCTGCGCCGTATTCAATCAAGCCGCCATCCCCGATAGGGGCAAAAGGGTAAGACGTTCCGGCAGCATCAAAGAAAATCTGTGTCGTTTCCGTACCAAAAAGCCAAAGCTGTTGATGCAGAACCGCCTGTCCAACAAGATTGTCGGGGTTTGCTTCGGCACTTGCGAAATTCAACGGGTCGATGCCACCAGCATTGTAAAGGTCAGAAACATACGTCATGCCGGAATTGGGCTTGATGAAGTTGAAATACCCGTCAAGGAAGGTCACGGAGTAAGAGCCGAGCCAGCCGGGGGCGATAACGCGCAAGAAGGCGTTATTCGAGAGGGCCAGCGTGTATAAATTCAGGCCATCAACAATGGCAAGCTGAAGGCCGTTATCCGCTATCTGGCATGTCCCGTAAGATGAAACCAGCGTACCAAGTTCCGAGCTTGTGTAGTCGCTGAAAATCTCATAAAGCTTTTTTCCAGACACGACAAAACCGCGCCCAAAAACTTCGTGAGTTGCACGGATCGGCCCTGTTCCCAAGTCCCAGCGTTCCAAAAGTCCCGGCGTAGAGCAAAGCGCCACGATGTTTTTGCTATCATCAACTTCAGATTTTACGGGCATGAGGTTGACGCTTCTTTGCGCGTCAAACGAAATGGAGCGCATCTGGTAAGACGGGCCGATGAAGCCTTTAAATTTTGCCATTACTGCCCCGTCAGAATTGCGTAATACCCATAGGCGCGGCGGTCAACAAGATTGCTGGGGAATTGCAGGCGCTTCACATCGTAGTTTATTTTCTTCAGGCTGCCCTTGCTCTCTGCCGCAAGCTTCATGAGTGTAGCAGACGGAGTAACGCCGAAAGATGGGGCAATTTCAATCGCCAGATTGTACTGCAATCCGCGATTATAGCCGGGTGGCAAAGCAAGGGTGTCACCAAGGGCTGAAACCCCAAGGATTTGTTGCCAGCACCAAAGCACAAAAGAAAAGCTTGCATCAGCGGCAACGGGCCAGAACCGCAGCGTTTTCAACGGAAAGTTCTGATCGTCATACATCACGGTCGGGATAGATGAAGTTACAGTCTTGGAAATGATCTGCGAATAGGAATTGTAATCCTGAATATCCATCGGATAATCGTTACCAAGCGCATCCCTCATCATCGCAACTTCAATCAATACAGGGCGAGGCACGTTAAAATCACCGCCAACACCCATGGTATAGGATTGCTTATTTGCAACAACGGGAAAGACGAGGGGCTGAACGGAATAAATGGCAAGGTTTTCGGTGTTCCAAGCCTCAACCATTTCGTTGAATTTTCGAAGGCATTGTTGTGCTTCAGCGGCGCTTGCCTGTTCCTCAAGTGCAAGAGCGCCGATCTCGCGCATAGCGCCGTTGCAAATATCAAGAACAGTTGCCATCGTAAACCCCTATCAGGTGTTTTCTTCTTCGGCTTCTTCTTTTTCGTCCTCATCGTCCAGCGGCGCATCGTTGTCGAGCGTTGTGCTTTCGTGTAGTTCAAAATCAGGCGCGACCGCCGCAGCGGGAACAATGGGCGCAGGGGCAGCCTCAACCGGCGCTCCCTTGCTCATCGCCAATTCCGTGGGCGTGTTATACCAGCCTGCCCCGAGCGCCGCGTCTTGTTCAGCGTTCACCACAACACAATCGCCCTTTTCCGCGTGATATTTGAAACGCGGGTATTCCTTGTAATCAGGGTTTTCGGGCGCGGCGGGGGCTGCTTTCGGGGTGGATTGGGTCATGAGTTGATTTTTAGGATATTCCATATATTTTCTCCGTGCCTGTCAAAAATTACGCGGAAATAGCCCCCAATTGAGCGCTGATCCACGTATTTGCCGCAACATAGTAATAGACGCAGCGTTTGTCGTTTGTCAACACAACGCCGGTCGCGCCTGCCGTTCCGTCAATCGTGCCAGAACCGGGCGCGTAAACCTGCGCGGCATTTGCACCGGCATTGAAAATCTCGATTGCCATGCCGACAACGCCGGTCGGAAGAACAACGCCAGTTCCAGAACCAACGGTGGTAAGCACGTTGCGATCTTTCGTGAGCGCCAAGGCGTCTGTTCTGGTCGTGCCTGCGGCGGTGAGGGCATTACCAACGCTTCTGAGGACGTTTCCAGCAAAGGTGGCATTGCCGGTTGTCGAAAGCGAGGTGAAAGCACCTGCCGCCGGGGTCGTGCCACCGATAGCGCCACCATCCCAAGAAAGAGTGCCGCCCGATGGCGCGGCGAAGGCTGCCGATGGTGTTGCGCCTGCCGTGAAGGTGGCAAAGTCTTTGTAGGCGAAAGCATCGGTATCATAGACCGAAAACTTAAAAGTGCTGCCATCGGTCGGAAGCCCCTTGAGGCTGGTGGCGTTTGGCAGGGAAATGCCATCGGGGAAAGCGCCTCCGAAGTCGCCTGTGATTTGTCTGGTCGTTGAATTGGACATTGAAGCCTCCGAAAAAGAATTGAAGGAAGAAGGGGCAGTGGTGGAATGTCCGCTGCCCCTATCTCTTTAGCCGATCCGCGTCATTTGCAGGGTCGAGCCGGTGTAGAATGTGGTCGTATCCGAGTGGGAAGCGTTTTGCGCCCCTTGCAGATACAGGCTTCCGGCAGTCGCTACGACAACCGTACCTTCCAGCACAAGCTCAGTGTGTGCCACGGTAGCGGCGACAAGGCTTGCTTGGTCGGTGGTGGTCGTCACGCGGCTTTGAGCCACAGCCGAGGTCGTGAACGCCAAAGACACGTTCTGGATGCTCGTCAGGGTCGCGCCATCGTTCTGCTTGAACGCCACTTTCGTCCCGCCGTTGCCCGTTGCGAGGCATTGGATCACGGCACGATACTTGTAAGTCCCGGCAGCGACATTTAGGGTCAGGCCGGTGAGGTTTGCAAGTGTCGTGTTGGAAGTGGCGGTTACGTCAGCCGATTGCCGAACAGTATCCCCGAGGTTGATGCCATCGGGGAAGCCGCCATAGGCGCGGTCAACGATCTGCGTGTTGGATTGGTTATATGTAGGCATGGTTTTTTCCTTTCACAGAGCGTTGACGTTACCCGAGTACGCGGCAGGCAAGTTCGGGGCGCTGGGTTGCCCAGCCACCGAGCAGGTCGAACCTCCACGGGGTGCGGTCGTTCACGATATCGTATGCGGCGACCATGCGGATGGACATGCCGAGCTTCTTGCTCGTCACGCGCTCCGCTGCATGAACGCCACGGGGCAGTTCAAGGTCAGCCGTGCCGAAGGTGAACGCATCGCGGTGGAACGCCATGTTCTGCGGGGTTTGAATACCCGAAGCGCCGGTTTTGACCAAGAGGGTCGCGCCGTTGGCGATGGTGTTGGTCGTGGAGTAGACGTTCTGGTATGCGCCAGAGAACACGACAGCCGGTTCGATGCTGATGGTCATTGCGCCGCCGCCGCTTGCAGCCGTGGGAACGGCGGTAATGCGGAAGTTTTGCAGAGCGCCGGTCGATTGGCGAGATTGCGGGTTGACGGAGTACACGCCAGAGAAGGTCACAACGTCACCGATTGCCAGCAAGTCACCGGCAGTCCAGCCAGCCGTAACAACTGTTGATCCGGAAGCGACCGCACCGTTGACCGTCACCGCGCCGCCTGCCACGTTTGCGGCATAAACGCCGACCGTGTGCCGTGCGATGTTTTGATCCATGTACCAGTCGAAGCCCAAGGTGTCCTTGGTCATTTGACCTTTGGCCCATTGATCGGAAATCGTGCGCTGCGGGTTGAACAGACCTTGGAGGGCAGGAACGATCACTTCGTTTGCCTTTGGGTTGATCACCATCGAGCGCATACCGTCACGGGGGGCGGCTGCATCATCGAGGATCGTTTGGGCCGCGAGGTACGCGCCGGAAGTTGCGGGGGTCACGCCGCCCGTGCCGGTCACGTTCCAGACGTTCAGGTATTGCTGAAGCCCGTCAAAGTCGATCATGTTGGCGACCGTGGCGATCTGCGGTTTCAGAATGCGATCCGCGAAATCGTCAATGTCGAGGGTGAGTTCTGCCGAGGTGAACGACACATCGCAACCGTATTGGTTGTTCAGGGTCAGCGCAGTCGAGCTTTCGACCGTGCCTTCGACCGCGAGGGTCGGAGTGCGGCGACCGATATAGCGGGGCGGCTTCCTGATGTTGATGGAGTTACCGATCTTAGCGCCCTTAACGGCGAATTGATCGTCATAGTCTCGGTTGACCAGTTTCGTGAAGGTCAGTTCGTTTTCCAAGACAGCGAGTGCCTTGCGGGTAATCATCCCGATTGTCAGAAGGGTATTAGCCATTGTGAAAGCTCCCAGAGTGCGCGTTTATTTCTTGCGCCGCTGTGCCTTCTCCCAAGCCAGATAATCGTCTCCGTTCATTTCGTAGGGGTTTTTTTCAACCCCACCTTTTCCTGAACCGACAGGCTTGATAGGCGGCGGCGCACCAGTAGTTTTGACCGCAGCTTTCTCTTGAGGTTTCGAGCCTTCCGAGGTTTCAAGTTTCGCTTCAATTCTGCCGATGAACCTGTTGAGGGCGACCAAGCCCATGCCTTCCATTTTGTCGGCTTCTTCGGGATTGTCGATCAGAAACTTGGTAACTTCCGCGCTTCTTTCGCTATCCAGAATTGCCTGAAAAATCATCGGGCTTTCAGGGCCATCGTACTCAGCCAGTTTTCGGTCAAAGTCAGGGTCGGTTTCGCGGATTTTAGCTTTACCTTCCTCCCATCGCTGCCCCTTCGCCTGTAAATCCTCAAGCAATTTGGCATTTTGTGCTTTGGTGGCTTCTTCCTTTGACTTTTTTTCGGCTTCTTGAGCGTGTTCTTGTTTGATCTGTTCCCGTAGCCAGTTGACACGGGCAGTATCATATTCCTCGTATGTTTCGAAATTTTCAAGCTTGGGGGCGGTGGACGCAACATCAGCTTTCTTGGGGGCTTCCGAAGTTTCGCCCGGTTTCGGTGCTTTCAGGGCATTAAGTTCAGCCTGAAGCGCGGAAATTTGAGCGTCCTTCTTTGCGAGTTTCCTTTGATAGCCAGTGCGTTTGGGTTTTTTGTCCCCATCGCTGCTTTCATCGGCTGATGCTTCTTCGCCTTCTGCGTCTTGGGCTTCTTCAGCGGCTTTCTTGGGGGCTTCTTCCTCTTTTGGCTTTTCAGCCGGTTGAGGGTCGAGAACCGCCTTTACTTGCTCGTTTTCGGTTGCCAAAACAAAGTCGTTTTTCGGAGTTTCCGCAGCGCCCGTTGCGCCAGTCGTTCCTGTATCAGCCATTTTTCCCCTTACAGCGCATGACGCGCCATTCGTATCTTAATTTTGTTCACAGAATAGATTTCTTGTCAAGTACCGGCCTGCGGGGGCGTCATAGCCCCTTGTGGCGGTTGGTTTTGTGCGACCTTCTGCGCCATCGCAAGTTCTTGTGCATGGCGCAAATGCGCGAGTTCTTCCTTCAAAAGTCCAAAGTTGTTCGCCATTTCACCTTTGATTGTGGCAATAACGACTGCCGTTTCGTTATTCATGGCGGCAATCTTTTCTTTCGAAGCCAGTTCAGTATTTTTGCTTTGAAGCTGTTCATTAGCCGCGTTCAACTGCTTTGTCAAGGCATCAATCATCTGGTGCGATTGGTCGAGAAGCTGTTTGACCTGCGGCGGGATTTGTTCTTGCGGGTTGTCGGCTTCCGCGATGTTTGGCGGCAGGAATTTCTTGAGGCGCTCAGAAAGTTTATCAGCCATGGGCCAATCTTGCGCGTTTACGATGAGGTCGCCAGCCTTGTCCCACAGTTGCGGGTAAGCCTGACTGATTTCGATCATAGTTTGGGAGCTTTCTTGGCGCTTGGTAGAATATGACGGGCCGGTTGTAATGACCACGGCATATTTCATCTGCGTCAAGTCGAAAATCGGCACATCATTGCCCTGCGCATCTTTCGGCACAAAGCCCTGCTCAAGATGGCGGTTGACCTTCATCTGATGGGTGTCGCCGTTTTCATGCGTGATGGAAACGACACGCGCCGCGTCATAAATTTTCGGGATTAGGTCGAGCAAGATCACGCCGAGGAAGCGGAGAGCGCGGGAAAGATTGTCAACAAAGTGGAATGTGGACACGCTGCCTTGGCGCTGAAGGTTTTGAATGGCGCGGCCTGACTGATTGCCCACGTTCTTGCCCAGCGATGGATCAAATTGCCCAGAGGTTGACTGCATATCTTCCGAGGCTTGGCGAATGGCATAAGTGATCGCTTGGATGGGTGGCTCTGCGGAAATGCGCGAAGGCTGCGGGTGTAGAACGCCGTTGGTGTCGGTCGCATTGTATGGCAGGTGAGAAAAATTAGCCACGTTCGCTTGCGCCCAGATATTTTCGTAACCTTCAATCTGACCTGCGGCGATAAGCCACGGTGCTTTGGGGGCAAGGGCAATTGCTTCGATTGACGCGCTGCTCATGTAATTATACATGCGCTGGGGGTCCATCATCTGCTTCACCATGCCACGGATTTTGCGCTTTCCGTCAATGTCATGATCTTCACCGAGGACAACGATGATGGGAATATATTTTCCAGCCCACTCGTATTGCTCGATAACTTCGGCGGCGGTGATTTTGTAGCAGGTGACTTTGGTATCGTAAATATCGCGCTGGCGTTTTGCTTCTTGGGGCGGTGGCGGCGCTTGATCGGAAACTGTACCGTCAAGCCACTCGTAGAGCGTTCCGGACTTGACTTCTTCGCGTACCCAATATTCGGCAATGCGCGTTGCTTCGCTCGTTTTCCATCCCATGGTTGCATCACCGACAGATTGAAAATCTATGTCGTTGATTTTTGCCTTGGGATATTTTTTCTTGAATTCTTCGGTGGGAATGTCGTCCACGATGAAGCAGAAACGCATATCGGAATAGTCAGGTTCGACAGCAAAGGGATCGGGGTAAACCGTGAAGCGGTTTCTGATCTGCTTGATTTTGATATCTTGGTTGAAGCTCTTGTTGTCGCAAAATTCTGTCAGTACACGGAAATATGCCCAGCCGCCGCGCACCATTTGATCGTAGGCGTTGTCAATGGCAACGTCAGAATTGGAATTTGTTTGAATGTACCGGATAAGACCTTCAAGCGTCTTTGCGGTTTTAACATCGCCATCATCTTGAGGGATGATTTTTGCCGATGGGCGGTTTTGTCGCGCATCGTTGACGACTTGGCGCACGGCGGGATCGGTTTTGTCGATGGTAAGGCACGGGCGGGGGTTTGGGCCATTTTCGCGGCCTGTCCTGATGGTTTCGGGCCATTGGTCGCCGGTTGAAAACTTGTCAGCTTCGAGCGCATCTTTCCGGTTTTGATTTTCGGCTTCAGCGGAGAGCTTAAAGCGTGAAAAGGCGGTTAAAAGAAATTCTTTTTCTTCATTCGCGTCAAGTTCTGGCGTATCTTCACTCATCGGATTTTTTCTCCCGCCAGTTCTTGTGCGACAAGCTTTAAAGCGTCAAGCGCGGCGACAAATTCGCCATTTGTGAAAGGCTCGTCAAGCCCTTGAAGCGTTTTTGCTATCGCTTCGGTCAATTTACGCACCTTTCGAGGGTCAACGCTCATTGCATCCATCCGTTTCCGTCTTGTAGGTAAGAAGTATATTCCGGCGCTTTGCTTTTTGCAATGGGCTTCAAAGTAGACAGCCCGACAGCCAAATAACGAAGCCCGTCAGCGCCGTGAGAAGCCCAATTGTGCAGGGGCAGGTTGGCGTAAATCTTTTTTTCCGCGTCCCACTTGCGCTGGTAAGCCTTCAGGCACTCTATACCTGCGGCGCAGCGTTCTTTGTCTATCCAAGTTTGGGGCAAAAGCTGGCGCACTTCAGAAATTCCAGCTTCCAAGTCCGTGCGCCCGAGAACGGTCAGAAGTTTTGCGGGAACACCCATCAAAATCATCTGTTCTTTCAGGCTGCGGCCTGTTTGAAGTGATTTGTGGCCTGCGTCATGTGGCAGGAAGTGTTGCTCATAGGCGTAATCGCGTTTTTTTATCTCCGCTACATAGTGGTCGATGCCCTTGCCGCTGTTTTCGTAGTAATCGACAAGGCGCGGCTCTTTTCCGACCACTTGCGCCCACCAAATGGCGGTCTTGTCGCCGTGGCCCAAGTCCCAGCCGGTGTATGTCGGGATGCCGGGTATGGCAGGAACGGCGGTGATTTTGTTTCCGCGCTCAAGTTTTTCGAGAATGTCGCCGTAATAGCTGCCGACCACGATACTTTCGAAGGAGCAAAGATATTCTTGGTTGAAAAGCGACTTGCCGCCTTCTTCTCCGTATTCTTTTTGCAGTTCCTCAAGCTCAGTTTGCAGGACGCGCTCCGAAATGTGCTTCATATCGTATGCGGTCAGGGTTTCGGTGAACCAGTCGGGCGAGTTCTTGAAGTTTTCGAGCATGGCATGGGCATGGTTTTTGCCGCGTGGCGTGGTGATGAACAGCGACCAACCGCCGTTTTCCGCAAGGATCGGGCGAATGTAGGCCCAAGCCATCGGGTTTGCCTGCGCCCACTCAGAAAACACGATGCCGCGAGGCGGTGAACCGATGGAGCTTTCGTAGTTGTCAGAGCCAAGCACCTGCCATGTGCTGCCATTAACGAAGCGAATAAACATCTCGTTCTCGCGTGTGGTTTCCCTTATGGCATGAGGAAAGGCTTCATCAATGCGGCGCTTGCCAGTCTTGGGGTTGACCGCTTCCCAGATCGCTTTCCGTGCTTGGCTGGCTTCGGGTAGCATGTGCCAGTACGTGCCGACATTCTCGAAGGCGGCGCAGGCTGTCCAGTGTAGGGCGGTTTCGTCCTTGCCGCCGCGCCGCGCCCAGAAACAGAGAGCGCGAAGGCCGCCGTTATTCAGGTACTTCCACAGCGGTTTCTGATATTCGCGTGGCTTCCAATTGTGGGGGAGAGTTAGGGTTGGGTTTTGCGCCTGCATCGCCATCGCCAAAATCCTTTATGATCCTCACGACCAGTTCCCCGGCGTGAACGGTTTTACTGTTTTGCCCGAGCATGTGTTCTCCGCAAAAGCGCAGCATAGTCGGGTCGCCTGCCTTGGCAAGCTGATACTGACGGCGGCGCAACACGGCGCGGCCTGCACCTGCGGCTAATTCCATAGTCTTTTTCAGATTTGGATTGTCGTCCAGCAAGTCCTCAAACTCGTCAATGGTCATGCCGAAGAACGCCGCCAAGTCCTCAACCGGGCCACCGGGCGCAGCCATTTCCGCGAGGATTGACTGCTTGACGGGGCGCTGATCTTGGCGCGGGACAATGCCGGGGGTAAAGAAATCGTGTTCCTCTATGGGGCGACCGGCGGGGGTAGGTGTCGGGATCACCTTGGGAGGCTCGATCGGCGCGAGAGTGGCAGTATTCACGCCGATGGTGGGCGCTTCATCGCCGGTCGGGGGCGCTGATGGAGAAGGCGCGGAAGCCGAAGGCGGGTCATTTTTGGGCGTGTTTCTGAGCCTTGCCATGATTTTCCTGAAGGACAGATGAAGAAAGACACATGAATTAATTTTTACAGATTTAGGCGGTTTTGTAAAGTGGGGTATAGTAGTACCATGGGGTGTTCTCCGCGATAGAATGGGAGGCTTAAATTTAACCCCCCACCCCTCTGGCTGACTTTGAAGGTGGGGTGGGTGGAGTAGGGGGGGGTGCTGCAGCACAACAAATTAATATTTATGATGAGCAACGCTATCTATCCCATTGTTATTATTTATTATATTGATGTAATCGCAATGGCCCTTTATGCCTGCCTTTAGCCACAGCATCACGCATATTGTCCGAAGCCGTGCCGATCCTCAAATGCTCAGGGTTACAGCATGGTGGATTGTCGCACGTATGCATGACGTAATCGCCTGCCATTAAAGGCCGGGAAAGAGCCACAGCGACACGATGCGCGACAAGCTGGGTAAAGCTGCGCCCGGTAAGCTCGTATTGCTCAGGCGTATTCCTGACGCTAAACACGCCATAGCCACCGGAGTTTCTCCCCTTCTGCCATACCCAGCAATCACCAGACCGATCCACACGGGCCCAGAACTTGCCGGTATCAATGGCATAGTTAAGCACCTGTTTTTTACGAGTTGACTTGTTAATCATTTGTTAATCTCCCATAAATGATAAGGATAATTAGCACGGGATCGAATGACAGGCAATGCCATTGCCAAGGCTAAAAATGGCATGGTCAAGACTTCGAATAATCGCCCTGTAAATCACATTTTCCAGTTTTTGTGGTACTATGATGCAACACCCAATGATATCAGATACTTCCAGACCATAACGCGGGACACATTGTTGCGTAGCAGAAATACGTCAATCTATTCATAGCTTTGTTGAGGTAACGCTATTTATAGAATTCTATAAAGTAATATAGCATATTTATTATGGGAATAGACAGCGGGGAGAACAGCGGAATACCCTCCAGAAAAAGTTAAGTGCAAAACAAGCGTTACAAGTGTAACATTTTTCTTGAACGACCGTTATTATGAAGCAATATCATACGTTTAACCCTGTAACGTTGCGCGTGTCTTATTCGCAATTTTTTTTTAGCATCAGTATTTCAAGAGGATAGCCCAAAAAACTGCCATTTAATTGAGGTAATCGCACCAAATCTTAACACTTTCATTTTGAGTGTACCCCAAATGCCATAATATCACGAGTTAAAAAGGCAAACGTTAACCTTCGTTAATTCGGGCAATTCTGACAAAAAATCGTGTTTTTGGACATAATCATAATATTGATAATATTGCCTAATGCAATTATTTGCTTTACGCAAGGTCCGAGAATGTGCAATAATAGGATAGATAGAACATACGAAAGGGATCAGCCATGAAAAACACCATCGAATATTATGAGCAACTGTTAGCCAAAATCGACAAGGAAATGGCAGACAAGCGCCGTGCTGAACATCTCGCACAAAAGCCTGAAAACTACACCATGCCCTTTTCTATCGCTCGCCTGAACACCAAAGCCTAAACCGCGCAGGCCGGAAGCCTGTTTTAACCTAAAAGGAAAATCAGCCATGACTTATGTACAAGAACAAGGAACGACCGTTAACAGCATGACCGTTAACCGCCAGTGGGCAAGCCGGCCGGACGATCAGCGGTTTACTTCCATGCATGACCTTCAAACCTATCTGGAAAGCGTCAAAACCGCTTCCCGCGTGGGTACAGCGTCAAACCGCCGCATGACCTTTGGCACGGATGGCGACTTAATGAACGGACTGATCGTCAAGAATGACAGTACCGGCGAGGAAATGCGCCTGTCCAATTGGGCATTTTCTCAGGCTTGCCAAGCTGCGGGGGCAACACACAGTTACCTGTCCAAGCTTCCCGCCGCCCTTGCTGCCGATTGCCTGAACTACGGTTTCAAGGCAGGCGAGCCGATCAAAGACTTCCAGTCCTTTAGCCAAGTTCCGAGCGCCGCTGGACTGGATACCATGCTCAAAGCCTTGACAACTGATCGTTATAATCGCGTCTATTCGGCTGATTTTAACGCCGCTATCATGCGCCGCATTGACTTGAGCGCTTGGACTGTGCCGGGGATCAGGGGCAAAGCTCTGGAAAAAGTAACCAAACAAGACACCACACTTTACGCCTCGGATCGAGACTACTTCATTTTCCTCTCCGATGAGACAAACCGGATTGAACTGCCAAACCGCCGGGACGGAAAAACAGGCACGTTGGCCCGTGGGTTTCTCGCGTGGAATTCCGAAGTGGGTTCAACATCCATCGGTATGGCAAGTTTCCTTTATGACTTCGCCTGCGCTAACCGGATCATCTGGGGCTTGCAATCTGACAGCATCAAAGAAATACGTTTTCGCCATGTGGGAAGCGTTCAAGACCGTGTGGACGAAACGATCCTGCCCTACGTCAAAGCCTACAGCCAAGCGAGCGTTAGCCCGATGCAAGCCAAGCTTATCGCCGCCCAGAATAGCAAGCTCGATAACGCTGCGGAATGGCTCGCCTCAAGGTACGGCAAGGGCAAGGCCGCCAGCTATATGACTGCGCACCAAGCCGATGAAGGCCGCCCGATAGAAAGCTTGTGGGATGTTGCCACAGCGATAACAGCCGCCGCACGTACTATCCCGTTTGCCAATGAACGGATCATCGAGGAGCGTGAAGCTGGCAAGGTGCTGGACTTGGTAGCCGCATAAGCTGCCCAGCGTCAAAGATCAGGGCGGGGGTTATTCTCCCGCCCTTTTCTTATGCCCATTGCGTAATGCAAGATAATTTGTTATGATGGAATTATAGTCAGCCATGTAAGGAGATTGAAAATGTCAAACATCTATGCGGTAATTTGGCAGGATACAAAATTAGGCGGGATACCGCTGACGTTAAAATTTGATACGGCTCAAGAGGCAATTGATAGCGCCCAATTAATGTATAAAAAGGCTGGCGATACACTCTCAGGATTAAGAGCCGTATCTCTCGCGCCTAAATCTGAAACACTAGAAACACTTTGGAAGCCAGATTTAAAATGACACCGGCCTACATTCACCTTATCCGCTATGCCATTAACAAGCGCCTGTCGCTATCGGTGCATGACGGTAATTCTTGGCTGATTAGGGATTGGCTGGATGAAGCGCCGATACTTGAGGCGATGCAATTGGCGCGTGAGACTGTGTTAATCATCAAGCGCCGGGGATCGGCTCTTGTCAATGTGCTGTTGGCTGATGAAAAAACTGTTGTGGAGCATACAGACAATAAGTTTTTTGCTGGCTGGCTGGCTGCTTATAAAAGGGAGAAAGAGGAACAATGACACCACAAGAACTGGCTGGCTGGCTGAAAAAACAAGATATCCGACAAGGCGATTTGGCTGTTTACCTTCATGTGAACGCCTCCACCGTGTCCCGTTGGCTGGACGGACACAGCCCAATACCTCATTCTGTTGAATTGGCTCTGAAAAATTACCCCGAATAAATTTTTTGGCTGGCTGGTTGACAATCCGCTTTTGGCTGGATAGTCTTGAGCCGTTCAGAAAACAGCAGGGCATCAATGTCATTCATCGACAGTTTCATAAAGGCTATGGCTGAAAGAGGCATCAAGCCTCTTGATGAGATCAAGGAAACAAACGGCAAATGGAAACGCGCCCGAATTGAGGGCGATAAGGGCATGGAAAAAACTCTTGCCTATCGCCTCACTATACAGGGCGATTTTTCCTTTGGTAGCTACATCAATCACCGCGAGGGCATCTGCCACGGATGGTATTCACGGCGCGGCACAAACAAGCTGACCGAGGAAGAAAAGGCCGCAGCAAAGGCGCGAACAGAAGCGCAAAAGCTGGCTGATGAACAAGAGCGCGAACATGCCGCGCAACGTGCCGCGCAAAAGGCAAAGCGCCTATGGGCCAATGCCAATCCCGACAATCATCCATATCTTGAAAAAAAGGGCATTGAAAAGGGCGTATCCCGTGTTCAAGGGCATATTCTTTATATTCCCATGTATGAAGGCAACGACCTTCAAAACCTGCAATGTATCGCGCCCGATGGAACAAAACGGTTTCTGACCGGCGGGAAAAAACAGGGCATGATGTGTTACTTGGCATCATCCTCAGACGACAAGCGCACCATTGTTATTTGCGAAGGCTACGCTACTGGCATGTCTTTGCGTCAGACTTCGGGCCTGCCGATTGTGGTTGCGTTTGACGCTGGCAATCTGTTACCTGTTGCCCAACGCATACGGGACAAATACCCCGAAAGCTCATTGATTTTTGCCGCTGATAATGACCATGCAAGAGAAAAAGGTAATATAGGGATTGAGAAGGCGCAAGCTGCTCTCGATAAGGTAGGGGGGCTAGGGAGAGTAATTCACCCTGAATTTCTTTCTGAACACCTAGCCCCCTCTACTGAGGGAAAAACCTATACCGACTGGAACGACTATCACCAGCTTTACGGGCCGGAAGCCACGGCAAAGATATGGGCAGAGTTTATCCCGCCACCGATTGAGAATTTGTCACCGCCTGCCACGATCCCTTACGATGAAGAAGTGCCTCAGGAGTGGGAAGATGCTCTTATCCTCAAGCCGGGTACGAGCAACCCGAAGCCTGACAGCTTGGAAAACATTATCTTGAATTTCCGCTATCGTGATGTGTATAGAGGCATTTTCAAATTTGATGAGTTTGCCAACCTGATTATCGTTCACACCTGCCCACCTTGGGAAAAATTTGACAGCTTCTCACCGCATATCCTGACCGAGCGCGATATCACCCACGCCGCCGCATCACTTGAGCGATATGGCTTAAGTCCAGACATAGGTAAGATTTACCGTGCCATTGAAGTTGTGGCACAAGAAAACAGGCTCAACCCGCCCAAGGATTATTTCTCGCGCCTGAAATGGGACGGAGTTAAGCGCATTGACCGATGGCTGGCATATTACTGCGGCTGCGAGTGGGACAACCCCGATTATCTTGCTGCCATTGGCGCAAAATGGCTTGTTGCAGGCATCGCACGGGTATTTAATCCCGGTGTAAAGTTTGACCATATGCTAGTTCTCGAAGGGCCGGAAAGCGCGGGAAAGTCATTCATCCTTCAGGAACTTGCCACCTTTAATGGCAAGTCATACTACACCGATGCTGTGAAAATTAACCGCATTGACGACAAGGACAGCATCATTCAGCTTCAGGGCGTGATGATATGCGAATTTGCTGAACTTGCTGGCCTGCAAAAAGCCGACATGGAAGAACTGAAACGGTTTATCACCGTCAAGAACGACCAGATCGTAAGAAAATACGAGCGCCAAAACACCGAGTACCTCCGCAAGTTTATCATGGCAGGCACACTCAACCCGACACATGATGGATGGCTTGACGATCCGACAGGGGGCAGGCGCTTCTGGCCTGCGCTTACGGGCCGCAAGATCGACATTCCTTCCCTTCAGCGTGACAAAGAGCAACTTTGGGCCGAAGCCGTTGTGCGATACAAAGCTGGCGAGGAATTGTGGTTGCGCGATGAAGTTTATGAACTTGCCGCCCGTGCGCGTGATAGCCGCAGGTCAACAGACCCTTGGCACGAAATGATTGACTTTGAATTTTCCCTGCGCAATGAATTTACGAGCGATGATGTTTTTGCCTACCTTAAAATTGATGTGCCGAAGCGCGACCGCACCGCGTCCAACAGAGTTGGAAAAATACTACGCCGACTTGGATTTACACCAATTATCAAGCGTGCTTATGGCAGATCAAAGCGCATTTGGTTCAAGGAAGGCATGGAAGAAAAGAAACCGGAAGAAAGTGAAGCAGCATGATAACCGCGACAAAACTTGAGGACATAGACAGCGTGAGCAAAAACATTCCTGACAGGCTCGATCTGCCACGCAACGCCGAGTTGATAATGGCAATGGGTGCATATCAGCTTTACAAGATGAAAGACTACCCTCTGGCATTTCAGGTGTGGAGCAAAGACACCTATGTTGCTGGCTTCACCGATCAAGCACGGGCCGAAATATATCTGAGAGCTAGATCATAATGGGGGGGTATGTCAGAAAATATTTCCGAAGCGCATTGAAGTCACCTATGTCAGTGGCAGGCGTGAAACGCTCTATGCTTACGATAAAAAGAAGCTTGAAGATTTTAAGCGTGATTTACAACTTGGCGTTACATTCTACAAAATTATCGCTTCGTATTCTATCCATGACCCGAGCGACAATACGAATATTAACCGGCATTCATAGCGTCTATCTGTATGCCACCTTCACGCGCCCAAAGCTTTACCGCCCAGACATTCCAGATGTGATTGTCCCGCAGCTTCTCGCCGTATTGCTGAGAAAACACCGCGTCCAAGATCGCCTTCAGCATGTTGTCAATGTCCTTGGGGCTTTCAGCGGCAGGCTTGCCACAAAACTCCACCTTCTTTTTTTCGGGCCAAGATTGTGGCATGGCAAGATGAAACACGATTTTGCATGGCTGCGGAATTGTGACACCGAGCCGATTGATCTGGGAGCGCCATTTGAAGTATTCGACCACCACGGGCCGTTTCTGATATCGGTCGCTATCGTTCATCCGGGGCGCTGACATAGGCTCTATGCGGTACAGCGGCATTATCTGCGACCCGTTACTAGAAGTTTATTTATGTTTTTCAAGAAATTTCTCCAACTTAACCAAGGTTTCTTTACAAGGGTTGAAACTTTTTTCATTTATTTTTTGCAATGCCCTCTCATGAAGGCCAGCCGCCATTGCTAATTTTCTTTTACTCCATTTTTTAGAAGTAATTTTATTCTTAATTTGAAATATTATATCATCAACATGCGTCATTTTTTATCTTCCCCGCTATTGACAGTATATATAATTAGGTGTAGTTAAATGTGCAAGCTAAAAATAGTTGTTGCGTAATGCAAGAAACTATGAGATACTGAAGATAGATACAAAATCAGCCATGAAGGAAAATCAGCCATGAAATCCCAAACAAACACCCTTACAATGGTGCGCAAGGTGGACGGCTATACAGTCCGAATTTTCGCCGTCTATCTGCCAAATGTTGATGGCTGGATTGTAACCGCGAAATCTAAAAACTACAGCGAAACGCGTACACCAGACCAAACGGGCAACGACACGTTTGCCACTATGAAAGATATGCTTTCACTCGCGGAGAATGCAGAGAACGCCGCAAATCTCAAAGCATGGCAAAAGACACTCAAACTCGCCAAGGGGGAATGAGCATGAAAAAAATAGAAAAACTCACCCCTGCACAAATCGCAAGTTTTCCGAAGTACGTTGACAAATGGCTGGAAATTGGTCTTTCGACTAAACCTTTGGATAAACAAAAAGCATCTGCCGCAGTTGATGAGGCATATCAACTTGCGGGATTAGAGCCGCCGAAGATTAAAATCTTCCTCGATAGCCCATTTGGTGGGGCAATAGGGGCAGTCTATTTAAAAAATTTAAATCAGGTCGGGGCTCAGGTCGGGGCTCAGGTCGGGGCTCAGGTCGGGGATCAGGTCAGGGCTCAGGTCTGGGATCAGGTCTGGGCTCAGGTCAGGGCTCAGGTCAGGGCTCAGGTCGGGGCTCAGGTCGGGGCTCAGGTCGGGGCTCAGGTCTGGGCTCAGGTCGGGGCTCAGGT
>JACZCU010168486.1_pt1 | contig 39729 bp, 30 predicted proteins | sample 8641851 | NCBI WGS metagenome assembly JACZCU01 (sample SAMN15324605, study PRJNA640507) | soil metagenome | isolation source: monocropping sugarcane control | place: China: Luxin town, Laibin City, Guangxi Province | collected 2019-07-25 | depth 10cm m | reverse complement strand
TGGGCTCGGGTGGCGGCACGATGCCCATGCCCCGCGCCACCCCCCCCCCAGGTCCCTCGCTACGCTCGGGATGACAGGACGGCCATTTGCGTCGGTGGGCCTACCACTTCATCCACTTCACCGATCGGCATCCACTCGAACGAATATCCGTACTCGCTCGCAACCCGCTCGCACCAGGCGATGAACTCCGCGCGCGTCCATTCGAATCGGTGATCGCGATGACGCAGTGTTCCTTTCGCCAGCGTTTCGAACTTCACGTTGAACTCGACATTCGGCGTCGTCACGATCAGCACGCGCGGTTTCGCATCGCCGAGAACGACGCGCTCGAATGCAGCCAGGCGCGGCGGATCGAGATGCTCGATCACCTCCACTGCAGTCGCTGCTTCGAACTCGCGCAGGCGCTTGTCGCGATACAGCAGCGAGCCCTGGAACAACTGCAACTTCTCCGCAACGCGCGGCGGCAGCGAGTCAACGCGCAACTTGTCCTTTGCGATTTCGAGCGCCCGCGTCGAGACGTCCATCCCCGCGACGCGCGTGAACTTCTGCTCACGAAGCAGATCGCGCAGCAATCGGCCTTCACCGCATCCGAGATCGATGACCGTCGATGCGTTGTGCTGCTTCAGCGTTTCGAGCACGCGCGTCATGCGCTGATCGTTGAGACTGATCTTCTTCTCGATCGTCGCTTCTTCCTGCGCCTTCTCTTCCTGCTTCTCGTCTTCTTCCTCGACGTCCTGCTGGATGAGACGCTGCACCGCCTCGCGCACGAGATGCTTCTTGTGCTTGAGATAGCGACGCGCGATCACGTTGCGATGCGGATGCGACGCGAGCCATCCCTCACCATGACGCAACAACTTCTCGACTTCGTCATCGCCGACCCAGTAGTGCTTGTCCGCATCGAGCGTCGGAATGCACACGTAGAGATGCGACAGCGCGTCGTGCACCGTCAGCGTCGCGCGCAGCGTCACGTTGAAGTAGCGACTGCCGCCCCACTCCGCGAACGATGCATCGAGCGGCAACTGCTCCGCTTCGACTTCGTAGCCGAGCGGCTCGAAGAGCTGACGCAGGATCGCTTCACCGCCGCGACACGGCAATCCCGTGATGCGCAGCTCGAGCGGCAGCGGCGTCGACACGAGCTCCGGCCGGTCCTTGCTGCGACCCGACATCGCCGTGCCGAAGGCCTTCACCATCGCGACGCTGAGAAACGAACTCGCGGCATACGGACGATCATTGACGTACTGCGCGAGCGACATCGCTCGATCCTTGCGCCGCACGAGGCCGACGGTATCGACATCGACGAACAGCGCCGCGGTGCAACGCTCGTTCGTCGCCTCGGGATACACGACGTACGCATCGCCGAACGCGAGCTCGATGCGATGCACGCGCGCCGGGTTCTTGTGCAACAGGAACCCGAGATCCGTGGCGGGAGTGTGAGTGGTAGTGATGGTGAGCAGCATGATTTTTTGCCTTAAAACAAAACGAGCGACCCATTCGGGTCGCTCGTTGATGAACTCCTCAATGTCTGCGCGACCCTACACGTCTTCTCCGGGATCGAATTCATACGAACCGATCGCCCAAGGTTTGCTGGTCGAGACGTTTCTGTGGGTCATGTCAGGCGCGACAGAGTAGAGGTCGAGCCGAGAGTTCGTCAAGCAACGCGGTGTTTCGCGATCTGCGCGACGCTCATCACAAATCCCATTCACACCCTGCGTTACCCTCCCCGCACCGGTCCAATGCTTCGCCGAATGATGTTGATCCTCGCGTTCGCCGCGGCCGCGCATGCGGAAGTGCGCGGCCGGCTTCCGCTCGATGTCTACACCTCCGCCGCGGGACTGCCGAGCGACAGCGTCACCACCATCTTTCGCGACTCGCGCGGATTCCTCTGGCTCGGCACACTCGATGGCCTCAGTCGCTTCGACGGCGAGTTGTTCGTCAACTACACCGTCGATGACGGATTGCCCGATCGCATGATCTGGTCGATCGCCGAGGACAAACGCGGCGCGTTGTGGATCGGCACGGATGGTGGTGCCGCACGCTTGTCGGCCGACGCAATCGGCTCGCCGCTGTTTCAACACATCACCATCGAGCCCGGCAAACGCGTCGAAGCAGGACTCGTGTACGCCGATCGCAGTGGCAACATCCTCACGTCGTGCGATGAAAACCTGTGTCGCGTCGAAGGTGATCGACTCGTCGTCGACACCGCGTTTCGCGCCACCGGCGCAAAAGGCGTCAGCGCGATGCGCGAGGCACCCGACGGCACGTTGTGGGTCGGCACACAGAACGGCATCTATCGACGACCGCGCAACGGCGCGTGGCAACACATCGAAATCGAACCGCATCGCGGCGGCGATCTCATCGAAGGCGTGCTCGCCGATGACGCGGGCCGCATCTGGATCACAAACGGCTTCGGGTTGTTCATCTACGCGCCGATCGCCAACGATCGTGACACACGTCCGTTCATCGATCGCGCGGGCACGCCGCTCATGCCCGGCATGCCGCTGCGACTGCCAAAGCCCGGCGAAGTCGTGCGCATCACCATTCCTTCGAAGAATCCCGTCGTGCTGTTTCGCGACACGATTCAAAGTCACGACGGTGTGATGTGGCAGCCGTGTTACTCGGGCGTGCTGCGCATCGGCAACGGTCGCATCGAATACTTCGACACAACCGATGGCCTTCCCGTCGACATCACGTCCCTCGGCGAAGATGCGACCGGACGTTTGTGGATTGGCAGTCGCGCCGGCGGTGCGGTGCGCGTGGCGCGCACCGGCGTGCGCACGTTCACGCGCGATCACGGAATCGCCGAGGAGCGCATGAAATCGTTCTTCGAGCTCGATGACGGCACCATGTGCGCGACGAACATGAAAGGCGTGTACTGCTTCCGCGACAACGCGGTGCAATCCGCCGATCTCTGGCCGCCATCGATGCGTTATCGCGGCTGGGGCTGGGATCAAACCGTCGCGCACGACGTCGACGATACGTGGTGGGTTGCAGGCGGCGAAGGCATCGTGCACTGGCCGCGACTTCCGTTGCAGCGCACGCAACCGATCGAGATCGTCACGATGAAGAACGGCCTCGATCACGATGACGTGTTTCGCGTGTGGATCGATTCGCGCGGCACGATGTGGGTCTCGACGTTCGGCAATCGTCCGCTCACGCGTCGCATCGCGGGCGCAACGCGCTTCGAGTCATTCGGCGCCGAATCAGGATTTCCGAAATCCGCGCCGAGCGCGTTCGCCGAGGATCGCGCGGGGAATGTGTGGATCGGCTTGTACACCGGCGGCGTCGTGCGCGTCGCGAACGGAAAATTCGAAGTGATTCGCGATCGCATTCCGACCTCGTTCGTGCGCGATCTCTTCATCGATTCGAAGGGATCGTTGTGGATCGCGACGACGCAGGGACTCGCGCGCATCGATGATCCGACGCTTCCCGTTTCGCAGTTCACGATTCGCACATTCACGCGCAAAGACGGACTCGCGGCCGACAGCGCGTACTGCGTCGCGGAGTTGCGCGACGGCCGCTTCGCCATCGGCTCGCATCGCGGCGTCACGATTCTCGATCTGCAATCGCGCAGCGCCGTGCGTCTCACGCATCGCGACGGGTTGCCTTCTGATGAAGTGACCGTGGCGATGCTCGATCGTCGCGGCGCGTTGTGGCTCGGCACGATTCGCGGAGTCACGCGATTCGATTCGATTCCGAACGTGCAGACCGCACCACCGCCGCAGCCGCGCATCGCATCGATTCGCATCGACGGCGGTGCGAACACGGTCAACGAGCTCGGCGCGTCGAACGTCGAGAACGTCGAGATCGCGTGGCCGCGCAAGCGCATGAGCGTCGGCTTCGTCGCGCCGTATTTCGAAAGCGTCACGCCGTTGCATTACGAATATCGCCTCAATCAAAAGCAGTGGATCGATGCAGGACCGCAACGCACGATTCTCTTCGACACGCTGCCGAGCGGCAGTGGCGTGCTCGAAGTGCGCGCGACGAGCGCCGGCATCGCATCGAAACCGGCGCGCGTTTCGTTTCACGTCGTGCCGCCGTTTTGGAAGCGCGCGTGGTTTCTCGGCTACGTCGCCGCGATGCTGGTCGTGATCGCGTATCTGTTGCATCGCACGCGCGTGCGTCGCCTGCTCGAAATGGAGCGCGTCCGCACTCGCGTCGCCACCGATCTTCACGACGACCTCGGCTCCACACTCTCGCGCATCTCCATCCTCAGCGAAGCGGCGAAAGACTCGCCGCCGCGCGACGCGGAGCCGCTGCTCGACGAGATTGCCGACAGCGCACGCACGCTGGTCGATGCGCTCGGCGACACGATCTGGTCGATCGATCCGCGCCGCGATGATGGACAGAGCCTGTTCCTGCGCGTGCGTCGATTCGCGGCCGCGGTGTGCGATGCGAAGTCGATCGAGCTCGAGATGCAATTCCCCGCCGACGCCGCGCTCATTCGCCTCGATGCCGAGCAACGCCGCGAGGCGTATCTCATCGTGAAGGAAGCGATCAACAACACCGCGAAGCATGCGGAGGCGTCGCGCGTTTCGATCGTCGCGAATGCGGATGCGCATCATCTGCGAATCGAGATTCGCGATGACGGACGCGGCTTCGAGGATGAAACGTCATCGCATGAAGATGGCGGTCGCGGTCTCACGAGCATGCGCGAGCGCGCATCGCGCATCGGCGGCGCGTGCGAGATTCTCTCGTCTCGCGATCGCGGCACGACGGTTCGCGTGACGATGCCGCGCTGATCGCGCCGCATGCGCATGCTATGCATTCGCACCATGCGCGCGTGATACTTCAGCAGCCGTGAGTGCTGAGCCCTGCCGCGTCGCCATCGTCGAAGACGATCACCGCATCCGCGAGACCGTGCGGCAACTCATCGATCGCGATCCCGAGTTCCGCTGCAGCGGCGCGTACTGGACCGCGGAGCAAGGCCTCGCGGGACTCGCATCGTCGCCCGCCGATCTGCTGTTGCTCGACATTCATCTCCCCGGCATGAGCGGCACCGAGGCGGTGAAGTTGTTTCATCAGCGCTACCCGAATGTGCGCGCGCTGATGTTCACGGTCTTCGATGATGACGCGCGCATTTTCGATTCGCTGTGCAACGGCGCCGCGGGCTACGTGCTCAAGAAAACGCCCCCCGCGAAACTGCTCGATGCGTTACGCGATGCTCGTGACGGCGGCGCGCCGATGTCGTCGGAGATCGCACGACGCGTGGTCGATTTGTTCAAGACGTTTCGTCCGCGCGACTCTGCAACCGAGACGCTCACCGCGACTGAAGTGCGCCTGCTCGCGTTTCTCGCGGACGGTCACAGCTATCAAAAATCCGCGGATGCAATGCACATCTCGATCAACACGGTCCGCGATCACGTGCGCTCGATTTACGAGAAACTGCAGGTGCATTCAAAGTCCGCGGCCGTGAGCAAAGCGTTGCGCGCCGGGATCATTTAAAGTGGAGCGGCGGGCTCTTAGCCCGCCGAATTGATTCAACGTCCGGCGGGCTAAGAGCTCGCCGCTCCACTATCATCCCTGCCCATGCTTCGCAGCGAAGAGAACATCACTGAATTCACCCTGCGCGCGATCGTTGCCGGCATCGTCTTCGGCATTGTCTTCGGCGCAGCCAATGCCTACCTCGGATTGCGCGTCGGCCTCACGGTTTCGACATCGATTCCGATCGCCGTGCTCACCGTGGTGCTCTTCAAAGCGATGCGCAGTCGCGGCGATGTCATCCTCGAAGCGAATCTCTCGCAGACGATCGGCTCCGCGAGCTCATCCCTCGCCGCGGGCACGATCTTCACGATCCCCGCATTGTTTCTATGGGGATTCACGCCGCCGTTCTGGCAGGTCGCGATTCTCGCGTTGTTAGGCGGACTGCTCGGCATCGCGGCCATGGTTCCGCTGCGACGCCTGCTCATTGTGCGCAGCGCGGACGAACTGCCGTATCCCGAAGGCACCGCGTGCGCCGAGGTGTTGCGCGCGACGACGAGTGCAGGCAGCGGTGGCCGCTGGATCTTCATCGGACTCATCGTCGGCGCGCTCGTCAAACTCGCGTTAGGCGCGTTCGTGCTCATCGATCCCGCGCTCGCGGGACCGCTGCCCGTGCTGCCGAAAGCCGAGCTTGCGCTCGAGATCGCACCCGCGCTCCTCGCCGTCGGTTACATCCTCGGCTATCGCCAATCCGCGATCATGGTCTCGGGATCGATGATCTCGGCGATCGTGCTCACCCCGATCATCGCCGCCGTCGGCGCGAATCTCACGACGCCGCTCTTCCCCGAAACGACCAAGACCATCGCCGAGCTCACCGCCGGACAAATCTGGTCGCGCTATGTGCGCTACATCGGCGCGGGTGCGGTCGCAGCGGCCGGCATCGTTGCGGTCGCTCGCGCATTGCCGACGATGTGGAGCTCGTTCGCCGCGGTCGTTGCAGGGATGCGCAAAAGCGGCGCGAACATGGGCGGCGACACATCGACGCCGCGCACGGATCGCGATGTGCCGTCGTGGATTGTCCTGGTCGTTCCGGCGATTGTCGTCGTGACTCTCGTCGCCGTCCCGGGATTACTCGCGGGCAACATGTCGTTCGGACCGCGACTCGTGGCCGCGTTAGGCGTAGCGATATTCGGCGTCGCCTTCGTTGTCGTTTCATCGCGCATTGTGGGATTAATCGGCGTGTCGTCGAATCCGACGTCCGCAATGACGCTCGTGACGCTCTTAGGCGTGTCCGTGATCTTCGTCGTCCTCGGCTGGTCCGATCCATCCGCACGCGCCGCGATCCTGACCGTCGGCACAGTGGTTTGTATCGCGGCATCGAAAGCGGGCGATATTTCGCAGGATCTCAAAACCGGTCAGATCCTCGGCGCCACGCCCGCCAAACAGCAATTCGGACAATTCATCGGCGCCGCATTCGCCTGCTGGGCGATCGCCGGCACTGTGCTGCTCCTCGGACAAACCTACACGTTCGGCTCGCCCGAATTACCCGCGCCTCAAGCGACGCTGATGAAAACCGTCATTGAAGGCGTTTTATCGGGCTCGCTGCCGTGGGGATTGGTCGGAACCGGCGCGGCATTGGCGATCTGCGCATTAATCGCAGGCTTGCCCGGACTCGCGTTCGCCGTCGGCATTTACCTTCCGCTGGGCAGCCTGACGCCGATTTTCCTCGGCGGCATCATTCGCCGCATCGTCGAAGCACGACGCAAAGGCGCGGCGGCAGAAAACGATCCCGGTGTGTTAGGCGCCTCGGGCATGATCGCCGGCGAAGGACTCGCAGGCGTGCTCATTGCGGTCTTCGTCGCATTGAAGAGCCGCAACGCCGATTCGGGATTCAGCCGCGCGTTAGACGCCATTCATTTCGCGGCCAAGGATTTCCGGCATTTAGAAGGGCCGACGGCGTGGATCGTGGGAATTGCAATCGTACTGGCGGTCTGCGCGATTTTGTACAGAGCCGGAAGCGCGGCGGGCAGAGAGCCCGCCGCATAACCCAGGACGGCGGGCTAAGAGCCCGCCGCTCCATCGGTGCCTTGCCAGCCGCCGCCTAACGCTCTGTACAACTGCACCAGCGCGACCAGCCGGTCGCGCCTGGTGCGCGCCAGATTGTTCTGCGCCGTAAACAACTGCTGCATCGCGTCGAGCACTTCAAAATACGCCGAGAATCCCGACTCATAGCGCATATTCACGAGCCGCACGGCTTCCTCATTGGCGCGCAACGCGCGCTGCCGCGCCGCTTCCACCGCGGCGAGTTTCTCCACCGACACAATCGACGTCGATGCATCCGCAAGCGCCTGCGTCACGGATTGCTCATACTCCGCCAGCGCCTCGTCGAATTGCGCAACCGCAACGCGCTTCTGATTGCGCAACCGGCCGGCATTGAAAATTGGTCCTAACAGGCCGGCCTGCACATTCCACAGGCGGCCTTCATTGAAGAACTCCGACAATTCCGAGCTCTGTCCGCCGAGAATGCCCGTCAGCGACAACGTCGGATAAAACGCCGCCTCCGCCACGCCGACATTCGCATTCGCCGCAATCAACGCCTGCTCTGCCGCACGGACGTCCGGACGGCGTAGTAGCAGTGCGGATGGCAGTCCTGCCGGAACGGCGGCAGGCAGCGGTTGCTGCTCGAGCGCCGCACCGCGCGCAATCGGACCCGGCACGCGGCCGAGCAACAACGACAAATGATTTTCCGTCTCGACGATCTGCTGCTCGAGGAAAGGAATCTGCGCCGCCGCATTCGCAAGCAACGCTTCTGCACGCGACGTTTCCACGCCCGACGCCGTGCCGCCCTTCAATCGCGTATCGAATAAGTCGAGCGTTTTCTGAAAGGCATCGACCGTCTCGCGCGCAATGACCAGCTCACGATCGAGCTCGCGTAAATCGAAATACGTGGACGCCACTTCCGACGCGAGTGCGAGTCGCACCGCGCGCTGTCCTTCTTCCGACGCGAGGTACTGCGCGCGCGCGGCTTCATTGAGACGACGAATGCGTCCCCATAAATCGACTTCCCACGACGCGCCGACATTTGCCGCAATCGCCGCACCGGTCTCGCCGCTCTGGCGGCCATAACCGGTACGCACTTCATAATCGACATCCGGATAACGTGCCGCACCGGCAATGCCATAACGCGCACGTGCCTGCTCGACACGCGCCGCTGCAATGCGAACGTCATAACCGTTCCGCAACGCCTCATCAACCAACGAGCGCAATGTCGGATCGGAGAAAAGATCGAACCACTGCGTATCCGCAATCGATTCAGGCGTCGCGCTCTCCGTGCCGTAAAACGTCTCCGGAACCGTAACGACAGGCTTTTGATAATTCGGACCGACTGTGCAGGCGGTCAAGGTGATGGCGAGCGCGAATAAACCAAACCGTTTCATCAGTGCGCCCCCTCCACCATCTCCTCGTCCTTCTTCTTCCTCTTCCCCGATCCGGCAATGCGCTCTACAACCACGTACAACACGGGAATGAGGAAGATGGCGATTAACGTCGCCGTGAGCATTCCCGAAACGACGACCGTGCCGAGAATTCGACGAGCCGCTGCGCCTGCACCACTGGCGCGCCACAGAGGAACGCAGCCGAGGATGAATGCGAACGACGTCATGAGAATTGGGCGTAGTCGTAATCGCGCGCCGTGTAATGCCGCGGCAACGAGATCACCTTCGCGTTCGAATTCCGCCTTCGCAAATTCGATGATCAGAATCGCGTTCTTAGCCGCTAAGCCGATCAGCACGACCAGACCGATTTGTCCGTAAACGTCGAAATCGAATTTGCGTAACAGCAATCCCGCGAATGCACCGAAGACCGCGATCGGCACCGACAACAGAACACTGAACGGCAGCGACCAACTCTCATACAGCGCTGCCAGAATCAGGAACACGAACAACAACGACATGATGAACACGCGCGACGCCGTACCGGCCGCACGTTTTTCCTGGTACGAGAGATCGGACCAGTCATAACCCATCTCGCGCGGCAGCGTCTGATGCGCCACTTCTTCGAGCGCGTTCATTGCCTGACCGGAACTGTAGCCCGGCGCCGCAGCGCCAGTGACCTGCGCGGCGCGATAAAGATTGAATCGCGTCGTGTACTCAGCGCCCGACGTTTGCCGAATCGTCGTCAGTGCGGACAACGGAACCATGTTCCCGTCGTTATTTCGCACAAAGAATTGTCCGATTGCTTCCGGCGTCAATCGTTCCGCGGCATCGGCCTGTAAGAACACACGCCACTGACGGCCGAAACGATTGAACTGATTCACGAACGAACCGCCGAGGAACGTTTGCAGGGTTTGATAAACATCGCTGACGGCGACGCCCTGCTTCAATGCCTTATCGCGATCGACATCGACATACACCTGCGGCACGGCCGCGCGGAACGTCGAATTGACCGTACCGATCTCCGGCCGCTCGCGCGCCGCTGCCAGGAACTTCTGTAAATTGGCTTCGAGATATTGTGGATCCTGTCCACTGCGATCCTGCACCCACAATGAGAAACCGCCCGCGGTGCCGAGACCGGGAATGGGCGGCGGCTGGAATGCGAACGCGTTCGCCTCCGGGATTTCCGCGCGGAATCGTTTATTGAGCGTTTGTACGATCTCGTCCGCGCTGAGACCTGCTCCCTGACGCTTATCCCACTCATCGAGCTGCGAGAAATACGTCACGCTGTACGAGTTCGAAACGTACGACAGCAGCGAGAATCCGACGATCGAGTTGTAGTACTGAACTCCCTTCGTTTCGCTGAGGATCTTTTCGACCTTGCGAGCGACGACGTCCGAGCGCTGCAACGACGCTGCATCCGGCAACTGCACGTTGATCAGCATGTACGCCGCGTCTTCCTGCGGCACGAACGATCCCGGCAGTTTCTTGCCTAACAGCGCCGCGAAAATCGCGAACCCGACAAGCAGTACCACCGACAACACCGCCTTGCGAATCAGCAACGCCGATGTCGACACATACCCGCGCGTAAAACGCTCGAACACGCGGTTGAATCCGCCGAAGAAACGCGCCAGCGGTCCATGCGACTCTTTGCGCGGACGCAGCAGCAATGCCGACAACGCCGGCGAGAGCGTCAATGCATTGAACGCCGAGATCAGCACCGACACCGCGATCGTGACCGCGAACTGCTGATTGAGGCGTCCCTGAATACCGCCAATGAATGCCGCGGGCAGGAACACGCTCGACAGAATTAATGCGATCGCGACGACCGGGCCGGAGACTTCCTTCATCGCCTGAATCGTCGCGGCGCGCGGCGTCATGCCTTGTTCGATGTGATGCTCGACCGCCTCGACGACGACGATGGCGTCGTCGACGACGAGACCGATCGCGAGCACGAGTCCGAACAAGGACAACGTATTGATTGAAAATCCTAAGAGCGGAAAGATCGCGAACGTACCGATGAGTGAAACCGGCACGGCTACAATCGGGATCAGCGTCGCGCGCCAGTTCTGCAGGAACAGGAACACGACGATGATGACCAGCACCATCGCTTCAATGAGCGTGTGCTCGATTTCTTCAATACCCGACGCAACCGGCCGAGTCGTATCCACCGAGATCGTGTAATCGAGATCCGCGGGGAACCGCTGCTTCAGTTCCGCAATCGTCTTCTTCACACCTTCCGCGACTTCGAGCGCATTGGAGCCCGGCGCCTGGAAAATGGCGACGTTCGCGGAGGGCATGCCATTGAAGCGCGCCTTCTGTCTGTACGACAGCGCGCCTAACTCCACTTTCGCAACGTCACTGACGCGCACCGCGGAGCCATCCGGGTTGAGGCGTACGACGATATTGCCGAACTCCTCCGCCGTCACAAGGCGTCCCTGTGAGCGGACCGTGTACGTGAATTCCTGTCCGGCCGGCACCGGCTCCGCGCCGATCTGTCCGGACGGATTCACCGCGTTCTGCTGCTGAATCGCGCGCTGTAAATCGCCGACCGTAATGCCGAGTTTTGCGAGCTGATCGGGCTTCACCCAGATGCGCATCGCATATTCGGCCGCGCCGAAGTTCAAGACCTGACCGACGCCGGGAACGCGATAAATCGCGTCATTGACGTTAATCAGCGCGTAATTCGAAATGAACAGCGGATCGTAGGTTCCTTTCGGCGAGTACAGAGAGATCAGCATGAGCGGCGAGCCCTGCGTCTTTCTGTACGTCAATCCGAATTGACTGACCTCCGTCGGCAAACTCGGCAGCGCCTGCGACACGCGATTTTGCGCATTGACCTGCGCGGTATTGCGGTCCGTGCCGACGTCGAACGTCACGCGCGTGGAGAACGTGCCGTCGCCCGCATTGACGGACTGGATGTACAGCATGTTCTCGACGCCGTTCATCTGCTGCTCGATCGGCGTGGCGACGGATTGCTCGATGGTAATTGCGTCCGCGCCGGGATATTGACCCTGAATCTGAATCAGCGGCGGAACGATGTCCGGAAATTGTTCGATCGGAAGATTGAAGAGGGCAACCAGCCCTCCCAGCACCGTGACGATGGAGATGACGATCGCGACAATGGGTCGATTGATAAAGAACCGGGCCATTATTCGCCTTCTTTCGCCGCTGCTGCTTTCGGCGTCACCGGCTGTCCGTCCTTGACCCGCGAGAATCCTTCCACAATGACGTTCTCACCCGCGGCAATCCCGTTTTCGACGATCCAGTTCGGCCCGACGCGCGCGCCGAGTTGCACCGGCCGGATGTCCGCGACATTGCCCGCGCCTACAACCGCAACCTGATAAACGCCCTGTAATTCATTGACCGCGCGCTGCGGAATCAGCACCGCCTGACGGCGTACTTCAGTGACCGCGCGAACTTTCGCGAATTGTCCCGGGCGCAGCAGATTATTGGGGTTCTGGAACAGACCGACGACGTTAATCGTCCCGGTCTTGACGTTGATGTCGCGTCCTGCAACGGCGATACGTCCCTTGTGCGGATAAACGCTTCCGTCACTGAGCACGAGCTCGAGCTCCGCATTGTGCATCGCGGGATCGGTCTGAAAGTGGAGATATTCCTGCTCGCTCATCGGGAAGGTAACGCGAATCGGATCGACTTTCGACACGACCGCGAGCACGCTCTGCGGATTGACGAGATTACCGACCTGCGTCTGTGCAATGCCCGCAATGCCGTTGATCGGCGAGGTCACGCGCGTCCACGAAACATTGAGGCGCGCCTGTTCGACCGCGGCTCTCAGTGCGCCAACGCTGGCATTGGCGGCTTCCTGCGACGAGCGCGCATTATCGAGCTCCTGCTGCGAGATCGCATGCTGCGCCGCGAGCGGCTCATAGCGCGCGACGTCGCGATTCGCTTTCTGCAACGTCGCCTCGACCTGCGCGAGATTCGCCTCGGCCTGTCTCAACGCCGCCTGCGCCTGTCGCGGATCGATTTCGAACAGCAATTGTCCCTGCCGGACGAAACTGCCCTCGGTATAAACGCGGCGCAGCAGATATCCGTCGACCTTCGGCCGGATTTCGGCATTGACGTCGCCTTCGGTCGTGCCGATCCATTCCTTTGTGATCGGCTCGTCCTGTTGCACCGCCGCGGTAACGACTACGCCCGGAGGTGGCGGCGGGGTTTTGGCTGCTTCGGTTTTGCCGCCGCACGCAATGAATAAACTCATCGCGCCCGCGGCCGCGAGCACTGTAGGTACTACGAGACGCTTCATTTACCGTTCTCCAGTCTGAATGCCGTGCAGAAGAATCGAGACGATGACTCGTGCGTCGTCGTCCGGTGAGGTTTTGTTTTTTGAGTTTTCCAGGCGCCGCAGAATCACGCCGCGCGCACAATCGCGATAAATCGACGCCACTGCATGCGGATCGAGCCCGGGACGCAATTCACCGCTTTCCAACGCGTCCGCAAACATCTTCTCGAGCCGGGATGAGTATCGCGTGAATGCGGGGGATTTCTTTTTGTGACTGGCGTCGCGCTGCGACAAGGCCAGCGTTGCGCGGAAGAGAGCGCGATTCTCATCGAAGAATCGCAACTGCGTCGTGACGACGTTCGTCAGTTTCTCGGCGAACGACGTTTCGACGTCGAAGACCGGATCCATGCGCTCGACAAGCATTTCGAAGGCGCGATCCGCGGTGCGCGCGAAGAGCTCCTCGCGATCGCGAAAGTAAACGTAGACCGTTCCCTTCGCGATGCCGGCTTCATCCGCAACGTCCTGAATCGTCGTGTCATCCACGCCTTTGCGGGCGATGACACGCATGGCGGCGTCCTGAATCGACGCGCACCGGAACTCCTCGACGACTTCTTCCTTGGTCTTCCGAATCATGAGTCAGACGAAATGACCGCCCGGTCATTGCACCTGACTCAGCGTACGACCTGCCCAACTCGGGGTCAACCCTTCGCGGCTACGGAACGGTGACGACCGGCGCTCGCCGAGGAGCGCCGGCCTGGAGTTCGGACTTGTTATCGGATTCGGAACGCGTACTTGTTGAGCAGCTCCGACTCCGTCCCATCGAGACCGGTGATATGGATCTCATACTCGCCCGACGACAGGACGGACTTGCGCACGATGATCTCGAACGTATCGTCCTCCTCCCGTTGCGCCCGCGTCGTGTTCCAGAGTTCCCGATCGTCGTTCCGGCGATGGATCGACACGCGGTAATTCGGATAATGCATTCGACCGGAGAGGCCCATGACGAACCGATACACATCGCCATCGGGGCTCACGGTTCGCGGATTGACTTCCCCGCCGCGCGCGTCGCTGACCGGCGACAAATCGATGCGTTCCGCCACAATGGGCTCATTCAATTGGCGCTCGAAGGCACGCACGCGCATCTGTGCGGTGGCGAACAACGTTGCAAACAGCAAGGCCAGCGCGGCGGCAATTGTGGTCGGCACATAGCGACGGAACGCCACAATGCGCGAGGGTTCGGGTTCTTCTTCCAGAACAAACGGCTCGTAATATCCGCGCGCCAGTTCCGGATAAGCGATCAGCAACTCGCGAATGCGATTCGCTTCGTCGGCGGACAATTCCCCTTTGGAGAATCGCTCCATTTCTTCTGCAGTGGGCGGCTCTCCGAGTTTTTCTCGCGCCTCGGCGATCAATGCGCGATTGACTTCTTGCCATTCGGATTTCGTGGTCATGATTCATCCTCCGGCAGCTCGCCATCGGCGCCCAGTCGCAGGCGCAATTCCCGGCGCGCGTCGCGCAGCCGCGAACGCACCGCGTCGAGAGAAATCCCGAGAATGTTGGCGATTGCCTGATATTTGAGGTCGGACAGGAACAATTGCACACATTGCCGTTGTCCTTCCGGCAATGACGTGATCTCTGTTTGCAGACGCTTCAGACGCGTCTCGCGATCGAGGCGCGACACATAATCCGGTTCGCTCGCTCTCTCCCGATGACGCACCTCGGGATCGTCGAGATGCAAGGGCTTCACGGCGCCTCGTTTCACCGTCGACAGTGCGCGCACGTGGTTGTACCCAACATTGCGCGCCACCGTTTCGAGAAACGCCCATACCGCGTCGCCGCGATATTCATCCATGTGCTCGAGAAAACGCTTGAAGGTCTCTTGCGCCAGATCCTGCGCTTCGTCTTCCGTGACGCGGAAGGCTCGTTCGAAAAACCGTCTTACGCTTCGAGCGTATTTTCTGTACAACGCATCGAAGCGCTCGTCGTCGCGGCCCCCACCGCCATGGCGTGTCGTCATCGACCTGCTCCAGTACTGCAAAACGCGTATCTTAGTGAAAGCATGAAACGCCGCCTTCTTTTCATCTCGATGTTCATCGTCATCGGCATCGTCGCCGTTGTGGCGTACAGGTGGATAGACACGAAACGCGAGAATTTTGGGGCGCGGCGGACTGAAGCTCGTTTCAGCACCGACCAGAAATGGCAGGATTACAACCCCGACATCAATAAACTGAAAACGGCATCCGGCGGTTCACGCTGCAGCGACGCGGAAGAGCTCGCGGCGCCTAAGGACGTCATCGATTTCTTTCTCGACGAGCCACAATGCGCGGACGAAGCGACCGCCGCCATAAAACGCATCACGCCGAAGGATCTGGGGGCGGTTTATCTCGTCCGCGCCGAACGCGAACGCCCCGATTTTCTCCTGAATGCCGCAACCGCCACACAAAGCGCAAACGACGACACTTCCCGCTTCAATGCCGCTCTCGTTGCCGAGAAATTAGCGTTATCGAGTGCGCGCGCGAAATGGGCTGAGTACCTGCGTCACGATGCCAATTCGGATTGGGCCGAGGATGCACGACGCCGGATGGATCGCCTCCCGACATCGGATGGGTTAACCGATTGGGCCAGAGATGAAGCGCGCCTGCATGCGGCATTAGACCGAAACGACAAGAAGACCATCAAAGAAATTGTGAGGCGGTTCCCCGGCGGGGCACGCCGCACGCTGCTGCGTCTGGTCATCCACAATGAGCTCACAAAAGCATCTTTACTGGCACCGTCGATCGATACCGCGAACGATCATTACTCGACGGACCTCGTCAACGCTGCAATCAACCCGCGATCGCAGGAAGCGTGGGAACGTGGAAAGCAACTCGCGACGATAGCGAAATGCGACGCGACAACAACAATCGAAACCGCGCGCCAGGCATTCGCCGAGGCAGGCAGCCCGCTTCAGTTTGATATGCAGGACCGGCTCTCTGCTTGTGAGGTTGAAAGCCCGGACAGCACGCTTTCGGTCATTCGACGCATCGATGCCAATGAAGCGCGGATCGCTCGATATCCTTATTTACATGCCCGAGCACTGATGATGCGGGCCTTTGCGCTGCTCCTTCTCAATAAGAGTCCGAGAGCAATCGACGATTACAAAGCCGCGCTCAAACTCTACAACGATCTCGGGGATAACAGCGCCGGAGCGCGCACGCTCGCCGAGTATGGTGCGCTGCAAGGAGCTCTCGGCGATCCACAGACCGGATTCAAAAACGCGTTGCAGGCCGTTCGCAACCTTCGCGACGTTTGGGATCCCAAAGATGCTCACGCCATCCTTGGAACGATCTCGGACCTGACAACGCAACTCAAACACAACGATGTCACGCTCGCGTACCGGCTCGAGAGCCTGACAAGCCGCGAAGCGGAATGGAAACGTGGCCTTAACGACGAACGGTCAGATAGTGCGCTGAATTATGCGATCGCATTGCGCGCGATTGCCGAAACGGAGCTCGCGCTCAATCAGCCGGAGGCCGCCCGGCGACATTTGCAGCGCGCGCAACAGATCGCGGCCGATCGGCGAATTCCGGCCAAGCAACGGGCTGCGATGAGGATCAATCTCCTCCGCGCGGAGGGCGCTGCTGCCCACCTGCGAAAAGACTGGCCTGCTGCGCTAGCGGTGTACAACGAGGTGTTGAAGCTGGCGGCAAACAACTCCAGTACCGAGCGCGCCGAACTGCTTCACGAACGCGCAGAAACACGCCGCGGCGCCGGTGATGAGAAAGGCGGCAATGAAGACGACGTCGAGGCCTTGCGCCTCATTCGTCTCGAAGAAGAAGAGCTATTGAGTGCTCAGGATCTCGCCGCGGGCGAAGTCATGTTCAGTAAATACTTCGCTCGGTTCGGCCACATCTATCGCGAGCTCGCCGAACGCCACATCGAGGCCGGCGAATACGACGAGGCGTTCTCTTACAGCGAGGAAGCGCGAGGATTCGAACCGCTCTCCAATCTCCTCGCGTCCCAGCACGTTCCGGCCGCATATCGTCCCATCGGTGTCACGACCGACTTCGATACGTTGCAGGCGGCGTTGCCCGAGGGTGCGGTCGTCATTCATTACATGGTGATGGAGAAACGAACTTACGCGTTCGTCTTCTCGAAAGATAAGAGCGTTCCGCCGGTACGGCTCAGTCGCGGGCGCGAAGACATTGAGACGTGGGTCAGGGATCTGCAGAGCGCTGCCGTCAAAGAAGATCGCCTGGAGTTCGAAGGAGGCCTCGCAGCGCCGTTTGAACAACTCGTACGTGCTCCACTGCAACAGGCATTGGCGATCAATCCCAAACCTTTCCCGCTGGTCATCGTGCCGGATGGTCCGATGCTCGGCCTCCCGTTCAACGCGCTCTATGACGAACGAGATGGCGGGAAATATCTGATCGAGTACGCGCCGATCTCGGTCGCGCCCAGTGTACGGTTATTCGTCTACGCCGCTTCACGAAACGCGGAGCTGCGCAAGAGCCGGCCACAGGTCGCACTATTTGGAAATCCCGCTACAGACACAAACTTCCTCGAAACGCTTCGCCTGACAAAACTCCCAAGATCGAAAGACGAAGTCGAGACCATTCAAGATGACTACTATCCAAACGCAGTGGTAAAAGCAGATGACGAAGCTACGGCCGAAGCGTTCCTGCAACAGGCACCTAAAAGCGACATCCTCCATTTCGCCGGGCACGCCGTCGTCGATCAGAACAATTCCTTTCTCGTATTCGCCGGCACGGACACGTTAGACGCGCAAACGTTGCTTAAGAGAATCCCATCCCTGCCGCACACGCGCCTCGTAATTCTGAGCGCGTGCAGCAGCGCCGGCGGACTCGCGCGCGGCCTGACGATCGGCCCCGAGGGGATGGCGCCGCTCGTTCGTCCATTTGTTGCGGCTAACGTTCCGGGCTTCGTCGGAACGCTCTGGAAAGTCAACGACGACACAACTCGAGACCTCATGGTGTCTCTCCATTGTCACTACTCGCATGGAGACGATGTGACAGCTGCACTGAGACAAGCGCAGCTCGAAATGCTCCAGGAGAAAGAAGCCGAGAAAAGCTCGGCATTGCGGTGGGGTGCATTTCAGGTGATTGGCTATGCGTCATCACCGTTCCCCTCCGCGGCAAAGGAGAAACAAATTGAGTACCATTCTTGTCAAGATCCTGTTCACGGGCCTGATGGCCTTCGTTCCCAATGAGAACGGCTCGCAAGTGACCGTTCTGCTGCTGAATTCCGGTCACTATCACACGTCCGACGGCGCGGGCATGCAGGCGCACAAACCGCTCATTGTGGCGCGCGCCGGCAATTGCACCGGGGATTGCACCGACAATGACCCCGAAATCGCCGAATTCCTCTATGCCGACCAGACCTCGACCGCCGCACTGACGTCGCTCGCCAATGCGGTCGACAACGGCAGCGCATGGATCATCGACGGTTCCGATATCGCCATTGAGAAGGAATCGTCGAACGCGGCAAACCTTCCGGCGTTCAGCATGCGCGCCGGTCGCGGCACGACGAATTACCCGGCGACTTCGACGGAACGCGGCGATGCATCGTGGATCGCGAGTCTCTCGCAGATCTGCGGCAGCGGCTGCACGCTCGATCCCGACGTGTTCGACAACGTGCCGCCGCCCATTGTGGCCGCGCGATTCACGCTCAATACCGGCGAGCTCTATACGCACAGCATTGCGAGACTCGGCGCCAACGTCACGCCCGTGAATTTCAAGCGTCTCGACGGCACCGGCAGCCCGTCTGCTTACGTGCAGGCCGTGTCGGCGTGGGTCGGTGCGGACATTGAAGTCAACGGCACCGGAATCAAATTCGTCGAAACCAAACACGACGCCAGCCCGGGCCGCAGCATGACCCTTACGGCCGACAATTCCGGCGTCATTGAAGTCGCAGTCCTCAATCTCCCGCCGTTCATTCCGCCCGCGTCCAGCAGCAACGAAGCACCGCAGGTCGGCAAGCACTATGAGGTCTACTACGACCTCCTGCAGTCGCCGCCGTCACGCGCGTCGCGTCTCGTTCCGTTTGTCGGAAGCGCGAGCAGCACGACGTGGAGCAGTGTCCATCCGTCCGGCGACATTTACTCCGAGCTTCTGTCGCGCCTGCGCATGGATGTCGATCGCACGCTTTACGATCGCGCCATCTGCGCGCCGACGACGTGGCCGTAAGCCGTTCTCATTCCACCTGACGCACAGTGGCGGGCTTCGGTCCGCCACTGTTTCGCGCAGCCAGCCGAATCTGAGGTGCCCACTATGAATCGGTGGATTTTCCTGTGCGTCGTCATTCTCGCTGCCTGTCGCCCGGACACACCGGAATCGCTTCGCATCGACGCCGCCCGGCAATTCGTACGCGAGTGCAAGCGCAATGGCTCGCCGCGCTGGAGTTTTCGCGCACATGCCATGGGCGATACCTGCGATGTCCTGGTCGTCGAATCGCTGGTTCCGTTAGACCAGCGCATGGTCGATCGCGTGCATTACGCCGCCCCCGGCCGTTCCGGCGTGCAGACGTTTCTCGATGACCATCGGTTTCGCGCCGCCGCGTATACCGACCCGAAACATGGATTGTGGACGTTCGGCGCAATTACCAGAGAGGAAGCGAGGTCGCTGAAGCCATGCGATTGAAGCTGATCGTACTGATGCTGTGCATGGCCTCCGTTGCCAACGCACAGACACGACGTGCATTGATCGTCGGCATCGACGATTACACCGCCTCGAGCCTGCCGCGCAATATGCACGTTCCGCCGCGCGTCGATCGCGGCTGGAATGATCTGCGCGGCTCTGTACGTGACGCCGAGACATTCAGCGCGATTCTGCAACTCCTGTATGGCTTCAATGAGCGCAATGTCGTTTTACTGAAGAACCAGAACGCCACCCGTGCGGCGATCCTGAACGCAATCGAGACGCACCTCGTGAAGCCCGCACAGAAGGATGACGTGATCGTCTTTTATTACGCCGGGCACGGTGCACAAGTGCCGAATTCTCTGTCGGACGAGGTCGATCACATGGATGAATCGCTCATTCCGGCGGATTCACGGCGCGGTGCACCCGATATTCGCGATAAGGAATTGCGTCGTGCGTTCAATGCGATTCTCGATCGCGGCGCGCGACTGACGCTCATACTCGATCACTGTCACAGCGGCTCGTCATTCCGCGGACTTCCGACGGGCGGCGTGACGCGACATATTGCACCGGCACCAGACGATATTCGCGACGGCGCTAATTACGGCCCTCGACCCGAATCGCGCGGCGCGCTGGTATTCGCTGCGTCGCAGGATCTCGACTCGGCGTATGAAACGCGCGACGAGAACGGTCAGATGCACGGCGCGTTCAGCTGGGCGCTCATTCGCTCGATCCGCGATGCAATGCCACACGAGAGCGCCGAGGCGACGTTCACGCGGACAAAGGCGCTGATGGACCGGCCGGATCAACAGCCGCTGATCGCCGGCCGCCCGGAATTACGACAACGACCATTATTCAGCGGACGCAACGATCGTCGCTCCGACCGCGCCATGATCGCTGTAGAGAAAATCCAAACGGATGGAACCGTCATTCTCCAGGGCGGCTGGATCCACGGCCTGGCCGTCGGCACCACGCTTCGCACAAAAACCGCGACAGTGACGATCACGAAACTCGGGATCACGAGCAGTGAAGCACGCGCGAATGGCATTGTGACTGCCGGAGCTCTTTTGGAAGTCTCGAGTTGGGCTTCGCCGCCGGCACGACCCATGCGCGTTTACGTTCCGCATACGACTCTTAACGCAGCTGCACTGTCTTCGACCGCACAGAAATTCATACGCGACGCAACCGCGCGCGGCATTCGCTGGATCACAAACCCACAATCCGCGACGCCAACGCACGTCTTACGCTGGACGCAAACTCATTGGGAATTACTCACGAATGACGGCAGCGTGCGGCCGTTCACAAACATGAATCAGATCCCGCGGCGCGCGTCGCTTTTCGTGCAATTCCCCGCCACAACGAGCATCGTCGACAACATCGCCGGCGTCAATGCCGTGCAATCCGCTACCGACGCCGATTACATCCTCACGGGCCGGTACATCAACAACCACATTGAATACGCCTGGCTGCGTCCCCTGATTCGAACTACCGATCGCGGTCCGCTCCCGCCGCGCAGCGAATGGATCTCGCGCGACGTGCGATCGCGGTTACGCGAATCCGTCGTTCAACTGCGCCGCATTCACGCGTGGCATCACCTCGAATCGCCGCCCCAATCACGCCCGGTTTATCGGCTCGCAGTACAAGACGAGACCGGCCGCGCCGCGAATGTGCCCCTGATCGGCAATGCAAACTACCGAGTCGCGCTAAAAACCGATCAACCGGACAAACTCGCCACGCGCTATTACTACGCCTTCGTCATCGACCGCCTCGGCAAAAGTTTCCTCATTTACCCACTGCGCAACAGCGGCTCCGTCGAAAATCGATTTCCAATTCGCACGCCCGAAACCACCATCAAACTCCCCGACGCATCGAGATTCCGAATCCTCCCACCCTACGGCACCGACACGTACTTCCTCTTATCGACCGACGAACCACTCGCCAACCCCTCCGTCCTCGAATGGGACGGCATCCGCACCCCGACATTCACAAAACCACTCACCGCCCTCGAAGAACTCTTCCTACTCACCACCGACCCCACACGCGGCCGCCGCGTGATCAATACCGGCGGATGGTCGCTGGAAAAGGTGGTGTATGAATCGATCGCGCCGAGGAAATTCAGACACTAAACGAGACGCGGCCACACTTTTTGCCCCGTCGTGTCTATCTTGTTGTGCAGATGAGAAAGTGGGTCCTTCTCCTCCTCGCTCTCGGAATCGCATGCTTCGCCGCGATGAAGTTCCGGTCGATGGTGCGTCCCGAACGATCGGCGGGACGGATCGAACCGCTTGTGAGCGCAACGCCGGCGGAGTTCGAGCACAGTGAATCCGCGGGCTTATTCATTGGCTCGCGGAACTTCCGCCAGCCTGGAATCATGGACGTGAAATACGCGGTCGATGATGCAGTCGACCTCGCCTACACGTTCTCGATCCAGCGCCGGACGTTCCTCGTCCCGCCCAATCGCGTCGTACTCGCCTTGTCCGGCAAACCCACAAAAGCCGAGTCAAGACAGCGTCTCGAAGAATTGAAAAATGCAGGTGCAGACGTTCGCGGCGCAACCGCTGCCGACATTCTTCGCGCACTGAAAACACAAACCGCGATCACTGGCGAGACCGGGATATTCATCCTGTCGCTTGCCACGCACGGCTTCATGCATAACGGCAACGAATACATCCTCGGCTCGGACTCGATTTATCGTAAACCCACCACTTCACTCCCCGTCGCCAAATTGCTCGACATCGTGGCGATGAACACCACTCGCTCACTGGTGTTTGTCGATGCGTGTCGCGATCGCGTCGTTTCGGACAGTCGCTCCGCGGGCGCCTCTGAATTGCCGCCGACGATCGAGAGGCGGATGAAAAACGTCGCCGGGCAAGCAGTGTTTTATGCCGCGGCGCCCGGCGGCTATGCCTATGACAGCGACGGCAATGGCGTATTTACCAAGGCCGTTCTCGAAGGACTTTGCTGTAAGGCGTCCGCGCCGAATCAGGTCGTGCGCGTCGACACATTACGCGCATATGTCACGCGTACCGTGCGCGAGTGGTACAGGCTCAATAACAAGCCGAATCCCGACGCCGCCATTCAGGTAAACATCGGCGGCAACACGCATTTGATGCCGTTAGCGCACTGCTGGGATTCGCCCCGCCAGAATCTAACCACGCCATTCACAGACCGGCACCTCATCGTGCGTGACGAGAATAAGGTTCTGTGGGAACACGATTTCCCCGCTCCGATTCACAATGCGAGCGCGGCCGACATCAATGCGGACGGATTACAGGAAATCGTCGTCGCCTACAACGATACGATCGAAGCGTTCAATGACGAGCACAAGTCACTCTGGCAGCACACCCTGCCGGGTCTTCGGAAATTCATCACAGCGAATCTTCTCGAAAAACACGCCAGGGAAATCGCGGTTCTTACCGATAACGCGATCTACCTGATCGACGGGGACGGCAAAATTCTGGGGAACTACAACGCCTCCGCGCCGATTCTCGATTTTGCAGTCGATCGCCCAACCGCGCATTGGGATTACCGCATCATCGCAATTACGGCAAAGTCGTTGTTCGTCATCAAACCACATGCGATTCCTCGCACCGAGTGGCGCATCGACACCAAAGACGCGATCCTGCGAAAACTGACGATCATCGACTACGACAACGATAGTTATCGCGATATCGTCGTAAAAACGAGTCACGGGGATGGCCGGTTCACGTTCAAAACCGCCGTCATTGGGAAGGCGCCATTCCAATGGAAGCGCGTGAAATCCAATCGCCCTGAAGCACAGTCTCTGGCTGCTCTCCCCTAGTTCGCACAATCAAGCCCGACGTAATCACATACACCGGAATGCGAGCACCACGGGCCGCGCGATGATCGATCTTCGACGGCATGGGAATTCCCGGTGGATGCGTATGCACGATGGCGATGACATTCGGCGGAATGCGGCCGCGCCAGCGCAGAATGTCCGCCTCATTCCCCTGCGGCCACACAATGAAATACAGCGCGCCGCTATTTGCGCGTGCGACGAACGCACCCTGCTCTGCACCGCGAGCCGCACGAGCGCGCTGCAAAAGCTCGCGTGAGAATTCGAGCACGACCGGATCGTGAATCACATCCGTCTGCGTCGTACTGAGCTGCAGCAACAGCATCGCCAGCGCGAACATGGTCAGACATCCACGCCTTTGCGCACAATGCGCGAGGAAATCATCAGTGCAATGCCGACGAAAATCGGTACGAACCCGATCGGCCACGCCTGACGGCCGTCGTCGTATTTCATCAGCAACAACGCGAAGCACAGACCGAAGCCGGAACCCATCGTCAACAAGCCGCCGATCATCATTCCTTGTGCACGACGCATGACCGATTGCCCCGGCGTCGGCAATAACGGCGGTAATTGACTAAGATCGAGACCGCGCTCGATTGCGGCGATACGCTCCTGATGCGCAAGCTCCAGCAGTCGTTGCTGTCCGCGCGTCTTGATGATGATGACCAGGATGCTGCCGGCGATCGCAACCAGCGGCACGGCAAGAATGAAAACGATGGCGGTGACGGACTCCATGGAATCTCCTTCGTTCTGATCCTTTGACCTCGTGAACTTCGCGTTCGGTTGCACGTAATGAATGATGAAACCGAAATGCGGCTGGCGGCGGTCCAACAAGAGATGACGCCTGCCGCGGAGCACGAGATCATTCGGCGCGCCGCGGCCGGCGACGAGGATGCGTTCCGCATGCTGATGGACCGGTATCGCGCACATGCGCTGGCGATTGCACTGCGCATCACGCGCTCGCGCGAAGATGCGGAGGACGTCGTGCAGCAGGCGTTCGTGCGCGCCTGGTATGCGCTCGATCGATTTCGCTTCGACTCCGCGTTTCGCACGTGGCTGCACAGCATCGTCGCGCGACGAGCACTCGACCGCGCGTCACAAATCAAACTGCTCCGCTCGCGCGAAGACGAGCTCGACGATGTGCATCCGCTCGATCTCGAGCCTCATCGCGACGTGATCCTGATTCGCCGCCTCGAGCAATTATTGAAGCGGCTGTCGCCCGCACAGCGCGCGGTGGTCACGCTGCATTACTGGGAAGACGCTACCGTCTCCGAAATCTCCTCCGCCCTCGGCATCCCCGAAAATACAGTCAAGACACACCTCAGCCGCGCGCGAGCCGCACTACGCGAGGCGTGGCTGTCGATGGAGCGATCGCAATGAATTGCACTGAATTTCTGTCGTCGCTCGATGCCGGCGTGCGCGCGCACAACGCGCACTCGCAATCGTGCACCTCGTGTACGCGCGCCTTACAAAGCGTGATCGAGCTCGATCGCCTGCTCGCGATTCCCGTGACGCCGCATGTACCGCGTGAATTCAATGACGCCGTCCTGCAGCGCATTCACAATCGACGCTTCCTCACGACGCTCCTTGCAGAACCACTCGTCCCCGTCGCAATGACGCTACTGGTCATTGTGCTGTGGCAATTCCGCGCGATCAGCACTCTCGTCATGAGCCTGACGCACGACATGCTCATGGTCGCACTGCTCGGCATCGCAATCGTGGTACTCGCAATGCCGCTATTTCTCCTGCAGACCTCGAGCCTCGATCGATAACGCCACCTTTTCGCACGGACCGTGTCTGTGCCTCCATGAGCTCTGTTGCGGCCGAGGATCGGCACGCCGCTGTGCGGGGTGCGTTCGTGCAGTGGGCATCAACTCAGTTGTCCCCGCCGCGAGACCCTCAATCGCTGATTACGTCCATTGATTCGACGCACGATCACGCCGGATTCTTATCGACATCCATTCGCGGCCGGCGATTGACATGGAAAAGCGTTCCGGCGAACAACCGTGTGCGAATCACAGTGCCGCGCGGCGACGTGACGAGCATCGACCCGTGGACAACGACCAATGCGTTGTTGCGCACAAACAGCGATCACATCGACACCTGCAGTTCCTGCCACGGCGCTGCGAAAGTGCAGTGCAATACCTGCGGCGGCACGGGATATCTCACCTGTGGCGTGTGCAAAGGCCAGAGGAAGATGTACGGCTACGCGTCGAATGGTTCACGGCGCCTGCTGAACTGCACCCATTGTCGAGGAAAAGGCGCGCTGGATTGTGGGAATTGCCGCAAAGGCATTGCGTCGTGTAGTCCGTGCGGCGGTCAGGGGCGAGTGCAACGGTGGCTGGAGATCGAGGAGTGGGAACGTTTCGTTGCGACGTCGCATCCTCCCGCACTCGTCCACACATTGCGATGGAGCGATCCGCCGCGCGCCGATGAAATTGCACATGACGCGGACCTCGTCGCGAGCATCTCGTGCTCGCATCGAATTACAGAGACGGACGCGCCGGCCGTCAACGGCGAATGGCTACGCGTTCTCGCGCGGCCATTACAGGCCGGCGAGCGCATCGTCACACAGTACCTTCGCATCGCACGCGTTCCGACGCATACCGTGCGTTACCGGCTTGGCGAAAAGGAAGGCGCACTGGGCTTCGTTGGAAAGCGCCTGACACCATCATCGCAACCAACGGAAGATGCATTTCGCACACGAGCCGGATTTCTGCGGACGCTGCTGATTGTCCTGCTGTCGCTCGCCTGCACCATTATCCTGGTCTCCTTCGGCCGCGGCGGTTTCTACTGGAGCATTGCCACATTTGTCAGTGTCGCGTCTGCGATCGGCGCATTAGCCGCGCTTTATTACGCCGCGGCCGATTGGACGGCGACGCGGCGACATACGCGACAATGGCTGAGTTACGCCGGGATCGGTTGCATCGTCGCGATCGTATCTGCCGTTGCAGCACAACCACGCCTCGATCACATCGAGGAACTCCTCGCCGCGGGCGACCTCCCGCACGCCACCGCGGAAATCGCGGCCTATGGCGAAATCCCGCCGGCAGTGCGCTCGGCATTCGACCTTGCGCGCATCCGCGCAACAGCGGATCCGCGCGCCGCGATCGAAATCCTCAAGAAAATGCCTCGTGACAGTTCCCAATATGCGGAAGGCCGTGCAATCATCGATACCGCTCTCATGCAATCCATCGAAACGGAAATCCGTGAGCAGCGGTTCGACGCCGCGGCGGACTCGCTGTCTTTACTGAGTCCGCGCATGATCGGCCGGGCCGACACGCTGTCGGCCGTCAGGCGTTCGATCGTGCCGTACGCACAGCAAGAAATCGCTTCGACGAAATACGCCAGTGGCGCGCAGTTGATCAGGAAGGCGCGAGACTACGGTCTCCCCAATGCCGAGCTGACGCCACTCATTATGCGAATCCATGAGCACGCACAAAAAGCCATTCGCGCGGCGGATCGAACAAGCGACGCGAAACAGCGCCTGCGCGAACGTCTTGCCGCGGAGGCGATGCTGGTGTCAGCGGATGTTGCCGAGGATACATGGGGATCCCCGGAGCTCATGCAATTGCGAACGAAACTGGCGAAAGACATTGTGGCGGTTGAGCGCATCGAACGCAGGCGGCGGCGCTAAGGAACGTGCATGACGAATTCATCGTGGAAAGATGCACTGTGGAATCTATTGGACGTTCTCTCGATCCGAAAACTCACAACCCGCGTCGCGCTCAGTGCCAGTCTCCTCGGTCTCGCCACACAGAACTCCGGCTCCGCTGCGCCGATGCCTCACGTCCCGATCACGCCCACATTGGAACCGGAAGCGACAGTACGGAAATTCAAGGGCCGCTACATTCTCAAGCGCAATGCGCGATCGTTTTTCATTCACCTCGCGGATCATCGCTCCCACAGTTCACATCGCTCACATAGCTCTCACAGTTCGCACTCTTCCCATAGTTCGCATAGTTCAAGCTCTCATTATTCAGGTTCGCATTATTCGAGCTCGCACTATTCGTCCGCACCGTCGCCACCGAAAGCGGCGCCGGAACCGGTGCGCACGCCGGAGCCAATACGCCAGCCTGATCCGAAACCCGCACCTCCGCCTAAGCCCGCGGAGCCAGTGCCTTTGCTCGATGAAACCTTCAGTGCGCCGGAACGCACCACACGCTGGGCAGTCGGCGTTCTCGCAACGCCGCGCGAGACGCTCGACTCCACGATGACCGTCGAGCAGAAACTCGGCGCGTTGAGTGTTACGCCCTCGCCCAATCGCAGCGGCAGTCACTTCAGCGGATATGTCTCCACTGACTCGTTCGATCTAAACCAGAACAGCGTCACGGTACAGGTCCGCCGCGCCGCGTCGAACGCCACCACGATCATTGCAGTAGGCATCAACGCCGATAACTGGCTTGGCTTCCGAATCGAAGACGGCGTGCTGCACCTGGAAAGTCACAATGGCGGCAAAGTGGCGCGCCGCTCAACACCGTACAGTGCATCGAATCACAAGTACTTCCGCGTCAGGACCAGCAGCGTCGCACCCGTAGCGGTTTGGGAGACCAGCCCGGACGGCAGCACATGGAATCCGGAATACGTCGAAACGCTCGGGATCCCCGTAACGATGACCTACGTCGCCGTCAGTGCCGGGACCACGAAACCGATCGCGAGCACCAGCGCCGCGACGTTCGACGCGGTCATTGTGGAGCTCAGGCGATGAATGAATTATTGCCGTGGACACAATTGACGAACGATGGGATCGCGATCGATATCGACCTCTCGCTCTACGACGTTGACACGATTACGAATGCGGCACATGCATTCACGGCGCGTTGCTATGTCTTTGTCCAAAGCGTGCACAGTGGTGTTCTGCGAGTTTCCTTCGCAACACGCATCGAGGACGACAACCTTCGTGACATTGTCGGCGCCTTCGGAAATGCATTGCTCGACGCCCATCTTCGCAGAACGATCGCGGAGGAAACGCGAGCGATTCGCGAATTGCTCGTCGCACAGGCGTTCTCAGAGGCAGATTTGCTGGATCGTGCAGAAAGCGAGGGTGACGAGCACGAAGATCCGCGAGGCATTGCGCGGTGACGTATCGTCTGCTGCCGTTCCGATTTCTGCGTTTCGATGAAACCCGAACGCTCCTCGTCAATGATGCCGGCGAATTTCTATTCGTCAGACATAGTGATTTCGAGCGATTCGTCGCACATCTGCTTCCACGCGATTCCGACGTTTACCTCGATCTCAAATCGCGGCAGTTTCTATTCGACAGCGACAGCCTCGCGCCGTTCGAATTGCTGGTGACGAAATATCGGACGAAGAAGTCGTTTCTCGACGGATTTACGAGCCTGCATATTTTCGTCGTTTCGTTGCGCTGCGAACATTCATGTCATTACTGCCAGGTATCGCGCGTGAGCGCCGATCGCACGCGCTATGACATGACCGAGGAGACCGCGAGGCGGGCACTCGATCTCGTGTTTCGCTCCCCATCGCCCTATTTGAAAATTGAACTGCAAGGCGGCGAGCCGTTACTGAATTTTGAGCGCGTACGACAAATCGTCACGGAGGGACGTGCGCGCGCGGCTCGCGAGGGTCGTGATCTTGCGATCGTCGTCACCAGCAATCTCGCCTTAATTGACGATGCAATGCTGACGTTCTTTCGTGAAAACGACGTATTTCTGTCGACGTCGCTTGATGGTCCGGAAGCCTTACACAATGCTAATCGCCCGCGACCGGGAAACGACAGCTACCAAAAGACCATCGACGGAATCAGACGTACAAGAGAGGTGCTCGGACAGGATCGCGTCGCCGCGCTCATGACCACCACCCGAGCCTCTCTCCAAACACCGGAAACGATCATCGACGAATACGTAAAAAACGGATTCACGTCGATCTTCCTGCGTCCCCTCAGTCCTTACGGATTTGCGCTGCGCAGCGTGAAAACCACCGGATATTCAATCGACGAGTTTCTGGCGTTCTATGTCCGCGCATTGAATTACATTCTCGAACTGAACGCGCGTGGAACGTACCTCGTCGAGACATACGCCCAATTACTTCTGACGCGCATGCTTACGCCGTTCGCCACCGGCTACGTCGATTTACAGAGCCCCGCCGGCGCGGGGATCGGTGCGGTCGTCTACAACTATGACGGCGACGTTTATGCGTCGGACGAATCGCGCATGCTCGCCGAAATGGGCGACACGCGTTTCCGTCTCGGCAATGTTCATCGCGATTCCTATGCATCGATATTCGGCGGCGATACGCTGCGCACGATCGTCGCGGCCTCGGTCGCGGAATCGATTCCCGGGTGCGCGGATTGCGCGTTCCTGCCGTGGTGCGGTGCCGATCCCGTGCATCACTACGCGACCACCGGCGATCTCGTACCGCACATCCCCACCAGCGACTTTCATCAAAAGAATTTCTTCATCCTGCGACATTTGCTCGCGCTTCATGAACGCGACGAACAGACTCGGCGCATTTTCTCGTCGTGGGTTCGCGACGAGCCGATCGAGAAAGAGAGCGCTGCATGAAGTTGCACGAGCTCGCGTCCGTCCAGAACGTCGAGATGACGCTTCTCGGCCGAGTGACACGCGTTCCGATTCAGGATCCGCTACGACGCAGGAACTCCTGGCTCCTGTGCGAAAACGCGACCTTGCACGACGATCCCGCCGGTTACCTCGGCGTCCTCGCACTCGGCGACGCACCAGCAACCGGCACAATGCCGCTCGCGTTCAATCTGCGCAATCTCGATTATCTCGATGACGGCGATGTCGTGGCCGTCGATCCCAACGGGTTTACTCGCACGCTGTATCGTCGCGCCTCGGGCCATAACTTCATCCTCGTTACGGATCAATGCAACAGCGTCTGCCTGATGTGCTCGCAGCCGCCCAGGGACATCGACGACTTCGATCGTCTGACTGAACACCTGCGCCTGATCGAGCTGATCGATCCCACAACACAGGAGCTGGGCATCACCGGCGGCGAGCCAACACTGTTCCGCGATGGCTTCCTGCAATTAATCGCGCATTGCAAGACGCATTTACCCTCCACCGCGCTGCACGTGCTGACCAACGGTCGCATGTTCTTTTATCGGCGATTCGCGGAAAAGCTCGGCGCCATCGCGCATCCCGACCTCGTCCTCGGCATCCCTCTTTATTCGGACATCGACGAGCGTCACGACTACATCGTGCAGGCGAACGGCGCGTTCGAAGAAACTGTGCTCGGGCTGCAACATCTCGATCGCTACGGCGTGCGCGTCGAAATCCGCATCGTTCTGCACGCGCTCTCGATCCCTCGCCTGCCGCAACTCGCACAGTTCATCTCGCGCAACTTCCCGTTTGCCTGCCACGTCGCATTGATGGGGCTCGAGATGTTCGGACTCGTACACCGCAATCTTGCGCAGTTGTGGATCGATCCCGCGGATTATCAACGCGAGCTCATCGCCGCAACCGAAATCCTGAGCAACGCGGGAATGACCGCGTCGATCTACAACCATCAACTGTGCGTTCTGGATCGCAGTCTCTGGCCGCTGGCGCGTAAATCGATTTCCGATTGGAAGAACGTTTATTTACCGGAGTGCAACGGCTGTAGCGCGCTTGACCTCTGTGGCGGATTCTTTCAATCGGGCACAAAGATTCGCAGCGCCCACATTAATCCCGTGAATATCGATCGTTAAACCATGGCTCGGCGGTGTCCGAATATCCGCGGCGTTCCCAGAAGCCGCGTCGATTGCGGTCGAGGAACTCGATTTTGCGGATCCACTTCGTTCCTTTCCACGCGTAGAGCTTCGGCGTGATCATACGTAGTGGGCCGCCGTGTTCGCGCGGGAGTGGTTTTCCTTCCCAGGTGTGCACCAATAAAACATCCGGTTCCACCGCGCGGGCCAATGGCAAATTCGTGGTGTATGGCTCTTGTGAGCCGATATCGCGGTCGTAGCCGGTACAGAGGACGTGCGTCACGCTTTCGTGTGGGATTGCTAGCTCCGCGAGCGTCGAGAAACGCACGCCGCGCCAGTGATTATCGAGACGGCTCCAGGTCGTCACACAATGAAAATCACTGACGTCGTCGACCTGCGGCAGAGCGATGAACTCCTGCCAATTGAGCGTTACCGGATTTTCAACGAGTCCGCCGATTTCCAGCCGCCAGTCCTGACGGCGGATGTCAGGGACATCGCCGAGGTCGAGGACCGGCCAGTTTGTCACGAGGCGCTGATCGATCGGCGTTTGCGGCATGCCGTGACGATTGAGCGGGCCGGAGCCCATAGGCTTCAATCCTTCGAATTGCACATCGACGCCGTGTCCAAGCTGGCGCTGGCGCTCGATGTACTTCAGGCGGCGCTCGACCATCGACTCTTGTTCTGCCATGCACCTCTTTTACGCCGCCTTTGTGCGCGCCGCAACGATTGCCGCGAGGCCATCGCGATAATTTCCGACGCGCGGCGCGAAACCGAGCTCACGCTTTGCGCGCGCATTCGACAGCGGTATGCGCATGGTCGAGAACTGCACCATCATCGGCGCCGCAAGTTTCACGATGAATCGCGGCATTGTGCGCGGCGGCGGCGCATTGAGCAGTTTCGCGGCGTGAAGCATGAAATCGCGCAGCGACGTGGGCTCATCGTCGACGATGTTGTAGATACCGGTATGCGGCGATTGCAGCGCGAGCATGGTCGCGGCGACGTGATCGTCGATGTGCAGAAACGATCCGAGGCCGGCGGCACCGCGCATCAGCGGCACTTTGCGCGCACGCAATCCAGCGAGCAACGATTCCGTCGAGGGAACTGCTGCACCATAAAGAAACCCGTAGCGCAGCACTGTGGCTTCGATGCGATCGCGTACGGCTAAGACCTGCGCTTCCATGTTCCGCAGCGCCTCAATCGTTTCACGCGCGGGACCCGTGGGATTTGGATCGAACGGCGCAGATTCATCGAGCGGTTGCTCGCCGAGATCGGTCGCGCCATAGACGATCGGAAAGGATTCGACAACGATGCGCTTCACGCCCGCCGTCAATGCGGCTTGCAGCAGGTGCGCCGTTCCGTGGATGCGCAATTCGTTCGTCGGCGCGAGATCGCGCGCATGCGCGGCGCCGCTTTTCGGCAGCGCAGTGAGTAAATGCACGACATGCGTCGGATGCGCGTCGCTGACGACTTGCTGAACCCGCTCACGATCCAGCGCGTCGCCGATGACCGCCGCCGCTCCTGCACGTCGCAACGTCGCGGCCCCTTCTTCTTTGCGCGTCAGACCGATGACTTCGTGACCCTCACGAATCAGTTGATGCACGAGCGGCAACCCCATTGTGCCTGTCGCGCCCGCAATGAAAACTCGCATGGAACTCTCCTTCGCGAAAGGAGACGAGATGCTAGGCGCTAGTGTGACAGCTAGCTCGAGCGCCGCCGGAGGAGACTCAACCCCACAATCGCGACCAACAGCACGATCCCGAGTGCGATGAGGATCGTGCTCCATCGCAACGCCGTCGGGATGGCACGCAGTCCATCGCCGGTGAGCACGAACGCGGCCCATTCATGCGGATCGCGGCCGTTATCCATGAAGCGCAATTTCGCGAGTCGCAACGCCTCGGCGCGCGATTCGCCGCGCTGCAGGTGGTGATAGAAGATGCGCATGAACGACGCCGTCGTCGCGTCGGGCACGCGCCACAACGTCGTGACGGTCGTCTTTGCGCCGGCGGCGAGAAACGCGCGACTGAAGCTCTCGATCCCCTCGCCCGCCGTGACGCGACCGCGCTCTGTATCGCAAGCGCTCAGCACCGCGAGCTCCACATCATCGAACGGCAGTTCGTACGCTTCCTTCAAAAACAAATACGACGCGACGCCGCCACGACGCTCGGCGGAAAAGAGGATGCGCGATTGCTCGATCGCACCCGGATCGACGAACGCGTGCGATGCGATGTGTACGAGCGGCGTTTGCGACGCGTTCGCGAGGTATTGCTTGCGATCCTCCTCGCCGACGTGCAACAGAGCGCGACCGCCAAGCTCCTTCGCGATGGCTCGCACTTCGTCCGCGGATGCAACCAAACGGTTGCGCATCTCCGCCGGGTCATCGAGCGGCGCGGAACCGAAGACGGGATCGGCGAACCCGCGAAATTGTGACGACCAGGGCATCGCCCATGCGCGCACCGGTTTCGTCTCGCGTAACAGCATCGCGGCCGTGGGGATATAGGTGACATCGTGTTGCTCGATGAGCACCGGCTGTCCGAGGAGCTCGAACGGAAGCGACGCCAGCGCGCCGTCGGTCACGATCAGAACGTGCGGCGTCTTCGCATCGATCGCCGGCAACAACTCCGCGTGAATCTTCGTCGCGAGCGATTTCCAATTCGACGATGGCCCGCGTGCCAGTGAATCCACCAACGCGCGAATTCTCGCGGCATCGACCGTAATTCTTTGCACGAGCGCGGAGGTTCGCGTGATCACGAGCACCGCCGCGCCGGCATTCGACGTCCAGTAATCGAGCAGCACCGCGTCACCCGGTAATGCGCGTTGAATCGAAGGCAAATCGATATTCGATCGCAATCCGACGCGCTCACGCCATCCGCGCGAATGTCCGCGCTCGACGAGATCGAAAATCTCCGTCACGCTCGCACTCTGACGCAAGCGCAGCGCGATCAGCGCATCGAACACCTCGCGCTTGTCATTGAAAAAATCTGATTTCAGCGACGGGATGCGAATCGCATCGCGAATCTTCTCGATCACCGCAATCGATTCGCGCAGATGCGTTGTCGCCGATGCGTCATCGCCGCGCGCGAGATCGCAGCGCGCGAGTCCGTACAACGCCTTCCACTGATCTTCGATCGTTTCGAGCTGCCTCGCGGTTTGCGACGCTGCCGCGAAATCACGCGCGGCCGCGGTCACATCGCCGAGGCGCAACAACGTTTCGGCGCCGTAAAGCTGCGCCTGCAATGCCTCGCGCGCATTGCCCGCTTCACTCGCGCGTCGATACGCATCCGCGAACGTCGCGAGGGCTTCATCGAAACGATGCAGATCGAGCGCGAGCACGATGCCGCGATTCTTCAGGACTCCGAGCTCACCATCGAGAAACTCTTCCTTCGCGAAGATCGCGCGCGCTTCGTCGTACGCGGCGAGTGCTTTATACGGATCGCCGAGACGCCGGTACACGACGCCGAGATTCGCGAGCATCTGCGCGTGCTCGTCCGCGCGCACATCGCGGGTGTCGCTCAACGCTTCCTTGTACGACGCGAGCGCTTCGTCGTAACGGCCGAGTCGCTGATCGAGTGTCGCTCGATTCGCAAGCAGCACACGACGGCGTCGTCGCGTCCAATCCTCTTGAGGATGCGCGGCGATCACGCGCGCCGCGAGCTCGTACTGCGTCGCGGCGCCCGCGTAATGGCCGGTATAAAACTCGACGCTGGCGACGTTCATCCGCAACTCGACGATCGCCTCGTGCAAATTCGCGTTCAATGCGATCGCCAGGGTCCGGCCTAACGTCTCGCGCGCGGTCGCGTACGCGCCGGCGTACATCTGCGCGAGTCCGGCCTGATTGAGCGACGAAACACGACTGGCCGTATCGCCGAGCTCCGCGTACAAACTCGCGGCGGCATTCGCATCACGCGCCGCGGCGTCGTAATCGCCGGTGTCGGTTTCGATTGCGGAGAGTTGATCGAGGATCTGCGCGTTCGTCGCGCCCGATGCGAGCGTCAATGCGCGGCGATATTCGGCGACGGCCTCATCCGTCGATCCCGCTTCGAGCAATCGATCCGCGGTTGCAATTCGCTGCTGCAACGTTTCGGCCGCGGCCGCCATCGAAAGGCAGCACGCAAGAAAAATTGCGAGCAGTCGAAGATTTTTGTTCCGCACGGCGGGTGCGCACTGTCTCAGGGTTCAGGAACGAAACACATGCGCTCCGGTCACTATAATGAAATCGATGGATCAGACGCCTCCGCGCGGGAACGCTTCGAGCGACGAAGCACTTCTGAGCGCGTATCGAGAGGCGGCGCCGGAGCGGAAGCGCGCGGCGGCGAACCGTCTCTTCGAGAATTACTACGAGCGGGTCGGGCGCTGGTGCTACCGATTCACCGGCAACCAGGATTCGGCGGCGGATCTGGCGCAGGACGTTTTCCTGAAAGCGCATCGCAATCTGGAATCGTTTCGCGGAACGGCGCAATTCGGGACGTGGCTGTACAGCATTGCGCGCAACGAGGCGATCAATCGTTCGAAGAAACCGAATCGCGAGGAATCGGACGAGGCATTGATCGAAATGCCGGCACTCGATCCGACGCCCGAGGCCATGGCATCGGAGAACAGCACATCGCGGAGACTGCATCGATTTCTACATTCGACGCTCGACGACACGGAACGCGCCGTGTTTACGCTGCACTATGGCGACGAATTACCGCTGGACGCGATTACGCGTTTATTGCGATTGGAAAACAGCAGCGGCGCGAAGGCGTACATCGTGAGCGCGAAACGCAAGCTCGCGCGTGCGGTGGAGAAGATGTTTCATCGCGGAGAGAAATGGTGAGCGAGGACTGGAAGAACGCGCTGGCGGCCACGCCACAATGCATCGCCATCGAGCGCCTCGGCGATCCGTTATCCGATGCCGAGCGCGAGCATGTGCAGCATTGCGTGCGCTGCCAGACCGAATTCGCTCTGTACGCGGAATTCAATCGCGACGAAAAATCCGCCGAGGGCGAATTCATCGCGAATGAATTGCAGCGACGATTCGCGGAAAGCAACGTTCGCCCGTTCAAGCCGCGTGCGTTTCGCCCGCTCTATGCCGCTGCGGCCGCGCTCGTCATTCTCATCGGCGCCGGAGTTTTCTTACAGACGCGCGAACCGGCGCTGAATCCGATCGATGGTCCTGAGATTTACCGTGGCGCTCGCCTCGAAGCGATTGCGCCGATAGGCGATCTTGCACAAGCACCGAATGAATTGCGATGGTCGCCTGTTGCCAACGCCTCGCGGTATCGCGTTCAAATCATGGAAGTAGATCGGACGGTCTTGTGGCGCGGTGAATCGAATGATTCGCGCATTGCCATTCCGTTCACAATCACCGTGCAGTTTGCCCCCGGGAAGAGCCTGTTGTGGGAAGTGACGGCACTTCGCGGTCAGGAAGTTCTGGCTTCGTCCGAGACGCAGACGTTCCGCGTCGCGGTCGCGATGCCGAGGAGAGCTCAATGAGCCGCATTGTGCTGACGTTATCGATTGCGCTACTCGCGTGCAGCGCGTTTGCCGGCGAGCCGGCGCCTGTAGATCCCCGCACAGACGATGGATTCGCGGGATTGTCGCTGCGCATTCGCGATGAATCGGGTCCTGCGGGCAGCATTGTGCAGGTGAAAGTCGACGTCACCGAACCCAAGCCCATCTCCTCGGGCAAAGGCAAAGTGAAAGTCAAAGGCATCGCGACCGTCGCCGGCATCGCGCTCATGAACGAGCATCAGGATACCTACGGCGTCGCGATGGTTAATGGCGACGAATTAACCTTCAACATCACCTCGCCGTCCGGCGTGTTCGGCACACCCGCCGATTACCCGATTCTCGGCATTGCCGGAACCGTCGATCAGAGCGCGCCCAACGGACAGTCATTCCCACTGACCATTGACGCATCGGGATTGGGATTTACCGGTCCTAACGGAACCGTTTATGCGACCGAAATCACCAACGGCCGGCTGACTGTCGCGAATGGCGTGACGATCGGCGACGTGAAACCCGGAAGTTCCGCCGTTCCTGCCGGTGGCGTCGTGCATTTGTACGGCACGAACTTCACGCCGAATACGCGCATTCAATTCAACGAAGCGGATATTCGCGAACAGCGCTTCATCAACAGCAGGCAGATCGACATCGTCGTCGGCTCGCGTACCGAAATGCACGGCATGCGCATTCGCGCGCGCAATGACGAGAAAGACGACAAATCGGAAGCGACGTATTTCTCGTACGAGCGCACCACCGCGAGCGGCACGAGTAATGACTCGCTGCTTCGCGCCGCCGTGCCTCTGTTTGCGCCGATCGAATACACCACCGCTACTGTGACGCTACCAACGCGTGTTGCGCGCCGTCACAGAGCGGCAGGGCCGTCGAGACCGAGCGCGCCGCAATCGAATATCACCAGCGCGATAGCCTTACAGAACCTCAATCCCTCCAGCGCAGACGCCATTGTGGAATTGCTCGATGCCCAAGGAAACGTCTATGCCGTGAACACGATAGCGATCGGCGCCGGCCGCTACTGGGTTCGCGAAATCGGCGAAATCTTCGGCATTGTGACTCCGCCAGCGGCCGTCCGCGTTCGAAGTACCACGCCGCTGCAGGTTCTCGGGCTAACGGCCGATCACTCTCAAAACACAGTGACCGCGCTCGGCCCGCAATAAATCAACCGCATTCACCGCCACAGCAACAGGAGCTTCCCGCTCCACAGGACACGTGTGTCCACAGGAGAAATCATGAAACGGCTTTTGATGACGCTCATTCTGCTCGTCAGCACGGTCACAATGAACGCCGGTACGCGCATCATCCCGGTCGCGGGACATTTACCCGGCGCTAACGGCACGTCGTGGACGACGGACGTCAGCATCACCAACAACGACGGGTTCGCGACATCCGCACAGCTCGTGTTTCACGCCGACAATGGCGCGACCGTGAGTCGCACGGTGCAATTACCCGCGAACGGATCGCTGCTGCTCACGGACGCGGTGCATCCGAATCAATTTTCAGGCGCCAATGCCGCGAGCTGGATCGGACAACTCGAGATTCGTTCCGGCGCGAATATCAGCGCGTCCGCGCGAACGTTTACGACGGCCACAATCGGCGGAACGTATGGGAGCGCATACGAATCATATGACCCGAGCGTTCTCACGCAAGAGGGCGCCATGAGCGGCCTCATTCAAAATGCGCGATTCCGCTCGAATATCGCTTACGTCAATGCGACGGATAACGTCTCGATCGTTTTCTACACACTGCGCGCGGAAAACGGCAGCGTCATCGCGACAAATCAAATCGCGGTCGGGGCGCACTCCACCGTGCAAATGCCGCTGACACGCGACATCGCACCGGCCAATGACGATTCACGCATTACGGTCGAATGGTCGGCCACGACGCCGCTCTATGCGATCGCAAGCGTCGTCGACAATCAATCCAACGATCCGACGAATATCCCGTCCGCGAACAGCGCGACCAATCTCTTCTTCCCGGTCGTCGGCCGCACCGCCGGTGCACAATCAACCTTCTGGAGCACCTCGGCCACAGTGACGTCGCGCGCAGACGCCCCGAGCACTGTGACGTTCGCCTATCGCGATAACACCAACGGCCAGCTCTTCACTCGCACCGTGGACCTTCCCGCACGCGGCACGGTACGCGCGGACGATGTGAATGCCTTTATCGGCGCGAATGCAGGCTCGGGCTCGCTGACGATTTCCGCGACCACTCGCGTCATCGCCGCGGTGCGCGTGTTCAATACGCTCGAAGACGGCTCGACCTACGGCTCCGCGTTACTGCCGCAGGAATCGGCGGTGCGCGCGCCGCTCGTCACGATCAAAGGCGTGCGTCGCGATGCGTCGTATCGCCTCAACGTCTCGCTCTCCAGCGGTTCGGCCGCGACGAACGGAACGGTCCGTTTATTCGATGACAACGGCAACGAAGTCGAAGCGGAGCCGTTCCATCTCGAAGGCAACGGCGCGACGCAGATCAATCTCAGCCGCGGCGGCGATGTCCGTTCGGGCGAGATCGAAGTCGAAACACACGACGGCAAGTCGGTGACGGCGGTTGCATCGAGCATCGACAATCGCACGGGCGACACGTCGGTGCGCGAAGCGGAGCAGGAGAACGAGCGCCACTCGGAGCTGGAGATTCGCATCAACCCGAAGACGGCGAACGTCGGCACCGCCGTCGCGTTCTCGATCGGCAACGCGACGAACGTGCAGTCGGTGCGCTGGACATTCGGCGATGGCGCGACCGGCAGCGGCACGAGCACGTCGCACGCGTACATCACCGCGGGTGAGTTCGATGTCCTCGCGGAGATCACGCTCGCGAACGGCGCGGTGGTACGCGATCAGGAAGACGTGCACGTCATCAGCGGGACCACGCCGGTGACGAGTGGTCCGATCGATTTCACGTGGTCGCCACTCGCGCCGCAGCCGGGCGACACCGTCACGTTCACCGCTACCGGCGCGACGAACGGCGGCACGTTCAAGTGGAAGTTCCCGGGCGATGTGCGCAAGACCGGCAGCGTCGCGACG